>JAABUV010000323.1_pt1 | contig 73477 bp, 112 predicted proteins | sample 5559971 | NCBI WGS metagenome assembly JAABUV01 (sample SAMN10711881, study PRJNA513362) | rock metagenome | isolation source: Antarctica rocks | place: Antarctica: Victoria Land, Knobhead nord | collected 2015-12-19 | reverse complement strand
CGCACTGCGCCTTGGGCTCTGGTTAGCTGTGTGCACAAGTGGCACAGCGCTGTCAGTTCAAACGGTGCTGCACCGCTCCATAACGTGCTGCTTAACCTGCTTGTAATCCCTAGGTCTGTTAGCACTTGGCACTGCAGCTCTTTTGTTTTCTGCAGTGCTCCGTAGGTCTCTACTGTCCGCAGGACACGTAGGCCTTACGGCGCGAACCAGAGCTGCGGTGTTGGCGTAGGGTTGGGCGGCAGCCCTACCGGACGCGCCTCCAAAACCCCTTCCCCGACCCAACATACACGCCAACAAGCGGCGCAGGGGGCCGAGCGCGCGAGGCGCCCAAGCAACCCAGTGACGGTGGCCTGCCCGCGCAGGTGCCGCCTCCGCCGCCAGCCGCGGAGGCGCTCACCCTCGTGGAGCAGGCCGGCGAGCTGGGCAACCCGGCACTTGCCATGTACCAGGCGAGCCTGGAGAGCGTGCGCAAGCTGGTGGCCGAGCACCGCGTGGCGCCGGCGACCAAGCGGAAGCGCGACGCGGTCCTGGAGGACTTGGAGGCCTGGCTGGCGGCCGGCCCCTACGAGCGAACGGTGCGAAACTGCACGGCTGAGGACATCACGGTGTACGTGTGCAACGCGTATGTTGTCAAGACCGATCGTTACGGCAGCGAGACAGCGCGCGGGAAGCGCTGCTGTGCACCTGGGACTGTGGAGCAGGCAATCTCGCACCTGCGGCAGAGCTTTGCCCAGATGGGGCGCTATGACCGGTGGTCCAACCTGGCCCACAGCATGGGCAGCGGGGAGGGGTGCAACCCTGCCTGGAGCCAGGAGGTGCATGACTTTGCCCGGGCCTACCGCAACTATGCGGTGAAGGATCTGGGGTACATGGAGGTGTCTGCCACGCCTTCGACTGGGGAGGTGCTGTGTGTTGTGCTGGAGGCGCTGACTGCAGCAGCCACCGACCGCCGCAACCCGGTGAAAGCCGCGCTAGCCGCGCGCGACGGTGCTATGATGAGCATCGAGTGGGCCACCATGGTGCGGGGCCATGACGTGGGGGAATTGCTGTGCACTGGCCTCCTGCTGGCAGACGGGAGCGACGCACTGGGGAAGCTGTTTCCCGAGCTGCTGCTGCGGGATGGGGACTGTTGGCTGATCAAGCCGCAGAGCACCAAAACCGAGAAGGCCAATGTGGTGGAGCCGCGCCCCCTGCGTGTGGGCACGCTGCCAGCGTGCCTGGAGCCGGCCTTGTGGGTGCATCGTGTCCTGGTGACTGCGGATCAGCTGGGTCAGCCTGTTACGGGGTACCTGTTCCGGCGCTTGACGCGGAGCCAGCGGGCTTTTGAGGAGGTGGCCGTGTCAAGCGGTGCGTACAATCACGCATTTAAGAAGCGGTACAAGGAGGCGGGTGTGCTGGAAGGCCACACCCCGCACGGGCTGCGCCGGGGATCCTTCCAGGCCGGCCTGCAGTCTGGGAAGAAGATTGAGGAAATGATGGAGCTTGCGTTTATGAAAACGCTGGAAAATGCCAAGCGGTACGCGAGCGTGGTGCGGCACCGGCGCGATTGCTGAGCCGCAGGCAGAGCTGTTGGGTGTGTGTGCACGAGCAGCACCCCTGGGGAGGCAGGAAAGGGTGCTGTGTTTGTTCCAGGAGGCAGACATGTGTGCCTGAAATTGATGAGCTGTTGCCTGCCCAGGAGATTGTGCTAGAAGTGTGCAGTGACATGTGTGTGGCGTACAACTGCACTGTAACAAATTCTTTCTGACCTCAGAGCCAAGTCCAGGAATGTGCATGAGTTTGAAATTCTGTCCAGAATTCAGGTGAGCGTGAAACCTTGAAGAATTGAGCAGGGACTCAGATGTGATACACAGAAACGGCCGGACCATGTTTCCCAGAGGTGAAAGCCATTGTAGAAATTGCACATGATTTTTGAAAACTGTCCAGAAAAGTTTTGGAGCAGGAAACTCGGTAGAATTGCGTAGGGACACAGCTGCGGTGCGCATGCGATGTAATCCAGGTATTGCCGAGCGTGAGAGGCAGTGAAAGTTGTGCCTGACTTTTTGAGAAATTGTACATGAACTTTAAAAATCTGCCAGAAAGTCGTGTGTACATGGAATCCAGCGGAACCGAGCAGGAGCACAGGTGTGGTCCATGTGCACTGCTGCACAACCTGTTTGGACGGTGAGGGCCAGTGGAAAAAATGTGAGCGAATTTTGACATTGTGCTAAAAGTCATGCCGACCTGGAAAACCGGCAAATTTCTGTAGGGACATAGATGTGGCATGCATACACTGCAATACCATGTTTGCCGGAGGTGTAAACCAGTGGAAAAATTGTGAGCGAATTTTGAAAGTGTGGTATTATTATATACCTTAAATTAAGTTATACAATGAAATTCGGGGACCAAGCCCAGTGGAAACAGATCAAATAAACTCTACCTTGTACACCTCGAACAGAAGCGGGGGCTGCCCGCGCCACGCCGCCGGTGCCTGGCTGCCAAGCCAGTACTGGCCGGGGTGGGGCGGGAGCGACAGCCGCTGCTTCACCGGCAAGCGGTCGAGCAACGGGCGCCAGAACTTCATCCCTACTGGCACAACCAGCAGGCCGCTGACGCGGTCCTGCGCAAACCTGCGCAGGCACGCCGCGATTTGCCACACCGGCGGGAAGGCCCACACGAAAGCAGGGAGGCCCTGCGGCGTAAGGCGCCAGTCTTGCGCAAAGGCGTCCACTCCCGACGTGCCGGGGCAGTGGCTAACTGTGAAATACTGTGCGGTGTGGTGCTCCTTGGCGCCGCTGCCGGCAAACAGGTCGAGGTTGGGGTGTTTCCCCATAACTTTGCATACAAACTGGTATGTGGCTTTAGTGAAAAACACTGCAGACCAGTCCGTAAACCGGGACAGCGAGTCTGCATAGGCGACCTGGGCGTCCGTGCGCGGCCGCCACTCAAACTCCAGGTCAACACCGCGCGCATGGCAGTAGAGGAGCAGCCGCTTCACCACGGTGAACACGGCCGCACAGCCCGTCTGCCGATCTAGCGCAGCGATGCTGCCCCGGTTGTCGCCTATGTACCGCAGGAAGTGGCCAGCGGCCTGGGCGCCCAGGGCCTGACACACCGTGACTAGACACACCTCTGCATTGAGCGTCTCCCGCAGCGTGCTGGACCACCCATCCCCGGCCAGCAGCGCCTGCTGCTCCTGCGAAAACCCGGCGCGGATGGGCCCCGGCAGCTCCCCGCGCGGCGTGTACCCGGCAAAGCCCGTGTTGGACACATCGCCTACCACCTCGACAACCCGTGCAGAGCGCCGCCAGCGGCGCCCGTGCAGGGTGGGCAAGTGCGTGAGCCACCAGCGCAGCTCCTGGCACTCGCCCCCCGTGCACGGAAACAGCGCGTCCCAGGCCGCGGCGCCCGTTAAAATCTGATACAGGCCGTGCCCTCTGCTTCCGTGATATGGCGAGTCTCACCCTTGTGGGCCACAACCTAGTTGTCTTTCCACCAGGCGTGCTGGCCATGACGCAGCTGGTGCACCTCGATCTGGCTCACTGCTGCTTCGAGCACCTGCCTGAGAGCATGTGCATGCTCACTGCACTCACGACCTTGTACCTCGGCCGGCACTCTACAAAAGCCGCAGAAGTCGGGAGCACCTTGGACGTCCGGGCCCTGGGCAGCCTGGCTGGCCTCCCGAACCTGCGCTTTCTGGGGTTCTTCAACTGCAGCGTGCTGTTTTGCGGGAGCTTCCAGGCTGCGGCCGCGCACCCCCGCCTGGAGCAACTGACGCTTGACACCTCGTATCCTGCCAGTGGCCTGTCGTGCCGCGCATGCCTGGGTTTTGCCTTGGACTTGCTGCAGCGGGTGCGCCCGGACGTGCTTCAGCTGACCGGCAGTGCTGTTGAAGGCGCGGGGCAGCTGGACAGCAGCAGGTTCTGTGCCGCCCTGCAGGTTGTGGGGTTTTCGCTGCAGGAGGACGCCTGTAGCGATGAGAGCGAGTAGACACGCTGTGCGCGCCGGGGCAGTGCGGCTGTGCATGTTTGCTGCAGGAGGATGCCTGTAGCGATGAGAGCGAGTAGATACGCTGTGCACGCCGGGACAGGGCGGATCTGCATGTCGTGGCGCGCCTGGGTGTTTAATGATAGATTGGATGCGCGAGGCCCCTGGGTCGATCTGTCAAGCCTGTTGAAAGCCAGCACAGGGGATGTAAGATGTATAGTCCTATTCATTCATTCATTCTTGCACCCCCCTGTCGGCCAGGACAGCCAGGAAGGATGCAAACATACAACCTGATGGTGTCATGGCATTGCATGAGTGGGTTCCTGACTGAACTCTCACATTCCCTAGATAGCCATCCCACCATGCATGACATTCCCTCAATCTATGGTTTGCATTGCAACATTTGCATCTTCGCCCACTTTGCACACTTGTGGACCACCTCTGAGCTTCATACCCACTCTGCCATGTGAGCGCAGTGTGCATTATGCCAGGCAACAGGCGCATCATGCTGCTCTCCCACTGACCACAATGTCAAGTCAGCAGTCTTACCGTGAGACGCTTCTGATGTATGTGCAGTGAAGTATGCTCACCCAAGGCGGCGAGTCGCAACTCTAAATAGGTCGACGTCGTCTGCTATGTTTTATGCAGCGCACGCACCGTCCTGATGGGCAATCAAATGCGGCATGGCGGGAAGTGCTGCCAAAACAACATAATGCCCGATGTCCACGCGTGCTGGCCGATGTGAGGCTGGAACAGGCTGATTGTGACTGTTCTTCGCACCACGCCCGCAGCAATAAGGACGTCAGCGCCTGCCTGCCTGCTCGCGCTCACCGAGTGCCCAAGCACCTGGGGAGGCTGTGCAGTTGCCGGACCTGCTGGCATGCAGTCCCAGAGCCTGGTGAGTCTGTACTGCTGCCCGCTGTGCACCTGACATGTAGTACACGAGCTCCCACATTGTGCAACATGTGTTGGCAGAGGGAGACATGGGGCAAGTGAAACAAGCCGTCTGCGTTAATGCCTTGACGCGCAACGTGTCCGTCAGCAGTCGCTGTTACTCCTGTCTTGGCAGAGCGTGGGGTAAATGTTGGCTAGCGTTCTAAATAAAAGCCTTGACGCGCATTGGGTCCGTCAGTAGTTGGTATTACCCCTGCCTTGGCAGGCCGTAGTTTGCAAGCTCGTCTGGCGGGGGCCAGGTGACGCGCGGCGCGAGCCGCCCGCCGCACGCCTCGACCCGTGCCAAGGCTCGGCGCGCGCGCCACGCCCGGGCTGCGCCGGCACAGAGGCGCTGCCATGCGGTGCTGGACACGGAGCGCTCCGCCCGTTCACAGCCCGCGCTGCTTGACCAGCCCCTGGTGCTGCGCGTCGGCGCCCTGGAAGCCGTGCTGGCGGCGCCCGCGGCGGTGCCAGCGGCGCCCGCCCTGGACCCTGCGGCGGGCGACCCCTGGGAGGGTGCGCCGCTGGAGCTCGTGCCCCCGGGGCTCGCACCACAGACAGTGCCCACAGGTCTGGCCGTGTGCCTTTCCTTGTTATCTGGGGCGGAGTGCTGGAGTGCCAAGCGCGAGAGCGGACAGTTTGGAGGCAATGCTGGCGCGGCCGGCTGCGGCGCCTGCGGCGCTCCCCCTTGATCCGTGCGGCTGTTTAAATTCTGTGGGAGGGCTTTGGCGCCCGCCTGTGGGCCATGTGCCGGGCTGCCAAGCCTGGGGAGTGGTCGCTGGGGAGCGCGCCCAGAGTCAGGTCTCCAGGCACTGGCGCGGCTCTTTGTCGGACCCCAAGGCGAGCAAAGGCTGGAGTGTACACCAACTGTTTTGGCCTAGATCGGCCTGTCTGCCAAGCAGCGACGCATACCCCACAGGTCCGTAGCGCTAGCTATTTCCCCATTAAAAGCACCCGTATACAAGGGGGTGACTGGCTAGTTGGGCCGCCCCACAATATATGCTCTTGGTCCCAGCGTGTCCCGCGCACGCCTGCGCAGACGAGGAGTGGAGCAGCCTGAAGTGGACCGTGTTCCGTGGCGTGGCCTACGACCTCACCGACTTCATCCCGCGCCACCCGGCTGGTGCGCTTCTCGCGTCCTGCGCCCGTGCTGCCCTCGCGCGCGCCGCGCGTGCTGGGCTTGCGCAAGCCCCTGGCCTGTCCTCCAGCGTGCTGCTGAGGGAGGCCTTGCGGCAGGCTCATGCTTGCTGGGGCGCGGCGACGCATGGGTTGGGGCAGGCTGCAGGCGCCCCCTGTCGTCTGCGCGGCTCCCATGCTCTCCACATGGCAGGACCAGGCAGCGGTGCTAGGGTACGGGTTGGGTGTTGTAACCCCACCCTTCCCTACCGTGCAGGCGCGTGGCTGGTCAAGCTGGCGGTCGGCCGCGACTGCACGGCGCTCTTTGAGTCCTACCACCTGCGGCCCGAGGTGCGGCCCCGCCGGCTGGGCAAAATCGATGGCCCACGCTGTTCCGCGGTAGCCTCTGCAGAGCCGTGCTTGACTGCCAGCAAGAGCAACGCGCGCGGGCACGGCCCAAACGCCGCGTGCCGCCCCTGCGCAGGTGGCAGCGGCGCGCCTGAGGCGGCTGCCGCGCCTGGAGGGCTTCCCGGTCGCGGCGGTGCCGCGCTCGCCCTACCCCAACGACAGCGACTTCTACAACACGCTCAGGCGCGGCGCGTCGAATGACTAACCTAAGCCTTGCTTCGCCCTGCCCAGCGACAGCGACGACAACAACACGCTCAGGCGCGGCGCATAGCGTCACCTGGCAAATGCGCAGAGTCAATGTCATTGCTATATTGTTATAAAGATGAAGGTGAGGATATCAGTCACCCATTGCGTGTTCCAGGACGTAGCAAAAAATGGTGTGGTCAAGCTCGCAGTCAGTGCCGTCAAGGCGCGTCCATGCCTAACCCTACCCTATGTTCATGCGCGGCGCAGGGCGCGCGTGCGGCGGGAGGTGTTCCGCGGCACGGAGGTCGCCGGCGCGCACCGCTCCGGGAGCGAGGGCGCGGTGGCAGCCGTGCTGGGCTTTGCGGCCGCCGCCTACGCGGCGTACTTCTGCGCGCCGGGCTTTGCCAGTGGCGCGCTGCTGGGTGCGCGCGCGCGCGCGGCAGGCCCGACTGCACACCCTTGAACGTGTCAGTGCTCTGCTATGCTGGGATTTACTCGCGTGTGTGTGCTGCCAGCTGTAGCATGCAGTTTGAAATCCCAAGTTGTTGATTACGGGTTTTTCGCAAGCCCCGAACGTTGCTGGAGTTCGGCTCACGCTTGCTACGTGTGAGGAAGTTACGTGATCATACACAGGTGCTCATGGCTGGCCATGCGCGGATGCACAGCAAATTCGTACAAGCCATGCAAAAAACAGTGTTTAGCAGTGTGCGGCCCCGGCAAAAAGGATAGGGCGGATGCCAAGGCCCCGCGCGCGCGCGCAGGCCTGGCCGGCGCGTGGATCGGCCTGACCGTGCAGCACTGCGGCAACCACGGCGCCATGTCGACGCGCCCGGCTGTCAACCGCGCGCTTGGCCTCTGCAACGACCTCATTGGCGGCTCCTCGCTGCTGTGGCAGTACCACCACCAGGCGCGCCCCTGCGGTAGTGCTTGTCCCCCTTTGTAGGGCAGCAAACCTGTCAAGGCTGCAGGGACCTCATGGTGCTGCTCATTGCCGCTGGAGCTAGGACCACCTCAAGAGCAAAATTCGCCGTCCTTTCAATGCTTTGTCCCTGTGAGTGTGTCAACAGATCTGCTTCTGGCTGGACGTGCAAGCATGTCGCGCGAGCCCCGCGGGCGCTCTCTTGCCACCAGGCGGCCGAGTCGTGCTGCGCGGCGCGCCGCAGGTGTCCCACCACATCCACTGCAACGACGACGCGCTGGACGAGGACGTGTTTAGCGCGTTCCCGGCGCTGCGCTTTGACGCGCGCCTGCCGCGGCGCTGGTTCCACCGCTACCAGCACATCTACATGGCGCGCCCGCCCGCGCGCCTCAAGCGCCCAATCGCTTGCACGCGAGCCTGCATGCGAGCCATATTCTATTTTTTTGCGCGCGCAGTGGGCCACCTTCCCGCTGCTGCAGCTGGTCTTCCAGATCGGCGACGCGGCTGCGCTGCTGGCCGGCCGCACGCACGGCGCGTCGCTGTACGGCGCGACCGCCGGCGACCGCGCGCTCGCGGCCGCCGGCAAGGCTGCGCACGCGGCGCTGCTGGTGGGCGCGCCGCTGCTGCAGCGCGGCCCTGGCGCGGCCGCCGCGGGAGTGGCCGCCTACATGGCGACGCAGGCGCGCTGATTGGGATAAACAGGGTAGGCTTGGCCGTCGACATTGTGGTCGCGGCTGCATACATGGCAATGCAGGGCGCTGGCGGGGCGGTGGGGGGCTGCATCTGTCAGGGCCTGGGCCGGCCCGTGCGTGCTGCTTGCCCTGCAGAATTGGCCATGAGCATTGCTGGACTAGGGTAGGATTGGGAAAGGGAGTGCGTCCGGCGCCCTGCACTTCCTGCAGGGCTGCGGCTCACCGCGGGCGCGGGGCAGGGCGTGGTGCTGGCGGCGACGTTCGCCGTGTCGCACAACGTGCGGGAAGCCAAGCCGCTCGCGCGCGGCGCGCTGGTCGGCCAGACGCTCGACGCCGACCTGGCGCGCCGCGACTGGGGCCTGCAGCAGGCGCGGCCCCAAGGGGAAGAGAAAAAGCAAACTGTGAGAGGAAGACATGTCAAACCGTAGGCGTGTTCAGCACGCTGTTTAGATGGACACACCATGGCTTGCCGCAACCACAGCCGGGACCGGGTGCGGCTTGGCGGTGTGCATCGGGCCCAGGCACAGTGCGAATCGCCTTCACAGAGATCAGGCTTTCGTTCCTTCTGAGTGGGCGGGCCGTAGCGGCGCGCCGAAGCTGAGGGCCTGGGCCGCAACATGCACACAGATCGGGTCAGCGCGCTTGGGGTCGGCGCGCGCATCGGGTGGGCTCGTGCGCTGACGCCGCGCGCGCCGCCCGCAGGTGCTGACCTCGGCCAACTACGGCGGCGCGGTCGCCAACTTCCTCACCGGCGGCCTCAGCCTGCAGGCGCGGCGTCGCTGCCCTGCGCCGCCCGGGCCTGAGCGCGCAGGGCTGCTGACAGTGGCCGGGGGCGCTGAGAGCGCCTGACCTGACTGCCTGGGCCGCATGCCCGACAGTGATCCTATCCACCAAGACTTCATGTACCAGGCTGCTGCTTCCTCCTGGCAAGGTGCCAAGATGCAGGGTGAGGTATGTGGACCACAGGGTACACTTGCATCGGCAGTGTGCACATGTCTGTCACCGTATGCCCCATGGGACATGTGTGAACAACAGACTGCCCCGGGCACCAGCTTCCGTACAGCAGCCACCTGAAGACCCCAGGCGTCAGTCTCTGGCACAGCAGTCACGCGAAGGAGCTCCGCCCACTTTTGCACAAGAGTGCTAGGATAAGACATGAGCTCACCCCGCGCGGCGCGCGCAGGTGGAGCACCACCTGTTCCCGGCCATCAGCTTCCTGCACTACCCGGCCATCGCGCGCGTGGTGGCCAGCGAGTGCGCGGCGCGCGGCATCCCGTACGCGCGCTACGCCAGCCTGCCCGACGCGATCGCCGCGTTCTGCCGGTGCGCCGCGGCGCGCACGGCGGCCTCGGCGCCGCGCGCCTCTGCCGCTGCCTCGCTGGTTGTCAAGCGCACTGCTCCTGGGGCGTGTCTGCGTGCACTGTCTGCCTCGTGGAGGCTCATTCGCGCGCACTGTCGCATGTCTGCATGCGTGCCGGCACTGCGGTGCCAGGGGCAGGGCGCTGCGCCGGGAGCCTGGGGCGGTGTCGCATCGCGAGGCTGGGAGCCGCAGCCACGCCGCGATGGAGCTCTGCTCTGCGGGGCGCTGCGGCCGGCCTCATGGGATGCAGCCGTTGTAATGCGAGCTGCACAAAGGTTGTCCAGTAAACTTGATCCCAACAATACCCCTACCCTACCATGTCAGGTAATGTGGGCGGCGCCGGCGGGTGCGCAGGTACATGGCGGAGGTGGGCGCTGCGGAGCAGATGCCGCTGTCCGCGGGCGGCCTGTCTGACGCGGAAATTACCGCGCGCCGCGCTGCCGTCCTGGCGCGCTTCTAGTCCTGCACAGGCCTTGGGACTGCAGCTGACACGGGCCATGGTTGGGCCGATAATGTGCATCACCGTAACTGAGTGTCACTGCGGAGGCGCCCTAGCATGTTCTCAGGTGCGTGATGCGCGGCCCATGCTCCCTCACACAGAAGTACGAGAAGCACCGCTCACTCGCCACTTATTTTGCCCTGCTGTGGGATGGGGAGCTGAGGCGCATGCCACCCATGTCGACGCACGCCCTTCTCTAAGCGGTGCACAGACTGTCCTGCAGGCTTCTTGTGTATCTTGCAGATCAGGTGAGGTGCTAGAAATAGCAGCTAGCTTTCACCAGGTATCCGCCCAGGGTGCTTCAGGTCAGAGTCGTGTCGCACGGTCTTTCAGCCGCACAGAATCTCAGCCTGAGCAGCAATAACATTAGGTCGCTGTGCACTGAGGTGCTTTGCAGCGCGCGCGCGCTGCGCTGCGAGCGCCCACGGGTGCTGCTCAGTAGCAAAGGCCTGCCTTGGTTTCGCTCGATTCTTCGGGCAGCTTGTCGCCGTGCGGCGAAGCTCGCCCCTTGCTATCAAATTTTGCCCCGTGACTCATCATTCTTTGCCTTGTCTGGTCCATCTGCCTGAGGGCAGGGCCCAGCAAGCAAGCAGCCAGGCGCTGCGTTGAGGGTTTAGCTGCCTGAGGTAAAGGACGCATGCCATGCAGCTGAATAGGGTTCCACAACAGGCACAAAGCGCATTGCACTGTGCGTGCCAACATGTTGGGACCTTTTGAGCGTGCCACGGGCTCCACCCCTGTATCCTTGTGCTTGACTGGAAGATGTCCTACAGCTTCCTGTGCGTCTGCGAGCAGTTCGTGGCTTGCTGTCGAGCTCATACACGCAGTGGGGCAGATGAGTTGGCATGCGGATGGGTTCGCTATGTGCCAAGCAGTGAATTACTCACCTACAGTACTGGACTTCTCTTACAGCTGCAAGTTGACCCTGAGCGAGCTCTGTAAGGCGCAACGCACGTGCTGCGCTTGTGCCATTCAAGCACCACCAACAGATTGCATATACAGGTCTGACATCATGGAGATGCATCGTCCGGCCGGCTGAGCCGCCAATGATCTGAAGTTTCTTCCACCCAAGAGCTTCTGCATGGCATTTCCAATGGAGCATGTCTCGACACTCTCTCTGGCTCTCCATGCATGTGGAGCCGTGCGATGACGGGAGTTTAAATAGCAGCCAGGGGCTCTGCTTGGTCGCCTGCCGGCGTCTTTTGGCTGGCGAGTGGGGAGCGCCGGTCCGCCCCACGCGGCCGTATCCGGTCTCGGGCGCAGTGTCACGCGCGCTCAAGCCGCTGCGCGCCTGGCCTCTTGACACCCGCTGGAGACCGAGCAGAGCTGCCCGAGCACAGACAGAACTGTCTGGCTTAAAACTCACGCCTGCGCGAACATGCAAGGCGACGCCTGGACTGCGCAAACGTCTGATTACTGACATTTGGAAGTGTGATGCAATCCACTGCTGCTGTCGAGCTTGCCCTGGTCTGCTCAGAAGAGTGTTGCTGGGCTGCTGCTTGTGAGCCCAGCAGGGGCTGGGGACGGCATGAGCTGCCATGCTGGCCGTGGCCTTGCTATGCATGCTGCTGGCGCTGGTGCTTGTGCACCTTGTAGGCTCTGCTTGGTTTCAGGTTGCCGGACCCGGCCTTGATCTTGCTCAGTGTGCGAAAAATAACTCCTGGATTTGGTGAGCTGCCTGGTTTTGGCATTGGGCTGGGAGCTGCCATACCGGCGAGCTCTCTCACCACAGCCATTTGTCTTACACTCGTCACATGTTTGCATGCTTGGTTCGAACTGGGCTGACCGAGGTGTGTCGTCAGTAGCCCCCTGGGGGAGGCTCGGACACAGAGCACTAGTATAAGGCCTGACTTTGGAGACCATGGCTAGCTACGCCTACATGGCTAGCTAAGCCTCTGCGCGCAGAAAACAGCCACACTTTGCTGATGTATGCCTAGTTAATGACTTAAGAGCGCAAGTGCAAGCCCTGACTAGGGTAGCAGCAGCAAGGCTGGCCAGCGGTTGTGTGCCACAGGCTGGGGCACATCACGCTTGGCAGCCCCGCCAGAGCCGGGTGAAGCGCTACCCGCCCACCCACCCCTACATCCTGGGCGCAGCCTGCGCCATTTGGAGGAAGCAAATTTGGAGGAAGCAAATTGCGCAGGCTGCGCCCAGGATGTGCATCCCAGGCCACCTCAGCCATTTAGCCCAGGTGAGTCAAGGGGGTTGGTGGGCGGGTAGCGCTTCACCCGGCTCTGGCGGGGCTGCCAAGCGTGATGTGCCCCAGCCTTTGGCACAAAGCTGGCCAGCCTTGCTGCTGCTACCCTAGTCAGGGCTTGCACTTGCGCTCTCATCAACACTAAACCACAGCTCTGGCAAGGCTGTCAGGCATCACGTGCCCTAACCCACTGGCACGGGCCCTACGAGCATTGAAGTCTGGTTCACTCCTCAAGTAGGCAGGCAATGCAGGCTGAGAGGACGTGCTGGGTTTCTTTCGCATGAGGGCATCGCCCCGCGATGCGCAGCGCTAGTGTTCCGCATGCTGCTGTGACAAGCCTGTTCAATTCCAATCCTTGCATGCATTGTGGGCTGCCCCCATGAGTTGACAAGCTGAGTGACTGGGCATGTCTTGGGGCCGCAGACGCTGCCCGTGAGTGGGCGGCCTACCGCTTCCTGCTATCTACAAGGCAAGTTTGTCCTTGTGTAGTATTATGTAATGCCATGCAACACGCTTTGACGGCGTTGTGACCGCAGCTCATGCTCGAGCACGAGAACCCCGAGCACGATGGACCCCATGTGCGCGCCTGCCCTTCAGCCGGTCCATGTTCTCACCTGCACTCTGAGCCAGACAGCTCTGCTCGAGTGCTGGCCTGAGCTGCCAGTTGCTAGCATGCGCAGCCTTATTTGCTCTGGCTCGCCAGCGCATTTTACCTTGCCAACACCGCACATCAAGGCGTGCCTCGCTCGTACGTGCACGCATGCACAAGCGGGACACACCTTGATGCCCGCAGTGCTGGCAAGGCAAAACGCGCTGGCGAGCCATTGGCGAGCCAGAGCAAACAAGTCAGCGCGTGCGAGTTACATGCACGTCAGGCGGGCGCGCCAAAGCAGAGTTGCTCGCTCTGCGTGCAAGAGACAACATGGACCGGCTTGAGGACAGGCACGTACCTTGGGTCGTTGTGCATGTAGCTCTCGCGCTCGCGCACCACCTGCGCTCACAATGCCGTTGGCAAAGTGCATTACATAACACTACATAATACTACCGGACGAACTTGCCTTGCGGAAAACATTAAGCGGTAGGCCGCTCGCACACGTGCAGCGTCTGTAGCCCCAACACGCAGACTGACACGCGTGTCATTCGCTAGCGCAAAGGCACTGGCGTACCAAAGCACACAAGCGGCTGCCGAGAATGCACTTGCTGAGCATCTCAACTCAAACTTGTTGCGAGGTACTGCTTGCAGGGCGCTGGCGGGCGGGGGCGCCCACACATAAGCGTCCTAACCCCATGACTTGCTGCGGCCGACCCCTCGGACATGCAGAGCATAGCAGCTGCGCGAATTTAGGCAAAGACCTGGCAGGCTGCGACGGAGGTCCGTGCAGCAGACCATGCTGTCGCAGCCGCGGCAGAGCAGGAGGGCGTAAATTACCAAAGCTCTGCCCACACAGTCATCACACGTGCATTGGTCCTACACAGCACAGGGCCGAGTTGGGGTTGCTGTTGCAGCACGCGTTGCAAAAGACCTGGGGCGCTGCTCCTACCAGCAATAGCGCGACACGCCTGTCGTCAGCCCCAAGCATGAAAGCGCGGAAGGCTGGGGACCTGCAAGGAGAGTGCTTGCTGGGAAGCAAGAACACATCATGTTATTGCGTGGCTAAAGAGCGCTGCAAACAGGGGAGTTGAGCTGCTGCTTGCACAAGCCTCAGCAACAGCAGCCAAGGGGTGGAAGCAGCAAGGCCTCCAGTTGACTTGCAACCATTGAAGTCCAAGGACGTCAGTGTGAAGCCTTGGAGGGTCCAAATCAGGGCTTCAAACAGGGGATCACATTGAGGGCTCATGGAAGACAGTGTCCTGTGCATGTGCGAGCAGTGCGTGGCTGCTGCTAGATGAAGCATACATGCGGGGTGGGGCAGAAGAGGTGGATGGGAATGGCATGCGGATTGGATGCGCGATGGTGCCAGCGGTGCCTTATTCAGCTACAGCAATGGACCTCTCTCAGTGCAAGTCGACTCTGAGCCAGCTGTGTCAGGTGCAACGCACGTGCGGCTCATGTGCAACTCAAGCACCACCAACAGAGTGACTATACAGGCCAACAACAAAAGAATGCAACGTCCGGGCGGCTGCCAGTAATCTGGAAGTCATCTCACCCCGCAGCTTCTGTGCGGCACTCCCACTGGGGCGTCTCAGCTCTCTCTCTAGCTCTCCACGCATGCGATGCAACCTACCAAAGAAGACGCGCTTACAAGGCAAAACCGATCCTATCTGTGTCTAGGTTCCTGCTCCCAGCAACTACGCTATATCTGATGCCCAGTGCAGACACCTGCACGCCGAAGCTCGTCCAAACAGCGCACGCGCGTAAGTGCACGCAGCCAGCAAGCATGCGCACAGAGGCAGCAGCGCGGGACCTGCTCGCGCACCAAAGGCTCTGAGCTGGCCCGGGTGCTCTACTGCCTACAGCCCGTCTCTGCACGGGCTTGTACACCGCCACACCCGCCCACAAGTCATCCCCGGCCCCCGCTCGGGAAGCGGAACGTGAAATGGCGCCCGCGGTCCGCCCGCGGCGGCCGCGCTGGCGCCTTTGCAGGGTCGCCTGCGGGCGCTGCAGCGGTCCCGTTCCCGCCTGCGGCTCCAGACCCAGAGGCGACCGCCTCGCGCTCCGACTGCGCGGCGGCCGCGGAGAGGCCGCCGGCGCCGTCGGCGTCGAGCGCGGCGCCGTTCGCGCTGCCCGCAGGCGCCTCCGCTGCCAGGTGTCCCAATTCGGCGCTGCTGGGCAGGCTGTTGAGCCGCTGCCATGCGCCCGCCGCAGGGGGCACCGCCGCCTCAGAAACAGGGTCGGTGTCGAGGCTGGGCGCGGCGGCGGAGGGCGCCGGCACGCCTGGCGCCGCGGCCGCGGCGGGCTCTGGACCCGGGCCGGGGGCCAGCGGGGTCTGGGGCGGCGGCAGCGTCTGGCCCTGCAGCGTCAGTGCCGTCTCGCGCTCGGACAGCCGCGCTTCCATCTCGCGCAGCTTGGCCTGCGCGCGCAGTTAGGGTTAGGGCCCCAAATGCCGCGCGGCGCGTCAGCCGTGCGGGCAGCAGGCGGGGCCTTGCCCGCGCTGACGAAACCCGCCGCTTGTGCAGGGCCCCTGTCCCAGCATGAACAGCCTTGGCATGCCCGTCGTCCATACCCTTCTGCTCACGGCGGCACTGCGACGGACATTATGCCATCTCAGCCTATGCGACGTTCCCAATGCTGATGTCACAAAAACAAGCACGCCAGGCCTGGCATGTGAAGGCCGCAGCTTCTGATCGCAGCGCTCCGGCGACGCCGCAACAGCCAACGAGCTCAGACGTCCGCGCAGCTGTCACACACGGGCGGCTGTGGGCCGGGCGGCTGCGCGCGGGCCGCGCCTCCATCTTGGCGTACTCCAGCTGCAACCGCGCCTGCTCCGCCTGCAGCGCGGTCAGCGAGCCCGCGGCCGCGGCCAGAGCAGGCGCCGCCGCCGCCGCAGGCGCCGCCGCCGCGCCAGCCAAAGCAGGCTCCGCCAGGTCGAGCAGCGGCGCGGCGCCGGGGTCGCCGGCGGCCGCCTCTGCGGGAGCAGCCGCCGGCGCGAGTGCCGGTGCCGCCGGCGCGGCGCCGGCCGCGGCCGGCGCGGCGAGCTCGGCCAGCACCGCGCGGAACTCGCGCCACAGCTCCGTGCGGCGCGCCTCCGGCACGGCGGCGTACCGCGGGTCCGTCCACACCTGCGCGCTTGCAACGCTGTTGGGGGTGATGGTCATCCAGCGGGCGCGCGCCTGCATGCCCGCGGACTGCCCACCACCATGCCGCATACGCACGCGCGGCCTCGAGGCGCAGGCGTGTGCCTTTGCAGGCGCGTGCTCCTGGACACACACTCAGGACAAAGGCATCGCCCAGTCACAAGTGCTGCTACAGTGAGTGCTCCAGGCCGGCCGCCAGTCCGCGCGCGGGCGGCGCGCGCCTTGCGCTTGACGAGCGGCCAGGGCGTGTCGGCCGCCAGGCCGGGCGTCTCGTCCAGCAGGCGCGCGAAGGCGGCCTCGGCGCGCAGGCGCGCGCCATGGCGGCCCAGGGCGCGCCGCCGCTCCTCGTCGCCGGGCAGCGCGGCCCAGCGCGCGTCGCCGCCCAGCTGCGCGGCCACGGCGTCGAACTCTGCCGCCTCCGGCACCGCCGCCTCTTCCAGCAGCTCCTGCAAAAGAAATGATGAAATAATAAATACGTTCGATACTCAGAGAGTGTGCCGCGGCCGGGTTGGCAGGCCTCTGACGAGGTGCATGCCCGCATGGTGGACACATCCCCCTGGCAGCCCGCGGCGGCCTGGTCACGCATGCACGTTGTGGCTCGCACATTGCGGCAGCCACACTGGAAACCTGCGTTCCGCGCCTGGCGGCCAGCAGGCTACGCGATACGCACACGGGGTCGATACCTGAGCCAAAGACGCTGCAGCACAGCTTCCTGGAAGGCGACTGCTGGGTAAGCTCACAGGACACCAGCCCGCAAGCCTGCCATCATCCTTTTGACCCTGGGCGGGAGCGCACTGCAAAGGCGGCGGCCGCCTCTGCGCGCCCGGTGCGCGCGCGCGCCGACGCGACCTTGGCCGCGGCCTCCTGGAACGTCTCAAACATCTGCTCGCGCCGCGCCTCTGGCGCCGCCTGCGCTCACACCCACCCCTGCTATGTACAGGATGCTCAGGTCTGTTGCCAACTGCACATGCCATTCTGAGTCGTGTCTACGCAGCAAGGCGCGAAGGCGGGCGCTGATGGAGCAGCAGGAGCGTTGCGGGGGTGCAGCACAGGCTTAGGATATGTTGGGTCGCCGCTCTGCAGGCGGCGCGCCTGGAGGCGCGGGTCCGCCTGGAGCAGGGCGGCCACGTCGGCCCAGCCGGCGCCGCCCTCGATCGCGGCCTGCTGCTCGCGCAGCATCTCCATGAAGCCCGAGCTCACCGCGCGGCTGACGCGCTGCGCCCCACCGCCAGGCACCTCGTCACCCTGCTTGCAGGAGCTGCTACATGCGCTGCGCCGCTGCTGATGCGTCCGTACTCAGTGCGGCGTATGCTGACGCATGAGAGGCGCCCGGTGTGGTTCTGCCGGCATGCCGGCCTGACCAGCCGCCCACTGTTTGCGCAGGATCCCTACTGCGCCCGAGCTCACCCAAGTTCTGGCTGTGAGCCCATCTCACAGTAAATTGCGCGCCTGCGGCTCCGGCGGCGGCTCCAGCTGCGAGAGCGCGCGCTCCGCGTCGCGCCCGATTGACGCGGCCAGGCCGCTCGCCACGCGCAGCGCCAGGCCGCCGAACTTGAGCGCGGTGTACACGCCCGCCGCCGCGCCGCCGCCGCGCGCTGCCGGCCACAGTAAGCGTTGGACAGTACCACTGCCTTGATTTCTTCTTTTGTGAGCTGCCTGCCCCGCTTTCGTGCGGCCGCAGGCGCCGGCGCCGCCGCGGCCCGCATGCGCAGCCCATTGCCAGTGCACAAGCGGCGCTCCGCTCACGGGTGCACAAGCTAATGTACACGGAATGAAGACCTAGCCGCCCTCTGACATTCAGTGCGGCAGCATTGCGCGCACCAGCACCGCCTCCCGCCGGTGGCGGCGGCACGGCGTATGGGTTCACGGTGCGCGGCGGCGCCGGCGGGGGTGCCCTGGCGGCCGCCGGCGCGGCGGGCGCGGGCGCGGGCGCGGGCGCCGGCTCAGGGGCGGCGGGCGCGGGCTGGGCGGCGCCGGCCGGCCGCGCCTCCGCGGCCGGTGCGGCTGCCGCGGCGGCGGCCTGGGTCACGCCGCCACCGCGCTGGCTAGCGCCTGGCCAGGGCGGTCAATTGCTGACTTGCGCGTGAAACAGAAATGGGCGGCGGCATTGCTATGACCGAGGGACAGCCCATGACAGAATTAAGAAGGGTTCCCTGGTGATAGCGCTCGCAGGTCAAAGAACGGCAGGTTGTGACTCGGAACGCAGAAAGCTGGCAAATTTTGTGGCAATTCAGTCCTAGCGCATGAGCGGTACGAGTGATACAGTGGGCCGTGCCTGAGCCGCGGGACATGACCCTCAGCGGGCTGCTGCTGCCCGCCAGGCGCGCGAGCACCGACGGCGGCATATCGGAGCGGCTGCCGGTGCCGCCCGCGGCGTCGGGTGCCCCAGAAGCCCTGCCCGCAGCGGCCGCCGCGCGGGCTGGCTGCGGCTCCGCGGCCGCCGCAGCGGGGGCCTTGCGGCCGAACAACAACTTGGGGCTGGGGTCGGGCGGCGCAGGGTCCGGCGCGGGCGCGGCGGGCGCGCGCTTGCGGCCGAACAGGCCGCCGAGCATGCTCTGCGCGGAGCGCGCCGTCGCGCCAAACTCGCTCGTCAGGCCGCTCAGCTGGCCCTGCGCGCCGCGGCAGGGCGCTGACGCCGTCGTTTCACACTGGCAGTGTGCCTGGAAGCATGCCCGCGAGATGGTGATGCCCCAGGTGGGTCCCCCCTCCTTGGCGCTGCCAGCTCTGCTGCTACGCTGCAGCAATCCACTTTACAGCCCCCGTCTCTGCAGCCGCGGCAGAGCAGACCAGCACCATCACGGCCGACTTCTGCCAGACTCCCCAGCTGCATGCAGAGCGCGTGCCGGCAAGCTCGAGCTCGTAACAGGGCTGTGGCGGGCGCGGACCCTGAGGCCCTGCAGCGCGCTGCTCTCCTGCTCCAGCTCGGCCGGCTGCACGCGGCCGGTCGCCACGGCGGCCTCCAGCAGCTGCACGCGCGTCGTCTGCACCTCCACCTCCTCTGCCTGGAGGACACAGAAAGTATATAAATGAGGCAGGGTAGGCAGGGTAGGCTTCACGCGTTGTCTGCACCTCCACCTCTTTTGCCTGCACACGCTCGAGTCATGTTACCGCTGCCAGCACTATCAACATGCGCGTGTCATCAGGCAGCCCCAAACGGTGGGCAGCACAGGCCCCTGCAGGGCCCGACCCCAGCCCGAAGCACGGCGGGCGGTTAGGTATGCAGTGTGCGCTGCAAGGCCCATGGGACGCTCGTTGCAGAGGCATACCTGACCGCCCGCCGCGCTCCGGGCTGGGGCCGGGGGGCAGCCGGCAGTGCTCTCTTCCAAATCAGCACGACCACAGCACTGCGCTGCTGGCGCTTACGACGGCTGCGTCATGCCGGCCACACCGCCACACGGCGCTCAGGTGCGGGCGCCGGCGGCCGCACCGTGCGCACGATCTGCGCCTCCAGGTCCATGAGGCGCTTGGTGGCCTCGCGCCAGATGCCCATCGCGGAGCCCAGCGCGCCCTCGCGCACGCGCTCCGTGCCGGCGGCGCCCGCGCCGGCCGCCGCGCCCGCGGCCGGCACGGCCGCCTGCGCGCGCGCTGACGCCGCGTTGGTGGAGCGGCGGAGAGGGGCGGGCTTGCAGCGCGCCAGCGGCCCGCTCGGCAGGGGCCGGGCGCCCAACGCAGTCCGCTTCTGCGCCAGTTTGCAGCGCGCAGGCTTGCCGTGGCCCTGCGCCTGTCATGAAGCAGGTGCACCTGTGCGGCACGGCAAGACATGGATGAAGCGGCGCCCCACCCCGCATCGTGCTGGCGCTTGCTGCTCACAGTGTCCACCCGAACCTATGACAAAATTAGGGTGAGCAGGCACACATGACCGCACCTGCGCCATGAAGCGGTGCTTGAGCGCTGCGGTGGCGGACACGCGCGAAGCGCCGCCCCGGCCCGCGTCCACGAAGACCACGCCGCCGTTGGCCAGCGACTGCGCGCGGGCACAGCCCTATTGGCAGGTCACAGACAATGGGTCGCGCAGCAGCTGTGCGACTGTGCATGCACCCAGCCGAGCATTCTGCTGCGATCGCACCTGTTTGCTACAGGTGTGTGCTCCAGAGGCCCTGCTCCTACCAGTGCGCAGCATCCAGCCACCTTGCGATGGGCATGAAGCACACTGATGCACCGACGCCCAGCGCGCCTGGTTGCTGCGCACGGTGGTCACCCCCGGCTGCTGTCACGGTCGGGGCTTCAGAGCGGCACAGGGCCTCGGTCAGACGCTGCGGGCCACCATGTCGGGACCGTGAGCAGGGCCGCGTCTGCAGCGGACCCATGGGCGACCCTGCAGGGCATGCACGCCGCCGGGAGCGCACGGCCGCCCGCGCGCACCTCGATGCGGCGCGGCCGCAGCAGCGCGGCCGCGAGCTCCCAGCCCGCGCCGCCGGCGCCGTCCAGCGCGGCGGTCTGCGCGCGCGGCGGCCGCTCGCGCGCGCGCCAGGCGCCCAGGTCGTGCCCGCACTCGAGCATGGCGCCGCGGAAAGCGCGCAGCGCGCCCGGCGGGCGCAGCCGCGGCACCGCCAGCTGCATCATCACCAGGCCTGGCGGCGCGCGGGCGGCGGCGTCGGTGCGGCGACTTCATGCGGACCTGCACAGAAGAGGCTGGGCAGCGGCGGCGACCGCTGTTGTGCGCTTGCGCATGGGACCATGCCCGGGCGCGGAATGGACACGCCCAGCCAGTCTGCATGCGCGCATCCACAGCATGGTCCCATAAGTGTACAAATAGGTTACATATATAGTATATACCTATAGGGTATACATTAACCTAACATGGCGGGGCTGAGGGGCCTGGCGCGCCGGCGGAGTACGAGTCGAACAGGTCCGGCTTGTGGCGGCCCCACAGCAGCGGCGACATGGCCAGCGCCAGCGGCGCCGCATGGCGCGCCAGGTGCGGCGCGTCCGTCGGCAGGCAGTACTGCGCGCCGGGCGCGCGGCGCGCGCTCAGGCGCGACAATGCCGTGCTGCTCGCACGCGGCGCACGTTGCCCTCCGCGCAAGCCGCGCTGTGGCGCGCGCGCGCCCGGCGCGAGCGCTGCAGCAGCGCGCGCGCGCCCGCTCGAGGCACCCGAGCGTGCAAGCACGGCCATGCTCTCGGGAGCATGCCCTTGCATTGTCCTTGCAACCCTTTCACAACCCTGAGCGGCCGCACGGCCAGACGCCGCCCTGTCTTTCGGGCCAGCGCGCGCCTGCTCGGGCGCGGCGTAGGTCGGGTCCAGGATGGACTCGTCCGGGCGGTAGTTGGTGCCCGTGCGCAGGTCCGCGGCCGCGCCCAGGTCGATCAGCTGCGCGGGCGGGATCATTGCTATTGGCTCGAGGGCAGCCGTGGGGCCAAATCGCAGAGGCAGTTAGTGCAGGAGGTCGCACGGAGGTGTGCATGGTGGCTCAAGCGCCCCTGCCCCAGACGCCACTCTGCCTGGCATGGCAGAAGCAAGCACCGTACTGGCACTTTGCTCAAGGTCAGGCAGGCAGGCCCATCACGGTGTGCTTGAGTGCGGCCCACAGGCACCTCAGAGGAAGCGCCCGTCCCGAGCAGACGCTGACCGCACGTCTGCATCCCGCCACAACCCTCCCGGCACGCCACGAGAGACGGCCAAGGCTGAAGCAGATCAGCAGGGGCGGTTTGCGCATGTGCAGCCCGGCGCGAAGCGGGGGCGGCACCTTGAAGCGCCGCTCGCCCTCCGCGAAGATGATGTTGAGCGGCTTGACGTCGCGGTGCACAACGCCGGCCGCGTGCAGCGCCTGCGCGTCGGGCGCGGGGAAGTCAACACGTTAGCTAGGCCACTCAAGTTGTCTCGGTTTCTGACGCGATGAGTTTGATGGCAAAACTCCCCGGCGCGCAGGCGCGCTCGCTCACCCTCAGAGGCTCAGCATTGCAGAGCGTGGGGCCAGCAAATGCAGCGCCTGCGCGGAGCGCAAGACTGGGGGCGGCACCAAGGACCGTAGCCCTATGCAATGTGTGCCTGGCGCCTGCACAGGCTTGGGGCATGCTTGCTCGGCACCGCTCCGCCAATACCCAGTTGATATAGAGCAGGCCAGGTAGTGCGGGATTGGAGGGGCAGGAGCGCGCCGCGAGGCTCTCGAGGATGTGGCGCAGCACTGTGGCGGCGGCCGCGTCCGCGGGCACGCCCAGGTCGCGCGCGAGTGCCGGCACGCAGTCGCGCCGGCGCAGGTAGGCGGCCAGCGTGCGCGCGCCCTCGTAGCGCCACACCTGCCGCATCCGCTCCACTTAGGAGCAACACGCCCCTCGTACCCGCATAGCCGGCCGCCAGGGGCAGCTAGCGCAATGCGCTCCAGTGCATGCAGTGGGCAGCTCGGCGCTGGCCTGGCTGCGCTCAGACCTTACAGCCCCCATACCGATGAACCAGCTGTGCGAAAAAAGCATGCCCGCCGGCAGGCCAGCAGCGCCGCGCTGCACGCAGCGACCGGTTCGGCCGCGGGCGGTTGCTGAAAGCGGCGCACCAGCCACACGCCCTCGGTCAGCTTGGTGCTGGCCTCTGTACGCGCGACCTCGCAGTAGCCGAGAAACTCCGCCACGGCGCCCCGAGCGTTTTTAGCAGCGTACACGTTGAGCAGGTGCTCCATGCGGTTCATCTCCTCCGCGCCCTGCGCACGCCACACGCTGGCTCCTCCACCATGGCACTTACAGCGAACTGGGATGTGGCAGAGTAGGGATCATGCGGGTCATCTCCTCCGCGCTCTATGCGTACGCCGCGCGGCAGCACGTTGTGGGGACGGTGTCGGCGCCGGAGGTGCAGGAGGATACGGTGCCTCCCTAACATGACGATGCAGCGAGCATGGCCCTGCAGCATGGCGCGCGCCCTGCTGGGGAGCGCGGTACCCCGGCCGCCCGCACAGTGTGTGCGCAGCGCTGGGGCGCAACCCATGATGAGGCAGCTACAACCCACTAGAGCGCTGAAGCCTACACAAACACCATTTTCAGCGACGCCGGACGCCCTACAGCGAGTGCCTTCTGACACATCGCACTGCCAGGCTCCAGGCCCTCGGCAAGGCCGCGAGCCCGCTCGACATACCCAAGCACCGGCTGCTGCCCATTGTGGGGGGCACGAGCAAACAAATCTCGAGGGCTCCTACACTGCCTCTCAGCTCCTACACTGCCTCTCAGAGCGCAGCAGGCCCACTGCTCGTCTCCCCGGGCTGCTGTTGTGTGCCAGGGGCGCACCTCGACGCGGCGTTTGACGCGCTTGAGCACCACGCGCTCGTTGCTGCCGTCCGTGCAGCGCAGCAGCCCCTGCCGCTCGGCAGCCACTCAGGCCGGTGCGAATACAGCAGCAACACTGTGGCCGGTCGCTTTGCTGGCCGCCAAGCAGTCAGAGACTGCACTGGCATAGCTTGAAACTTCGAAGCGGGTCATGGTGGACCAACACATAGCGGTGCAGAGTGTGGCAAACATGCTTCTGAAAGTCGGCTTGTGAAGGCGCAAGGCACGCGTGCTGCAAGATGAGCGTGCATTGGCATGTGTGTCCGAGTTTGGAGCGCACCTCGAACACCTGGCCATAGCTTCCTGCGAAGCCCATGGGTGTTCTCAGTTCATAGCTGGTACCGCAGCAGTGCCGGCGTGTCAGACAGGCACAGGCCTGAAGCAGTGCTCACCCTCGCCGAGTGCATTCTTCACTTTCAAGTCCTCAGCATGGAAGCGGTCTCCCTTGGCCTGCAGAGCTGCTGCTAATACGTGCAGGCTGCGCCTGTGTGCAAGCCTGCGCCGTGCTGTGTGCACATGCGGTCTCAATGCACGGCCCTGCAGGGGGCTGGCAGCACGCTTGATGGGCCGGCAGTGCACCGCTCCGTGCCAGCACCCGCTATGCAGCGCCATGTGCTCTTTGCCGGGTCGCTATCTGTTCCATCTGCACACTCGATCAATCAAAAGTGGCTAGAACCTCCTGCCCTACCCTTGCTTGTGAAACCGCCCCATGATGCATGCTAGTAGTAGCTGGGACTCTACTTATACAGGCCGAGACATTTACATTGTGCACATCCCAGCACAAAATGTGCATTGTGCACGAGTAGCAGTGAGGTTTGTGCTGATCCAGCATACTCAAACGCAGACGACTTCACATTTCCATATGAGTGGCCAGTGTTCCTCACATCGCAGGATGTGCATAATTTAAGCTGTGACACAGCACATTAGGTGTGCGGTTGATAGTGCACATTGACAGACAACCTCTGCACAATGCCAGTGCTGCAAAACCAACTGCCTTCCATCAGTGTCATTACAATACCTGAAATCAGAGAGCACAGAGCATACACACTGACTATGGTATGCGGAGAGCTGTGACCTGAAGACACACCGCCCAAGTAACAATGCAGTGTCAGGCAACAGAGGCAACACAACGACCCGCCAGTACTTCGCAAGCAACTGGCAACGCGCAACCAGAAAACACCTCATCAAGTCTATATCAAGTCTTTATCAGTGCTCACAGAAGGCCGGGTCGGGCGCCAGTGCACGCCTCAAAATGCCAAAATGAGCACGTGCGCCGCTCACCGACTTGGCGCAGCGCCCGGCAAGAGGGCGCGTGAGCGCAAAACACCTGCCTGCCACCCATGCGCAGCCAGTCCAATGCAGTAGCAAGCAGGCCTTGATACTTTGCCAGATGCGCCTGGCGGGAGCCTGGAAGTCAACCCTGGCAACCCTTGCACTGATGTGCGACAGCCCTAGGCCGCGACGGGCTCCTCCACCTTGCTGCGGACGCGCCTGGCGGGAGCCTGGAAGTTAACCCTAGCAACCCTAGCACTGCTGTGCGACAGCCCTATGCGGCGACGGGCTCCGCCACCTTGGCGCGGACGCGCCGGGCGGGCTCGCGCATGGTCACAAACTCCTCGGCCGACGTGGGGTGGATGCCGACCACCGTGTCCAGCTGCGCCTTGGTCACGCCCATCTTCACGGCGACCGCAAAACCCTGCCGCACCGCAGGCCCTCAGCACGCCCCGAGGTGGGGTGGGTGCCTGCCACCGCATCCAGCCGCGCCATGGTACTGGCCAGCTTCACGGCCACTGCAGGGGCCCTGCTCCGCCCTCGGGTTATATGGGCATATGGCGAGGACGCATGCAGGCCGAGCAGGCCGTGCGCGCAGGCGCTGCAGGGCGCTGCAACGCGCGGGTCCACATGGCCAATGACAGCAAGCAAGGCTCACACGCCCACTTTGCTGGCACCGTGTATGGCGGCCGCATGCGCCTACTTATGCTCCCCGGGAGATGCACGCGGACGAGCCTGCGCGGCTGCAGCGGGGTCGCCCGCACTCCAGGCATGCGGCGAGGGATGCGTGCACCCCGTCAAGCGCCCGCACATCCTCTCTCTTTGGGTGCGCCCCTTGGCTCAGTGGCTGACAGAGGCAATGGCCCGCAGGACGGAAGCAGGCGCGCCTGCATGATCTCCGCGCACTCCGGCCCCACCATGTGCACGCCCACCACCTTGTCGCTGTCCGCGGCGACCAGCAGCTTCATCATCGCCTTGGCGGGGTTGCCCGAGATGGTGTTCTTCATCGGCCTAGGGTGAAGGGTTAGGGTTAAGGAACCCGTACTTGCCTCACGTGATCACAGTTACGAGACCTTGTGCTGGGCAGCGCTGCTGCAACTGAGGCTGGCCGATTGGCTCTCAGAATGATTGCCCTCACCCATGACATCGCGGTCAGGCCGCATCGCGCACTGCACGCGGCATCGCTCTGGGCGCCAGCCGGGGTCGCGACCCCGCGCGCCTGAAGCTGGAGGAGTAGACGTCCACGTCGCCGTACTTCTCCACGGCCTGGTCCTCGGTCAGGCCGACCGTCGCGATCGGCGGCGAGCTGAACACCGCGCTCGCGACCGCGGAGTGGTCCGGCGCCGCGTCGGGGTCGCCCCCGAACGCATTCCGCGCGAAGGCCATGCCCTCCTGCGCGCGCGCGCCACCCATGCACCTCAGCATGTGCAGCCGTGCTCGCTCACACACCATGTTGCAGCCCAGATCGCAAGCTGCAAATCGTACATGTGGTGTCACAAACTCCAACTACCACTTGGGGAGAGCTTGCCACGGTAAGCAAGATCATCACAGGGACCTGTACTAAATATCATTTCCCACAGGAGCACACGGGCAAAAAGACAAGCAGGGGCTGCCATGGCATGTTACAGCAATGCGCAGGCGCGCCATCAGGGCGACGGGCGTCAGGTTGAGCCGGTTGGTCACGTCGCCGATGGCCCAGATGCTGGGCACGTTGGTGCGGCTGAAGCGGTCCACCTTGATCGCGCCCGTCTTCTCCACCACCTCCACGCCCACCTGCCCAAGACCCCAGCAGCTGGTAAGCACAAGCGGAGCACCTGCTCTTTGGGTTTGCGAGAGCTCCATCACCAAACTTTATGATGGTGTTGAGCTCCTCAAGGGGCGAGGATGCCAGCATCTGTGTGCATGCATCCAACCGCATGTCCCAGCGGCAGGTTTGGGCGCGCCCGCCGTCCATGCGAGCTCTCTGCGAGCGGCAGGCGCGCTAGGAGACAGGCACAGCCGCCTGCCCTGTGCATTGCCTGAGATGCAGTGCCATGTGCCGCCAGCATTGCACGCCTGTGCCTATTCAGGTAAATTAGAGAGGGCCCAGCGCGCACTTGCTCCAAGCCCAGGTCCTCCGTGTTGGGCTTGCGCCCGGTCGCCATCAGCACATGGTCGCAGCCCTGCGGACGCGATGCAGGGTTGCACGCAAGCAAGGCGGCAGGGCAGTTGTACAACATGCGGTGTACAAGCGCTCAGGCCATGCAAAACTCATGCGAGCATGTCCATTATGTACCTAGCAGCAACTGACAGCGGCGCACAAAAAGTAATGCATTTTTTCAACTCACACAATGTGCGTATCACCACACTCACCTCCAGCACCAGCGGCTCGCCATCCTTCACGTCGGCGTGCACGGTCAGCTTGCCGTCGGGGCCCTTGACGATGCGCGTGGGCGAGGCGCCCGGGTGCAGGTTGAGCCCGCGCACGCCGTACTGCTCCATGACAAAGTCGCGCACCTCCTCATCGAAGCCGCGCAGCGGCTTGGCCTGCGCGCGCGCCGGCCTGCTGTCACGATTTGGCCGCGCCGGGCAGCACCGTTCATGGCTCACCAATCAGGAACCTTGCGCCGGTGCTGTCACGGCACAGCAGGCTGTGTGAGGCCTGCCGTGGATACTGCGCATGCGACGCGCGCCCGCTGCAGCCCTGCATCATGAGCGCATGCAGACAGCAGCAATGCGGCGGTTTCCCTGCCTGCCGCATGTACCCTGCCAGGACGTCAGGAGACAACAGCTCTGCGCTCAGAGCATTCTTCCTTCCTTCTGCGGGTCGCCCGCCCTGCCAGGACCGGGGCGCGCCTGCCGCCAGAGCACGTGCACCTCGGTGCCAAAGTTGTTGTAGATGCCCGCGAACTCGAGCGCGATGTAGCCGCCGCCCACGATAGCCATCTTGCCCGGCAGTGCGTCCAGGTTCAGCACCTGCGCCCACACCCTCTCAGGCTCAGCGCCTGCGCCCAAACCCTCTCAGGTTCAGCACCTGCGCCCTATATCCCATATATACCCTATACCCTATACCCTACCCTATCTCTGACCCTCCCACTGCCTAGCAGCGTGCATGCACCGCTCTCTTACAATTACGCAGTCCATCCCAAGGCAAGCCAGGCTGACATGCACGAAAGCACTTGCACGCCGGTAACCACAACGTGACCTCGCATAATCCTAGCTGCAGAGCCTGCTGCGCCTGCTGCGCCTAATGCAAGATGGATGTGACACCACCACAGCTTGCCGCGCACGGCTGGCATATGTAGATACTATAACGTTGCCAGGTACTGTACAGATGCAGGCGCGGACGCACCTGGTCGCTGACAATGGTGTGCTCGACGCCCTCGATGGGCGGCACCGTCGGCCGCCCGCCCACCGCAACCAGAATATGCCTGGCCTGCGCACGCCGGAGACACCCCAGTTGCAGTGGCGACCGTCACTCTCGCGCTCGCTCAAGCCTGTCTGAGTCCAAGTTCTGAAAAACCCACAGAGTCCGTGACCACCGCACTTGCTTGCATCCTGGTAGCGCCCCCCACACATGCTATGCGCGGCTATGCGCAGACTTTGTATACCATCCCAGTAACGCACGAGGCATGACACATGACAAGCCAATACAGAGCGCTTTGCGCCTAGCCGTCACCCGCGCCGCCGCCGCGCGGGGCGCGCCGTGAAGCGGCGGCCGTCCACCTCGACCGTGTGCGCGTCCACAATGCGGCCGCGGCCCTCGTGGTAATCCACCTTGCTGCCCTCCAGCAGCTTCATGTAGACGCCGTTCAGGCGCTGCAGCTCCTTGTTCTTGTTGTCCATGAAGCGCTGCCAGGTCAGCCCGGGGCGCTCCGCGTCCCACCTGCACGCGCCGCGCCCGGTCACCTGCTCCGACCTGCTGGGCTTTGTTCTTTTTGTCCATGAAGCGCTGCCAGGCCAGCCCGGGGCGCTCCGCGTCCCACCTGCGCGCGCCGCGCCCAGTCGACTGCTCGGACTTGCTGTGCAGCAACAGGCACTACCTCGTATGGCCGGCGAGAGACATGTACGGTACTAACAGCCTTTGTGATGCAGCTGAGTCATTTCAAGCAGTCAGGAGTGTGCAGCAGGCGTGGAGATGTAAGTCAAGGGCAGAAGTAGCTGCACATGCAGACGTGATCATCGGCCTCGGTCGTGCCATCAAAGTGCACCTAGCCATCGGAACCAGTCAGTCCTGGAACGGCAAGGCTGCCAGCTGGACGCATATCCAGCGCTGACTCACAGGTGCATGCTCAAACACCGCGCCGGCAGCGGGACCATCTGCGCGCCAGAGGCGCACCCAAACTGCACGCTGTCCCGGAAGCCCTCGCCGAACTCGCCGCCAAACACCATGAGCTTCTTGGGCACGCAGCCGCGCAGCACGCAGGTGCCGCCCGCGCCGCCGACGTGCGCGGACGCCACGCGCCCGAACGGCAGCTCGCACACCGCCGCCTTGATGCCTGCCGGACACGCCAGGGCTCGCCGCTGGCGCATCTTGACTGCTGCAGCCCACGTTTAGCACGGCTAAAATGTAGGTTTACACCTGCACTTGCCTTGGACGTTGTGACGGCGCACGCCTAGACGACAGCACAGCGCTGGCGCACCATATGTGGACGCGGCAAAGCGCGAGGCGCGCACGCCGCCGCTGCCGGCGCCGATCGTGAAGAGGTCGTAGTCGTACTCGCCGTCGCCGTTGGCCGAGTGCGCCGCGCCGTTCCCGCTCGCCGCCCGGGTCTGCGGGCGCGCGGCGGCTTGTCTCAGCTGCCGCACAGCAGGGTGTCAACATCTTTCCGAGCATGTGTTTGACAGTCAAGGTAGACAGGAACAGAACGGCGTTTCCCTCCCAAGAGCTCCCGCTCCAGCACTCCTTGCATGTATGCGCCCTGCCGCCTCCTGCCTCAGCACTAGCGCACTAGCGGAGAAAACCTCTAGCCCAACTGCGGTTGCTGCTGTGCTTTTGCGGCAGAACTTCCGCTGCACAGAGGTGGCAGCGCTCTGTGCCGCCACCTCCGCTGTCTGCTGTTGCAAGTCCTGCCGCTACTGGTGAGGCGGCTGCAAAACATATGGGCAAAGTGACCGAGAGACTTGCAGGCTGGTACTGCGTGGTAAGCTCCGCCGCAGTCTTGCCCGGGCAAGTGCTGCACATGCAGTGGCACAGCCTTAACAACCTGAGACCAGGAGAGGCGCCGCGTGCCTGCAGGCCGGCCGGTGCACGCGTGTGCGCCAGTGCAGCTCCCTTGGTCGCTGCGTGCCTGCCCCTCAGACTGCACGTGTGCAGCCTGGGGCTGTTCGCCAGGCCGCAGATGTGCCAGTGGGAGCGCAAAACATCGTGCGCGCTTGCAGCCACCCGTCCGCCTGAAGCAAGCCCCAGCACACAGTGTTGCAGCGTTTGGAGTGCAACCCCGCTATCTAGTGTAATAGCTGTTGTCCAGCACAGGGCTCTATCAGTGGATAGGCCACCAGATGGCTGTAACCATAAACGAACCTCCTGCAAGACAAGGTGACTGCACAGGTTGGAGTGCGAAAGGGGCAAGCTAGAAACTGCGACCAGGGCCGCACGTCCGCAGGATGGCCTCATGGCCCTGCCGCAAGTCGCCACCAGGCACGTCGAAGCCATAGCACCACTTCTTCTGGCAAGCAAAGGCTGGGAGAAGAGCTCTGCAGTGACCCTGTTGACATCAAACCCTTTTGCAGCATTATGTAATAGAAATTTGAATGCAATTCATCTCCATCATGCTGCAGCAATGCTGCACCGTGTCATTGACCTCCATGTGTTCGATTAAATTTGCCTGCATAAGACTGAACCAGAACGGCGCAGCTCCTCGCCCAGTGTCTTTAGCAGAACAAGCACCACACGCGCTAGGCAATTGCCGCAGCCCTCGCCAGGTCGTCGGCCAGCGCGTCTTCCTCGGCGCCGGCCGCGGGCGCCGGCGCGCCGCCGTGCGCCGCGTCGTCCTCGTCCTCCTCGCCCTCCGCCTCGTCCGCGGCGTCTGGGTCGTTCTCCTCCAGCGAGCCGAGCGCGCCCAGCCGGCCCGCCGCCTTCAGCGCCGCCTGCGAGCAGGGGTTTGAATTCTTTTGGTTGTCCTGACCAGCATAACTTATGGGGAAGATTGAGCGGTATACTTTACGTACAGCTCATCGACATTGTCACTGTCACTATTCCACCGCCGGCCTTGAGTGGTCGCGAGAGCTCTGCCAAGGAGGTTCAGGCATGCGGCCTGCCACGTGCACGCCTCACGCAGGCACACACGGCAGCCACTGGGCAGCGTGTGCTTTGCGAGGGCGAAGCCGGGGCGCGCGACCTTGAGTGCGTCCAGGCCGGCCTCCGAGATCTCGTTGGCGTCCAGCGCGAGCAGCCGCAGCTCCGCCGCCGCGGCCACCGCCTTGGCCACCGCCAGCGCGCCCGCGCGCCGGATCTGCGCCCGTGCACGCGTCAATCACGCGGCGGCAGCCCGCCGGTAAGGGTGAGCCGCTCACGAGGCTCCCAGGGTACCCTGGGAAGCCCAATGACTAGGACGCACCCCTCTGCTTAACAGAGAGCGGACTCATTGCAGTCAGCATGACACACGCCTACGGCACATGCGTCGACTTGGCTCTGTTCACCATCTCGGGCTTCCCTGCCTGCCTGTGGTGCGGCACATGCTCTCCACAGTTCCCTGGTGGACGAGAGCGGACAAGCGGCCCGGCCGCGCGCGCCGCGCCTCGTTCTGGCAGAGGTCCAGCTCGGCAAGCGCGGGCAGCGCGGGCAGGACAAGGCAGAGGTCCACCCCTACCCCTAGCCCCCCCCCGCCCCGGGTCCGGCTGCGAGCGCCGCGCCTCGTTCTGGCAGAGGTCCAGCTCGGCGAGCGCGCGCAGCGCGGGCAGGACAAGGCAGAGGTCCACCCCTACCCCTAGCCCCCCCCAGCCCCGGGTCCGGCTGCGGGCGCCGCGCCTCGTTCTGGCAGAGGTCCAGCTCAACGAGCGCGGGCAGCGCGGCCAGGCCCGGCGCGAGCGCGAGCGCGCCGCCGTCGCCCAGCTCGTTCTCGCGCAGCGCGAGCCGGCGCAGGCGCGGCTGCCGTGCCAGCGCGGCCGCCAGCGCGCCCGCGCCGGCTGCCGTCACCTCGTTCAGCGCGAGCTCCAGCTCCTCCAGCTGCGCGCCGCCGTCCGCCAGCGCCTGCGGCCGGCGCACTCTTTATCTTTTTTCTATTTTCCTTGTTGCGCCTCACACTGGAGCAGCGTCATGCACTGCAAGCTCGTGCAGTGAGGCAACCCAGCTCGTGTATGCGTCCAGCAGGTGGCCTGCAAGCGAGGTGCGCAACTGCCGAGCGATCCAGCGCATGTACAAGTAAATGCATGTGGGTGGCTGCTGCCACGTTGATCACGGGTGGCCTCGCCGTTACCTGTGACCTCAGCCACCCGTTCGATTCCCGATAGCAGCGCGGCGGGTGCGTGCAGCGGGGCGCGCCTCGGAGACGGCCGACACGCCCTCGTCGCCGAGCGCCGTGTCGTTGAGGTTGAGGCTGCGCAGGCCGGGCTGGCCGCGCAGCGCCTGCGCCAGCGCGGGCGCCGCCTCGGCCGTCATCGGGTTGTCGCTGAGGTCCAGGCGCACCAGGCTGCGCCCTGCGCGGGGCCCCCCACCTTACCCTAAATAAAGCCGTTGCTGAGCTCTTAACACACAGCACAGCCCATCACAGGACAGTTGCCTGCTGGCAGGCAGGCAGGCTTCTTTGTCATCAGCACGTGGTACGGTCTCTGCTGGCAACAGAGCTGCATGTCGTCCCCAAGCACGCCATGCGTGAAAATGGGGGCATTCAGCAGCCATGCCGACGCCCAGGCTCCGCTCGCGCTCAGACATCCCAGGCTCAGCGCTGGCGCGCGCCAACGCGCCCGGCCGGGCAGCAGCGCAGCGGGGCCGCCTGGCGCACCCGCAGACAGGCCCCGCGCCAGCGCGATGCCGCCCTCGGCGCCCACGCGCGAGGACGCCATGCGGAAGTCGGCCATCGCGGGCGCGCGCCCCAGCACCTGGCACCAGGCAGGCACATGCTGCTTCGCAAGCTGCAGCATGCCCAGGCCGAGCCGCTGCGAGCAGCGCATGGGCGTGCCGCGGGCGCCTGCCAGGCATGAGCAGGCTGCCGCTGCGGCGCCCTATTTGCGGCTGAGCGCGCACACGCAACATCTGACAAATGCGCCCAGTGCTCGCGCGCGCTTGTGCTGGGAGGCGGAAGACCCGAGGGGGTCGGCTCCCGGGGCGGGGCGGCGCGGGCGCGCCTGCGCAATCGCCGCGGCGCCCGCGTCATCGGACATGTTGTTGTGCAGGTGCAGCGTGGCGAGCGCGCCCGCGCGCGGCACCAGCTCCGCGATGGCGCGGCAGGCCGCGATGGAGCAGCCCACGTTCTGGAAGGCCAGCTTCTCCAGGCCCGCCTGCCGCACGCGACCGCCGCGCCCTCGGCCGGGCATGCGGTGGGGGAAGACTTAGGGTTAGGGTATCCTAACCTCATTCACAGGCAGCTTGTGCTGATCTGGACGGCCCGCTTCTCCAGGCCCGCCTGCCGCAGGCGCCTGCCGCCATGCCCTCGGCGGGGCATGCCGGCATGCGACGTACAGGGTAAGATTAGGGTGAACCCCCTTGATTGCTACAGGCAGCTCATCTACTAGATCAGGAGCACCAGTGTCGCTGTTTGAAATCCATGGTGTGCATGACATGTGCCGGCCCTCGAGCACGAGGCGCCTCGGCCACCCCAGTGCCTGTGCACAGGGGCGACAGGCGCCGGCTGCCGAGCGCGCCTGGCCCGTGAGCGCGGCGGCGCAGGCGCGGACGCCCTTCTCGCCCAGCGCATTCTCGCTCAGGTCCAGCACCTTCAGCCGCGCCTGCGCGCTCGCAGCAGGGCACACATGGTCCCGGCCGCGCTGACTGGGCTCGCACAAACCTGGTGGTCAACCACTCCTTGCTGTAGCCGGATAATATGACGCGCAGAGCTGCATGCATGAGGCTTGAGCTTCACTTTATTATAACAAGGCATTCATGAACAGGATGCGCAGTGGCCTTATATTCGCCACCGGCGAGCCGCATGCATATGCATGCCAATGGTGGTCGTGCCGACACATGATGTAGCTTTCACGGCTCTGCTGAGGTCGGCTTGGGAACTGCAGCCACCTGTATATCTCGTATCACAGGCTGGTGGACATGGCAGGCACCTGTGCGAGTGCGCCGCTGAGGATGCGCAGCGAGTTGAGCGCCTCCGCCTCCGGGCGGCCGGCAATGACGTCGCTGAGGTCGGCGTGCGTCAGACTGGACGCGCAGTTGACGATCGCCTCCGCGGCCACCCCCGCGGCCGCCGCGTCAAAGCTCTTGGTGCTGAGCTTGATCTGCGCGGCGGCGCACACGTTTTCAGGACGCTCGCAAAGCAGCTCGCGCCACACCCACGACCACCCGCACAGCCACCGCGCGCACACTCTGATCCTCAACCTGACTTGCCCGCCAGCTGACTGCTTTGTCGTCAGGTGTCTTGTGCTCTTATGTTGACCGCTGCGGGCCCCCTGTGCACTTCTGCATGAAAGGCCAAACGCAGGCAGTCAAGGCCATTCGTAGCGGATCTTGTAGGACCACACTGCGCTCTCCGTCCAGTGAATTTGTGCACCCAAGGACACACAGTTGCATTGAGCACACAGCCGGCACGGACCACAGTCCAAACGGAAAGGCTCACTCTGCTCACGGATGCGCCCGGCGCGAGCATGCTGGCCAGCGCATCCTGCGCCGTCTCTGCCACCAGGAACTCGCGCTCGCCGGTCAGGTCCAGCTCTGCGGCGTCGCCCGGCGCTGCGTGCGGCGTGCCGCCGTTTGCTTCTGCAGCGCCGCTGGCGCCGCTCCTGGCTTGGGACGCATCCAGCACCAAAGACGCAAGCTTCCTGCGTGCGTGCCTGTACTGTGAGCAACGCGCTGTGGGTTGGGAAGCGGCTTGCCCGTTGCAGGGATGCGTTGATTAGAGCACCCATAAGCACGCGCATATACAGCAGCTGCGCTCACAGAACACATTCCGATACCAGCAGAGTATGGCTACACACTTTAGTGCTGAGTATATTGCCAGTCCACTACTTTTCTTATGCCTGCAACACTCCAAGTGATACAGGCAGTGGAGCACGCACCGTGTGTAAGCCGCCAGCGTCTCTGCATGCGGCCGCACGCCAGTGGTGGTGCGAGCCTCGACGCGCGCGACTGTGTATGCCTTCTTTTCAAACTCCGTGGCCAGCCGCTGCGCCTCATCATCAGACACGCGGCCCCCGGAGTGAAACGCCATCGCCGTCAGGCTCTGCGCAACCCGGGCTACGGTGTCTGCGCGCTGCGCCGTGCTGAGCTGCCACTCCTCCTCATTGGCCGCCGCCATCACGCACAGGGGCTTGCCGGCTGGTTGCACAGGGCAATACACGAGCTGCGCAGTGCTAATTATAGCACGGAACTGGGTCTGCATGAGTGGCCTTGTGCATCCTGCAAACCAGCTCCACTTCTTCTTCTCCTTCCTCCTTGCACAGGCCTGCACAGAAAGCGCAGGTCTCCAATTTGTCACAGAGTCTTGTTCTGCACCGACAGAGCGCAAAAGACGCACCATGGCCAACGACCAGGTACTGCTGCTCTCCAGCGGGCCCGTGGTGGACGGCAGCCTGCTTGCGGCCTGCCTGCAGCGCGCGGCGGCGCGCCTGGAGGACGCCACAGTCGTGTGCGCCTCGAGCAGCCTCGGAAAGGATGCGCTGCCGCAAAGCGCGTTCGCGACCGCCGTGTCCGTCGCGCACGCCGCCGGGCAGCATACGGCAGGCCTGCTGCGAACCATCCTGGGCGTGCTGCGCCCAGGCGGCGCGCTGGTCCTGCAGGAGCCGCAGGTGTGGACCATGACTTGCTTGTGCGAGGCACACGCTGCCTGCGCTCATCGCCTTGGGTACCGGTGCCGTCTTTTGCTCGCGTAGTGGAACGACTGTGCACCTGCGCGTCCGGCACCTGGTGCAGGAAAGATGCAGGCTTCCAAGGGCGTTGTTTTGCTGACACGGCGCAGATGAACGAGCCTGACGCAGACCGGGCTCGCTGCGCAGGGCGCTGCGGGCGTAGAGGCGCTGCGGAAGGAGCTGCTGCTCGCGGGGTTTGTGGACATCAGCGGCGAGCAGGCGCCCTTGCACACAGCGCCGGAAGCTTCTGCCTGCACGGTGCGCTGTGCGCGGTGGTCCACAGCAAGGTTCCCCGGCGGCTTTGCAGTGTGCACTGGTACACTGTGGTACCGCTCAGCTCTTGTGCCGCAAGGGCCGCCTGTAGCGAGCGCCGGTGCGGACGTCTTGAGCCCTGCAGACCTGGCAGTCCTTTGACTGGGTGGCAGGGCTGCTTGCGAAGCGGCAGGGGTGTATTAGACCCGGGCCTCTTGCACCAGACACGCTGCAGACTTCAAACCGCAGCTGCTCACAAGCGAAGCCGCTTCATCTCTGTTCAGCTGGCCGCGTGCGAAATATGAATCGCTGCTCGACAGGTGGCTGCAAGCAAGCCGCGCTGGGAGCCCGGCGCACGCGCGGCGATTGCGTTGAAGCCGCGCGGCGCGCCGGCGGCAGCGCGCGCGCCGGCGCCGACGCCGGCGCCGGCCGCCGCAGCGTGGACGCTGGCGCCAGACGAGGACGGCGCCGACGAGCTGCTGGACGATGAGGAGCTGCTCACTGAGGAGGACCGCGCGCGGCCGGACGCGCCTGGTGCGGATCCCAGTCAGGCTAGGGTTGAGGTGCGGTGCGCATGCGCGCTTGATGCACCGGTTCTTCCCTCCCGCTCGCCGGGCAGCGGGCGCAGGCCTGAAGAGGCAGGCCGCTGTGAGGAAGGCTGCCGTCACGGCTAGCTGCTTGTGGAGCATGGCATGCTGCGGGCTCTGGTCCACGTCATCTCCAGCATGTTGCCGCTGGGCGGCAGCAGCCGCCCGCACAGTTGCGAGCTCATCCGGCCGCGTGGCTTGCGGCAACTACCGCGCAGCTGGCAGCCCGGGCTGCAGAGCAGCTGTTACATGCGTTTGATACACAGTCAGGGCATGTTGGTGCGTGATGCAGGTATGCCATGGGCCTGCCGCAGCAAAGCTGCAAGGGCAGCCAGCACGGGCAAGCAATATGCTGCTGCAGGCCCATGGCATACCTGCATCACAAACTCAGCATGGCCTGACTGTGCGTCAGCGCACGCGACAACTGCTGCAGGCCGGCCTGCCAGCTGTGCGGTTGTCGGCGCAAGCCACGCTGCCAAAGGTGCTCGACGTTGTGTGGGATGCTGCCCAGCGGCAACGTGCTATGGACTGCCTGGACCAGGGACAGCGAGATGTCATGCTCCAGGAACAGCTGACCGTGACGGCAGCCCTCCTTCAACGGCCTGGCCCTTCGGGCGTGCGCTCGCTGCCGTTGGCGGCGCCCGGGGGCCGGCCGCTGGACGGCCACTTTTTTTGTTGGGACGGCTCTGCCGGGTCGTGCGTTTGCAGGGCCTCCTGTCACCGTGGGCGGTGCTACAGACTGCGCGTGCAGCATTAGAGGGCACCACGCGCGACCTCCTTGGCGTGCGTGGCCATCATGAGTGGCTGCCGCGCCTCCTGCACCATGTGCACTGCAGCGTTATCTAAGAGACAGTACGATGTCATAAAATGTCATTTTCCCGCTTCGTGACTCTTAGTTGCGCGTGCTTGGTTTTTTTGAAATGCACGCACGCTCGCGACGCTGATGCCAGCGGGCCGCTGGGCGCAGCGGCGGCCGACTGCGCGCCGGGCGCCAGCAAGAAGGCGTGCGCCAACTGCTCCTGCGGCCGCGCGGAGGCCGAGGCGGCTGGCGTCAAGGCCGCGCTGACGCCCGACATGCTGGAGAATCCGCAGAGCGCGTGCGGCAGCGTGCGCGCCCGGCTGCAGCCCCGCGCTCGCTGCGAGGACAGCGGTGCTGCACGCTTTGCATGCTCGGGCGGCTGTGGGGGCCATGGGAGCTCTAGCGTGGCCGGGCCAACAACAGGCAGCGCAGGCAGTGCGGCGGAACGCGCGGTTTGCTTGAAAAGGCTGTTCTGGGAGCGGATATGCAGAGAGTCAGGGCTACATACCTTGCACTTCCAACTTGTGGCAGGCTGACGTGGGTGAGCCGCTGTAGGGGCGGCAAGCGGCCTGCCTGCCTGCCAGGCCGCCCGCCGCCGCCAACCATAGTGCAGGCAGAGCTTTGCTGAAGCAGAGGCTGCTGCGCAGTGCGGGCTGGGCGACGCATTCCGGTGCGCGGGCTGCCCGTACCGCGGCCTGCCCTCCTTTGCGCCGGGCCAGAAGATCGAGCTGCCGGCTGACTTCCTCACCGCCGACGCCTGAGCCGCCGAAGTTCGTCTGGCTGCACCACGGCCTGCCCTCTAGCACGCTTGGCAGAAGAATCAAGCGGGCGGCTTCCTTACCGCGGCGGTGCTGAGTAGCTACCAGCAGGGGCGTCCTGCACAGATAGGCAGGGGTCGCGAGCCGAGTGCGCTGCCGGGAGCTCGCGGCCATGCCCAGGCCCACCGGGGCGCATGGAGTGCTGCAGCTGGAGTCCGGTGTCTCACACAGGCTGGGTCCTGCTCCGCCTCGAGACCTTGCGCTGAAGCCCGCGGGCGATGCATAGCTTGAGCTGTTTTAGCACAGGGTGTGTATCATGCGAGTTGCTGCGCACAGCCTGTACGCTTCATGCCATAGCGGGGCTGGTATGTCTTTCTAGTGAGCCAGTGCACCTGCACACAGGTGCAAGCACCATGTAACGCACATGACAGCTCTCCGCGTCAGCCTGTGCGGTTCCGCAGGCGCTCTGCGCATACCACCACATGCGGCGGCCACCCCGGCGCATGCATGCCAGGCAGGCGTGCCTCTACAATCAGTCGGCACTGGTGGCGCCCGGCGGGTTAGGGCCATGGCCCAGTGCCAGCGTGCACCTGGGACGCACCCTGCATAACGGTCCGTGCCGGCGAGCCGCCCGCCATGACACCAACAAGAGGTGCCATGGCAACAGCAGTCAACGGCATATGAGAAAAGCCCTGTGACAGGCTCGCATGCAAGTGAAGCCTGTTCCAAGCCGTCCCCATGAAAGCGCACTGCGCACCAAGTGGGGCCCCCTTTACCAGGCGCGCCCGCTGGCGCCAACCTTCAAACTCCTGCCAGGAAACGTGCTCTCAGGGCTGCGTGCGCAGGGTTATCGCTGCCGCACCGGCGAGCAGCCCCGCGAGCCCCCGCGCCCGCCGGCGCCGGCCCTGCCGGCGGGCTGCAGCGGGATGCGCGAGGGCTTGGCCTCTGGCGCAGGCGCCTGCGCTGGCGGGCGGTTGGGGTTGGCGTTCTCGGCGCCGTCGCCGCCGCCGGCGCGCGCGCCGCAGTCGCCCTGCTCCCCGTCCAGCTCCATCTGTGCGTCTGCGCCTGCGCGCACGAGCGAGCGTTGCCTGGTTTGGCATACACCTGGCCCCTGAGCGGCGCTTCCCCGGCCGCCTAGCCCACCGCGGCAGGGGCCCGGCGCGGCTATGGCGACACAGCACCCCACGCTCCAGCGTTCCGCCCCGCAGAAAGCATCACCCGCACCTAAGCCGCGCTGCTCGCTGAGTAGAGTCACTGCACAGTCAGGGCAATAAGCAATCAAGCAACCCGTCTCGCACGTGCCACACATGCCGCACAGGACGGAGGTCACCTTCAGGCTCCTCGGGCGCCTGCGCCAGCGCCGCGTCCGGCGCGCCGCCGCGCTGCCGCCGGAAGTCGGCCAGGACCGCGTCGGGCGCCGGCGTGCGCAGGCTGGCCGCGTAGCCGGGCGCCGGCAGCGCCGGCGGGCGCAGCTGCGGGCGCGCGCCTGCGCGCGCGCGCCGCGGCGCTCGGGCGAGGCTGCGCGGCAGCGCGCTGCTGCGTTTGGCGCGCCGGTGCACGCAGAGCAGCACGCCGTGCACAGCTGCGCTCTTTGCTTGACCGGGAGACCTAGGTGTCCCAGGACATGGCAGGCGCTAGCTGCCTCTGCTGGCCTCACTGCTGAGCACGTTGTGAGGACTTCGCTCGCCACGCACGGGCCATTGCACAACAGTCCAAACTGCAGACGGCCGTATGAGAACGGCACGGCGTGAGCGGGACCGGTGGGCTGCTCGCCGCTGCGCGGGTCGCGCTGGAAGCGCGCGGCGGCAAAGTCGGCCACGTCGCCGTCCAGCTCCGCGAGCGCGGCGCCCGTGCCGCGCCCGAACGCGCGCGCCTCCGCCGCGCCGGCGGCCGCGGCCTCGGCGGCCGCCGCGAGCGCGGCCGCCTCGCGCGCGTGCGCGCTCGCGGCCTCGGCCGCCGCTGATGACCGCGTCTCCTCGGCCGCCGCCGCCGCTGCGCGGCGACCGCGCGGGGACTTACGGAGCCCGCTCGGAAGCCTGGTGCTAGACTCTGTGTGCAATACGAGGTCTGAAAGCTCATTAGGTAGGCTGTGAAGGCATGAGTCTGTGCTGCATGCACTGATCACGCACATATGCAATGGGACGTGCAGGCATCCTGACATAAGATCAGACCCCGCGTGGCGGGGCTGAGATCATGCGGCGCCGCCGTGCCTGTCCGCAGCGCCTGCGCGCCGTGCTCGGCGGCCGCCGCGATGGCGGCCACGTCGGTCGCCGCCGCGGCCGCCGCGGCCGAGCTGTGCGTGCGCAGGCGCTCAACCGTGTCCGCCTGCGCTGCCCAGGCGCGCTCGCGCAGCGCCTCGCCTGCGCGCGCCACGCATGCCTCACAGGCTTAGGGTCACGGGAGAGGGTCACGTGCAGGCCCGCAACTCCGGTAGGGAGGTGCAGGATAGGGTAGGGCCCCCAGGCATTGTGGCCGACAAGCGCATCATGGTGCCAGCATCAACGCACTGCTCTTGCAAAACTATTGACATGCCGAGCTCTGGTCGCGGGAACCCTCGGCCGCACCCTGCTCGCAGGCCTGCGCGGCGGCGCCCGCCAGCGCGGCCTCGCGGCCGCGCGCCGCGGATGCGGCGCCCGCCGCCGCCGCCTCGGCCGCCGCCGCCTCTGCCCGCACCGCGCCGTCCGCCGCGCGCGCCGCCTCTGCAACGGCGTCCAGCCGCTGCCCGACCGCGCCGGCGCCCGCAGCCAGCCGCGCCGACAGACCGCTGACGGCCTGCGTGACCTCGTCGCGCGCGCGCTGCGCGAAGCCCGCCAGCAGCGCGCCCACCGCGTCTGCCACGCGCGCCTGCGCGCCGCGGCCGCATGCTGAGGAGGGCTTGCTTAACCCCAGCGTGCTGACGCCAGCTCCCCAGGCAGCGGGGCCAACTGGCTGGTGTGTTGCCAGCTACTGGACCAAAGCGTGACCGGCCTGCATGCGTGAGGTGCTGCAATGCTGAGCAGAGGCTCCCAGTTGGTGTCTTATGACATATCTCAGCGTGCCGGCGGCCGTGCCTGCTCCTGCTGCATGCCCGCCTCGAACGCCGCGCCAAAGCTCGCCAGCCCGCCGTCCTGCGCGGCGGCGGCGCTGTCTGCGGCCGCGCGCGCGGCGACGACCGCCTCGCCCGTTGCCGCCAGGCGCTCGCCGGCGACCCTTAGGGTTCGCCGCCCGCCCTCCAATGCGGCTGCCTCCGCGCGCGCCGCCGCGGCCGCCGCCTCGCCCAGGCCGGCCTGGTGCCGCTCAAGCGTGGCTGCCAGCGCGGCGTGCGCCTCCGCGAGCGCCTCGGCCGCGCTTGTCGCCGCGGTCTGCGCCGCGGCCGCAAATCGCGCCTGTACGGCGGCGGCCGCCGCCACCGCGTCGGCGCCGACGCCGGCCGCGGCGCCGGCGGCCGCGTCGCCGGCCGCCGCCACGGCAGCCACCTGGCGCTGCAGCTCGCCCAGCCGGCCCTGCGGAACAGGCGCCAGGGCTGAGGCGCCGGGCGACGCAGGCGTGTGGCTGCAGCGGGCATGGCGAGACTGCAGGGTGCTGTGTTCAGCAGTGCCAGACGGGTGTCCCGGCACGTGCTATGCTCTACCTATTGGCGATTTTCACATGCAAGCGTAAACCTACGGGCCGCTAGTTTGAGGCTGCAAACGCTGCGGCGCAAGCATTTGGTCAGCGCTTGGCTTGGTGCCTCGCAAGCATGCTAGCGGGCTGCGTGCACGAGCTCGGCCTACGGTGCGGCCTATGTGCGCGGCCAGCGCCGCTGCCAGAGCCCCACCCACACACCAGGCAGATTCGGGGCGCCCGTGACGCTGGGAGCGCGCCTGCAGGCCGGCCAGGTCCGCCTCAGCGCGCCCGGCGTGCGCGGCCAGGTCCGCCGCGACGGCGCCGTGGCGCGCGGCCGCCGCGTCCACCGCCGCCGCGACGCCCGCGCCCAGCGCGCGCAGGCGCCGGTCGGCGGCCGCCGCGAGCTCCGCGACCGCGCCCTCGTTCGCGCCCTCGCGCGCCGCCGCGGCGGCTAGCCTGCACGCAGAGAATTAGGGTAAGGGTAAGGTATGGCGGGAGCCTCAAGTGTCGCCTGTCTGCTTCGGCGCGCATGAGGCGCGCACGGCTCGGCGCAAACAGCGGCGGCGGGCCGGCCGCCGCGACGGCCGGCGGCGCGCGCACCAGTCCAGCAGGAGGCGCGTGTCGTCGGCGGCCGCCGCCAGGCCGGCGGCCAGCTCGGCGGCGTGTCCGGCCAGCGCGGCCTCGCTGCGGCCGTGCGCCGCGATCAGGAAGTCGCGCTCCTCCAGCGCGGTGCGCGCGGCCGCCAGCGCGTCGAACGTGCTCGCCAGCTCCTGCGGGCCGGCGCGCGGTTCGGCCGCGCGCGCAGCCGCGCGCGCCGCGGGGCTCTTTGCGTGCGCACCCAGGGCATGCCTGGCAGCCTCTACAGAGCACCGCAAGGCCTCTGACCCGCGAGGGTTTTGCCCATGCAAAAACCCGCATTGCATTTAGCATCACATCACATCAGGCACCAGACAGCAGCTTGAGATGTCACATCAGACGGCAGACAGCCACACGAGGTTGACATGGAGGATTGAGCGGCGCATGGCGGGCGGGCACCTCCTGCGTGCGGCCCAGCTCCGCGGCGAGCGCGGCGGCCTCCGCGCGGTGCGCCGCGCGCGCGGCCTCAGCCTCGGCCTCCAGCTGCTCCACGCGCGCCGCCGTCGCCGCCGTGCTCTGCAGCAGACGAGCGCGTTGGCGACTGGGATATTCTCCGCGTGCGCTGTAACAAGCGCAGGCTGACGGCGCATGCGCTGCCACTTCAGGCCTCGCGCATGCGCTGCCACTCAGACTGAACGCAGGCGCCTTCCTGGTTTTGCAGCGCGGCCGCTTCGCCAGCACGGCGTCGTGTCACATGTGCATGTCACGCACAGCACTGGCCCTACGCCGCGCGCGCGCCCGCTGGGCGCGCATCGGCCATTGTCCGCACTTGGGCATGCATATCTGGCAACCAAGGGGTAAAAGGCAGATCAATTCGAGTTAGGGTTAGTGTAAGCGTGCCTGCTCTTGCTGGTGGAAGTGCTCGAGCGGGATGTAGACGCCGTTCTTCTCGCGCGTCGCATGCAGCTCCGCCTTGAGCCGCCCGATCTCCGTGTTGAGCTCCTTGATGTGCGCCGTCTTGCTGATGCGCTGGTTCACCTGCAGCGCCGCGCAGCGCGTCAAGGGCGCCCCAGCCTTTGGCACCGGCCACGTGCCACCCCTGCAGCCACACTGTGTCGCCTACTTGTGCCTCGCCTACTGTCGCTGGCGTGACGCGCACCCCAGGCTCACACTCCAGGCTTGGGTGAGACTGATTGAGCCAATCTCGTGGTCGCATCCGCACGCGGCGGCCAGTGAGTGTGATCATGTCGGCCTCCCTCCAAACAGGCGAGAGCCAGCGTCAGGGAAGCGAACATAGGGGGCCAGGGGCGCGCGCGCCTCGGGGCGGTTGCGGATGTTCTTGGCGCGGTGCGCATAGTCCAGCGTGCTCAGCGTCTCCTCCTGGCACTGCACGGTGGGCGCGATGGTGGCGATTACGCACGTCTTGGTGCGCCCGCCCAGGGAGTCACGCAGCAGCCGCGTGAGCTTGGAGTCGCGGTAGGGCACCTGCGCGCGCGCGCGGCCGGTGTGAAAACAGGGTAGGCCACCTACGCGCGCACGCGCGCGGCCGGGCTCGGCGTGCGCAGCCGCCCACACCCGCCCGAGCGGTGGTGTCAAACACAAGACGGGCAGGGTAGCTGCTCCTGCTCCCTCACGCCCATACTTGTGTGGAGCTTGCTGGTGTGCTGCACAACATAGGCTCTGCACCCTAGAGTTGCCCTGGCCGTTACATGCAGCAGCAGCGCGTGCCAGCAGGCTCTGCTGTGCGAGCAGGTTTGAGCACGACCGCAGCGCGGAGCACCACTTGCCAGCTGGGCGGCCGAAATTGTCTGCATGGCTGCAAAGTGCGCCCTTGTGGCCATGTGGAATTCCCTGCGCCGCTCATGCATGTGGGCGTGCTGATGAGGCCTGCTGGCCGAAGCGGTGAAAGCTTTTGCAAGCCCTGTGTGGCAGCGCACGTGGCCGGAGCCCTCGACGAGCGCGGTGATGACGCGGCCCAGCGTCAGCAGCGACTTGTTGATCAGGCCCGCCTCCTTGGCGCGCTGGTCTACCGCGCCCGACCTGCCGCGGACAAGCGAGGTAGGTCCGCGGCGCGTGGGAGCACGGGCGCTGCATCTTCGGCCGCCGTGCGCTCGGCCGCCGGCAGCGCGGCTGTGGGCGGGCGCGACAGCCGGCGGCCGGCTGCGACGGACCATGTAGCGGCGCACCGCCGCGAGTGTGCGCACCTGCTTGCGTCTGCAAGCACGCCAGCAGAGCTCGCTAATCCTCCGCGCACAGCTGCAAGAGTCTGCTCACAGCTGTAAGAGCCTGAGGCTTCACATGGGGGACCGCAGCCTGGCCGTGGGGCCCGCACCGCGACACGTTCTCGGAGCCGGCGAGGTCGACCAGGTACAGCTTGCCGATCTTGATCACCTCCTCGCCGTCCGGCGCCATCTCGCGCATGTGCACCTGCCCGCGCCCGGCGCCCGGCGTCACGCGGGGGCAGGGGAGTGCTTTGCACCACCTGTGGCTGACATGACGTCATCTGCTGGCGGTCGGCAGGCCCGCGTGCTGGAGGGTGGTGGGGTGGCGCATCTGCCCACGCGTGCGGTGAAGCACAGCTGGGGGTGCGCCCTGTCCGTACGGCGGGGACAGGCCCTCATGCCGCCTGTGCGCATGCAGCATGATGGGGTGCCGCCGGGGCAGAGGGCGGCCCCAAGGGCGGGGGCGCGCGCCGTGACGCAGAACACCGAGTGCGAGCGGCTGGACTGCTTGTTCAGCAGCGTCTCGGCGGTGCGGCGCTTGGCGCTGCCGCGGTCCAGCAGCGCGTAGATATCGGCCGCGCTGCGCACGATCAGCTCCTCCAGGCCCTGCGCCCGGCGACCCCCACCCATAAGCATTTAATGTCGACCATGTCCCCATGCGGGGGCCTTTCATCCTGTTCGCTGCTGACCCCCGTGACTGCGCGCGCGCTTGCGAGCAAGCGCGCCAGGCCACAAGGCAGCACACAAGGCAGCACATGACCATGGCTCGGGGCACTCAGTGCTGCAGTCGCCGGATCGCTCATGCCTGGGTGCCAAGAGAGATGTGTTGCTGGTATCGGCAGCCTCAATGTGCAGGCGGATACGGCGGTCACGCAGGAACCAGCTGCCTCCACGTCCCGCACGCCGCGTACCTGCACGACGACGCCGTTGCGGTCCTCAAGCATGCGCAGCTTGGCATTGGCCGCGTCGCCGACCGCCAGCAGGTCGCTGCTCTCCTCCTGCGCGCCGCGTGCGCCCCAGCATGCATGTCAGGGCGCCGGCCAGGGCGCTAGGCGGGCGGTGGGGCACCGGAGCACTGCCTGCGGGCGACGAAGGCAAACGAGCAGGCCGGGGGCTGGCAATACACAGGGATGTGGCTTAGGCGCTGCGTTCGTCGCACGGGAGGGGCGGCCACGCCCAGGGGGCACCCCGACAAGGTGCGAAGCGCTGGACCCCAGACGCTGGCCTGCGCGTGCTCACCTTGGGCGGGTTCAGCAGGTTTGCTGTCTGCTGCCGTGGCAGTGCCGCGTCGGGCGCTCAGACACCAAGCAAGCACGCCGTTTGTCCTGCTGCCCCCCCCCCCCCCCCCCTTCCCCCTTCCCTACCTAACCCTATTCTGACACGACAGAATACAGCCACCCCATACCCTAACCCTGCTGCTCCTTCCACCCTGCCGGCGCTGGTCCCCGGGCGCGCGCGCTGGTACAGGTCCAGGAAGGAGCACTTCGTAATAGCCAAGGGCATAGCCTATCGCATACCCTAACCCTGCTGCTCCTTCCACCAATGCGCTCTGTTCCCCGGGGCGCGCGCCTGGTACAGCTCCAGGAAGGAGCACTTGACGGTGTACTCCGCGCCGTGCGCGTCCAGCGTCGTGAAGATTTGGTGGATGGCGCGCGGGATCACGCCCGCCGCCTCGGACAGGTCGAAGCCGTCCGCGCTGTTGCGCGCGCCGCCCTGGCCCCACGCCGGGCAGCGCGACTCTGGCATAGGGCTTCGTCAAGACAGGCTGCCGGACCGGTCAGCGCAGGAGCGGCATACACCCGCCTCTGGGCACATCCGCAGACAGCGAATCTATGGGCATGCCGCAGGACTTGCGCCATGGCCCCACGCTGGTGCAGCTGGCTGCTGTGGCTCTGCTCCCCAGTGACGCGGCCCTGACCATCTCCCCTCTCGTCAATCGTGCAACCAAGCGCAAGTGGGCAGGGCTGCCGGCTTAGCATGGTGTGGTGCGTCTCGAGCGCCAGCTGCACCCGCTCCGCCCGCTGCTCAACCATGACCATGCGCAGGTCCGGCTGCTTAGGAGCGCCTGCTGGCTTCCCCGGGCGCGCACCTCCATTGTGTACGTCTTGCCTGTCCCGGTCTGCCCGTACCTGCCGGAAGAAGCACAGAGATTATGGAGGGCGCCACAGGTGTGAGTCCCGCGATACAACAAAAGCGCTGTTTAGCAAGCGACAGGTCCCTGCAGAGCTGGCGCAAGGCGCTTGCACTATGGTTGTGTACCGAGTGCTTTCAGCCACCAGGTAGGGGCGAGCGGCCCCTGCACTTTCTGCTGTGCGACCAAGCAGGTCTGCTGCAGGCTCAGCGGCAGGGCCGCGCACGCGAATATGGTGCAGTTGAAGCCCTCCAGCACTTCCTCGACGATGGGCGCGATCGCCTGCGTGTAGAGCTTCTCCTGCCCCGACTCGGGCGCAAACACCTGCCGGGGGCGCCGTCGCGCAGCATGGTCAGCGGCCATGCTGGCTGCCAGGCTTGCGTCAGCTTGGTGAAAGCGTTGCGGCCAGCATCCTTTGCACGCTGTGTAAGATCCTGACGCACTCGCAGCATGCTATTGCGCAAAAGCGGCGCTTGCTGTTACGCCAAGATGCGGGCACGGAGAGCTGCGCGAGGCCTTGCGCAGCGCGGCACGCCTTGTCAAAGTGGAACGAGCGGCCCAGCTGCTTGCTGCCCACGGACTGGAACAGCGTGACTTCGCGCGCGGCCTCGTTGCATACGATCACCTGTGGCACGCGGCCTGCCACCTCCTCCTTGTTGCAGGGCCTGCGCGCATCCGCCGCCCTGGCTGACATCTGCTCCGCACTCTGCTCTGCACCAGCGAGCGACCCCCCCGGACTGCAAGAGCACTAGCGGCAGCAGCCGAAAGCCGTGGAATGTCAGGCGCTGTGCGGCGCGCCTGCAGCGCAGGATGACCTGCACATTCACCGCGCCGCCTCCGCTGCCCGCATCATGCACTTTCTTTGCCGTCGCCATGGTGGTGCGCTGGTCCAAGGCCTGCTCCTCACTGCGCCTGCGCTTTATGCCCCGAGCTGCTTGGGAGCTCGCTCGGCTGCGCTTTGTGGTTCGAATACCTGCACCAAATTTGGCTCCAGGGTCGCCGTCCAAACCTCCTTGGTGCTCAGGTCTATAAGTGAGCTTAGAGCGTTAGAGCGCCTCTCGAGGCGAGGGAGTTAACTACTCCTTTCCTTCCTTCAGCGCTGTCAGAGGAAGGCAGGGCTACAACATGGCGATCCTCCAGCGCAAGAAGAAGCAGGTTGAGGATGGGGAGGGCAAGTCGCACTTCTACCACCGCTTTGCGCAGCAGGAGCTCGCGGGGTGGAGCCCCGTGGTCACGGCCAAGGCGGTCGTGATTTACTTCTTCGTGGTCGCGGCCGTGTGCGTCGCGCTCGGCGTGCCCGTGCTGATCGCGTCGCTCGGCATTGTGCAGTACAGCGTGCGGTACGACGACCAGGGCCCGATGGCCAGAGAGCCCGATGACCAGGCGCGCCCCCCCACGACCGCACTTGCTGTGCAAGCGTGCAGCCTGCAGATGCTTGAACGCAGCCCTGCAAGAGTCTCTGGAGTAGCAGCGCCCGCGTGTCAGGTTGTGACCCAGGCTAGGGACCCGGCGCTGCATGAGCACACAGGAGTGCTGCGTGCAGGCGCGTGCTACGCTGCTGCGTAAGCAGGACGGCGAGGACATCTTCGTCCCCGTGACCATACACGTCGACAAGCTCATGCGCCCGCCGGTGCGCTCGCCCGGTTCCAGCGCGGGAGCCCTGCGTGAGCGTGCGTGCTGGCCGGCGGCCCTGGCTGGCTGGGGGCGCAGCGGCATATCTCGCTTCACACCGCCGCGCCTTGCTCCTTTGTCGTGCCCGCTCCGACCACAGCTAGTGCACCAATAGCCAGTACTGTGGTGCCCGCAGCCCCGGTCGCCCGCTCGAGCTTGCAGCTGCTGTGCTGTCTGCTCGGTCTCCTGCGCCGGCGCTGACCGCCCAGCTCCCGGTCGAATGCAGCCTGCGGCCACAGGGGCCGGGGCGTCTGCACAGGCTCAGGCCTGGCCAGCGCTGGCCCGGGCATGAGAAGCCCTGCTCCAGGCTGAACGCAGCCTGCGGCCGCAGGGGCCCGGGCGTCTGCACAGGCCCAGACCCTGCCGGCGCTGCCCCCAGCGTGAGGAGCCCTGACCCCTACCCCTAAGCCGCAGGTGTACGTGTACTACCACCTGCACCGCTTCTACCAGAACCACAAGCGCTACGTGCGCAGCCGCAGCGATGCGCAGCTGGCGGGCAAGACGCGCGACCCCAGCATCAAGTGCCAGCCGGAGCAGTATGTGGGCGAAGGGCAGAGCCGGCCGATCAACCCGTGCGGGCTCATCGCCTGGTCGCTATTCAACGACTCCTTCGCCGCCACCGTCGCCGGCGCGTCTGGGCCTAGCAGGACGCTCCCGCTGGATGTGCGCGCCCGGCCACATTCTGCGCGGAGCCTGACGTTGATGCAAGTTGCAATGTACACCAGAGGAGCACAAGGACAGCCAGACGTTGTGGACGGAAAGCTGTTGAGGGGGTTCCCGGGCCCCATCTGATCGGCTGCCTTGCGCGGGGTTGGGCTATGCTCGCAGTGCGCCTTTCACGCACGTCACCATGCGTCGGACCCGACACAGTACCCAGAGTTGCGGGGCAATGATAGGATTGAATGCAGTGCACCCTGTGCTGCTGTCCGTGCAGTCTGGGTCGCTGCAGCGATCGGAGAGGCGGCAAGCGCTTGCGCACGAGATCAGCAGCGCTCGGAACCACGACAAGGAGCACCTACCCCAACCCTGCCCTACCCCCCGCGCGCCGCGCAGGAGACCGGCATCGCCTGGGCCTACGACAAGGAGCACCTGTACGGCAACTACCTGCCCACCAGCTTCCCAACCCAGCCCTGCCCTAAACCTCGCGCGCCGCGCAGGAGACCGGCATCGCCTGGGCCTACGACAAGGAGCACCTGTACGGCAACTACCTGCCCACCAACTTCAACACCGACCCCCGGTACCGCGGCGGCAACGCCTCCACGCTGCCCGTCAACCAGAACGAGCACCTCATGGTCTGGCTGAAGCCGGCGGCCAAGCCCTCCTTCCGCAAGCTCTGGGCCATCATCCACGAGCCCATCCCCGCGGGTGCGGCCGCCCGCGCGCCTGCCCGGCCCGCCCCCTTGATGCGGCTGACGCGAGCGTGCAGGCGGATCGCTCGCCGTGTACGTGCACGTTTCGTGCGGCCACACCGTGCCCCTCGCCCACCTGTCCCCGAGGGCATACGCTGTCCTGTCCGAGTGAGCTGGGCACATCAAAAGTCGGCACCACGCCCGCATCATTGTCAAGCACGGCGCGGCATGGTGCAGAGGGCTGCGCGTGTGGGCGCGCGCAGGGAGCGTGGTGACGGTCAATGTAACGAACCGCTTCAATACGTACGACTTTGGCGGCGCCAAGGCGCGCCCCTGCCCCTGCTGTGCCGCTGCCTCCAGGGGCCCTGCCTGCCCACGCCGCTGGGGAGGCCCTTCCCCGCCTGCCCTACCCTAGCTCGCTTGTGAGCGGGTCTGGCGCATGGGGAACCTGTCAGCATGCCTCACACTCAGTGGTCGCTTCTGCTACTGCATGAAAGGGCGCAGGAGCAGGTGTGCACGCGAGCGCACCAGACGGCGGTGCCTGCCTCAGCAGCAGGGGCGTCGGCAGGGCGGCCGCGGGCGGGCCGAGCGCGCGGGCCGCGCCGCCGGCCCCGCAGAGTTGCCCAGACGTCTGAGCGCTGGTGCGGCGACGCGCAGGAGCTGGTGCTCAGCACCGCCTCGTGGACGGGCGGCCCGCTGCGCCGCCGGCCCCGCAGGGTTGCCCAGACGTCTGAGCGCCGGTGGGGGAATGCGCGCAGGAGGTGGTGCTGAGCACCAATTCCTGGATGGGCGGCAAGAACCTGTTCCTAGGGCGCCGGGGCAGTGAGTGAGCGCCGGCGGGGGCGCGCGCGCGCAGGAGCTGGTGCTGAGCACCGACTCGCGGACGGGCGGCCCGCCGCGCCGCCGGCCCCGCAGGGTTGCCCAGACGTCTGAGCGCCGGCGGGCGCGCGCGCGCAGGAGGTGGTGCTGAGCACCAACTCCTGGATGGGCGGCAAGAACCTGTTCCTGGGCATCGCGTACCTGGTCGTGGGCGGCCTGGCGTTTCTGACCGCGCTCGCCTTCCTGCTCGCCAGCTTCACCGGCTGCTTCGGCCTCATCCGGCGGCGCAAGTGCGCGCGCCGCGCCCCGCGGCTGAGCCTGGCGCGCTGCGAGCCGGGCTCGGCGTGCGAGTGACACAGGCGGCGTTGTGGTGCGCGGTGCTGGTGCTGTCGCGTGCTTGCAGCACGCTGCGTGCGCGTTCATGCTCAGCATGCCGCTCCAGGGCCAGGATGAAGCGGTCACAGAGCGGTCAAATGTTGGCCCCTTCTGTGAGAAGGTTGTGCGCCTGGGCCGCAGGTTTGGCGACGTCAGCGTGCTCAGCTGGAACCGGAAATGAGCGGCCGCGGCGGCTCATGCAGGACCTAGCTATCTTTGGGGGGACTTGCTTGGTCGGCTGCCTTGCGCACAGAAGGCATCAGGTTGCTGTGAGGCCACTGAACAATGTTGCCGACCGCGCTGGAAGCCGACGGATGCTCACGTATTAGAAGAGCGCTGCACAGCAGCAGCCTGTGGTGAAGGCAGCGCAACTCTCAGACGGTGCATGATGCAAAGTTCAGACAACAATTGAACTTGTCACCATCATTGAACTTGAACTTGCCAAATGCTGGCAGCTTGCAGACAATCTCTTTACGAGTGCCGCGAAGGATGCAGACCGCCCATGCAGGCACATCTGGAGCACACCCCGCACATCAGCACCCGTCTGTCCCAAGCCCGGCAACCCTAGGCGGACGCCAGCAGCGCCTCCTGGAAGCGCGGCGGCGCGCGCAGCACGGGCGCGCGCGCGCCGAGCGCGCCCACGTCGCCCAGCTGGCCGCAGGCGGCCATCTCGTCGTCGCCGCGGCTGCCGCGCACGGTGCACACGCGGCCCGCCTGGATGAGCGCGCTGCGGAAGCGCTGGACCTGGGTGCCCGCCCCCCACGGCACTCGTCGATTCGCTGCACCTGACCCTTCGGGAGTACCCAGCTTCCCGCACGCTCGGTATGAAGAAGCACTAGCTTTTCTGGTAAACGCACGTGGTTGCTGCATGCCGGGGTGCTCCCGCAGCTGCGGCGCCGCATAGCGCCTGGACTGAAGTGCGCAGTGCTGTGCCGGCACACCCCACATCCAGGCACATCCTGACAGGCTGCGAACGAACCGCGTGCGTGCTGCCTGGCCGCGAACAGCGGGGCTGTGCAGGGCGCCCGCAGACAGGCCCCGGCCCGCAGCCAGGCTCCAACCCGCAGGCCCCGGCGCATGGTGCGGGCGCTCGCCTGCTCGGGCGGCGTGGGCGCAAAGCGCGTCCCGGCGTGCGGGTTGAACGTGATCAGGTTGAACTTGGCCTCGATGTCGGCCGCGAGCGCGGCCAGGCGCGCCGCGTCGGCGTCGGTGTCGTTCACGCCGGCCAGCATGACGTACTCGAACAGCACAAAGCGGCCGGCCCCGCGCGGGAAGAGCTCGCGCAGCGCGCCCAGCAGCGCCGCCAGCGGATACCTGCAAGGGTAGGGTTAGGGTCAGGGGCAGGCTTGCCTCATAGGACCCACAACAGGGCCTGCATGTGCGCGAGGCGTGAGCACCTGCCTGCAACCGCATCACTGATGCGCAGGTGCGGGGCCGTTCCAGGCAGCCGGGCTCACGCCTTGCGCGCTATGCATGCCCGGACCCCGTGTGAGCAGCCCTGTGTCGCAGGACCACAGGGCCCCTCCCAGCACCCTCAACATGGCTTCAGCCTGGCGGCACTACCAGCAGAAGCACCAGCCCCTGCAGGGAGAACCGTCCAAAAACCTTTCCCTGTGTTTTTTGTTTTTTCCTTTCTTTGCAATGGTTATAACCATCGCACTGGCCTGAAGAGGGACATTGGCCCTCCATGCTCGCCCCAGGGAACGCGCCGGCGGTTGACGGGCACGAGCCAGTCGCGCAGCTCGTCGGTGGTCGCGTGCAGCGACACCGCCAGCTGGCACCGCGACGCGGCCGCCGCGAGCGCGCGCAGCTGCGGCACCAGGCCCACCGTCGAGACAGACACCTGCCGCGCCCGCGCCAGCGTCGCCTGCTGTGAACATGTAGAGTTTCCATCACAGGCTCTCTGGAGGTGGTCGCTGGCGGATATTGCATGCTCTGGGCAGAATACGCCGCCCGTGCATGTCTGCTGACCAGCAGCGGCCTGCGATCCTAGGCCTAGTGCGCTGGGACAGAGCGGCGCAGGCAAAAGCTGGCGCACGGCAGCGCAGACCTGCGCCCTGTGCAGCGGCCGTCGGGAGAGCGCTGCTACGCACCTTATTGGCCGAAAAGTGCAGGCCCAGCTCGTGCGTCGCAATGGCCACTGAAGCCAGCACCGCCTCGTAGTTGTGCAGTGGCTCACCTGGGCGCGCGGACTCGCGCTCGCGTGCCAGCGAGACCAGGCAGGCGCGGCACCGCGTCGCTCCCAAGGCAGTGCCCCGCATGCGCCCCTTGTCCTTTCAAGGGGCATAAGGCGCAGAGCAGCTCCATGACCAGGGTTGTGCGTCACGGTCGCACCCTTGTCGCTTTTGCCTAGCCTGATGTTTATTGCATGCAATCACAGTCTGTGAGGCGCTGACTCTCTGAGAACGACCCTGCTCTCCCCTGAGCATGGCGTGTCACGGCATCGCAAGCACACCAAGGGAACTTCCGTGCCAGCATCCCTGGCTGGCCCAGCATGCTGCGGCCCCGCGTTGGCGTCGCGCGGTGCCCCTGCCAAGCAGGGCCGCAACAAATGGAGGAGGGCGCACCCATGCCCATGTAGACAACGTTGGTGACGGGCGCCAGCGCGTCGGGCGCGCCCGCCGCCGCCTCGGCCGCCACCAGCCGCCGCGCTTCCACCATCTGCGCGCGCGCCGCAGCCGTATCTGAAGCTGTCGCTCAAGCGACTTTGAGCTCATTGTCGTCTGAATTGAACCCAGGCGTGCTGGGCTTGCGCCCCCTGGCGTGCAGGACATGGGCCGCCCAGGGCAGGCAGGGCATCGGGCCGCCCAGAGCGGGCAGGGCTCAGGCCGCCCAGGGCGGGCAGGGCTTCGGGCCGCTCGGGCGGGCAGGGGCGCGCCTGCTCCACGATCTGCGCGGCCGACAGCTGCGCGCGCAGGCCCAGGCGGCCGGTGAGGCAGAACTGGCAGTTCATGCCGCAGCCGACCTGGCTGCTCACGCACAGCGTCGTGCGCGGCCGGCCGCCGGCGCGCCGCACGATCGGGATGAGCACCGCCTCCACCGCCGCGCCCGCGCCCTCGCCCTCCTAGCCCGGCAGCGCGCGCTGGCCCCGTCAGGCGCCGCGTCCTTCCCGCTTGGTGGCTAGGGTAGGGTGGGGACCCCGCAACGAATCCACCGCCGCGCCCGCGCCCGCGCCCTCCCGGCCCGCCAGTACGCGCTGGCCCCGTCAGGCGCCGCGCTAGCCCCCAACATCGCGCCCTCCTGGCCCGCCAGCGCGCACCGGCCCCGTCAGGCGCCGCGCTTGCCTCCTTAGGGTAGGATGGGGTTAGGCTCGCGTTGCGGAGACCCCGCGCCAGGGCCCTGTCGGGCCGCTCGGCGCGGCCCCGGGCGGCCGTGAGCCTGGCGCTGCGGAGCGAGCCGCGGGCCGGCCGGGCGGGGCCGCGCGGGGCGCGCGCCATGAGACGGAAGACCATCTTGCGCGTGCCGTCCGCGGCGCGGTGCACACGCTCCAAGCGCAGGCCGCCGTCCACACTCGCATGCGTTCGCCTGAAGTGCTCCCTGCCGAGTGTGAGCAGCAGGGTGGTCACAGCGTGCAGCGGGGCAACCATGCAGCTGCATCCAGCACGCAGCGCCTTGCTGACGTGCAAGTGCTACCTAAGCGGTCCGGTCTCTCCTTAGTTGCCCGGGTCTGCGCGCTTCAAGGCCCCACCACCACCTGCACGAGCTGCCGCACAGTCTGAAAACAACCAGTCACCGCAGCGTGCTGCACGGGAAGTTTAAGAAGCGCCTGTCGGCCGGCTCTCGACCAGCCCAGACCAGCCCAGACAAGAGCGCCTCCACGACAGCCTGCAGGCCCTGCAGCGCTGCCAAAGGCCGCCCAGGCAAGTGCAAGCCACACACATTCCCTTACACAGCCCACATACACGGAGCCAGGTCTCCGCGCGCACAGGAACGCGCTGCTGAAGCCGTTGGCGACGCCGGGCGCGGCCTCGTCGATGGCGCGTATCAGGCCGCCGTCGGCGTACAGCCAGCGCCAGAGCTGCCGCGCGCGCTGCCGCCGCTCGCCGATGTGCTCGCACCAGTCCTCCATCTCCGCATACGTCAGGTTCTTGAGCATGAGCGCGCCGCGCGAGTCGAGCAGGCCGCGGCGCGACAAGAACGCCGGCGGCGGCGGCGGCGCGGCGGCCTGGCCGTTATCCGCAGCGCTCGTGCTGGCGCCATCCGAGCTCGCGCGGCGCTCCTGCTGGCAGTTGGGGGGCGCCGGCGCCGCTGCCGCGGGCGCGGCGCTGCACCCGCTCGCCGCCTGGACGCGCTGAGCAGAGCGTCAGCGCTTGCGGGTGCCGCGCGTTCCTCGAAGCGGAGTCGGGCGGGCCAAGCGCGCCTGGCGGGCTCTGCACGGGGCGGGCAGCGGTGCCCAGATACGTGCGAACAGGGCACAGCAGCGCCCATGCTGCGCAAGCCCGCAGCGCCCGCCGAGAGCGCGCATTGCGCACTGCAGCAGCAGCAGCAACTCACTCTCGCGTTCCGAAAGAGAGCCTTGGCTGAGAGCGCGCAAGACTCGCTTGCACTGCGCTGTTCGAGATGGCTTACAGCTAGTGAAGCTTGGGTGGAGCTGTGGGGTGGCAGTGCTCTGTGCTCCTGCCGGTGGCCGGTCCTATTTTGAGGCAGAACTGTAGACAAGGCTGTCCAATACTGTCGGTACGATGCTGGCTTCGAGCAGCCTGCTGCAGGCGTGCGGCCGAACCTGCCGTGGCCCGCCCGCTTTTGCAGCCGCGCCCCCAGCCAGCGGCAAGGCTCGCCGCCAGCACAGGGCGCAGCGCCTGCTGTGCAGAGCAGCGCTGGACGGTCCCACCACGCTAGCAGTCACGCAGCAGGGCATTGCCTTCGGTGGGTGGCACGACCGTACCTTTGCACTTAAGAGGCGTCGTTTACAGGCGCACTTGACGCCTGCCCAGACGTGATGGATTCGTCTTACCCACGCCAGAAGCTCACTGCCTCTCGTGGCGGGCGCTTGGTGCTGGCTGTACTGCCCGGCACCTTGCCAGGCGTGCGCCGTGCGCCCCTGAGAGTCTGCCCGCTGCCGGCAGTGGTGGTCGCGGTGGCCGAGGCCGCCTTTACACGGAGCCAGCTGCCGGCGAGCACCTCCGGGCGGCCCAGCGCTCTGCTCGTCGGCGCGTCTGCTGCAGCGCTGTCTGCGGTGCGGGCAGCCTTGTTCGGCCACTGGAGCTCCAGGCAGAGCGCACCTGTCACTCGAGGGCTGGCGCAGCTCAGGTAGGCAGTGCGCGTGCCGAGGCCGGTGCGAGCGCCGGAGCCAATGCCCGTCGACAGCCGGGAGCGCTGCACAGGTGTCTGCATCGAAGTCCTGTCTGCCGCCTGTCGCAGCCGGGCCCAGGCAGGCTGTGCGGGAGCTGGCAGTGGGCTTGGACGAGCCGCGGGCGCCTGCCGGCGCCGCTGGCGCACGCAGCAGCGCCCCTGGCCGGTGCGGTGCCAGGGCGTGCACCCAGGGGCGCGCGCCGGAGCCCGCGCCAGGAGGGCTCAAACCCTAACCAGCCGGCGTGTGCGCGCCCCAGGGCGTCGCGCTGGTCAACCTGGGCCAGGACGGCCCCGGCCTGGCGCTGGGCGCGGGCGCCTCGGCGCTGCTGCTGGCGCAGGCGGTGCAGCGGACGATCGCCGTGCGTGCGTGCCCTAACCCTAAACCCTATCATGATGTGCATGCGTGCCCTGTAGCCTCACGCCGCCCCGCCGGCGCATGCGCTCTGCGCAGCGAGCCCGCCTTCCCTGCCTCACGCGCTCAGCCTGGGCGCCTGGCGGTGAACCCTAACCCTGACGCGCGCCTGGGGCTGCCGTGCGCAGCGGACGACCCGCGCAACTGGCCGGGCCCCAAGGCGTGGCCGGCATCGGCCAGCCTGCTGAGCTTCTTTGCTGTGTCCATCTTCCTGCAGGCCCTGTCCCGCGCGTGAGCCATGCCACATGGCCCATGTGCAGCTGCCGCGGCTGCAGCTGGCGCGCAGTGCATGGGGCCGCAGGCGGCGTCACTGACAGACTTTCTGTATCTGGAGCGGATGTAAGAAACCATGCGAGGGGGACGAGAGCGCAGGCGCAGCAGGCAGCGAGTGCGCACATATTTACAATGCTCGCTTCAGCGTACAGCAGCAGAGTCAAAACCCCATCACGGACAGTCGGTCGCGGACATCCTACCCACCTAGACACACTCCCTAGCGCGGCGCGCGCGGCATAGCTCCTACAGCAGAGACACAAGCACACAAGGGACACTCGCTTCTTGCGGCACAGCAGACACAGCAGTCACAGAAGTGTTGATAGGTGGTGCAATTGTGGCACAGGGCACGCCGCGCGGCGGCGCACGGTGCGGCAGCGCCCGTTTGTTAAATGAATTTGAAAAGCCCCAGCAGGAACCTTGCCAGCGTTTCACACAGGCTCGCTCTGGCCTGAACACAGTGCGGCACAAACAGGTCGTGAGCAAGCCCTGCCCAGGGACACAACAGGGCTCGCGCCCGCTTCAAAAATGTTGTACAAGACATCGGAGGAGGCGCGCGCCAGCCCGCATACGCGGTGCCAATAAAATGCGGGATGCGCGTGCCCGCAGCGCGCGCCCCCCAAATGCTCGGCACACGGGGCACGCTGCGCGCGGCGACGGCCGCGCAGCGCGCGTGCCCAAAACACGCGCAGAGTCTCAGGGCGCAAGTTGTCTTCTCGAGTGCGGCGCCTGCCCCGCCTGGGTGCGCACGGCGCCCCGGGGGGTGGGTGAGTAAAAAGCAGGAACCAAGACTATGCCAGGAGTGCAGCGCCGCCCCAGCGGCGCTGCACCGCGGCGGGGCGCGCCGCCCCCCGGGCGGCCGCTCCTACTTCGGCCCTCAAAAAGTCTATCAGAGCGCAGCCCAGCCAACACGGTGGGGCAGTGATGACCCTCTCCCGCATGTGCGCCACGGCGCAGCCCTCTCGGAAATGCATGCCTGGAGCGCCTGATGTTGTGCTCGTGGCAGCCTGTGCGCGGCCGCAATGGCGGGCCCGCGTAACCAAGGCAAAAAAGCTGGCAACGCGCCCCAGGGGCGGACCCAGAGCGGGACCCAGGGGCCGGCCGCGGCGCGCCCAAAAGAAATGGGGGTACACGCAGCAGCTGCCTGATGCAGGCATCGGCGCTTGCCCTTGCTGCTCCAAGCAGGGCAGCGCGGGCTCACTGGTACGCCTATCGCGCCCTTTGCACGCGCACACGGCGCAGCGTCCCTCCTACAGTGCGGCGCGCAAGGCGCCTCTCCTGCCTCACAGAGTACACTACGGGCCTACCCGGCAAGCGGGCTCCTCCCATGCTCAGAAGCCTGCACGCGTGGCCTGCCCGGCGCGCTCCAAGCCCCGCAAACCTTGCCCCGCCCCGGCGGCCCGCTTCCCTTCCCGCGCAGCACCGCTGGCCCTCTCGCTCTGAACATCGGGCTGTCCCGCACAGGCGGGGCACGCCTCGGGGCACTGCGGCGGCCCGCACGCAAACGCACGCGCCGTCGTCGCCGGCCCTTCCGGCTTCTCAAGCCCTACTCGCGAGCGCCGCACGACGCGTGCGTGAGCGTACGCACGCCGCCGCGCGCCCCGGGAATCCGGCTCGCCACTGAGAGCGCCGCCGGCTACGCCACTGGGAAGCCGACCTGGCACGACAGCGGCGTGCTGGCGCGGAACTGGCCGGCGGCGTAGCGCCCCGAGGTCGCCTGGCAGGAGCTGGCGGTGCCGGCGCTGCGGCTGCTGCCGGGCGCCACGTTGCACGTCCCCGTCCCGACCGACTCCGCCGACGTGCCCAGCAGCCCAAACTCGGGCGACGAGAACAGCAGGCGCGCATCGATCTCGCGCAGCGCCTGCAGGTTGCTGTGGGAGCACCTGCAGCGCGTCGGGCGCCCCTAAGTTGCCTGCTGGCCGCCATAACTGCAGGCGCTCGGCTCTGACGGCGGGCGGCAACGACCAGCGCACTCGCCATAATCTCACACCCAAGCATGACGCGACGCGCAGCCAGTATGACACCCCGGGCGCAAAGCTGCCCCGCGCCACCGCAGAGCAGCGCAGCGCAGCGCACCGGTGCGCATTGGAGCGCCAGTTGCAGTCCTGCACCAGCGCGTTCGCGGCGCCCACGCGCGTCGGCGGGGACACGCCCAGCCAGGACGAAGCGGACGGCGAACGCGACGCGCCGGCCTGCGCACGCCGCAGCCTCCTGGGCGTCACGCAACCAAACGCGCACCCGGCCGCAAATGTGGCTGTAAACTTGGGGCACCCCAGCGTCAAAAATATTCCCTGGCGGATGTTCGCGCACTAAGTGATGCCAGCAGCTGGACAGGCTTGGGGGGCGCGCTGAAGGGCGGCCAGGAGAGGGGCCGAACACAAAACGTGCCCACAAATCGACAACGACGCATGGCTAACTTCTCCTGGCAGCTTGGGCCGCCGCCGGTGGGACGCGCCTGCATTATGGCCTGAATCTCCGCCTCGGCCTTCTCCGCCGGTTCGGAGTCCTCCGCCCTGCGCGGGGGCGCAGAAGGTCGGTGCATTGGCCGGATGGCGACCCCCACGGGCGGAGGCCAACTTGACCGCGAAGAGAGGCCGCACCCAGCCGCCTTCTTGCCCCGGGCGTGGGGCCCGAACACGAAGATGGGCTCGCTCCTCGGCTTCAAACTCCCCATGATCGGAACCCCACCCCCCCTGGTCCGCGGAGCGTCAACAGTGACAGTACATGCTTCTGCGGTGCAGCAGCAAAGGGGTGTGCGAGCGTGCAACTGACGGCCAAATGCCTCCGCCAGCTTTTCACATGGCTGCAGGGCAGCGACCCGGGGCTGTACCCGGACCCACCCCGAGCCCCCATTAAGCAACCACCGAGTTGTTTTTCCTTCAACAGGCACAGAGCAATCCTCATTGCAACAGGACGGCGTGCACCTGAACACTCAGACTAGTACACAAAAGCGAGCACTTTGCTGGTAGACCATGGCAGAGAACAAGGAGACCATGGCAGAGAACAAGGAGGTTGAGACGTTTGCCTTCCAGGCGGAGGTGCGCGCTGCGCCCTTGCTTGCAGGTTGTCGCTGGCAGCCCGGCATCCCCGCAGAGCAGCTGCAAGCAGACAAGGCTGCTGACGAGCGCTCTGCCAAGCGCAGATCAACCAGCTGCTGTCGCTGATCATCAACACGTGCGCCCCGCCTGCTTTCCTGCGCAGGGCTCGCCCGGTGGCTTTGGCTCGTCTGCACTGCCTGTCTGCGTGAGTTGCCTGGTGAAAAGGCAAGGCCTGGCGCGACCATGCAAAACGTCAATCATTATTTGCTCTGTGCGCTCGGCGCGCAGGTTCTACTCCAACAAGGAGGTGCCGCTCCGTCTCGGTTGCACACACGCCTTGTTTCTGGCCTTGCCTGAGGGCTGCCGAGAGCAGTGCCTCGGCTCCGGCGGCGTAGCATGCTGTGTCGAGAACCTTCTCGCAGACCGCGGCCGCTGAAGCAGTGCAGCCGCTTGCGGCGCACCCGGCCTGCTGAGCAGCCTCATCGGTCGGCTGCTGGCCTGCTGCCTGCTCATACAGGGGCTGCTGCTGGGAGTGTGCTGGAACGATTGTTGTAACTGTTGCCCTACACGCGCCGCAGCGCCGCAGTGCGCAGCCACTTGCGCTGCGTGCGCACGGATGGCTGTGCACACAAGCTACGTGCTTGGTCGCAGGTTGCCATCCGGGAGCTGATCAGCAACTCGTCTGATGCGCTCGACAAGGTGGGTCCTCACCTGCACTCTGCTCGTGGTTGCTTGTGCACATCGTCAGCACGTTGCAAGTGAGAGAGCCACGAGAAGGAGCGCGCCTGGCGTTACTGCACGTTTTGCGCTGTTCGTCCTGCCACGGCAGCCTGTCACGGCAGCCTGCCGGGCCGCGCGACCGCGCGGCAAGGGCTGCCCTGTGCACAAGGCGCCGCCAGCAGCAGCAGCAGCGCGCGTGTGACCTGCGCGCCGCGCGCGCCGCAGGTCCGCTTCCAGTCGCTGACCGACAAGAGCGTGCTGGAGGCGGAGCCGGAGCTGTTCATCCACATGCAGCCCGACAAGACCAACAACACGCTCACCCTCCGCGACTCGGGCGTGGGCATGACCAAGGCCGACCTGGTCAACAACCTGGGTGCGCGCTGCGCCCGCCGCGCGCTGCGGGCGCCGCACGCCGCGCTTCTGGGCAGCGCGGGTGCCGCGCCAGCTGCCATGCATGAAGTGAATGCCGCATGGGGCAGTGCTTACCTGTTGCCCAGGAGCATGTGCCTTGGGCAGGGTCCTTGTGGTTGCCACATGATGCGGGCAGACGCGCAGATATGCTCCTCGCCAGCACCCACCCGGCCCAAAGCCTGCACCCTGTAACCTGCCCACTGCCGGCAGGCACCATCGCGCGCTCGGGCACCAAGGCGTTCATGGAGGCGCTGAGCGCGGGCGCGGACATCTCCATGATCGGCCAGTTCGGCGTGGGCTTCTACTCGGCGTACCTCATCGCGGACCGCGTCACGGTCATTACCAAGGTGCAGCCCCTGGTCGCGGCGCAGCAGCGAGGTCGAGCCGCGCGCGGGTGGGTGTGAGAGGGCGCCGGCATGGCGCTCGCCTTGCCTGAGAGTGCGTACGCCGCCTATGTTGTGCACTGCGTGAACGGCCGCTCGCTCCTGCAACGACCATGCGGCTCATGGGCAACGCCGTGACCGCATGTCAGGGCGTATGCAAGCCCCCTCCCACTGCAGCCCCTGCTGCCATCGCGTCCGAATGAGAGCTGCTCGAGCTGACACATTATCTGCCTGCGCGCGCGCGCAGCACAACGACGACGAGCAGTACATCTGGGAGTCGCAGGCGGGCGGGTCGTTCACGATCGCGCGCGACGACGGGCCCAGCCTGGGCCGCGGCACGCAGATCACGCTGCACCTGAAGGAGGACCAGCTGGAGTACCTGGAGGAGCGCCGGCTCAAGGCGCGGCGCCCCGCGCCGCGCGCGCGCGCCCCGTCGCGAGCGCCGCCGCCTGCGTGCAACGCGGCTGCATGAAGCTCTGGCGCTTTCCCACATGCCAGCACAGGGACGTCAGTGACCCACAGGGAAACCTGCGACATGCGCCAGCTCGTGCGCATGATGTCCGGCGGGAAACATAACCATGAGTGAACTCTCATGAAGTGCGTCCGGCCAGACATCATGCGCACGAGCTGGCGCATGTCGCTGGTTTCCCTGTGGGTCACTGGCCTCCCGTGGTGGACTGCGGGAAGTCCTGCAAGAGCCCAAAAGACTGGAAACGGCCGTCTGCATTGGTTGACATTGCGGTGGACGTAGTGACATGCAGATTGCCGCAGTCTATTGCTGTCTGCACCATCGGGTAGCAGGGGCTCCAGGACGGCTCTTATCGTCACGGGGGGCGCTGCTTCCTCCCTTTTCGTACAAGCATGGGAGTGCGGCGCGATTCGAGCGCTGCCTGCGCTTGACGCCGCCGTGCGGCCTGGGGCCCGACGCGCGGCGCATTTCATCCTAACCCTATTGGTGGCGCGGCAGGACCTGGTGAAGAAGCACAGCGAGTTTATCGCCTACCCGATCAGCCTGTGGGTGGAGAAGACGGTGGAGAAGGAGGTGGACGACGACGACGACGAGGCCGCCGCCGAGCCCAAGGACGACGACGAGGAGGGCAAGATTGAGGAGGTGTGCGCGGGCGCAGGGTAGGGTTGTTATGGTTGGGGCTTGGCCGCGGGCGGTGCCCTGCAAGATGGGTTCTGGGTCTATGCTTGTGTGCGGACACTGGCCGCCGCTGCACTGCACAGGGCTGTCCGTGCGCGCTGCAAAAGCAGGGTATCTGGGTGCCAGGCCTGGCTGCGGTTTCAGCCGCTGCATCTGGAGGCAGGCTCGGTGCACGCGCCCGCCTGCTGCCCCGCGCTGGAGCCGTGGCGATGCATGGGCGGCGAGCCCTGGCAGGCATGCGCGGGGCGGGAGTGCCGTCCTGCAACCTGCGACCCAAGCGCACGCGCACGCGCGGCGCCGCCGTGCCTGACCTGGCTGCCCTGACTGTCGGCAGATCGAGGAGGACGAGGAGAAGAAGGAGAAGAAGAAGAAGAAGGTGAAGGAGGTATCGCACGAGTGGCAGCTGGTCAACAAGCAGAAGCCGATCTGGATGCGCACGCCGGAGGAGATCAGCAAGGAGGAGTACGACGCGTTCTACAAGTCGCTGACCAACGACTGGGAGGTGCGCGTCTGTTGAACGGGGTGTGCTGTGCGGGGCCCTTGACTGTGCCCCAATCATCATTCTGTCGCCTGGTGCCTGTGCCTGCTTGTGCAGGGCCTGCTCGTGAATCCTGTGAAACGGTACCGTCAACTGACTACGCTGACTACTGATGGTTGCTCCTGCGCCCTGATGATCATGGTCATTGCTCATGGCTGCCTGCAGGCTGACCTGCAGGCGATCAGCCGGGCTGCCATGCACAGACCATGAGATTACCCTGACCACACTATTAACCTGACCCATGCGCTTGCGCCCCGGCAGGACCCGCTGGCGGTGAAGCACTTTGCGGTGGAGGGCCAGCTGGAGTTCAAGTCCATCCTGTTCGTGCCCAAGCGCGCGCCGTTCGACCTCTTCGACACCAAGTGCGCCACGCCGTTGGGCCTGCCCAGCCGCCGGTTGGCCTGTGCACATATCCTGCCGCCGTGTTGTGCTCACTTGCAGCGGCGGCGATTGGTGGCAGCTGGCAGGGCGGGGTCTTGTATCAGCGAGCGTGTACATAGATGCACGGACTGGTGATAAGTGCAAGAGCGGGCCCCTCATGAGCATCAGCTGAGTTGCAGTGCTTGTGCGTGCATGCATGGACACATGCGCAGAGCTGCATGCTGGATGTGGCTGTCCTGCCAGGGCGCCAATGGCGGGTGGTGAAGTGGGCATGCTGTGGGCCGACCCCCTGCTGCTGGCCGACTGTCGAGAGCGGCGAGCGCCGGCGCGCAGGAAGAAGTCGAACAACATCAAGCTGTACGTGCGGCGCGTGTTCATCATGGACAACTGCGACGAGCTCATCCCGGAGTGGCTCGCGTTCGTTAAGGGCATCGTGGACAGCGAGGACCTGCCGCTCAACATCAGCCGCGAGATGCTGCAGCAGAACAAGATCCTCAAGGTCATCAAGAAGAACCTGGTCAAGAAGTGCATCGAGCTGTTCAACGAGATCGCCGAGAACAAGGACGATTACACCAAGTTCTGGGAGGCGCGCGCGCGCCTTGGCCCCTACCCTATACCCTATACCCTATTCACGCGCGCCTCCCAGAACAGGGCAGCGCGCAGCACGCCTGTGCGCTGCGCTTGCCGGCGCCACGAGCAGCATGCCCTTGCCAGGAGCAGCGCGCTGGCATGCTGCTCCTGCCGCCTGCTGGCAGGCGACACTGGTCTGTCTCGTGCCGGTGACAGGTGTTAGCCTTGCATTGTGCCGTGGCCGGTTGCGCAGTGCTGCGCTGAGCTGAGACGCGTCGTGCCCTGCCCTATCGAGCGTGCCCTGCCCTATCGTGCGTGCCCTACCCCATCAAGCGAGGTGCGGGCGCGCAGGCGTTCGGCAAGAACATCAAGCTGGGCGTGCATGAGGACTCGGCCAACCGCGCCAAGCTGGCCGACCTGCTGCGCTACAACTCCACCAAGTCGGGTGCGCGGCGCCCCTGCCTGGGCTCACAGCTGACACCCCCTTCCCCGCTTGTGCACGCGCGCGCGCATGAACGAAAGGAACAAGCTGTGAGTGTCGAATTGAAATTTGTCTTGTGCTGGCGCCCTGTGCTAGGGTCGAGTGCGTATGGGAGCGGGGAACAGAAGGTTCTGGCAGGCTTGGGTATGTGGGTGCACTACATAATTGTATCGCATTAGCATGCTTGGTGTGGACTTGCCATAGCACTGGACCCTGTCGTTACTCAAACCTTCGTTGTGACCTCAATGCTGTGACCCAGTTCGCTCTCCCTTGTTTGTCTATGTGCTCCTCTGTCACACAAAATAGCAAGGATAGACAGCCTGAGGCTTGTTGATGGTGGTGTTTAGCGTTGCAACTATGAGGCGCGCCCCCGCAGGCGACGACCTGACGACGCTCAAGGACTACGTGACGCGCATGAAGGAGGGCCAGAAGGACATCTACTACATCACGGGCGAGTCGCGGAAGGCCGTCGAGAACTCGCCCTTCATCGAGCGCCTGAAGAAGAAGGGCTACGAGGTGCGCCGCGCGTGTGCTGTCGCCGCTCAGCAGCAGCCGCAGCCAAAGCATTTGTGAGTGCTTTGACGCCAGCTGGACCGTCCGTTCAAAGAAGGGCTATGAGGTGCGCCGCCTGTGCGCTGTCGCCACTCGGCAGCGGCAGCTAGCTGAAGCAGCTGTGAAGGCCTTTGACGCCAGGCGGGGCGTCCACGCAACTGCCGAACCTGCTGTGCAGCTTGGCAGTGCCGTGCCAGATGTGCGTGCCTGTGCAGAGTCTGGCGCCAAGTCTGCTTGTGAAAATGCTTAACCTGTTAAGCAAAGGCTCCAGTTGCCTCCATGAAAAGCCACCACATGCAGATGGCTTACCTCTGGCTGATGTGTGAGGTCCTGACTCGTGCCATCAGAGCTGCCGTGCCATCAGAGCTGCTCCGCATCATTGCTCGAGCCAGCATGTACACCAGCACCGAATGTGGGGAGCAGGTGCTGTTCCTGGTGGACCCCATCGACGAGTACGCCGTGCAGCAGCTGAAGGCATGCCCACCACCTCATCTCGCTCGTCGTCTCTGCGAATGCCCCTCTTACCGCGCAAGCGTTGTCACGCTTGCAGCGTTGCAGCACACAGTGCCGTGGTGCGGGCGATGGGGCGTGGAGGTGCTGGGCCATCAGCGCAAAGTTGTGCCTGGTGTTGTGCGCTGCAGCCATGCACTCTTAATGCCGCATCAGGGCGCAGCGCAGATGCCTTTCTCGTGGTCTAGTGGTGTGCAGCAGGCCTGTGAAAGTGTTTGAAACCCAGTGCAGCTGGCCCTGGACGCGACTGCGCGCTGTGCCCGCGCAGGAGTACGACGGCAAGAAGCTGGTCTGTGTGACCAAGGAGGGCCTGACGTTCGACGACAGCGAGGAGGAGAAGAAGCGCATCGAGGAGATCAGGGCCGCGTACGAGCCGCTCACGCGCCTGATCAAGGACATCCTGGGCGACAAGGTGGAGAAGGCGTGTTCCCTGATGCCCCTGCGGTTCTCCCGCACTTGAGTGGCCCGGCCTGAGGCCAGGTCCTGGAGCGGTTGGCTGGCAAGCACGCGGCAGAGTGGGCTAATGTTAGCCAGGAAGCATGACATGCGGTGTGTTTTGCATGACACCAGACATACGCTTTTCTGCCGCCAGCGGCTCTTGCACTTGCGCGAGCGGCTCGAGCAGTATCTGGACGGTGGCAGGTCGTGGTGGGTGAGCGGGCGGTGGACTCGCCGTGCGTACTGGTCACGGGCGAGTACGGCTGGAGCGCCAACATGGAGCGCATCATGAAGGCGCAGGCGCTGCGCGACAACAGCATGTCGTCATACATGTGCGCGCTCCCATGGCACGCGAACATGGCTCGCAACAGCCTGCCCGGACCAAGCGCCTCGAGGACCTGTATAAGGGGAAAATGCTGTGAAAGGCCCAAGGGCATCAGCGGCTGGACGGTGTCTGTGGAGCGGGTGCATGCATGGTCTTCTTCTGCTGTGCAACCTCTGAAGCTCATTATCTGATGAGGACAGGATGGGCTTTGAGCGCGTGGAGGTTTCGGCGCAGGCAGGTCCAAGGCGATTGTGTAGTTGGCAACCAAGCTAGTGAGTCGGAGTGCAGGGTTTGGGCCGACGCATGTGCCCTGTGGCGTGCAGGGCCTCCAAGAAGACGCTGGAGATCAACCCCGAGAACGGCATTGTCCAGGTGCGGCGCTGCAGCTCTTCTGGCTGGTAGCTGCAGGGTTGGAACGGGCTGCTAAGGCTGTCAGGCATGGGGGCCAAGCCTGGCGCTGGCGCGTGCGCATGTCCTGCCCAACGAGCGGTGCTTTGGTGGTTTACTGCACATCCGGGATTGGAGCAAATGTGCGTGTGTCTTGAGGGCCCTTCCAATGCAACTGCGAGCCTCAACCAATTATAACTTCCTGTCTTGCACGGGGCGGATCAACCAATTATAACTTCCTGTCTTGCACGGGGCGGATACATGTAGTCTACGAGACGGAAGGAGGTTGTTTATGGCGTGATCAGGCAGTTAGTTAATGGCCTGCCCGGCGCCGCCGCGCAGGAGCTGAAGAAGCGCTCGGACGTGGACAAGAGCGACAAGACGGTCAAGGACCTGGTACTGCTGCTGTTCGAGACCGCGCAGCTGACCAGCGGCTTCAGCCTGGACGAGCCCAACACGTTCGGCGGGCGCATCCACCGCATGATCCGGCTCGGCCTGTCGATCGACGACGACGCCGGCGCGGCGCGCGCCCGCCCGCCTGGCCCTGGATATCGGGGCGCCGGGCTGGCGGGCGGCTGCGCGCACGCGCGCTCCTCACCGCGGAGGCGCCTTGAAGAAGAGTACGGTCGGCGCTGGTGCCTGGAGAGCCTTACGCGCGCGTGCTGTGCGAGGTTTGGGAGGGCAAGGACCTGCGCGGGCCTCGCACAGCACGCGCGCGTGAGGCTTGCCTCCAGCAGCGCCGGCCCGTGTCCTTCTGCAAGGCGCCTCCGCGGTGGGGAGGGCATGCACGAGTGCAGGCTCGGCCGGGTGGCAGCACACCAGCTGACGGGTTGGGTATGGTAGTTGTATCACCCCAACCCTATCACTGCCACGCGCAGGACGAGGAGGGCGAGGACCTGCCGGCGCTGGAGGAGACCGTGGACGAGGGCAGCCGCATGGAGGAGGTGCGCCGGGCCCCCGCTGGCGCCCGGGCACAGTTATGGGCACAGTGAGAAATGCTGCATGCTGCAGGGCGTAATGAAGTTAGGCAGAGAGATTATGAGGGCAGCGAGAGAGCACGCATGGGGCAGATGTGCAGCTGACTGGTGTAGCGCAGATGGTAAGAGGCCGGGCTGGTGTGGGCCGTGCAGCGCCAGGACACACACGCACAGGATACAACAGCATGTGTCAGGATGCGGGGGAAACCATAGGAGGGAGCATGATGTTGTTGCTCAATATAGCCACATGCACCGCTGACGCGCACGCCGGGCCGCCTGTGACGCCAGGTGGACTAAGCGCACCAGCTGCGCGCTGCCTGCGCACCGGTGGAGACTGGCCGCAGCAGCAACAGGAGAGCAGAGGAGTGGCGCGCCTGCAGCTGCAGTGGGGGTGGGCGTCCGGCGGCAGCGGCTGCCGCAGAGTGACGCCTGTGCAGCGGTCGGGTAGCGGTCGGGCACTTGGGGAAGGGACGGGTTTGGGAGGTAGGTCCTGCGCATGTGAGGTTTCCACGCAGTCGCTCACGGGAGCGGTGGCGTTTAGGGAGCATGGCTTTGTAGTGACGTCTGCAAGCAAGGCCCTGGCTCAGCGCGCGCCAGGCTTGGCTGCAGGGACGTCGTGGGCAGGGGTCGTGCAGTGAAACGCTCTGTCTGTGTGCCGTGTTTGGCGCTCCTGTATGTCCGAACGCCCAGAACTCTGTCATCACGCGCATGTTGCAGGACTAGCTTGGTTTGTTGTCCAGCACTTGGAGTCCAGCAGCTGTAAGAACAACAAACGTTACATTACATACACACTTAAGCGCACACTTAAGTTGGATGTTGCAAGAAAATTTACTTTTGACCTATTGTGCGCAGGGCATGTGGCTTCGTCGGGTTGTCTTCCCTCTGTGACTCACCTCGCACTTCGACTCAGTATTTACTAGACAGTGCCGTCCGTGTGCATCCCGGTTACACAGCCCGCGCTGTGCTGTTCAACTGCTTTCGCTAACCTTGGCAGCAAGCATGCCGCACATGACTGGGTCGTGCACGCTTGTATAACACATAAGCACCACCCTCCTGCAGCACGTGCGGTCGCCATGGCTGTCAGCAGGCAGCGGGCTGCGAACCTAGCACAGGGCTGCGCCTGCGCGCTGGTAGCCCTCAGTCTCTTGGCGCTGCTGCCGCCGAGCGCGGGCCAGGGCGTGCCCCTGGAGCTGGACTGCACCAGCCAGGTGGTCGGGAACCTGACCTGGTTCTGCAGGGCGCAAGGCAGCGTCGCGGCCAACGCCAAGAAAGTGTACAACGTGGCCATCCCGGCCGGCGTCTCAGAGGACCTGGCCGTCGTGCTCACAAGCCACACTGGCGATGCAGACCTGTACGCCACCCTGTCAAACCTGAGACACAGAGGTGTTTAGGCTTGTGTGGGACTTGCCGCTGATGCGGATGATGCGTGCGCCCTGCTTCGGCGCATCCCGCCAAGGGTTGAGCCTTGTTATGTGTCCTGACGGCGTCACTGCAGTGCTGTGTGGTCAGCCACAGCGCACACTGCAGTGCAGCGACGCTGGTCACGGTTACACAAGTTTGAATCTCAACTGATGCTTTGCCTAGCTGACACGCTTGGAGCCCCACTGACTGTGGATTCGTGTTTTCCCAGGGAGGTGCGGCCGTCCAGCAGCACACTAGCGCCGCACGGCTCCTCGCGCGGGCGCCGCCCGGACAGCGTGCGCTTCACAGTCGCCGAGCTGCGCAGCGCGCCGGGCATCTATAGCATCGTCGTGCTGGGCAAGGCCAACGCGACCGAGTATGAGCTCGTGGTGGAGATGCGGCGCGCCGCAGCGGGCCTCGCCGCCGGCGACCGGCGCGCCATGGAGCAGGCGCGCGCGGGGAGGCTTGCGGCTGTGCGTAGGCGGTGCTGTGGCGCCCAGGCTGGCTGGTGAGCGCAGGTCATTCCTGCCAGGCTTAGTCCCAAGCGCGTGACGGCAGGAGTACGCGCGCCTCTGCGCCGCTCTGGCCGCAGCGTGCACGGCTGGCGGCGGCGGGGCTCACGCGCGCGCGCGCGCCGGCAGGTGCTCGCGCAGTGCTGCGCCGGCAACGGCTCGTGCCCCACGCTGCGCGCGAGCCTGGCGGCCGCTGAGCCGGCCGCCGACCTGTGCAACACGCCGCCCTCCGCCTGCGACGCGCAGGTGCGCAGCCCGCCCGGGCCCTGTGCGCAATGCACGCGCTGACCTGCAGCGCCGAGCGTGGCGCAGCACGTGCGCGGTCCCTGTCCGCACTGCACGGGGAGTCTTCACAGTGTTCGCGGCCGGCGGCTGTGTGCTATGCGGCACTAAGGGCATGGAGGATGCACACTGATACAGAGCTCGTCCGCGTAGTGCGACGCAGCGGGAGCCGGCACAATAGGGTAGTCCCTAACCCTATCAGTGAGCAGCGGGTCCCTGCCTCATGCGCACTGACGGCGTGCGCGCCGCGCGCCGCGCCAGGGGCGGCTGGTGCAGCTCGCGCTGCCGAGCGAGGGCCTGGCGTGCACGTTCCCGGCCGCGCTCGCGCAGCTCACCGCGCTCACCACGCTGGACCTCACCTTCAACCGGCTGACTGGCCGGTGCGCCCAGCCTGGCGGCCGCCCGGTCTGCCGGCGCCATGAAGGCAGACTGCGCCCGGTGACAGGCGTGCAGGCAGGCGCAGCGCTGGGCGGGTGGCGTCAGGCGGGTGACCTAGGTGTCCGCACTGACCTGGGGAGCGTTTGTGTGTCGCCATGTCGCAATGCTGTGCCACCACGCAGCGCTGCCGTCGCTGCGAGTGGGCCGTGGGTGCCGGCGCGGGGTGGCAGCCTCCGCCCGCTGCATGGGCCCCTGGGCCGGCATGCTGCGCGCCGCTCTGAGAGCGCGCGCCGCGCAACGCAAGCGGCGCACGCTGTGCATTGGTCCACAATCACACTATGCGTGACACTTGAGGCAGAGCAAGCTTGCAAACGGGTGCAGGCACGAGAAGCCCTGGTTTGCTCTGAGGCTGTTACACCATCATTAGCCCACCATGGGCCCACCATGGGCCCACCACCATGCCTCCTATCTCCACTGCAGCGCCCGGCAGCGAGCCGGGCGCGCGCGGTGCGCAGCATGGACGCGGACGTGGCGCACGTGCGGCGCGCGCTGCCGCGGCTGCAGTCGCTGCAGCTGGCGTACAACCGCCTGGAGGGCAGCCTGCCGTGCGCGCTGGCGGGCGCGCCGCTGGCGAGCCTGGGCGCGGCCAGCAACCGGCTCAGCGGCAGCCTGCCCGCGTGCCTGCTGGCCGCGCCCATGGCGCAGCTGTCGCTCACCGGCAACGGCCTCGCCGGCTGGCTGCCAGCGCCGCCGCCCGGCTGCGTGCTGCAGGCGCTCAGCCTGCATGGCCAGGTGACACCTGTCTTGGTTGGGCCTCCGCGCATACCACTCGATTGAGGGTGGGTAAGGGTAGGGGAAGAGTGCCTGCGCCGCTGCTGGCTACGCGCTGCAGGCGCTCAGCCAGCATTGCCACGCGACGCCGTCTCGCATGGGCCCTCCGCGCGCGCATACCGGCTCTGCCCACTTCACCTCTCACGCCTCCCTTTACTTATCGCACGGTGGCGCCTGCGCTCCGTGCAAGGTCTGCTCAGCAAGCGTGGCCATGAGCAGCTTCATGGTCATCCAGGGTGCATGGCCCGCAAAAAGCTGGGAGTGAGGCTGCGGCCTGGTGCGTGCACTGTCGCGGCATGAGGGCGCGCCGGCCTGCGCCAGGTGCACGCTCTGAAGCTAGTGACGCACGGTCTCGCTGACAGCAACAGTCGGCCATGGCAAAGGGCTGCATGCGTGGTGGTGCGCTCGGCGGCGCGAGCGCGCGCGCGCTGAGCCGCCGGGGGCGCGCGCCGCGCAGGCCGAGGGCGGCGGCGGCCTGGTGGGCACGCTGCCGTCGTTCGAGGGCGCGCCTGCGCTGCGCCACCTGCACCTCGGCGGCAACCGCTTCTCGGGCGCGCTGCCGGCGCTGCCGGCGGGCCTCGAGACGCTGCTGCTGCAGCGCAACGAGCTGTCCGGGCCGATCCCGGCGCGCTACGCGGCGCTGCCGCTGCGTGTGCTGAGCCTGGAGCATAACTCGCTGACGGGCGGCCTGCCGCCAGGTGCGCGGACGGCGCCAGGCGCTCACGAAATTGTTTTTGACCTGAACGCGCACATGTCGCATCAATGGGCATGGCGACGTTGCTGCTGCAGTGCAGCAAGCTGGCAAGGGTTACCCCGGCCGGCCGTGTGGTGCAGCGGCAACCGTTAGGTTTATGAAAGTGCCGACACGCCAGCCTGGCGCCGCCTCAAGCCCTGCACAAACGCCTCACGCCATGCCTATTGAGGCCATCTCATCAGGCGCAGCTCACGCGCCCACGCGCATGGCGCGTGCAGGCCTGGCCGCGATGCCGGCGCTGCGCGCGCTGCGCGTCGGCTACAACCAGCTGTCGGGGCCGCTGCCGGCGGCCTGGAGCGCGCCGGCGCTGCAGCAGCTGGCGGCGGGCGCCAACATGCTGGCTGGCGCGCTGCCGGCCGCGCTCGCCGCGCTGCCCGCGCTCGCCGTGCTGGACCTGCAGGCGCGCCCCGCCTGCGTAAACTCGGAAACAAGGGCTTCCTGGCCTCGCGGTCCCCGCCCCTCAGGCCGGCTTGCCTGCTGGCGGACCTCCTTGCTTGGTATGGTGGCCTAACCCTAACCCTAACCCTATCTCATGTTCAGGCCCCCAGCCCGCGCTCTCTCTCTGTCGCCGATCGCACACCCGGCGCACGTCCCCGCATGCGCCAGGCGCACGGCGGCCTGGCAAGAGATAGGGCCGGCCACAGCTGACCACATATGAATAGCCAACCGCATGTGAATGGCAAAAGCGCACGTGAATGGCCTTGCCGGCGCCGGCGCGCAGGACAACGAGCTGTCGGGCACGCTTGAGGCGTTCGCGGACGCGCTTGCGGCCGCGCCGCACGCCTCCGCCCTGCGGTACCTGTCGCTCTCCGGCAACCGCTTTGAAGGCGGCGCGCCGGCCGGGCTCTCCCGCATCGCCGCCTTCAAGCCCGGGCCCTGGCGCGCGCCCTGCCGGGCGCAACTGACGTTCGACCAGGCTATAGAGGCCTGCCAGCAGCGCTCGCGGCTGCCTGCTCTGTGGGGTGCCTGGCTGCCCCTTGCAGACGTCCGGGCGACCCGCGCACTCCCAGTCTTGCGCCGCCTGCGGAGGCGCCTGCGCTGCTGTGAGGCGGGTGGCGGGCGTCGAGGCCGCGCGGGTCGCTAGGAGCACCGCCCGTCGCTTTACTGCGACAAAAGCGGTGCGGCGTCTGACAGCAGACGGCGCAGGGCGTTTGTCTCCGACGGCAGCGTGCACCGCAAGACGCTCGGTCTGGCGGACAACCTGCTCTCGGGGCCGCTGCCCGCGTGGGCGCTGCGGCGCTCCGCCCTCGACGACGCGCTCGTCGTCCTGCTGCAGGCGCGCCCGCGCGCCGCACGCCGCCGCCAAGACACCTTCTCAGCCCGCGCTTGCAGGACGCTCTCGCGTGAGGTGACGTGTGCAACGAGAGTGCAACTTTTGTTGGTAGGTGTGCTGCTTTTACACACTGGCGGGATGCAGATCTCTGCTGCGGCGTAGAATGCTAAAATGCTCTCTAAGGTCTCACCCCGCACGCACGCTTGCAAGATCATGCTCAACTCTGTTCAGCCAGCCGCGGGGTGGCCCCATGGGACTCGCGCTGATGCCTGCCGCGCGGCGCGCGCAGAACAATGAGTGGGCGTGCCCCGACGAGCTGGCGCTGCCGGCGGCGCCGTCGCAGCAGACCGCCAACGAGCTCGCGGGCCTGACGTGCCGCGCCGGCGCGCACGCCACCGACGTCTCCTCCTTCATCCGCGTCGACGCGGCCGCCGCGGGCGCCGCGGATGCCGCGCTCGACCTGCCCATGGCCGCCGACAGCGCCGACGAGCCCGCCCCAGACGACCTGTTCGAGGGTGACCTCCTGCCCCATACCCTAGCCAACACCCTAGCCAAACCCGTAGCCACTCCCGGGAGGCCAAGCCCCCTGGTCGCCGCCGCCCTGCAGCCTGCCCGCGCCCCTGCCCCGGC
>JAABUV010000322.1_pt1 | contig 73481 bp, 128 predicted proteins | sample 5559971 | NCBI WGS metagenome assembly JAABUV01 (sample SAMN10711881, study PRJNA513362) | rock metagenome | isolation source: Antarctica rocks | place: Antarctica: Victoria Land, Knobhead nord | collected 2015-12-19 | reverse complement strand
AGCACCGCATCATGATGAGGCCAGGACGGCATGCTATAGTGGCTATGGCTCAGCACCGCATCATGATGAGGCCAGGACGGCATGCTATGGTGGCTGTGGCTCAGCACCGCATCATGATGAAGCCAGGACGGCATGCTATAGTGGCTATGGCTCAGCACCGCATCATGATGAGCCCCAGGACGGCATGCTATAGTGGCCATGGCTCAGCACCGCATCATGATGAGCCCCAGGACGGCATGCTATAGTGGCCATGGCTCAGCACCGCATCATGATGAGCCCCAGGACGGCATGCCAGCGCGGAAGCTGCAGCAAGGGGGGGCAGCACAAGCGACGGCCAACAGGGCTTCACAGTGCTGCCGCGAGCCCCCCGTGCACATTCGCCGTCGTCCGGGAAGAGCTCGACGTTGGTGGCCGGCCAGTGCGTGGTCACGCGGAAGCCGTCCCAGGCTTCACGCTTGCGCGCCAGGTCGCCCGGCCCGGCCAGCGCGGCCGGCTGCATGCACGCGTACACCACATGGCGCCACGCACTCGCGCGCTCCGGCCGCACGTTCTGCGCGAGTGAGAAGAAAGCAGTCAATGAAACGAAGAGCCTCAAGGTAGCACTTTGGTACTTTATTACTACGATTGAAAGTCACAGGGCAGGGTCGGTTCAGCCCCGCCCTTGTCCTGATGCCTTGGCCGCACGTCCTGGCAGCCGCCAGAACTCTGAACACCGAGCCGGCCGTCTCCGCGCGGCTCCCGCGCCGCGCCGGGGAGCCGCGGGAGAGCTGGGCAGCCACTGCGCTGCAGTGTGGCGAGCGGCGACCCAGCAGGGCATGGCCTGTGGCAGGAACAGGTTACGGTAGGGTCCACGCGCGGAGGGCGGGGCCGGCTGCGCGGCGCGCACCGCGTGCGCCGTGCGGCTGTCCCACAGGAACAGGGAGCCGGCGCGCCCGTCCACCGCCACGCTCTCAAACGGCTCCCAGAACGGCAGCTCCTCCGGCGTGAACTGGTGCCTGCGGGCCGGCCGCCGCAGGCCTCTGGCGGCGGGTGTGGCACCGAGTCGCACGGTACGCAAGTTCTGATAAGCGCAAAGGTTTTGGCAAGCCTCTCTTGAACAAGGCTTTCTGCCACACAGAGAAGCGGGTGTGCCCCGCCAGCCAGCCGAGCCGCTCCTAGCATGTCCACACAAGGACGAGTCGAACATGATGATGCAAATGCCAGGTGAAAGTTGCCTGCCCTTGCGCTCATCGCTCGATCGCGCACAGCACGCCTGGGCACAGTGCTGGCGCTCCGACGCCCATCTGCTGAGGTGTGCGCCCCATCACGCGCCACGCCTCGACATGCAACATGTTTATGGACATGCTTGGGCGGCAGAGCGCAGGCGCTGCCCGCAGCAGGTGTGGCAAAAGCGCAACCATGACCACGCGCACCAGTCCTTGACCTGGGTGCGCTCCTCCGGGGGCAGCACGCACGCCGTCTGGAAGAAGCGCTCGTGGGCGCTGTGGCTGCCGTCCTTCACCAGCAGCGTGCCTGCCGCCGGCGCAGGCTGGAGCTGGCACACGGGAGGGAGGCCGCGCTGCCAAGCTGCACGCACTCGGCCGCAATGCAACAGCGCCTTCCCCCCCCTTGCAACTTCCACACAGCGCCGCCGCGCTCCTCAGCGGGCAAGCACGGGCGCGCCCGGGAGGCAGCAGCACCACACCCTCTCGGGCTCCCATGCCGTCAACGTAAGAGGCTCAGGGCTCAGTGTGTTGCCTATGCTCACATTGCTGGCAGCCTTGCTACGTGCATCAAATCAAAGGGGTAGCCAGGGGGTAGCCGCATGGGTAGCCATAGGGGTAGCCACAGGGGCAGCCACAGGGACAGCCAACGGGCGCGCCTGTGCCCGCGCGCGGGCCGACGTCCACCATGTTGACCAGGCCCTGGATGCACGCGACGCCGCGGCGGCTGGGCGCCTGGTCTGTGTGCAGCCAGGAGCCGCCCGGCAGCGGCACGCCGCCCGCCGCGGGCGCCGGCGGCGTCACGTTGATGGAGTCGAAGCTGCTGAGCAGCCGGTCGTCGCCCCACAGGTCTGCAAAGACCTGCACGCGCCCCAAAGCATGCACGTCGCATGCTGGGCATCGCCCACGTGCGCGCCGCAGCAGGCCGGCTTCTGCCGGTAGGGCTGCAGCGCTCGAGCTCTTCTTACGTTCCAACTACTTGAAGGGTTGAATGTCTGTTGCAAGCTCGCCTGGACGGCAGAACAGCCCTAGGAGCACAGGCGGCGCCCGAGCAGGTCGTGCCTCCTCAAAACCTAACTGACCGTCTGGGTGACGGGCGCTGCCGGCCACGCCCCCGTCCCCCCCGGGCGGCGCGCGGCGCGCCTGGCGCACGCGCGCGTGCTTGCGCACGCGCCACACAAAGTCCGCGTGCGCGACCTCCAGGGTGTTGACCACGCCGCGGTAGCTCGGCGGCCAGGCCGGCGGCGCCCACGTGTCCGGGTCGCCGCGGCGCACGCCCGTGCCGAGGCCCTCCAGCCACGCCCACACGCTGTCGACGTACGCCGCGCACTCGTCCCTGCGCGCGTTGGGCTGCCTCGAGCTTCTGATTCGCGCGCAGCGTGCACACTGCCGCGCACTCAGCATAGCGCTCGCAGAGGCTGTTCGTCCGGCTCAGCACCGCTAGCAAACGTGTGCGGGGCCACATGAGTTTATAAAAGCTTGAGCGCAGGCAGTGGTGAAGCTTCTGACACTAGTACACAGGTCACATGCACGCAAGGGTGTTTATGCCGGGACCAGCGGGAGCCATTGCGCAATGAGCGCACTGAAGTCATACCGCAGAGCGGCGCAGCTGCACCAAGTCGCAGCAGACGCGAGTCTGTGGGGCGCACTGTGGCAGGACGTCATCCACCACCGCCCAGCCACGCTGCTTGAGGCTCAAGGCCGCTTCGACAATCTGGCGCCGCAGGCCTGCATCCGCACCGCGCCCCTGTGCATGCTCAAGTTGCACAGCCCCTGCACACGTGACACGCACGGCGCAGCCCGTCTTGCGTGTCTGCTTGCGAGGCAAGGCTCTAAGAGTTGCACAGCGGGGGAGGTGTGCGGCAAACACGAGCGTCATGGTGCCAGGCAAACGCTCACAGCTCAAGCGGAAATAAAGTGCCTACAGGCGCCTCGAATTGCTTAAAGGCAGGCATGAGCTCATGGCAATGACGGAGTGGGAACGTGCCAAGGGAGATTTGCTATGAGGGAGATTTGCTATGCACTCTCATCAACCACAGCTGGCCTGTAACGCCCTGCTTGGCGCCCTGCTTAGACCCCTAAGCAGGGCGCTGGACGCCTGCAGAGCACTTCCAACATGGGGAGCTTCGATCCATGTATCTTGAGTTGACGGCGCCCACTTTGGCGCCCCCGCCACAGCGCACATAGCAGGCATGGGTGCCAACAAGGGAGTCCTTACAAAATGTCCAGCTCCAGGTTACATGCCGTTTATTACAACTGGAGAGCGATCTGAATCCACACAGGTGTGAACCGATACGTCTGTAGAACCTATACACGCAAGTCCTAGACATAGGTCACGCCCAGCTCTTACCTAACATGCCTGGGAGCCAAAGGGCGCGCGCACTCATAGCCTTTTCTTTCTTGCATTGGCAACACAACAGGCCGAGCCGCACACGCAACTAAGCCTAGCACCCAGAGCCTGATGCATCCATGCCGACTGTAGCCTGAAACATACTGCGTAAACCAAGTCATGTCTGCCTGTGCCAGAGCTGCTGCGCAGCCCCTGGCAGGGCCGACTGGCTGCACCGCTGCAGGGTGGGCAGACCCTTGCAGCGGCGCTACCAGGGTTCAGCGTGGGGGGTTGGCGCGGCCGTTGGCCCCCCGCCGCGTCAGAGGCGCCGGCGCTGCCAGGGGGGCAGCAGATCATCATGCAGGGTACCCGCGAGCCTGCTTAGGCTGCGGCGCCGCCGCCGGCCGCGACCTCCTTGGCCAGCTCATCGAGGTCCAGCGCCTTGAGCTTTGCGAACGGGCGCGGCATGTCCTGGCCGAAGGCGGAGAGCGAAGGGGCGTCAGCAGGCGGTCTAGCCGGCCAAGGTACAACTTCCGCGACCCAGGTGCAAAGTAAGCTCGTGTCTACGTCTACGCCAAGGCAGGGCAGCTGGTGCAGTATGACGCTTCTCAAAGAGACCTGAGCTGCCAGTCAGGAGCGTGGCTGGAGCTCCTTACAGTCTGCCACTGTGGCAGGGCATAGGCTCTGAGAGGCTGACGCAGAGCACCGCAGGGCACAAAGGAGCAAGGGCTTTGCACCGTCAGAGACACGTACGTCTTGCCCGCCTTGTCCTTGACCTCAAAGCAGCCGCGGCGCGGCTGACGCACATAGACGAGCGTCAGTAGCTAGTGTGCGGTGCTGAGGCCCTGTGTCAGGCAAGCGGAGCATGGGCAGCAGCGTGGCGCCACGCACCTTGGTGGGGTTGAGAGCCACCGACATGTCTGGCTTCGCAGCCTTTAGGAGGGTTGCCAGCTTGGTTGCCCTGTGCAAGAGCCCAAGGTCACGGCGTCTGGCTCTGTGCACGGGTCATTCAGGCACCTGCCTGCTCAGACGCGAGCGCACCGTGTCTTGAACGCGCCTCAGCTCTTGCTGCAGGGGGGCAAGCACAGGCTCAGTTATCCACTTCCGGGTTATCATGTTGCACGCACACCTGAAGGAAGGTTTACCACGCGACGGGACGTCAAGGTCATACCAGTGCTCAATCGTAACGTCGGCGGTGCCTGCTGCGTCATCAGCGGGCGGTGGGGCCTTGGCCTTGGCCTTTGCCTTGCTCGCGGCCTTGGGGGCCGATGCCGCTACGGCGAGCTTCCTTCGAGGCGCCATACTCACCCGGACTGAAGGTACAACGCTGGCTGCGCATGATCTGAACATCCCCTGTCCGCCTTCAACGTCTTCCTGGAGAAAGACTGTGCCCTTGCTAGGGCTCAGGCAGACTCCAAGGCAGCTGAGAAAGAAGCTGTGAGACATGTAGCTGCTATAGCTGGCTACACTGAGCGCTGGGCCACACCGCCAGCCTGAGCAGCAGACAGCGCGCGGAGTGTTGACTGATGCTGGCTGATGGAACTCCTCCAAAGGCACTCTGGACTCCTCCTTACCTGAGGCGTCAGGTGCAGACAAGCGGATGACTGTGACGTGAACATGGCATATAGCAGCACCAAGCGCTCGTCCACGCCAGTCCCACAACAATACAGAAGCAAAGCAACATGTATGCCTGTCAAAAAAGTGCGGCAGCAAGGACAGCACTGTTGCAGACCTTTGCTCCAGTGTTCCAAGGCACGCGACGCATCAACACAACAGCCTATTGCAATACAGAAACACAGAGCTACACTTGTAATATACCCATCAGCGTCAGTGGCCGGCGTGCTGCGGGTAGACCGGCAAAGCCACAGCCGCGGCGGCCGCCTTGGCGCGCTCGCGCTCCCCGTACGCCACCCACGTCGCGTGCACGTCCAGCAGCGCCGCCTCGCACTGTCTGGGCAGCTGCGCCAGCGCTCCCCGATCTCCGTGGGCCGGTGGGGCCGCTGGAGCACCTGCTGCTTGTGGGTGCGCCGCGCGCCTGAGGGCCTCCAGCCTCGCCTGGCACCTGCGAGCGGCGGTGCTGCTGCGGCCACCCGGCGGCCCAGCAAAGGCAAGCAAGCAGCGCAATGACGCGTCCAGGCAGACATGGCCTCCTCGGGTCGACAAGCGCGCACCGCCTGCACAGCGGCACCTCCATTGCGGTGCTCCCGAGGAGCACGGTGCCTGCAGTCCAGCAGTTGCAGCTCCTGCAGCCCACCACGCTCAGCATGCGAAGCAGTCAGCTTGCAGCCGGTCAACGGCACCATGCCGTGCCCTCGCCTGCACGCCTGGTACCAGCCGTCCAGTGGGCAGTGCGAGCCGCCGATGTACAGGGACGGGGTCGGCAGGTCGGCGGAGGGCTCGCTGCGGCACGCGGATCGGCATGCGTCGCTGATGCTGGCAACGCTGGAAGCTGCGCGCCGGCCCGCGGCTTCAGGCAAGCAGGTATCGCCGGACGTGCTGGACCCGGCTCTGCTCGCAGCCTCCGGGGGCACAGGCAGAGCCGCCGCAACGGCCTCACGAGGCCCGTCTGCTCTTGCACACCGCTTGTGCCTTTTTGTGTCCCGCATACGACAGCCCCGGGCAGGCCTTTGGTGCGGCGTGAGCAGCACTTGCGCAGGACACGGTTTGCCAAGGCGGCTGGCAACATCTGCCCTAATCTGTTTTGCACCTACAAATATTACAAGTCTGAATGCCAACAGATCTCGACCATAAAGGGGCGAGCAACCAGGTGTGGCTGGCCCCCACAGGAGCAGCGCGCGGGTCCAACAAAATCACTGTGAAGCAAGACGAGCCACAATGTGCGTGCTGCCCTGCCGGCGCTTGCGGAAGGCGGGGCAGAGGAGTGCGGCCGCCAGGCTGCCTCCCCTCTGCAAGCGCAGTGTGCTCTTGAAAGGTGGGCCACGCTACGTACCTCAAAACTGCAGCCACGCGACTACTCTGTACGCAGGGGCCCTGTATATGTTGCCCCGGCACGCACAGAGCAGGAGCGCGGCCTCTGGGCGCACAGAGTCGCCATGTCAAGCTCGCCTTCCTGCGCCTCAACCACTAAAGTGCATGCTGCACGTGCACCAGGCGCCAGCCCTCTGCACATGCACTGGGGCAGCCGCGCAGCGCCCGTGCAAATGCCGTAACCCAAGAACACACTCTGTGAATGCGCCCCACGCGGCTTGAAAGCCTGGCGAGCCCCGTGCCACGCTGGCCTCAGGCAGCCTTGGTGCACGCTTGAAAGCCTCATCACAGAAGCAGTGCACTGGCAATCTAGCTGGCAGTCTAGCAGGTCACCACACAAACCCAGAGAGCACATATCTGGCATGTCTCGGTGGGCCGCTCCACAGCCCCGTCCAGCACCACAGCGCCCGTGCGGGTGCTGCCCATGGTGCCTGGGAGCCTGCATGGACGGCGGACGAGCCCCAGCGGCAGCATCAGCACGGGACCCTGCCGACACGCTTGCCCGAAAAGATGCGAAGCCAGTGCTTGCTGGGCCCTGCATGGTCGCTGCTCCATGCGCTGCGCTGGCGGCGCCGCGCGGCCGAGCCGCGCGGTGGCACGGTGGCCATGCCGCAGCTAAACCCATGCATGCTTGGCATGCTGTCATTTATACCGCTTCGAGCATAGACGAGCTGCCCAGGCCTCTGCAAAGCGAGGCCCCACCTGCAAGTGCTCCTCCCCGGACGGCCTTGGCATGCTAGGGCACGCCATAGTAGAGCTCCAGGACGCGCGCGGGCCCGCGCGCGGCCTCGAAGGGAGCCAGCACGGAGGCCGTGCGCATCTGCAGGGAGCGCCCGAGCAAGGTGGTGAGCGCGAGCGCCGACGGCGCGAGCGTCACGCGCACGCGCCAGCCGAGCACCGCATACGCCACCGGCGTGCCGGGCTGCAGCTGGAAGGCCAGACCGGCGCCTGCGCGCACCAACCCCGCACAGTCCTCACCTCATGCGCCCTGCGACAGCAGTGTGATGCGCTGTCTGACACATGCACTGGCCGTCCAGGACCTGGCCCTGGGACGAATGCATCGCCTCCCGTGAGGCTGGCGGCGTGCATGTAAGTCAGCAGCCGACGATCGATCATGGCTCTGACGAGAGGCAGACGCTCGCTCGCAGCTGCACGTGCAAGAGGAGCTGACGCCACATGGACCACAAGGGCGGCAAAGAGAGGGTCGCATGTGGCAGATGGGCGCGCCGGAGGCCGGCGACGACGTCGGCACGGGCGCTGCAGTGGTGGTTGCGGCGGGCGTCGCAGACGGCGTGGTCGACGGCGCACCGGACGGTCCAGATGTGCTCGGCGTAGGCGATGGCGCGCTGGTGGGCGCGCTGGTGGGCGCGGGTGTGGGCGTCGCTGACGGCGCGGCGCTCGGCGCCGACGACGGCGTGCTCGTCGGCGTGCTCGATGGCGCTGCGCTCGGCGTCGGCGACGGCGTGCTCGTGGGCGTGCTCGCTGGAGACGCAGACGGCGTCTCAGATGGCGCTGGGGATGGCGCCACCGTCGGTGCGCTCGTGGGCGTGCTCGACGGGGCCACAGACGGCGTCTCAGACGGCGCAGGCGACGGCGTGGCCGGCGCCATTGTTGTGGGTGCCGGTGTGGGCGCTGCCGTCGTCGTGGGTGCAGGCGTGGGTGCGGCCGTCGTGCTGGGCGGAGGAGTTGGTGCCGCAGTTGTTGTGGGCGGGGGCGTGGGCGCTGCTGTGGTCGTCGGCGGAGGCGTCGGAGCAACCGTGGTTGTGGGCGGCGGTGGCGGTGCGGCCGTCGTTGTGGGCGGCGGCGTGGCGGGCGGCGCCGTGGTGGGTGCAGGCGTGGGCGCCGCTGTCGTGGTCGGCGGGGGCGTGGGCGCCGCCATGGTCGTCGGCGAGGGCGTGGGCGCCGCCGTCGTCGTCGGCGGAGGCGTAGGTGCTGCTGTCGTGGGAGGCGGAGGCGTGGGCGCCGCCGTCGTGGTAGGCGGCGGTGTGGGCGCCGCAGTCGTTGTCGGCGCGGGCGTGGTTGTCACCTGCGAGGCAGCAGGTGGGCGTTTCCATCAGAGCGCCTCTTGATGCAGCCAGAGCATGAGACATTATACAGCATGCCTGGGACTTGGCAGGGCAGGGCCCTCACTCTCACATGATGCAGCAGCCTGTCTCAAGTGTTCCATGCTGCTTCACATGCACGCCAGTCTGCTTTGACACTCTGATGCAGAGCAGGTGTGCTGGTGTCTCGAGCAAAGCTAGGAAGCGTGGAGCAAATGACTCGTGCATGTGCTTGAGTTTGCCCGGCCAGCACGCTGGCCCATGATACCAGAACCATGTCACACAGTACAGTGATCATGAAACCAGCTTGCACTAGCAAGCATGAGTGAGGATGCACGAGGCCGCGCACAGGCGGCGGCGGCGACGGCATCGGGATCGGCGGGAACGATTGCGTAGACCCGCCCGGGACCACCATCGTGCCTGCTGCCAGCCAACGGACCTCACTCAAAGCTACTCACCTTGCTGTATTTTGCGCCATGTGCAGCTGCTGCCAAGCACGCTGCACTTATGAGCACTTAAGCGCGCCAGCAACCCGCATGCCCGCTTGCGTGAGTGCAAACGCAGATGATTACCATGCGATTGAGTTGGCCGCAAGCAAAAAAGTTGACCCGCTTGCGTGAAGTGGGCGCACTGATGTACGCGTTGCTGACTGCCGGCGCGCCGTAGCTGGCGCTGTACGCCGGCCCGAACACGCCGGCGGGCGCGTTGTGCAGCAGGTCGTCCAGCTGCTGGGCGCTCAGGGTCGGGTAGCCGCCCTGCAGGGTCAGACCCCGCGTCGCATGCGCGTCGGCAGCCCTCGCAGCGCGCTCGACCGCGCTTGCGTGAAGGGCCTTCGGCTGGAGCGCGGCGTGTGCGGACCCCAGCTGCCCAGCTGGCGGTGCGGCCATGCACACTCGCTTGCGCCTGGTTGTTCAGAGGCACTGATGAGCCAACGTGCTGTAGCGGAAGCAGGCGCAATGATCCCAAACTGCAGGCCACGAGCGGTTCACACATGCGAGCTGCACCTTGCGGCAGCCGCGCCGGCCCTGCGGCCCCGCACCTGGCTGGCCGGCGGGAAGAGGACCGTGACGTCGAGCGCGCCGGCGCCGCCCGCCGCGGACGCCGCGGACGACACGAGCACCGCGGAGGGCTGCGCCAGCGCGCCCGCCGCGGCCGCCACATCCGACGCGACGTCCGCCTGCACCGCATGGCCCCACCGCCTCACCGCTTGGCAAGCACTTGGGGGCAGTCCTGCCGAGCAGCCATGCAGAGAGCGCACTGGTCAGCAGCGGAGGCGTAGGGCCCCAAGTTGGGTACCTGGGGGGCGCCCGTCCTGCAGATGCCCAGGATTACAAAGTCAACGAGCAGGCGATCACTGGCAGATTGCCAGTCCTCAGAGAGCACGCCCGCCTGCTCAGTGGTGCTGCTGCTGTGCGCTCCTAGCCTACCAGGTCGGTTCAGGAGGCAGGACGTCACCGCGGTCGCAAGCAGAGGGCTCACACGTGGCTGCGCCTTCAGGCACACCAGCCGCCTGCGAACACGCAGGCTGGTGCGCATGCCGAGAGCAGCAGCAGCCGAGCGCATTCGCCAGAGCACTTTTGTCCGGAAGGGGGATAGGGTATGATGAGGGCCTCCCGAACCCCGCCCTCTCAGCTTAGGGCCGGGGGCGCGCCTGGAAGGTCTGCGCGCTTGCCGGCGCGGCGCTGGGCGTGATGGTGAAGTACAGCGTCGGCTGGATGGTGTATGACGTCTGCTCGACCTGCGCTCACCAGATGGAAACCTCAGCCAGGGCTGTGCACAGGCCCCGCCGCCAGCAGGCGGCAGCGGTGCTGGGGCACCAGCATGCATCCTTCTTGCCACGTCATGAATGAGGCTTCACAGATGGAGTTGTGGACGCAGATGGAGTTGTGGGTACTGCTCAGGTCATCTTCGGTGTGCTCGGCCATCGCCGCCCGGCTCTGCGCGGCCCCTGGCCAGGAGGGGCGCCACACCCGGTCCCCGGGCACAACTGGCATAGCGACCCGGCATCACAGGCCACGCGCACGCGCCTGCGCCGCGACCTGCCGCAGCCGCGACGCCTGCGCGGCCTCGGCCACGGTCTGCACGCCCGCCACGGCCGCGGCGGACGGCGGCGCCTGGGCGCCGCTGTCGCCCCGCCCCTGCGCGCGCGCGCTCCAGCGGCCGTGAGGCCAGTGCGCCAGCAAGAGGTCATGCGCAGGGCGATCATGTGCAGGACGGGTCTCAGACGAAAACCCTGGCTGCCACCTCTACACGACGACAGCAGACCCGTGTCAGGTCCTGCAGGGGCGCCTGTTGCGGGCACCGGTGCATGGACACCCATGCGCATCAAGGCAGTCGCAGCTGCCGGCGCGCGCAAGGGTCAGCGGTGCTTGCGACGCGCAAGCGCGGGCCAGGCTTGTCTGCCCGCGACTACAATTCGGCCACAATAGGCACATGCGTCTGTGATGCTAAAATTGGGACCGCATGGCAAACACGATCGTGCAGACACCATAAGGTTAGGGTAACACAAGGTTAGAGTAAGCGCTGAGCGCCCTAGCCGCGGCACCTGCGAGACGCGCGGCACGGCGAGCGCGGCCGCCGCGCTGCGCGGGCCGCCGGACACGGTGAGCAGCCGCTCGCCGAGCGCGGGCGCGGGCACCGCCGCGACCGTAACCGGCCCGGGGCTGCCCGGCGCCGCCAGGAACTGCACGATCCCGAACAGGTCCGTCGCCAGGTCGGCGGCGATCCCGTCCAGCTCTGCGTTGCTCAGTTTGGCCGCCGCCTGGCCCGGCTGCAGCAGCGTGAAGTAGACGTACGGCGCCGCGGACTGGTTCCCCGTAACGGGCCCGCCGTACGTGAACACGCGCGCCGGCGCGTCGCCCGGCGCAGCCGGCGGCAGCGTCGTGAACGCCGGCGCTGCAGCCTGCATGCATCGGCCCTCCCCTCTGACGTGCAGCGCAACCGCTTTATGGGCACCCACGGGCATGTCATGGGCATGGCTGTGTCACGGTCCGCAGCATGCAAAGCCAGTTTCCGCCAAAAGATGAGGTAGCTGAGAGCACGGCTTCAGCCCAGATTCACTCAAAGCAAACCTGGGTCAGACCATACGGCGGGGATCAGGGTGCACCTGCGCGGCCCCGGGCGCTGCAGCGGCCGCAGGTGAGGCCGCCGCGCCGGCACCGCCGTCAGGGTTCACAGGTATAAGGTAGGGCTCAAACGCGCCCGCGCCCGGCGCCGCCGCCGCGTCCAGCAGGCGCCGCCTGCGCTGCTGCGGCGCTGCGGGCGACAGGGCAGGCGCGCCGCTGACCAGGGCCTGATCCCTGGGGCTGCGGCCGACAGACTGCGGGGCTGGCGCATGCCAGATGAGCTGCGGGGCCGGCGCGCTCGCCAGGATCCCATGCGCGGCGTCTGGCCCGGGCGATGCGGCGGCCTCGGCGACGGCAGGCGCGGGCGCCGTGGCAGGCGCGCGGCCCGACGCGCCCGGCCAGTTGGGGATGGCGCTCGGCCTGGGCTGGCCCGTGTGCGGCACGTGCGGGGACACGCTCGGAAAGGGCCCGCCCGTGTGCGGCACATGAGGGGACACGCTCGGCAGGGGCTCGCTCGTGTGCGGGTTGTGGATGGGCAGCGGCCGCACTGCGGGCGCCGGCTGGCCCGCGGGCAGCGCAGCGGGCGCCGCGGCCGCAGCGGCTGCCGCCCGCGGCGCCGAGGCCGCGGGCGGCACGCGGGCCGCGCTGCGCGGCGCGGGCGCGGCGCCCGCGGGCGCCGCCCTGTCCTTGTAGGCCAGGGCTGGCGGCGGCGGCGGGGCGGCGAGCCCGTAGCCCCCGTACGTGCCGGCAGCCTGCGGGGGCGGCACGGCGGCGCCGCGCCCCGCGCCAGGCACCGCGGGCATCCACCACGGCGAGCGCGACGGCCCCGGCGAGTGCGGCCGGGCCGGTGCGGCCAACGCCGGCGGTCCTACGGGGGTCGCATCGCGCGCGCTGGGCTCCGGCGTCGGCATGGCTGTGGGGGCGCCCGGCGCCGCGGCGCTCGTCGCCGGAGAGCGGGCTGCCGGGCTGGCTCCGGGGCTCGCGCTGGGTGTGGAGCTGGGTGGGCTCAGCGCGGCCGGCGCGGCGACGGGGGGCGCGGCCGCGCGCCGCCCGGCGGCCGCAGCAGGCGCCTGCGCCTCGCCCGGCGGCGGGCGCGGTTGGGGCCCCGCGGCGGGCGGCTGTGCTGCAGCCCCGGGGCCCCTGATGCGCGTGACGGCCCGCCGCGGCTGCCGGGGCGCGGGCGCGACCGCCGCCGGCAGCTGCTGGAAAGTTGCCGGGTTGCCCAGGTCCTGCGTGTGCGGCACATGCCCGTGGGCGAGGGACACACGCTTGACAACACCGTTCTTGTCTTATTAGCATCGGGCTGACATGCATCCAAAGCGCGTTAACAGGCACAAGTGCATGCCGCCCCGAGCGCGGCTGGCATGCGCCTCACCTCCACGCGCCTACACAAGGCAGGGCCGAGTGCCCAGATAAGAACGTCACAGCACTGACTGCCGATTTCAGCCGATGCTGGGGCCCATCTCCGGATGCCACTTATGTGCGGTCACGCTGGGAAGGCATTGGCGAGCATTACTGAGCGTTTGACACGTCAGGACACGGTTCAAAAAAACCAGCATCGTAGCGAGGGGGCCAGCACCGCTGGGAGGGCGCCGGACAGGCTGCCGGTCTCCCGCTGCGGCACCACAGGGACGCCCTGCGCTGTGAATGCATCCGGTTCCTGGTCGGCTCCGGCGCTCTGCTGCGCGGGCACGCTGCCCTGCGCCGCCAGGTCCGCAGATCCGCGAATGGCCCCGGCGGCCCCCTGCAGGGACAGTACAAGGCCTGAGGCGCCAGGGGCGTGTGGTGCCAACTCCATTGCATTGGCAGCTGACGTATTGCATGTGGCGTTGAGCTAATGGGTTGGCAGAGACACCGGGCACGCTGTCCACTGCAGGCTGGCTGTAAACACAGCCACGCGGAGAGCTGCCACGCAAGCACTCCACATGCTTGGCGACCCGTGCTCCAGGAGCGCGCATGCATGCGCACAGGCGCCTCCCGGACGTCCCGACGTCCCGGACGTCCCGGAACATACCAATGCGCGTCGTGCGCTGCCAGCTGTCCCCGTTGTACCAAGGTGTATGCTGGCAGCTCTCTCATCTCACGGCACAGCCCAGCAAAGACGGGGCTGTGTGACGGCGCACCGCTGCGCTCGTCATGATGCCGTCAGGTGTTGCGGCCAGCACGTCAGGGTCCCCCTGCCCCGGCTCAGATGCGGGCGCGCCCGCAACTTGCGCCCTCGCATCTCCCTCCGCTGCAGCGGGTGCCAGCGCAGGCGCCTGCGCAGAGCCATGAACTCGAATAGAGGCTGACACAGTGAGTACGCTAGGCATCAGCCGCATGCGGTACAATCTTTCACGTGCAGGATGAACGTGTCACTGTGCGATTCTATTGCCATGCTACTGCACCCTAATTATAAACGTAACGCAGCAGCAAAGCGTGCCGACAGTGCGTATGCGAGCGTGCTGATGCTGCATGCGTGAACGCTCTCCGACACAATCCATGCCATCATCAATTCTGCCTGATGCGGCACAGCTGTGTGGGCGACTCACTGCAGCGACCGTGCATCGGCAGCCGCCGGGCTGCGAGCAGAGCAGGTCGCCAGTGACGACGGGTGCAAAGCCGCCGCCGCCGCTGCCGTCGCCGCTCGTCGTGTTCGGCAGGGCCACGCCCCAGCCGATGGTGTCGTATGTGCAGCTCTGCGCGGCCAGGCGCGCAGGCTCGCGCACGTGCCGTGCCTGACTCGTGCGTACCAACGTGCTTTTGACCGCGCACAGGTCTCCCCCACACGCCCTCCCTGCATCACTCATGCACACGCAGGCCGCATTTGCTCTGCGAGTAGTGCGCACGCACAGCCGGCGCGCAATGGTAATAAAGCAAGTACAGACAAGCTGCATGACATGCAGGCTTAGACTCAAAGGCGCGCGCCGGTCCGTCCGATTGCATCGCCTACAGGGAAACGGTTTGGCAGTGGCGCACCAGTATTACCCGCCGGTGCTGAGGAGAGCTGCGCCCGCACAGTCGGGCAGTCAGAGCTGTGGCCACCGAGCACGCTCGAGTCCGGGCCTGCTGAGCGCTGGCCCAGGACAAGGCGTCCACCCGCCACTCGACTCCAGTTTCAAAGCCCACGGCCCACGGCACTGCATGAACGGATGCCCAGACATGCTTCGCACCTATTTGCGGGACGTAAACAGGTCTGCGCCTGTGGGCGGCAGCCGAGCTGGGCACGGCACGGAGCCGGGATTTTGCATGCAGCTGAGGAGTGCATTTGCTGGCGCGTATGTCGAGGCAGCAGTGGCGCAAGCGCTTGAGGCAGATGAAGACAGTGCGTGAGCCGCACCACAGCAGGGCGACCACGGCGCCCAGCACGCTGTCATAGCCGGCAGCAGCCACCTCGCCGGCGGCCGACGCGGCCGGGACCACCGCGCGCGCGCGCTGCAGCGGCGTGCTCGCGTCGCCGCCCAGGCTGCTCAGCGCGGTTGTGTTGGCCTGCTCGCGCGCGTGCGCCTGCGCATGAATGAAGGCAAGCTCACAACCCAATCTGCTGTACCATGAGCGCCCAAGCACCGAAAGGGATCCGTCTGGCAAGACAGCCACCAATTGCATGCCAGCAGTGTAGCGTACGCTTCAATTTGCGCATGGGCATGCATGCAAGGCAGTGCGCAGAGGAACGCAGGGCGGCAGAAGCGCGCTCCTGCACAAGCGTGCCGCTGGCAGCGGCTTTCTGCGGTGCGCTGCAGGCACACTCTCTGCCGTCCAGGAGAGGACCCAAGCGAAGGCCGCGCCTGCGCCACAGCTGAGAGCGCCGGCAGGTTGGCCAGCGCGCCCCGCGGCGCCGCAAGCTGCTCCGCAAAGGCGGAGTAGCACGCGCCGCTGATGGCCTCCTTGAACGCGCTCGGCGCCTGGCGGACCGCATTGACGCACCGGCCCAGCTGCGAGGGCGAAGCTGCCTCAGTAACAGCGCCGCTTGTCGCCATGGGCCCTTTTTCACACGTGGCGCAGCAGCCAGACCGGGCTCCGCGGCTCAGTGCGTGCAGTCTAACAGAGGGGAGTCTATCAAAGGTTGTTGTGTGTGCATGTGGCACGACAGCTCAGCAGGATATGGAAAGACAGGACACTGGAGGCAGGGATAGTGCCAAGGGTCTCTGTCAAGCCGTTGCTTTGCAGCCCCGAGCGTGACACCTAGATCGCCGCGCCTGCTGAGCTATGCGCGCGCTGCTGGGGCGCGTCCCGTCGCGCCGCGCCTCCAGGAAGCTGCGTGATGGGCAGCGCCGCAGGCATGCGCTCGCGTTCGTGCACTCCATGACAGCGGGCGCACCCAGCACTCTGCCTGACGAGCTCGGGCTTAAACTTTCCGACACTTTGCTCTCATATGGGCCGCTGCTCAGCTGCCCCGCAAGCGCCTCGCCGCACAGCGCGCTGGCAACCAGGAGTGCAAGCAGCACATCTGCCGTCCGGCGCAGCATCATGCTCAAGTAGCTACAAAGGTAGTCCTACCGGCCGGCGCCCCGCAGATTTCCGCAAAATAGATAGCCACTCGTGGGGCGCATTGCCAACATGCAACTTCTAGATGATTGCCCCTGCAAGTGCAGGCCTCACTCCTAGCCCCAGACGCTCTGATGTGCTGTTCAAAGCTCCTGATTGACTGCAGGCACACTCTTTTGTAGCTGCTCTAGCAGCGCTTGAACTTTGAACGTGCGAGCAAGCAGGTTATTATGTAGGTCAACTGCCTCGCAACGTGAGAAGGCGAGCTCGCTTGGCAGAAAAAACGTTGGTGCCCAGATCTGATGGCCCACCAGGTGCTGGCCAATGCGGGGCACTGCGCGCCGGAGTTTGGCTGGTGCGGCCGGCAGGAGAAGAGCGTCCGGCAGCCCTGCTGGCTCCCGGTGAGTGCTGCTGAGAGTGTTCAGCGCTCGAGCGTCCGTGCACAAGCAATGTGTTGCCTGTACTTGTGTTTGCTCCACCAATGCTCTTCATTGACGCAGGTGAGCACGTTACAGCCGTTGCAGCGTGCAGCACACATGGTGCGCACCGCCGCATTATGAGGCCTTGGTAGCTGAACACTAATATTGACGCTACCACACGCTTGGCTATTCACTGCTCCTTAGCTTGCAAGGCTGGCCTGTGAAGCTAGGTCAAGGTGATCTGGTCGATCCGGCCAGCCTCCACTGCCTGCCATTATCCTATTAGTACATTGTGGAGGGCGTGAGGTTGCTTAGTACATCGCACGCTTCAGCAGACCAGTGTTGAAGAGCGACGTTGTATTATTTGCTGCAGCTCAGGCGGCTGCAAGTGCGGCAAGGAGCTTGGCAAGCTGCCATCGCTGCACAGCCACTGCTGTTGCTGAGCTTCTTGCTGAGCCTCTTGCGGAGCAACTGTCTGAGCGCCGAGTACTATGCAAACCGAGCTAGGCAAGGTGGACTTCCAAGTCATCCGCGCACAAGCAGCTTCCTCCTGCACGTCCGCGTCAGCGTCTTCACGCCCGGGTGCCCCCTTGCAGGCGTGCGCGGCGACGGACGTGGCTGCCGAGGCGGCCGGCCCGGCGGCCGCGGCGGAGCCGAAGAAGCTGTGGGGCGGGCGCTTCACCGGCGCGACCGACCCGCTCATGGAGAAGTTCAACGAGTCGCTGCCGTTCGACCGGCGCATGTGGGCGGAGGACATCCGGGCGCGCTGCCCTTCCCTCAGACATGCTAGGGTATTGGGCATGAGGAGGAGAGGGGTTTGCAGGGCTCAACAATGGCCTTGACCTGGCAGGCTTGCTCCCACCTCGCTGTGCGCCGCATGCGCCCGCGCATAGCGAGAGGAGGGCTCCAGGTGCGCTGCTGCCTCGGCACGAGATATGACCGAGGCGAGCATGCGGGCACCAGATGTCACTTACACATTCACGAGTCAGTACAGGAGTGGATATGCAGAGGCTCTAGGCCAGGGGCTTGCCGTGCTCTGATCATTAAGCTGCCGCTGATGTGGCATGCACAGGGGGTGATGCAGAGCGTGGACCTGTTGGTGCATGGTCCCCTAGCGTGACCGTGCTCTTGTTCATGACCCAATTGAGGCAACGAAGAAAGGGCGCCAGTGCAGGGAGCCTACACGGAGGCTCGTCACTTCCAGGTGTTCTGCGCGTGATGTCTGTGATATGCGGCATGTCGAGCGCACGGCGTTGACTTTCAGTGCTGAGCGGCGGTGCAGGGGAGCCAGGCATACGCGCGTGCGCTCGCAAAGGCGGGCGTCCTGACCAACGACGAAGCGGGCGCGATTGTGCGCGGCCTGGACACCGTGGCGGGCGAGTGGGAGGCGGGCGCGTTCCGGGTGCGCCGCTGCTTGATGCGCCATCGCTGTGGTAGGGCTGCAAGCGGCTGCGCGGCTGTTGCAACGCAGTGGCCATCGGTCGGAGTGTGACACTACACACTTAGGTACCATTTAGGTGGTACCTAACACTGGCACCTCCTTCGAGTGTGGGCATGAACATGTCGGGTGACCAAAGACTTGCGTGTTGCCCTATACCGCGGGAAAGGCATGTCTGGCGTGCGGACTTCATCTTCAAGCTCCTCGACTTCACCATGCGCGCTTGGGGTCGCCCCAGGTAGTGGGCGGCGACGAGGACATCCACACAGCCAATGAGCGGCGGCTAACGGAGCTCGTGGGCCCGGTGGGCGGCAAGCTGCACACGGGTCGCTCGCGGAACGACCAGGCGCGCCGCAGCTGGCTCCGCCGGCTGCACTCGACCCGTCTGCGCCGCTGTGCTGTGCCTCAGTGCAGAGTGTCTCCACCAGTGTTTCGCGCATTAAGCGCTCTTTCGCCCGTGGACCAGCTTGGCGGAGTTGCTGGGCAGGCGGCTGCGCGCCGTGCAGGCTCTGCTGAAGCGATGCGCATGCAACTTTCCGCAAGGCCTGTGTCTGGGCAAGGCCCATAAAGCTGTGAAATGCGCAGACTGAAGTTGATGGGCTCAGCAAAGCCTGACCGCGCTCGCCGGCCGCCACGCAGGTGGCGACCGACACGCGGCTGTGGCTGTATGGCGCGCTGGGCCAGACGCGCGGCTACCTGGCCGACCTGATCAAGGCGGCCGTCGCGCGCGCCGAGGCCGACGTGGACGTGCTCATGCCGGGCTTCACGCACCTGCAGCCGGCGCAGGCGCGCACCGGCTCCCGAGCAGACAGAGTCGACAAGATTTATTGTTTTCCTTCCTCTACCTCTCTATGAATTAAGCAGACGTGCGCGCTGGCAATTCTGGGAGGTGAGATGGCAGGCTGCTGCTGCAGCCATCCTTGGTGGTCGGCTTCCCTGGTCGAGGCACCTGGCCGTGGCAAGCAGCGCATGTGGGGCATGCATCAAGCCGCTCGCCTGCGGCTGGCTCCAGTCGGTCATGGCTCTGTATTAGCTGAGGAGCCAATGCATAAGCCGGCGCCGCTTGTGAGACAAGCAGGATCGCAGGCGCTGCATGCAGGCGTAAGCAACTGTGCACTGGCCAGTGCGGACTGCGTATTGCGGGTTGCGTTAAGGCGCTCAGTTGGTTCGTGCGGCGCCGGCAGTGCTTGCTGGGAAGCAGAGACATCTTAAGAGCATCTTGCCTGTGGGCAGAGTGGCTGCGCCCCTCAAAGCGCGCCCGTCCGCAGAGGCCGGCCTCCCTGCTGAGCGGGTTGCGCGCGGCGCGCCAGGTGGTGCGGTGGAGCCACTGGCTGCTGGGCCACGCGGCGGCCTGGCAGCGCGACGACATGCGCCTGCGCGACCTGCTGCCGCGCGTGGCCACGCTGCCGCTGGGCTCGGGTCCGCGCCCGCCGCCCGCCCCCACCGCTCGCCCGGCCCCGCCCCGCACGCTCCCTGCGCCGCCCCGCAGGCGCCGCGCGCTGCACGGGGCGGCAGGCGGCTGCGGCCGACCAGGCGCAGCCGCTCGTGCTGCCACACCCCCAGGTGCAGGTTCAGGAAGCCCTGACCAGAACCCTGTGGTGCCGCACCCTCGCCTGGTTCCAGGCGACGGGAGGGCGAGCGGGGTTTGCGGCGAGCGCAGGCGCGCTGGCGGGCAACCCCTTCGGCGTGGACCGGCGGGCAATCGCGGCCGACCTGGGCATGGTCGGCGGCGTGTGCCCCAACTCCATGGACGCCGTGTCGGACCGCGACTACGTGTGCGAGGCGCGCGCCCGCCGCGACCGTGGCCACATGTTATCAAATTGCGCAAGATTGTGTTGTAGTTTGCGGTGTGCGCTGCGGTGTGTCGCTCTCGGCCTGTTCATGTATGGTGTGACAGTTTAAACGATGAGTGCGTAACGCCACCCTGTCAGCACCGCCGGTGCACAAGCGAGTTCCCGTTTCGACCGGCCTGCGCAGTGGGTACTGGCCTGCGCCAGGCGGCCCGGGGCCTGAGGCGCGGCGGCCGCGGCTGCGCGCGCGCGCAGGCGCTCTTCTTCGCGGCGCTGCACCTGGTGCACCTGTCGCGCTGGGCGGAGGACCTCATCATCTACTCCTCCGGCCTCTTCAAGTTCGTGCAGTGCTCCGACGCCTACGCGACAGGCGCGCCGCCTGCGCGGCTCGGCAGGCCGGTGCTGCGGGGCGGTGCCGAGGTCTTGAGGCTTGTGATTGTGGTGCTGCCCCAAGTGCCTGAAGTGACCTGCACCGGCCGGTCCCCGGGTGCCTGCCACGCCTGCATGCACTGGTAGGGCGTGCCCCGGCGTATGCCTGGGGAAGCGCCCGCGCTCCGCCGAGCCTGCCTGCCGCCGACGCAGCGCGCGCGCGCACGCGCAGGCAGCAGCCTGATGCCGCAGAAGAAGAACCCGGACGCGCTGGAGCTCATCCGCGGCAAGGCCGGCCGCGCGCAGGGCAACCTGGCGGGCCTGCTGGCGACCATGAAGGGCGCGCCCACCACGTACAACAAGGACTTCCAGGAGGCGCGCGCCCTGCGCGTCCCTGGGCCGGCATGTGTATTCCTGAGCCGGCGCACGTTCTCCCGATCATTCTCAGCTTTCACGAGCGCAAGCGCTCTCAGGAGAGCGCCGTGCCCATGCACCTGGCACTTGTTCATGTATCAGCGTATTTTCAGGTCCAGGACAATGTGCACCATGGCAACTGCGAGGCAAGGAGTCATCGTCATGGCTTGTCCTGGCCTGGCGCCTGCCGCCCGCCACTGGCTGGTTGGGGGCGCGGCGTCTCCGTGAGCGGCTCGCTCAGGGCGGGCGGTGCTGGCGCGGCAGGCCTGGCTGCTCATGTTTGACAGCGTGGACACCGTGAACGACTGCATCCGCATCGCGACGGGCGTGCTGTCCACGATCGTGATCAACCCGCAGCGCATGCTCGCCGGCCTGTCCGCCGACATGCTGGCCACCGACCTGGCCGAGTACCTCGTGCGCAAGGGTGCGCGAGACCAGGCAGCTGCGCGTGTCCAGCGGGGTGCTGGGCGCGCGCGGCGTCAAGCCTCGGCCGGGTGCCTGTGCTGGCCATCGGCGATGTGCTGTCCCCTTGCTATTTGCCTTGTGCCTGGGTGGGTGCCTGCGCGTCAAGTGGCTTGCATCGGCCGGTTTTAGCCATGCTGCGCTGGCGGTCGCCTGCATGCGTCACGCGCCTGCATGTGCATGGGCGTCTGACGCCCTGTGCGCCGCGGCTGCCCAGGCGTGCCCTTCCGCGACACGCACCACCTGAGCGGCGCTGCGGTGAAGATGGCAGAGGAGCGGGGCTGCAGCCTGTTCGACCTGATGCCGGAGGACCTGCGCGGCATCCACCCGCTGTTTGCGGACGATGTGGCCGAGGCGCGCGCCCCCTTTTCCGCATCATATTTTCTTAATGAGCTGAAAGTAACTGAAGACTGCATGCGGTTGCTTGCCCATGTGAGCTGGATGCCTCGCGTATCATGTGGCTCACTGTCCCGCGAGCAAGATTGCAAGCAGCTGTGTTGGCCTGAGGATATGACATGTGCGAGGCAATGTCTGCATAATGAGTGCGTGGCGCCGGAGTGATGTGCCGGGCCTGAGCTGTCAGTGGGGTACTAATGCGCGTGGGCATGCAGGTGTGGGACTACCGGAGGTCTGCCGAGATGCGCGACACAGAGGGCGGCGCCTCCAAGCGCAGCGTGCTAGAGCAGGCCAAGAAGCTTAAGGCGTACCTGGCTGCCGAGGGGCTTGAGTGACAGGGGTGGTCTGATGTACACACAAAAGCTGTTTTGCTGTTGTGTGGGGAGTTGTGAGGGTCTGATGGGCACACAAAAGCTGTTTTGCTGTTGTGTGGGAAATCGTAAGGGTCTGTTGTGTTTTAAGAGTTTGGATTGCAGTCTCGTGCTGGCCACAGGCAGGGTGTTATGTTCACATGAATCTGACATAAGCGTGTCTGATGCAGCTATGCAGTGCCTTGCAGGGCCGGGCATGCTCATGTAAGTCTCCCTAAAAAAAGAATTTGCGTGCCGCATAATTTTGAGGCATACATGACAGATGCAACAGCATGCACTGGTACACCTGACATGCACATCATGCCGCTTTGCTGACTCTGAGGACAGCCTGCTGATGCGTCACTGATGGCCTGAACAGAGGAGAAGAGCTGTGTGCCTTTGAAAGGATGTCCCTGCCCTGTCTCGGATCTCACATACGGCTCTCACAAGCGGAGAGCTTAGTTTGGTCCCTTGGCTATAGAAAGGGTCCCTAAGCTCAATGTTTTTGAGCCAGCTGTTTTCCCTCACCATGTCTGCCTTCAGCGTGTCCCGGGCGTCCACTGCATTGTTCAGCCAGACAGTGCGCCGCTCCATTGCCTTTCGTGTTGCAGGCCCGGGCCACAGGCAGGTCTGCAGGATGAGCATCGTGAGTCAAAACGCCAAGCCCCTGTACGACCTGTATGTGAAGGGGTCGCCCGAGAAGGGAGAGCTGGGCGACTGTGCGCCCCTCCTGCGCCTGCCTGCGACACTTTGATTGTTATTATAGGATCAGCGCACTGGCCACGCGTTGCTTCCAGCAAAAGTTGGAGACGCAGCAAGGCCTGCAGCTGCTTTACCGTGTCGTTCCTTGTGTCATCCGCACTACGCAGTGTATGTCCTAGATATCTTCAGCAGAGCTGGTCATTGCGACTGCATGCATGCACATGTCGCAACAATGCCAAGCGGTGCTGCTGTGTCCGTGCAGGCCCCTTCTCTCACAGGACGATGCTGACGCTGGAGGAGAAGGGCGTCGCGTACAACAAGCTGCTGCTTGATGAGAGCAGCATCCCCGAGTGGCGCGCCACCTTGGCTGCATTGCGCTCTTGCTTCACGCCTTTGCTTGGCTGCATTGCACTCTTGCTTATGCCTTCTTTTTGCCTTTGATGCTTCCTATGACTGGCTGTGCCGTGCAGGGTGGCCGAGGTGTGCGAAGGCCAGAAGCAGATCCCCTTTGCCTTGGAGCTGGAGACCGGCAAGTGGTGAGCCTGCTCCCTGCTTGAGCAGCAGGCCTGCACAGTGGGGCAGCCTTGGCACTGGTGTGTGAAGGCCGTGCGCTGGCGCAGGCTGCACGACTCGGACATGATGATCCCCTACTTTGAGGACAAGTTCCCGCAGAAGAAGCTGGGCAAGCCCGACGAGCTGCCGAAAGTGTACGTCCCCGCCCTGCTCTTGTCAAGCACGGTCCTGTTGAGCGCAAGCAGTCAGCGCTTATGGTGCTCCAGTGTGTTTCCGCAGACAACGCAGATTCCTGCATGCCACCCTGCTGAGTGCTGCGCTGTTGCAGCCCATACTCATAGGCTGTGACACCCAGATCCCCCAATTGCAAAGTTCAGGCCCTTGTGCCGCGCCGCGCAGGGGCGAGAGCCTGTTCCCGAGCTTCATGAGCTTCCTGCAGGCCCAGGGCGGTGAGCAGGGCGAGAAGGAGCAGGAGCTGGTGGGGCAGCTGCGTGAGGTCAACGACGCGCTGTCCAAGTCCGACGGCCCCTTCCTGGTGCGCGCTGCGCCTCTCCAGGCCCAGGCGCACCTCAGCGCTGCGCATGCACCATCAGTACCATCAGCCTGCCTGGTGCAGGGCGTGATCTAGTTTGGCGCGCAGGGGGGCAAGGAGCCCAACTCGCTGGACTGCAAGCTGGGCCCGCAGCTGAAGCACGTGTTGATCGGCGGCAAGACCATCAAGGTGCGGGCCCGCTTGCGTGCATGCGGGCACGCATAGTTGATCATAGTGGGCAGGCATAGTTGACGGAAATTGGGCGGCCCTGGCGTATGTGCGTCCATGGGCGCTGACCTTGCACCAGGCGTCTGGTGGGCAGCCTGCTTGGGAAGGCTTGTTAAGGCAGGCTGCGCTGTTGTAGTTCAGCTTCAACCTCTTCTGCTGCAGGCCCTGTGTTGGCCTCACAGGCAGGAAGGGGTTGTGCGGCACAAGGCCTGTGCCACAACAGCACTTTTGCTGATATGCGAGCAAGCCCTGGCAGCTCGGCAAGCACACATGTGGCGCCGCCTCAAATGCGTGCAACCTCGCGAGCAACGCTGGACGCGGCCTGCGCGCTACCTGCTGCGCGGGCCGACTTTCGCAGCGCGCGACGCCGGCCCCAATATGGAGTGCCCGCGCAGAGCTGGACGCTGCCGGCGGAGCTGAACAAGCTGCCGGGGTACCTGTCGGAGTGGGAGAAGCGGCCATCATGGGAGGCGTCCTACTACACGGTGCGCCTTTCAAAACCTCGACTTGTGCGGACAATTCCTGCGATGAGATGGTATGAATCCAGACCTTGCTAACAATGTGATGGTTTTGGAAGCGAGCAACCTGCGGTGCTTGAGCACAGTTACGAAAGTAGTGCTGTTCGAACGTAATGTATGTGTGGCACATGTACAGTATGTGTGGCACATGAGCAAGTGGTGCGCCTGCGCCTGCAGGAGCAGTACGTGCAGGATGGCTGGAAGGTCAAGATGGAGAAGATGGCCTCCTCGTGAAATGCTCGTGAAATGCACAGATGAGCACAAAGAGGGCAGCCGTTGAGCAGGCCATTCTTCACAGTATCTGTCTGTGCTCCGCTTTCCACTGCGGGCGCAATAGGTTGGACCAGCACGCCCATAGGTACTGACCAGCATGCTAATGAGCTCAGGGCATGCACCCTCTTGCAGCGCACTCGATCCTGACCGGTGTGCTGCCGCCTGCCTGCTTGCCGTCTGATGTGCATGATTCTTTGCCAGGCTTGTCCGGCTGGCATTCACGCATGCATGTTGGTTGTCTGTTCACACGTGGGCCTGATACCTGCAGGCTGTGTAAGAAGTTAATATGGTACATGCTCTCTGCCAGCTGTGCGCGCATGCCGACCTGCATGTGATGCTTGACATGCTGTCAGCAGCAAGCAGTGCGAGGCGGCTTGCATGGGCCATTGTGCGCTGCTCGACACTTTACATCGTATGTACTCAAAATTTTGACACGTTTATCCGGCTGCGCGCGTTGGCGCAGTACCGCGCCTCCTCAGACCGCACGCCCCGTGCGCCCATACCTCCCCCGCACGGGATAGTCATTTTCTTGAATGAAGCGGATGCCTGCGTGGCACACCCCAGCAAGCCTTGGCCGCCATATCTCCTAAACTTAGGCTTGATGATGGGGGCGCTCATGGCACCCCGCGAGCCACAACAACAGCCATCAAACACTGCGTAGACTGCGCCGCCTGTCCTAGAAAAGAGACATGTGATTTGTCCAGTGCATGTGGTTCGCATTTGATCACCAGTGTGCGCTTGCAAGGCATAGGATGAGGAAAGAAGGCATGCAAACAGCATTATGCAGACAGCTACATCGAGCGGCGGCGGCGCTGCTTATCATGTGCGGCATGCAGCGCACCCTCCACCAGGATGCGCAGGTCCGGGCGCGCGAAGGGCGAGTTAGAGTAGTCGATGATCTGCAGCTCGCCGTCCGGGTTGAGCACGAACAGCGCCGGCTCCGGGAACGGGTGGTCCGCCTCGCGCTTGCTGCGCGCGCGCCCTGCCCGTCAGGAGCACGGCCGCCTGGTCTCGCACAAGGGACAGCCTGAAGCAGCGCTCTGTTGTAAGCGCGGCCGCTTGCTCGGTCGCGCAGCTTAGCCTGAAGCAACACCGGCCTTGTTATGGACCGCTTGCCTGTGGGTAACGTGCTGAGTGTACCGCCCTGCACCGCGGTGCGCGGCTCGGCACCCTACGCCGGCCACCTGCTGCACCTCAGCCGGTGAGGAGCGCGCAGGCCCCGAGTTGCAGTCTGCAGCAGCCCAGCAGCGCGCGCGCGCCTGTGCGGCTCGCTGATGTAGAGGCCCCACTTTACCATCTCGGGCAGCGGCAGGCCGTACGCAATCTTGAAGGACACCTCCTTGGCCTCGGTCGTCGCCTTGAGCTGCTCCAGCTGCGCGCCCTCACACGCAACTGGCATCAAGCACCCAGGCAGCGCATGTCGCTCGAGTGTTGCTTGAATTTAAACCTTGACACCGGTCATACTCTCAGACACGGAAGATGCCGTCCTCAAGAATGCATTCATGTGGTTTCAGATGACTACTATGTGACGAGCGCTCTTTCATGCGTGGAGCTGCCCTGCCAAAACAGGCTGGCCCCACAACTGCAATACAGAGATATTTTGACGACATGCAGAGCAGCCGGCGCACAAAGGCCTCGGCGCGCTCGCGGCCGTCGGCGGACACCGCGACGACCTCCACGCCCAGCTCCTCCAGGTCGCCGACCAGCTGCTGCAGGCTGGCCAGGTAGTTGCGGCTGACCTGCGCGCCCGCAGCGGTCTTTGCTCAAGATCTACGCACAGGCTGCCCATGCCAGGCTCCCCAGGGCAACCCGCTGCTGCAGGCTGGCGAGTGGTTGCAGCTGCAGCTGCTGCCGCTTGCCATCACCGATCCATAGCGCGACCAGACACACAGGCTGCCCGCGCCTGGCTCGCCGGGGCGCCCGCGGGCGGCCGGCCTACCGCGGCCGGCCCGCGCGCATGTCTGGGACAGCAAGTGTCTGACCCATGTGTGGCTGCACCTGGCCAGTCCTACAGGCTGAGGCCACATGGAGTGGAGGAGTGCATGTGGATGATCATGCAGAACGCGAGCTGGTGAGCGGCATGTCGCAAGGCCCAACGGGGTGGTCTGCATGTTTGGGCTGCCAGCCAGTCACGCGACCCGCTTGGCGATGCAGAGCGCGCATGCTGCCCGGCAAGCCACAGCTGCCGCATGCCTCCCTGTTTGTCTGTTTGGGCTGCCAGCCAGTCACGCGACCAGCTTGGCGATGCAGAGCGCGCATGCAGCCCGGCAAGCCACAGCAGCCGCATGGAGCCCTGGCAGCTCAGGAGCTCCAAGGGTGCGCGCCGGGCAGTGCCGGCCGCGGTAGATCACGATCATGTTCCACCGGCCGGTCGGCGCGCCCAGCTCCACCAGGCCCCCCTGCCGCAGGCCCGCAGGTAATGGCCTGGCCGCCGCCCCAGAGCATTATAACAGCGTAGTAATAGAACTGGCCGTTTCGAACCCGACTGGCATACTAGCTCCAAGCAGACATCGTATAAGCCATTATAGCGTCGTCACGCGGCCCAGGCTGCAAAGCGCCCGGCTTGGCCGCCTTGGACTGCCGCCGCGGGCAGCACGGGGGCGCGCCCGCCGGCGGGCGCCGCCGGCGCGCGCCGGGATGCGGTTGGTAACCGCGGCATTGGACCCGCGCGGCGCGGGCGCGCGCCTGCACGGTGTGCAGCGTGATGTGTGGCATCTGCAGCCCGGGCGTCAGCCCGACCGGCTGCGCGGCCGGCGGCAGGCCCGGCGGCCCCGCGGCGAGCGTGCGCACGCGCTCCACCACAGTGGGCCCCGCCGCCCGAGGCCGGCCGGGGCCCAAAAAGGGCAGGCAGCTCAGCTCCTGGGCTGCCATCTGCGCAGCGGGCACGCAGCAACAACTTTGCAAATAAGTGACCTGGCACATCCAAGGGAATGCCTAGCTCTAGGGTCAGGGCTGTGTTATGCAGCATGGAGTGGACCAATGCTGTGACATTGGCTGTCCCCGCCTGCGTCACCACAACAAGGTGTAGTGCAGCCCAGGATGCAGGAGCTCTGCGCGCGCCTGAAGGCGCTGGCGAGCGAGCTTGAGGCCGCGGGCGGTGGCGCAGAGGGCGATGAGCGGCGCGCGGCGCTCGCACAGGGCGCGCTCGTCCTCATGGAGCTAAAGTCCCTGAACCGCGCCGTCTGCCTGAACACCGACCAGGCGCGCACGCTGCCAGCGACGTCCAGAGACGTCACCAGCCTCCAGCACAGGAAAGGAGTGACTGCTTGCGTTGCAAGATGCGGGTGCTGCTCCTGCTCTGCTTGTTGCAGGCGAAGCGTTGCAGGGGGCGTGTAGTGTTGTCGCATGCGCGCGCCTGTTGCAGGATTTGAATGGCTGTTGGGTCGGACACGGGACGCTGGGATGATGCAGGTGTGATATGAGCTGACCTGACTTTTGCCTTGGCGCTCGCCTGGCTCACTGCAAAAGGCTTTGCGAGCCCTTCCGCAGGAGCGCACGGCGACCGAGGCGAGGAAGGCGCGCCTGGACGAGGCGCAGCTGGCGCTGCAGAACGTGCTATACGAGAAGGCGCACTACCTGAACGAGACGCGCGCCATGCTAAACTTTCCGTGCGCGCACTAAGCAATTGAGCGCTCAAAGCAAGCCTCCGCGTGCAGTGACTGAAACTTCTCGCGCTTTTCATTCCAACACGTCGCCGCCTTCTCTGCGCGCTGTCGACTGTGCTCTGCCAGCCCGTCGAACGTCTGCACTCGCCACCTGTGCAAGGTGATCTGCGTGTTGCTGCCTGCAAGCGGTCCGGCGGATTGTGTGGGTTTCAACCTGCCACGTGCTGTCCAGCGCAGACGTAGTCCCTTTGGTGGCGCCAGGTCGAGGTACACGCCGGAGCAGGTCGGCCTGATGCCGCTGGCGGACTTCAAGGCGGCCGCGCCGGCGAGCTTGCGCGAGGGCGCGGCCGGCGCGCACGCGCTCATGTGCCGCCGCCTGGCGCACGAGAAGCACGCGCGCGGCGAGGCGCTCGCGCAGCTGGAGCAGCTCAAGAGCCGGCGCGACGCGCTGGCCGCCATCGCCGCCGCGCGCTGGGGCTTCCTGACCGGGCTGCAGGCGCGCCCTCAAGCTATGTTTCAAATCCAGTGGCGGGGGTGGACCGCCGCTGCGCGGGGGCTTCCTGGCCGGCTGCGGGCGCGCCGGACACACGCGGAGGGTTCCAGTGGTGTTGGGCGGGCGGCCGCGGCCCGCTGGAGCTGCCCGGCCGGCCTGCAGGCACGCCTTGCTGTCTGAGGCGTGTTCGTGGTGGGGGGTCGCACTAAGGGTCACGCGTCGGCGCCCGGCGCGCGGCGGGGCGGTCACGCCAGCAAAGCAGCGCATTACCTGGCGCAGTGCGCCGGCTGTTGTGTTGTTGCGCCTGATGAGTGCTGAGCAGCTGACCTCGCTCTGCTGCGTCATCTGCAGGACAAGCTGAACGAAGTCGCTGCCACCGCGGCGCCGCTGCACGACAAGGTGGGCGCGCCACCGCCGCCCGCGCGCGGCGCCGCGCCCGCGCCGGCCGTGCTTGCGCTGCCGCCGCCGCTGCTCAACGCGCACACGCTGCTGGCGGCCGCCGTGCGCGGCCATGGTATCAACGCCACTGTCTCCGCATCAGGCATGCCCTCGCCCGCATGCTTAAGGCAGGAGGGCGGGCCGCTAGCGCCCGCAGGGCGTTTCAAGTCAGGCACGGGCAGGTCATAGTGAGGGAGTCTGGAAGTCCAATTGATGTCCTAGCTATAGAGCAAGGCCTACGTGTGATGTGCGGCAGCGCTGAAGTGGACACCGTCTAGCTGGAGCACTGGTGCAATGGACACTCTTCATCAGAGCTGCGCTATGGGGCCGCAGAGCGGAGCCCGGAGGGTGCAGACGCAGCCAGGGTGCCCAAGCGCGGCCGCGTCGACGACGGCGCCGCGGCGCCGGCAGCCAAGCGCGGGCGCAGCCAGGCGCCAGGCGCGGCGGAGCCTGCGGGTCCGGGTGGGAGCGCCATTGCTGACGCTGCCGGCGGCAGCAGCGGCGGCGGTGGTGATGCCGTGCGCTTTGAGGTGCGCACCGGCCTGCTCAACAGACTCTCCGTGTTTGGAATGCAAGCGAGGCGTGCAGCAGAGCAGGCTTCATCTGCAAGCGTGCAAGCTACCCGAGTAGCTCTGCATAGACATATGTGCGCACTGACAGGTGGGAGGCGCACGACCGGCACGCTTCTTGCCTGTACGTGTCGAGAGGTTGTGCAGCCTAGCCAGCGCGTGTAGTAGTCCACCAGGTTGCCAGTGCCACAGCATCTGCCTGCCTGAAACCTCCACTCAGCGAGGGGATGCGCCTGCTCCGAGCCGAACGCCCTGCGCGCGCCCCCCGCAGGCGCACGCACAGGAGGTCGTTGTTGAGCTTCGGACAGGCGCTGCCGCGGGCGCGCCCGCGCTCACGCTGCGCCTGCGCTGGCTGCCGGCGCTGCTGGTCGCGTGCGCGGCGTGCGACGGCGCGGGCCATGACGCCGCGCTGCGCGCGCTCGCGCCCGGCGACGGCGGCGGCTGCGCGCCCGGCGCGGCCACGGCGGCTGCTGCCGCCGCCGCGGCGCCCGGCAGCGCCGTGGACTGGGGCGCACTCGGCGCCGGCCGCCCGTACAGGTGGGAGCACGCGTGGGCCGCCTCACAGCCGCTGTGCGATGGGGCGCGGGCAGCATCGGCGCATCGCTGAAGCGGCTGTCCATCCAGTCTGCTGGTGCCTGGCAGCAAGGCCGTGACAGGCTGGCCGCATGGGCTTGATGGGCGTGTGCTGCTTACAGCACCTTGTGCTGATGCCGCAAAGGCGTGCAGCCAGTGCTGCCTTGCCACAGCGTTGGTGCGCACTCAGCGTACCCAGTTGCTTGGATTGAAACCCTACACCCTGCGTGCAGGTGGGCCCAGCGCCTGTGCGGCCTGGACGCCGCGCCGCCCACCGGCGGCGCCGCGCCCGCCCTGGGCGCGCAGGAGGTGCTCTTGCGGCTGGCGGCGCTAGCGCGCGCGTCGCCCGGCGCGCAGCCGCCAGGCCCTGCGTAGCGGTGTTGCGCTGCGCTGGGCTCTGGCGCCACAGTTACGAACGGGCAGAAAGCACACTAGACGTTGTTGCAGTACTGCTTCTGCTTACATAAGGGCTTAAATTAAAAAAGCAAGGCCTTACGGAATCATGAGGAGCCCACAATCACGGCATCGGCCATGTCCATGCGTTGCAGCACCCTGCGGCAGAAGGCGCTCCTTGCGCGCTCACGCCCTCAGCAATGCATGCCCTGCCTGCGTTTGCACCTCAACATCTATTCTCGAAGCATGCCCTGTTCCCCAGATTGCCTGTCACTGTCCCCTATCTAAAACGTGATACAGGACTGCACTACGTTTCAAGGAGGTGCCTGTTTTACAGATTCAGCAACAAGGTGCTGCGCGTATCAACACCCCTACCACATTGCCAGTGTCAGCGCCAGCACATGCGTGGACACGCTGCCGCTGCAGCCCCGTCAGCCCCCCAACCTAATCCCATCATTGGGCTAGGTTTATGGCCCTGGGTTCATGGCTCTATGAGCTAGGCTAATGGCCCTAGGAGCTAGGCTTATGGCCCTCGCCGGCGCGATCGCGCTGCCGCTGCAGCTCTGCCAGGTCCTCCAGCTTCACGGTGGCCGAGCCGCGCCGCATCGCGGCCGAGTGCGACGCGTCGGGCGCCCAGCCAGTCATATATATCACCTGCCCCCGTCGCATACGCTCATTCCACTGTGCACTGTTTACACCATTAGATACAGAAAATTTTCATGTGCAGCTGGCGCCCTGATGCACCTCCATCTGGTCCTTCGCGCCTCACGGCACAACACACAAGTTGTGTGGTAGGACAGCCATATGCGACATGTGCAGCCTGCACCCGCCAGCACTAACAGCCCTACATGCCCCTGACAGGTGTTACTAGCAGGAAGTGAACGTGTGAGCAACAGCCTGGCAAGCCGCACGCGGCGCATACACTCAAACGCAAGGTGAGCTTGCACTTGGAGCGCGCGCCTCGAAAGTGGCAGGCACCGTGGACCCGTCCTCCGAGGCAAACTTGTCGCGGTAGATGCGGTCGGCGGCCGCCGCGGTCGCGCGCCGCACTGTTGGCCGCCGCTGCTGCACTGCGTTGCCCTCCGCCATGGCCCTGCCGCGCCCAGGACATGGCGCCCTTCAGCCTGCGGAACGCTTCTGATGTGTGATTTCTCTGTAAACTGTGTTATGTCGTAGCTTGAAGACGCCTCGGTAATGAGGGCATGTCTGTCTCACCAAACAGACACGCCCTTGCCTGCTGTCACGCCTCACGCAAGTGAGCCACACGAGGTGCGCCGAGCATGAGACGGGGCCAGTCAGACCCCTGGCCAGAGGGCATTAGCTTTCCCTTTCGGTGCAAGCAATAGGAGGATCCTTCCCCTTGATAAGCAAAAACATTGCTTGCTCGCCTCTCTTCAATATGCCGTCATAGTTGCGCACCGCAGGTGGGCGACCAGCTCGGCCGGCTGGCGGTAATGCACGGTCAGCTCGTCCACGTCAACCGCCGGGATGCTGAGCCCCGCGCGCGTCAGCAGGTTGCCCGCGTCGCGCACCTGCGCGGCGCGGCGCGCCCCCAGCTTTGCCAAACCCCGTGCGCCAGGCGCCGTGCCAGAACAGAAACACCAGCGCATGATGAAACAGGGTGAAAAGGGCGAATTTCCTGCATGCGTCTCTCATGCCAACATGCAAACTCTAGCAGACGCCTGTCAGGCCTGCGATGCAGCATGCATCGCGGCTAGCCCAGCGCGGGCGGATGATGGAGCATGCGAGCCATGCGCCAGCGGCCAGGCAGGCGTGCAGGCCCTCACACCTGCACCATAGGCGAGATGCGCGGCGACAGGCCGCCCTCCACCTCCTGCTCGGCCAGCGAGTGCGCAATGCGCAGCTCCTGCGCGCTCCCGCGCAAGCTCTCGACATATCATTTTCACGATGAATATATCATCATCTGTAATTACCTGTGGGCACCTCCGGAACACCTTGTACGCATCCGTGCGCAGGCGGGGCCGCAGCGCTTAAACGATATTCATGCAACGCTCCGGAGATCATGCTGCAGCCCGCACTCCAACCAGGTGTGCTGCTACTTTGCCGCGGCGTGGCTGCCAGCCGCATGGGCACCCCCGGATGCCGCGCCTCAAGCAGACCTGCCAAAGAGGGTCTGACGCCATGAGCTGGCAAACATGTCTAACAGTGAATGCCAGTTTTAAACCCAGACGCGATCTGCGGGCACCTGCAGCGTGTTGCCGCCCCAGAGCGCCGACAGGAAGAGGCCGTCTGGCTTGAGCGCGCGGCGGCACTGCAGCATCGCGCCCTGCCGCCGCCCACGCGGCTACGCTCAGAGCGGCCAACCGGCTGCTCCTCAGACGCTGCCGAACCTGGCGCAGGCCTGCCTCGCTGCCTCTGCACCCACCTCAGCCCGCCATCCCCAGCCCCGGATACAGGAGCTACCCTGTATAACCCTACCCGGTCTGTCGGGCCGCGTGTAGCCCCAGGCCCGGGCTTCACAAGCGCGGAGCTGTTCAGCGGCCCAAGCATTGCTGTGCTTCCATGTTTACAGCCGCAGGCAATGCCTCTTGCATGCCGCCAAGAATAGGAAGCCGTACACTAAGCACCAAAGGCGCTTCTTCGCCGCAGGCCGACGGGGGCTTGACGTCCCAGGGACAGGGTGAAGGCGGCAGTGGCAGCGCCTCACCCTGGTGCCGCGCAGACAGGCCCTGAGCTGCTGCGTAGGCAGCTGCCAGCTCATGTTCATGCCATCAAACAAGTAGCGCGGTCACAGCATGCACATTTTGTACGGCGCCCACACCCCTCAACACGAGTCGGCTCACCACCTGCAAGGGGCAAGCCAGGGGGTTGGATGTAGGACAGGGTGGGCCAAGCGGGGCGCCGCCCACCGGTAGGTCATTCACCCAGTGCAGGCTGAGCGCGCTGATGATCACTGCACGCGCGGCCGCGCGTGGCGTCAATGTCGCACCTGCTGCCGCGGGCCGTGTCCTCTTGCAGTCAAGCGTTCACACAGACGCGCGGCTCAGCACGAGGAAGAGCTGAGACGTGAGTGTAGAGTTTTGAGAGCACGACCAAGATGTCACATTTGCCCCCTGCCTGCCGTGCACAACAGCAAGGTCACTGCGCTTAGGTGGGTGGTGAATACAGCACGGGTCTGCAAGTACACGCACGACCTGTGGGCTCCGTGCATGCACTCTTACCAAAGCAGATGCTGCTGTGTATGCTCACAGGCGGCGTAGGGGCGCACAGTCGACGCTCTTCTCCCGCAGCGGCAGAAACTCCTCCTCTCCCAGGATGTACTCTACCTGCCCACGCGCCAGCTTCAATCTTAATTTGCTCCAGGTCTGTATGGGCCCTGGACTCCAGCTACATAAACTGAGCGTACCACACTGGCGGGGTGACAGGCTCCAGAAGTGTAACACAAAGAGCTTGGAGACGCACCTTCGGCCATGCTGTCCCGCGCGCCTCTGAAGCCTCCATCGCCAGCCCCGCGGACACGCGCACCCGTTAGCCTCCTCCACCAAGAAGGCACTGAGCCGTGCACCTCACCTAGCGGCCCAGTAGCCTGACATTTGACGCGTAAGGCATTGGGAAACCATGACGGCACTGCATAGGCTCTGCCGATTCAATGCAGCACAGCAGGACCAAGTCACTCATGTAAGGCTGCCTGCTGTAGCGCATGCTCTGCCACCAACGCGTTACAACACCTCTTGCATGTTTTAAGGGCAGGCTCCACCCATGCAATGTCATCAGCAAGCTCAACACCTGTTGCGGAGCTTGCCACGGCAGCATGCGGAGCAGCGCAGCCCGACCTCAGGCTCCCCATTGCTGCAGCGCCCCCGCTCACCTGCTGCAGGCGCGCCGCGCGCGCGAGCATGCCCGGCGAGTCGTCGACGTGCAGCAGGCGCGCCACGCCCGCGCGCCCGCCTGTCAGCCGCGCGGCCGCGGCCGCCGCCGCGCCGCCGACGACCGCCGCGACGGGGAAGCCGCGCCGCACGTCCTCCAAGCGGTCCAGCAGCCGGTCCACCACCTCGCCCTGGGGCACAGTATGTCTGTGGTTTTTATAAAGCTCTACAGCGTGCGCTGCTGCAAGCTTGAAGGCCTGGGGCCTGGGGGAGAGGAAGGGGGGGCGCGCAGTATCAAGGACTACAGTACCAGTGTTTGTATTACGACAGAGGTCTAAGGTTGCCACCGCCTGTTGCTGGGAGCCTGGCCTCTGCTGCACTCCATGCGGGGGCGCCGCAGGCGCGCAGCAACCTGCCCCGGGCGTGTCCGGCGCGGGCGGCCTCCCTACTTTTCTGCCGAGCCCCTCAGCAGGCTCACTTTCAGCCTGTGCAGCCACAGGGCGCACCAGCAACGGGTCGTCGTCGGCCTGCAGGTGCGCCGCGCGGTCGCGGTGCGCCTGCTTCAGCTGCCTGCAGTGAGCTTGGTGCTCATACGCACGCAGCGCACTCGCTGCTCGTACAACAAGCATGCGTTCACTATATTCATGCAGACGGCTGGCAGAGAGAAGCGCTAACTGCACGTTCGCGTCCAGGTGTGTTTGGCATACAGCAGAGTTATGGAAGTGCAGTCTGCATTTCACGTAGTGGTTTGCCTTGTGGGCAGGAGTCGCGTGCCTGTCAAATATTTGCGGAGTGCCGCTCGCCACGCCGCCCATGCCCTGCTGCTCAGCGCGCGCGGACGTGCAGACGCCGCGACAGAGCGGTGTGCACCAGCTGAGCGGGCTCCAGGCCGGCGTCGGCGGCACGGTAGCAGTGCACAGCGTGCCACTAAGCTGGCACCACATAGCACTTCCTCGGCCCATGCGATGCATGCTCTGTAAAGTGCTGAGAGCTGCTTCAGCAACCCTCATGCTCACAGGCGCTGTGTAACGCGCAAGCGGCGGTTGCGCCTGTCACCTGCTCATGCATAGACAGGTGCTCCATGCAGCGGCAGCGCAGCAACAATGCAATGCAGTCATGCAACGATGCAGGAGGCCGAAATGTGTCGAGGGGAAAGTCCCTCATTGGAGTGAGTAAGCATTGGGCGCCAAGCGGGTGTAGCAGCTGTTGCCTATGGCTACATTGCACGCCTTGATCGAGCGGGCCCACTCTGAGGACACTGTAGCAGACCACCCTCTGCGCGTGATGGGTTGCTCGGCGCATCTGTAGGATTTAGCCACAGGCAATAGTCCAGTAACCAGCCTCCGCAAAGCGTAGTGCGTCATTCTATGGCACGCCCAGTGCTGTGACATAGCAGTATTCTGGATGCGCAGTCTTTGCGCAGCCGGCCCGGCAGCGCGCAGCGTTTGATGCACCGCGGATCTGGCTTCCTGCCTGGTGCGTGCGTGCAGCTTCGCGGTGCCCCCCAGGCCACACAGAGATCACCACCGTGTCTGCACATGCGCCGCATCCCGCCAAACCTGTCAATGGAGGTTGTTGCTCCCTGGCTCGCCTGCTCCGCAGCACTGCATAGCTTTTGTTTACCTGTGTCGCACTGGCCAGTGTGACTCTGGTCCCGGTAGTGCCTCTGGCAGTGCCGCTGTGCCGCTCTGAGACACCACACCGTGTGTTTGGCATCCTTGTGTTTCTGCAGCCCGGCTCGTTCAATAGCGTACCTCACGCACCCCAAGCAACCCCGAGCACCACAGCCAACCCCGTCCGCGCCAGGCGCGCCGAGGCCCGCGGAGGACCGTGTCAGCCCGCGGGCAGCCAGCGGCTCCAGGGCGAAGAGGCCGCAGCAGGCGCGCCCCGGCGGCGAAGGCCGGTGCACTGTGCTTGCCGCGCCCGGCACGGCTCAGGGGCTGCTCTGCGGCAGAGGGCCCAGTATGACGCCCAGCGGTGCAGGCCCGCGAGAGGCCGGTGGCATACATGGAGCAGGGCGTTGGCGGCGGGGGCTTGCCTGCCGCAGGCTCACACTCTGTAGTGGAGTCAGCTCTCCTGCAAGTGGCCCCCTCAAATAGTTCAGCGTGGTGCGGTCAGGCTTAATGGGGTGGGAGGCTGCTCGTAGTCCCCGCACACGCAGGGGCCACAGGACTGTCCAGCAAGGGCCGTGGAGCCTCGTTACCCTTCCGTGAACAAGCCTGGTGCAAGTGGGGTGCCATGGCTGTCATTCAAGGCGGTTTGTGGAGGGAGAGGAGCACTGCACAGCAGCACAGATACTGGGTGACCGCCGCTGAGGCCCACAGGCTGCGTCTGCGTGCCCGCGCGGCGCGCTGGTCGTGCGAGCCACCGCCCCTGTTCATGTGCCGTGTGCGCCGCGGCAGCAGGGCATCGTGCGGCTGGCGCGGCTGGTGCTGCTGCAGCCGGGGCGATGGCGGTGGATGATCCCGCTCGCGCTGCTGACCTGCGGGCGCGCCCTCCCGCAGTCCCAACTCCCACGCTCTTGTGGCTTGCTGCCTACATCGCTTGCTTGTACTGTGCTTGCAGACTGCCCCAGTCTGTGCTGCAGCGACGGCGTGAAAATGACATGCAGGGCATGCGGCTCGGATGGGTGCCTCGCAGACTGCCCCAGCCTGTGCTGCGGCGACGACATGAAACTGTCATGCAGGGCGTGCAGCTCGGATGGATGACTCTTGTCCATGCTGGGCGGGCCGGCGCAGGTGCTTTGCGTTCCTGTTCGGCTGGGCGCCGCTGCCGGGCCGCCAGGGGCCGCACATGCATCGGGTGCGGCCCTGTGCTGCGCTGCCTCCTGACGCGTCCGCCGTCCTGGGGCTGTCCCGAACACTGCGATCGGGCCTGAGCGTGCGCGCGCGGATCGTCACCGCGGAGCGTGAATAAAAGCACAAATGCCACAGCGCCTTGGGCGGTGCTGCCCTAGCCATGCCCTAACCCTATATTTTTTCGTGGCAGGGCTCGCCGCGCTACCAGGGCGACCTGGACCTGCTCATCCAGCGCGCGGAGGCCGAGCGGCTGCAGACGCTGTCGGAGCTGCAGCCCATTTTCCGCAACTGGCAGGGCATCAAGGCGCGCCCGGACGCCGGCCCTGCAACGCGCTCGGCCGCACGCCTGCGGCCGGCTGCACGGTCAGCGTGCTGTGGGGATGCGGCCGATCGCCGGCGCCTGTTGAGGATATACATTGTGTTGAGCAGTGCTGACAAGTGCTGGCAGGAGCTCTGCAGGCGTGCAACATCAGCCAGGCAAGTGACATGCACGCCGCTGCAATTTGCGCGAGCGCCCCGCCGACACGGCGAGAGGGTGAGGTGTAAGGCGAGCGGTAGCTCTGGCAGTGTGCTGCAGCGACACGCAGATAGCATGTGCGCTGCTGCGGCGTGCGCAACCACACCAGCGCGCTCGGCCGGCCGACGCTGCACGCCGACAAAGGCGCGCCGGCGCGCTCGGCCTGCCGACAAAGGCGCGCGGCGCGCAGGGCGAGGTGCGGGACAAGCAGGAGCGGCTGCGGACCGCGCAGGCGGACTCCGACCGCATCTCAGAGCTGCACGGCGAGCGGCAGGCGGCGGCGCTGGCCGCGGGCGACGCCTCGCAGCGCGAGCGCCTGCGCGCGTTCATGGTGCGGCGACGCGCGGCCCCGCCGCGCCCGCGCAAGCGACGCCGCTGCATGCCTGGCGGTCGCGTGCGTGTCGCGACACGGCACTCAGCCGGCGCCCTTGTACAGGGGTAGGGTAACCTTAAGCCTGTGCCCTATATAGGGTACATCCCTGCAGGAGAAAGATCGGGCGGTGGAGCTGGCGGGCGTGCGCAGCGCGCTGGACAAGGCGCTAGAGCAGGTGCCGGTCCCGTCCGCCGCGCCTGCGCGCATTGCCGCAGAACGGATAGGAACGAGCATGGCGTGCAGCGCAACATGGGCGCGGCAGCGAGGTGTCTCTGCCCGTGGCGGAGGCCCTGACAGAGGTGCCTTTGCAGTGCTCTGTTGTGCTGACAGTGGTTACTATACAGTGCCGGTGGTGGGTTTGTATAGGGTAGGGTCAGGGTGACAGCGGCGGCGCGCGGTCGCAGGTCAGCGACGCGACCTGGCGCGAGGGCCTCGCGCTGGAGCGCGTGCGCCGGCTGCGCCGCGAGGTGGAGGCGCTTGGCGCAGCGCTGGCGGACATGCGCGCGCAGCGCAGCGGCGGCGGCGGCGGCGGCAGCAGCGGGAGGGCCGCGCCGCTGCGCGGCGCGCTCGCCGGGCTCGTGCCCGGCGCGTCCGGGCTGCTGGGCGGCGGGTTTGACCGTGGGCGGCTGCTCGCGCTGTACGCTGGCCGCGTCGGCGGCGGCGACCCGGATGGCCCGGGCGACCCGGGCGGGTCGGCGTCCGGCGACGCGCAGCGCGCCGGGCTGGAGGAGTGGTTTGCCGCGCTGACGGCCGACCTGCACCTCAATCTGGGCACGTTCGGCGACTGGACGTTCCAGCGCGGGGAGCTGCCGACGCCGTCGCCGGCGCAGGCGGCCGGCGCCGCGGGCAACGCCAGCGGGCGCGACGGTGCCGCGGCGGGCGCGGGGGCAATGGGGGCGCTGCGCGCCGAGGCCGCGGAGGCCGCCGCCAAGCTCGGCGCGGCGGCCGCGCAGGAGGGCCACGGCGCGTACCACGCCGGTGGCGCGGCAGGTTTAGGGTCAGGTGCAGGGTTTGACGCGGGCGCGATTTCCGGCGCGGGCGCGGGCGGCGAGGCGCTGCCGCAGGTGCAGGACTCGGCGGCGGTCGAGCGCCGGCGGGCGGCGGAGGCGGGGGCCGCCGGCGCGGGCGACGGCGCTGCGGCCGGGGTTGATCTCGAGGGCGGAGCTGAGGGCGCGGACGCAGCCGGCGGGAGCGCCGGCGGCGGCCACGCCGATGAGGGCGGCGCAGGCGGCGCGTCGGCGGGCGCCGGTGGCGAAGGCGGCGCGGCTGCGGGCGGCGCGGCGGCGGCCGAGGGCGCGGCGGGCGTGGGCGATGCGGAGGCGGCGCGGCACAGGGCCGCGCGTGCGACCGCGGCCGGCCAGGCCGCCCTGCCGGTGTTGCTGGACGGCATCAGGCCCCGGGCGGTCGGCGCGGCGGCGGGGCGGCGGGAGCGCGCCGGCGGCGATGGGCTGGAGGCAGGGACGGGGAAGGGGCGCGGGGGCGGCGGCGGCGGCGGCGGCACCGATGAGGACGACGACAGCATGCGCTGCCGCATGGCCGCCATTTGCGAGGGGCCGGCCGCGTGCCAGCCAGGCGCGCCCTGCCGGCAGCCCTGCATTGTAGGGCGAGGGACCTAGCCTTATCTTCACCATTGTGGTACGTCTCAGTTCGCCTCTCAGCCTCTGCTTTAAATTCATATGCACTAAAGCGGCGTGGCTGCCACCTCCACCAGGCTGGCCATCCGTGGGGGCTCATTTTCCGTGTCTAACACAGCAGGCGGCTTCCCGCTCCCGCCGCGCCCGGGCCTGCCCTAGCCCTTGCCCCACCCTGCGCCCTCACGCACAGAGGCCCTGCGCGCGCGCGTGACACACTGACGCTGACCCTGCACAGGCGACGACCTGGGCTGCGCGACGGAGGCGGCCGCGCGCCAGGAGCACGTGCGCGACGCCATCCGCTGGTCCTGGCAGGGCTACAGGCGCGCGGCCCAGCGGCCTCCCCGGAGGCCGATTGCTGTACGGCGCTTCTGAAGCGCGCCTCGCAGCCCCCGCCTGTGGAGTTCGGGAGCAGGTCGGGCAGCACACCCGCGTGTTGCGGTCGCACTTGCTGATTTGGGTGACACTAATTGAAGACTTAAAGGTCAACCTAGCACAGCAGCCTGACCAAGGTCTCCTGCCTTGCGGATCCCGGCTGCAATCCCCAGTCTGCTGGGAAGGCCGCCCATTGTACCGTCACAGTATGCAGCCCGCCATGGTGAGGCGCCTCTCCTGGGGAGCGCGCTGGTCCGGAAGAGCCGCGCGCGCTGCGGCGGCGCGGCCGCTGCACGCTGTGTTACGGCCGGGCCGGGCTGAGCCCGCTAGCTAGCTATTTCAACCATGATAGACAAGGTATTTTCAGGATTTAGACCGCAGCGGCGCGCGGGGCAGGGAGTACGCATGGGGCAAGGACGAGCTGCGGCCGCTCTGGCAGCGCACTCTACCCTGACCCAATTCTAACCAGGGCGGGCTGAGCCTGCGGCGAGCCTGAGGCACGCGCGCGCAGGGAGCACGCGTGGGACCAGGATGAGCTGCGGCCGCTCTGGCAGCGCACTCTGCTCTAACACTACCCTAATTAGGGCGGGCTGAGCCTGCAGCGCGCGCGCGGGGCAGGGAGCACGCATGGGGCCAGGACGAGCTGCACCCGCTCAGCCGGTCCGGCAGCAGGTGGTTCGACCTGGGCCTCACGCTCGCTGACTGCCTAGACACGCTGCTGCTGGCCGGCCTGGAGCGCGAGTTCGAGGAGGCGCGTGCCGCCCTACCCTGACCCAGAAAGTACCCTATCCTACAACAACCTGCCTCTGCCTGAGGTAGGAGCGACCCGCCGTGAGCCAGCTGCCATCCACGTCCGCGCCTCGCCTCCCTGCACATCTCGCCCGGCGCGCTTGCGACTCACCCCAACATGCGCAGCGGCGTCAGGAGTGCTTGCGAGTCGCCCCCGGCATGCGCAGCGGCGGCACGGCGCCGGGCGGCGCTCGCTCTGTCACTGGACCCCCTTCGGAGCCCCCCAGAGCTGCGACGCAGCGCGCAGGCGCGCGCCTGGGTTGCCGAGGGGCTCACCACGGATAACGATGAGTTTGTGAACACGTTTGAGGCGACCATCCGCGTACTCGGCGGCCTGCTGTCGGCGTTCCTGCTGTCGCCGGGCGACCCGGTGCGCCGCGGCGCCGCGAGCGCCACCCTGGGCCGCAGGCTGACCGTGCTTGCACGGGTTGTCTAACACGTGGCTGCGCCATGCTTTGGGCGCGCCGCGGCCAGCCAGCTGCCCCGGGCCCTCTTCCCGCAGGCCCGGGCGTGGCACAGGCTCCGTTGCTCCATGCGGAGGAGCGTGCCCTGGGCTGCCCTGCGCCTGATGCAGGGTGTCAGGCTCCGTGCAGCCTGCGTCATAGGCGGCTCCCAGCTCCTGCACACCCCGGGCGCAGAACTGGGGCGACCGCGCGCGCGCAGGAGTTCCTGTTCCGAGCGGTCGACCTGGGGCTGCGCCTGTCGGCCGCCTTTCAGTCGGCCTCAGGTGCGGCGCACGGCAGACGTCCGAATTTGCGGATGCGCCAAAGCGAGATGTCAATGCAATGCAGCGCCTCTGCGGCGGCGTGAGATTGCGGCCTGCTGATCCCCACGCGCACGCTGACGCGCGCGCAGGCATCCCCTTCTCCGACGTCAACCTGCGCACCCATGACACGCGCCAGCCCGAGTGGACCGTATTTAGCTCGCTGTCGGAGGCGACGACGCTGTCGCTCGAGTTCGCCACGCTCGCGCAGGCCGCCGGCGCGCGCCCTCCTGGCGCCCCGGATGCCAGGTTAGGGTAGAATCAGGTTTGTGTCATAGCTGCCCGCGCGCGCCCTCCGCGCGGCTGGTCCGGGCGCGCTGGTGTGACATGAGCAGAGCCTGGCCTGGAGCGCGCTTGCATGTCGGCCGAGGCCGGGACGGCGGCGAATGGCGCGCTGCTGGCATGGGCGGCGCTGCCGGGTGTGCGCGTGCGCGCATGCGTGCGGCGCCGCGCAAGCGCGGCCTGTCCAGACAACGGAGCCCACACAGACCCTGGGTTTCCATGCCCCTACCTTCCGTAACTTTCCATGCTTGCAAAGCAAAGTCTGCTATTTGCAATCCAACAGAATTCAGCTGGGAAATCCTTATAAAAACTCGGCCCGCGCAGGCGAGCGCGGGCTGGAGGCGCCGGCGCTGGCGGCGGTGCAGACGGTGCTGGGCCTGCCGGGGCGCACCGACGGCCTGGCGCCGATCTACGTGGACCCCGCCACGGGCGCGCTGGGCGGCGGGCTGGTCACGCTGGGCGCGCGCGGCGACAGCTACTACGAGTACCTGCTGAAGCAGTGGATCCTGGGCGGCAAGGCGCAGCCCGCGCTGCTCAGGCGCGCGCGCGACCCGCGAGGGGGTGTAGGGTCAGGCGCACGAGGGATGTGGGGTCGAGCGGACGAGGAATGTGTGGCGCGCGCCTGCCACCCGACCGGCTGCTCAGGGATGTGCTGAGCCAAGCAGGCTGCCTGCCAGCAGTCACGCAGGGTCACGCAACAAGGCGCGCGCAGCGGGGGTGCGCGGCTGCGACGCGTCGCGTTGCGGCCACAACGCAGCGCATCGTGGCTGCAGCCTGTCGCGCATTGCTGTCAACGTCCGCCCACCTGGCCTCGCCCTCACCCAACCCTGACCTAACCCTGACGAACCCTGCACCGACGCAGGGGGTACAAGGAGGCGATGCGCGGCGTGCGCGAGCGGCTGCTGCAGCGCACCGCGACGACCGGCGGGCGCGGCGGCGGGCTACTGTACGTCGCGGAGCTGCACGGCGGCACGCTCGTGCACAAGATGGACCACCTGGTCTGCTTCCTGCCGGGTGGGGGGACCTAGCCCTATCCCTACCCCAACCCTCACGCGCCCGCTGCCTGCGCGGCGTGCGCCGCCCGGTCCAGGCACCTCACGAAACTGCAGCGAAAGCAGAGTGTGGCTCCGCAGGCCTGCTGACGCTGGTGCGCCTCCATGCTGGCGTCGGTTCCGCCCGTGCACCAGCCCGAGGGAGCTCTGACGCTGCGCTGGTGCACCGCCGGCACTTTTTCGCGGCGCAGCCTGGCGGAAGTGTCTGAAACCTGCCGTATGAGGCGCCGCGCGCGCGCGCAGGCCTGCTGGCGCTGGGCCACCTGCACGGCGTCAGCACCGCCGCGCCCGGCGAGCCGGGCGACCTGGACCTCGCACGCGAGCTCATGGCAACGTGCAACGAGCTCTACCGCCGCACGCCAGCCGGCCTGGCGCCCGAGATCGCCTTCTTTACGCCGCGCGGCGACGGCGACGCGCTCCCCGACCGCCACGCGGGCGACGCCGGCGGCGGCGACTTCACCGTCAAGCCGCAGGCGCGCAGCCCGCGCGCCGCCGCCCCCGCGGCGGCCCGGCGCCCTGGCGCGGGGCGCTGCTTTAACGGCCGGCCGGGGACCTGGCCGCCCGTGGCAGGGGTCTTGGCATTTGTGGTTTTGCAGTGCGCCCTGCAATTTATGCCTGCTTTGCAACACACACACTCAGCTCGGTGCCCTGCCAACATCGCCCTGATACAGTTGCACACACTGGCGCTAGGCTTCATGCAAACGCTTGGAGGCGTGACAGCGAGAGCGCGCGCTGGCGGCAGGACTCGCACAACCTGCTGCGGCCGGAGGCCGTGGAGTCGCTGTTTGTGCTGTGGCGCGTCACCAGCGACGCGCGCTACCGCGAGTGGGGCTGGCACATGTTCCGCGCCTGGCACCGCTTCTGTCGCGTGCCGACCGGCGGCTTTACCAACCTGGAGAGCGTGCTCACGGTGCGCGCGCGTTCTGCGGTCTGTTTCTCGCCCCGTACTTCACTGAGTATGGCTGGGTAGAGTGTTGCGTAGACCCATTGCGCGGTGGCTGGCCGCGCCTGCTCGCGCCCCGCCAGCCGCAGGCGCGGCCGCCGCAGCGCGACTAGACGAATTTTACGTAATCCCATAATCTGCTGGACAAGGCTGGGCAGAGGGGCCGCGCCTGAGCGCGCGCCGCCGGCCGCGCAGGTGCCGCCGCCGCAGCGCGACTAGACGAACTCCACACAATCTGCTGGACAAGGCTGGGCAGAGGGGCCGCGCCTGAGCGCGCGCCGCCGGCCGCGCAGGTGCCGCCGCCGCAGCGCGACTAGACGAATTCTACACAATCTGCTGGACAAGGCTGGGCAGAGGGGCCGCGCCTGAGCGCGCGCCGCCGGCCGCGCGCAGGTGCCGCCGCCGCAGCGCGACAAGATGGAGTCGTTCTGGCTGGCCGAGACGCTCAAGTACCTCTTCCTGCTCCTCGACGACTCCGACCCGCCGCTGCTGCCGCTGGACCAGTTTGTGTTCAACACCGAGGCGCACCCGCTGCCGATTGCGGGCTCGGCCGCGGCCGCGGCGGCCGCCGCGCACGCGCGCGCCGGGCCGCGCGGCGCCGGGCCGTCGGCCGGCACCCTGGACGAGCGGCTGCAGGCGCGCGCCCGCGCCCGCCGCCCCCGGCCGCGCTGCCCTGCCGCGGGCCCGGCCTGTTACCTGTGCTGCTGACGGCTGCAGGCGGCCACTGCATAGCTTGGCGCACTGTGTGCGAGCGCGGACCGTTTGCGCCGCGCGATGGCAGGAGCATCTGCAGCCCGCTCCGGCAGCGTCAGGCCCGAAGTGATGGATGAAGCGTGTGTGTGTCGGCCAGCGCACACCCGGCGTCCGGCAGCATGCGGGCGGGTTGTGAGCCCCATTGCGAGTGCGGCGCAGGCGTGGGCCGAGACGTGGAGGGATACAGCGCACAACGCGAGCCGGCCGGGGCGCGACGGGGCCGCGTCCGCGGCAGCGCGCGCGCACGCGCGGAGCGCGCGCGCGGCGGCGATGACCGGCGTCCTGCAGCCAGAGCCGCTGGCGCAGGCGTAGGGCGTTAAATGACGGGCGTGCAGGGGTGCCGCAAAGCGCGGCGGCGGCTGCGAGCAACCCGCTGTTAGGTGTAGCCGCCGGGGTAGCGTACAGGAGTGGCGGTGGTAAGGGAGTGCTGTAGGGAGGGTTAGAGGGAGGTGAGATGCGCGCAGCTGCAACAGGCGTGCTGTATCTGCCTCCACGCAGACATGCGCATGCGTCGGCTAGGGTGCGGAGGTGCCCCGGCGTGTGCGCTTTGTCGGGTGGCTGTGAGGGTCCTGTAGCATTACCACACCTGTGCCATACTGAGCTATGCCGGCCACCTGCGCATTGGGCTCACCCTGTTTTGTGAAATGCATTTCCAAGCTGCTGACGCTTTGGTTGTGCGCGCTGAATGTCGCTGAATGCACAGTCGCGTGATTGCAGCCATGTGTGTCCCTCCGGTGTTTGTTTCATCGCGGACGGCGCCCAGGCGCACGAGAATGTGACCAGGTTTGACGCCAGCTTCACCAGCGCAGGTGCGCCTCATTCCAACCGTGGGTGCAGCTGCTCACTACCAGTTCTATTACTTACCGGCAGGTGTCGTCAAGTACAGGTAGAGCTATAGCTTGTTAAAGCATGCACACAATGCAGGCATGCCAGAAAGTGACTTGCTCACAGCACAGCTGGAGGCCTCGCTGTGCGCGCCTGCACGCAAGCAGAGCAAGGCGGAGCCACGCTCGCTTATGAGCAGCAGCTCTGCTCTCATGTCCGGCCACTTAGTAACCATAACATCTACCAGCACCCCGCAGGCGGCTCCCTGAGCTTCACCATGCATGCGAGCTCGGAGCCCGACGGCGGCGCCGCCAGGCCGCCCTCCGCCGCGGCCAGGCCGCCCTCTGCCGCGGCGCCCTCCGCGGCCGTGGCCGGCGTTGGTCCCGAGGACGCCGTGCTGCCCACAGATGCCGTACTGCCCGCGGGGCGACGCATGCTGCAGGCGCCGCCGCCGGCGAGCCCCGCCGCCGCTGGGTATTTGCCGGGCTCTGTGCTTCCCGCCAGCCGGTCCCTGCCGCCGCAGCCAGGCGCGCAGATGCAGCCCTTGGCGCTCGGGTGTCTTGGTGCCGTGCAGAGACCCAGTGCTCATGTCGGGTGTGGTCACTCTGGCACCAAGGACACTGTGATGGCCGTCATGTGCGCCGCCGGCCGCCGGCGCCTGCGCTGCAAGCCACCGCACTGGTGGGCTGCTTGTGCAAGACTCTGGCTCACCCTGTCTGGGTCATGCCGCCCCCACGGCCGTGCGTGCGCATGGCGCAGCAAGCCTGCCTGCTCGGCGCATCCGCCCGCTCGCTCGCGAGGCGCGACCATTGCATAGTGAGAGGTCTGCATTGCCACGCCGCAGTCGGCAGTGGTGAGTGGCCTACAGGGTGGCTCGCGCTGCGTGCAGGGCCAGGCATGGCAGTGCCGGCCACGACGCGCGGCCGCAAGCTGCACCAGCTGCCATCAGCGCTGCCCGGACTGAGCAACACCCTGGCGTCCGCCGGCGCCGCGTCTGCCCAGCCCGGGCTTGCGGGCGCGCCGGCGCCCGTGCCTGGGGCCGACCCCCTGCCCGAAGCCCTGACGGCGCTGCCCGCCAGTGCGCCCGCTGACTCGCAGTGCCGCGCCGCACGGGTCTTGGGCTGCGGCGGTAGCTGCTCCCATGCACGCTCGGCGGCATACGGTGTCCGGCACCATCATCCCTTAGGAGTGCGCTTGCATGTCTAGACGCATGAGCGACCGCGGCGGCGCCCTGCCTAGGAGGCTTCTATTGCCTGGCCTGTGACGGGTGCTGCAAAGCCTGCACATCGCGTATCACAGACACCAACACTGGCGTGTTGGAGACTGCAGCACATTCGCTGTCAGAGTGCCACCCTGCCAGACACCGAATGCCGGGGCACCTGCAATGGAGGGGCATCATCGTCAAGGCGCCCCGCCGTGTGTCAGGCCTCTGCATTCGCGGCCAGCCGCTGGGCCCTGCATGCACTGTGTCTTCCCAATGCATGTGCAAACGCGGCAACTCCAAGGGCGCTGCGCGCGGCAGGCGCGTTTGCGCCCGGTGCAGCTGCGGGCATCGCGCCGCGCGTGGAGGCAGCTCCGCCGGCGGCAGGCTCCGAAGGCGCCCCGCCCGCGCGCCGCCTGCGGGAGCGCGCCTGGGCGCCGCTCCCGGCCCCAACACTAACCCTGACCCTGGCGGAGCGCCTGGCGCTGGTGGCGGCCACGCCGGGCGTGCTGCCGCCGGGCGCGGACGCGCAGCCGCCGGCCGCGCTCGCTTACGCGCTGGGCGCGGTTGCCGTTGGCTACACGCTCGGCGAGTGGCAGGCGGCCGACATGGCGCGCCCCGCGCTCCCTGCAGCGCGCCTCTTTGCACGTGCACGCCTGCAGCGCGCGGCCGCTGCCGGCTGCGCGGCCGCCGGGTGATCGGCAGCTCACATGGCGCAGTCTGGGCCTGTTTTGACAGACAGGTTGCATGGAGGTGTGCATGCTGTTGTTCTGATGAACACCACCACTTGTGCTGCAAGTCCTTGAACTTGCAAACGGCCTTTGCTCATCATAAAGGGATGATCCAGATATTTTGTCTGCCTGGCTTTTGTGGCAACAAGGCAAGATGGAAAATGCATGCGCAGCAGTGTGGCCACATTAATTGCAGACCGCCCTGACCGGGCCGGGGCCCGCCGCGGCAGGCCGCGCCGCCGTACTACTTTGCGGCGGCGGCCGCCGCGCCGGCGCCCTCCGCGCGCGCGCAGGCCCTGGCCGGCGCCACCACTGACCTCTTCGCCGCGGCCGCCAACCTCGACGAGGCCGCCGCGCTCGCCCGCATCGCCGCCGCGCTGCCCCCGAGCGTCGGGCCGGATCCCGGGCAGGCGGCGCTCCCGGCCAACCTGCGCGGCGCGGGCGCCGGGCAGCCCGCCGCGCAGCCCCAGGGCGCGACCGCGAGGGATGCGGGCGCAGCGCAGGGCCTGGGGCTGCCGGGCACGGAGCGGGCGGGCGGGATGACGCCGCGCGCGGCCGGCTTCGTGGCCGGCGCAGCCGCGCTGGACGATGCGTTCGAGCGCGCGCGCGCCGCGCTGCGGGGCGTCGGCCCCGGCGCGCTGGGGCCCGCGGCGGCCGCGCCGGCGCCAGCGCCGCAGGCCGTCGCGCTGCAGGCCGCCACGCGCGACATGACCGCCGCCGCTGGCATGCTGGCGGACGCAGCCGGGCAGGTCCGCGCGGCGGCGGTCAACCCCCATCCGCGCACGCCGCAGCCTACCGTACCAAGCCCCGGCCCCGGCGCCGGCGCCGGGCACGCGCCTGTCGCCGCGGTGCAGGCGCCCGCGGTGGCCGTCGCCGCGTCCAGCGTCGGGGCGGGCGCCGTCGGGCCGAGGCGGGCCGCGCCGAACCAGACGGCGCCGGGGCAGGCGCCGCAGGCGGCCGCGCTGGGCGCCGCAACAGCGCGCTTCCAGCGCGCGGCCGACGAGCTGAGCAGCGCTGTGCGCGACATGCAGGCCGCCGCGTCCGTGGGTAGCCAGCGGCTCGGCCAGGCGCCCGCGGCCGCCGCGACGCCGACGCCGCGCCCCACCCCCACCGCTACACCCGGTTCGGGCGCTGACCCGCGGGCCGGCGCGGCGCCTGCGGCCATGCCCATGCCGATCCCGCGCCCCACCCCTGCCACCGCGCAGCAGCCCAAGGCGGCAGCCGAGGGCGCCGCCGTGCTGCCGGATGTGGCCGACCATGGCGCTGCGCGCGCCGCTGGCAGCGTGCCGGGCCTGCAGATGCAGGTCGCGGCGACAGCCCCTGCGGCCTCCCCGGCAGTCAAGAGGAGTTGAAACGGAGATTAATGAAATGTGGGGCCTAAGGAGGGGATCCTCATAGCTGTGCCCGCGCAGCCCGGCTGCTGCAGACGCAGCCCCGCAGTTGCCATGCCAGAGCTCTTGCGGGCTTAGTTATGGTAGGAGAATGTAGCGTGCTTGGGGAATCAACATGTCAGCACTGTCAGGAGCTTTCAGCACAGTGCTAGGCCATCTGCGAGGCGAGGACTGCGTCATGAAGGCATAATACTCTCCGGCTAAGTTGGCATTGCATGCACATGTCCCTCACTTTGGTGCGATAATGAAGAACGCATGCGCATGTCCAAGTGCAGCTGAGAATCGTGGGCAGCAGTGCGAAGGCCGGTTGCAGGTCAGATAGCAATGTCCTCCTACATGTTTTATCACGGCACCACCACCTGTGTGCTTCTGTACTGTTTATCTTTGAGCATGTGCACACTCTGGACATCCAACCCTACTTTGCCAGAGGGCTAGCTCATGCCTCCTCAAGGCAGCTGAAACAGACTACAGCTCATGCTTCGATCTCAGACTGTCACAGCAGCTAACTTCCTTTCCAGCCTGCTTGCATCCTGTGATCCAGCCCTGTGGTGAATAGAGTGCACGTACTGCCAAGTCCACACCTGCAAGCACACGTGCAGCTTGTGCTGCCGCGTGTATGCTGTAAGATTGGGTGCGGGAAGCCTCACAGCGTGTGCTGCTGGGACCTGCTCAAACAGGCTGTGAGTGCTCTGCATACTTGACAACACTGCAGGCCACCGCACACCAACTATATTGCAGCTTCACAATATGGCGGAGCAGTCAGAGCTTGACAAGCGGCCGGTCGAGGAGCAGGACGTCGACGCAGAGCTTGAAGCAATGTTTGAGGTGTGCTTGTTCCTTAGGCTCCTGCTTAGCAGCTGTTACAGTCACCCCCAGTGAAGCCAAGCTCGCACTGCTTTGTCCTGGCATGCACAGCAGCTCATGCGTTGCAAGAGCAGTATCTTCCATACGCAGGAGACCGAAGCAAAGGACGCACAGGACATCGAGGCACTGTACGCGCAGGAGGCTGAGACAAAGGACCAGGAGCACAAGCAGACAACAAACAGCAGCTCCGCGAGCAAGAAGGTGCCGACGCCCACGTTGCTTGACTGCACAGGACATGTTCTGCCTTAACCATTGTGTTAATCTAGATGTCCTGCCTGGCCTGCAGGACAAGGACACCGCTTCCCGGACGGGCAGTGACGACAAGCAGCCTGTGGAGGTGCTGGCTTCTTTCATGCACTTTTGTTATGTGTTGCGTGTGAAGAGCATGGTGCATGCATGCCTCTGGCGCATGCGAACAAGCATCCTGCATCTGCATGCATGCTAGCGACACCGACAAGGATGCAAAGGACGGCCAGAGCCGCGCCGACAAGCAGCAGGAAGCCGTGCCAGCACCTGAGGTGCAAAGTGTTCCTAGACCGCAAGTCTAGCATGATGTGCATGGGTGTGAGCATGCATGCACAAGCGTGCGCTGAGGCGATGAGCGTGCAGGATGCACAGGAGGTCAAGACATCTGCAAATGTGCCAGTGGCCCAAGGCGTCAAGCGCAAGCGCGCGGTGGTGAGTCTGCTGTGGCATCTCAGGCACCTTCCAGGGCTGTCAGCGATGTGGAGCATGCGCTAAGCTGTGAACATCTTGCAGACTGTCGCTCGCAAGCCTGTCATTGTCAGCCCTGGCGCGGATGGCGCAGCTGTCTCTGCTCCCAAGGCGGCGCCTACCACAGGTATGCCATTGCCTGCTTTGCATGTTTTTTACAACCATCTTGGTGCAGGCACAATGATGAGCACTGTGGCTGTTAGTGAGTGGCTGATACTTCTGCGCAGAGGCGAACAAGCGCAAGAAGGATGCTGCGGCAGCTGACACAACCAAGGCTGCCGCAAAGAAGACTGACACAACCAAGGCTGCCGCAAAGAAGCAGGTATACCATGGTACTTGTGCTTGTTTGCATGCCATGAAGCAAAATGTGGCGCACATCTGCCCTGCATGTCACTGCCAATGTTTGGCAGACGCGGTCCGCATCCATGCGCACCACGCCTCCACGTGTGATACTCAGGCAGGTCATGCACGCTCTCAGGTTGCCAAATCCGTGGCGGCCACCGAGGGCAAGAAGAAGAAGAGCGCGGCCAAGGCTGACACTGGCCCCAAGGTCAAGGGGGCCAAGAGCGCGTACATCTACTTTTCAAACGACAAGCGGGCCGAGCTCAAGGGTGTGGCACTTCCTCATACTTGTGCCCTTGCATTGACATGCACGCCTCCTCAGGAGGGCAGGCATATGCATCCTTGCATGACATGCATGCCTCCCCATGGAAGGCAGGCATATAAGTGCTCTGCAGCTGCCAAGCCCCTGACACGGGGGCTCACCTTTGCAGCTGCAAACCCGAGCATGTCGCTGATGGAGATGAGCAAGGAGCTGGGGGCCATGTGGAAGGCGCTGTCAGACGAGGACAAGCAGCCCTACAAGGCGTGTCACCCTGCATCCAGCTTCCCTGAATGACATGTGGACATGACTTGCTACTGAACGAGCTACTGAACGTTCTGCCGAACACCGTGCAGGACAAGGCGGAGACGGACAAGGCGCGCGCACAGAAAGAGCGTGCAGATGCGGGCCTGGACACCCCGGCCGGCCGCAAGGCCGCAAAGAAGGCCGCGGCTGCCAAGGCTGAGCCGCCCGCGGGGGACGAGGCGGCCAGCGGCGCCGCCGGCGAGGGCGCTGCACAGGAAAACGAGGGCAACGAGGATGCGCCGACCTCACCAGCCAAGCGCGCCAGCACCAAGGGCGAAAAGGTACATGCTACATGCACATTCAGTCCTGCGCATACGTCTCATCGCTGTTGCCGCAGCCTTTTCAAAGCATTTGCCGCTCAGGGCAAGCGCAAGCGCGCCAAGGAAGCCAAGCCCGCAGACGCCGCCAAGCAGGACGACAGCATCAGCCTGGAGGACCTGGCTGACCGCATGGACGTTGACTGGAAGGTCAGACGCAACTGTCACGCAACACACTTCCTGCATAAACAGTGGTGCTTCTTCCTCAAGTTCCAACCGCATGTTACGATGCAAGGGCATGTTGAGCATGCGTAATGATCAGGCGCGCTTCTGCAGGCCAACCCAGCGGAGTGCATCATTTCCCAGACGCGCGACGGCTCCAAGGTCAGTCCACAGTCCGCGCGCATGCACGCGCATGCCACAGCATCCGCATGCGTGCATGGCAGCAAGAACATGCTCTGCGGCCACTCTGGCGCCCCATGCGCATCTGTGCATGCGTGGACTAGCATGCTTGGAATGCGAGTGTGCTGCGGATGCAGCGGGGTGATGATGGTGAGTGTCTGGGCTCGGATAGGCATGCCTAGCATCAGAGAGTACCTGGCCACCAAGTGTGCATGCATGCTGACAGGAGACGGCATGCGTAGACATGCGTGCATGCGCAACGCGCCCACAGGAGGCGATTTTGGGGATGTCCGCCCATGCAGTCAGGCAACAGAGAGCGTGCCTGAGAAGCGCATGCTGCGCAGTACGTGGTCAAGCGCGCGGGCATGGGCTACGCCGAGTTCGGCCTGGTCGACGCGCGCGCGGCCAAGCGGCAGCGCGCCGACGCGTCGGCCGACGCGGGCCCGCTGCCGCTGGCGCTGGTGGAGGAGTGGGAGCGCTTCAGCAGCGGCTTCCAGGCGGCCGTGCACGACCACACCGAGGAGGGCGCGCTGGACCTGGGTGCGCCTACGGTAACCATGATGCCTGCACACCCGTGCTTGTGGATGTCTGATGTCATTGGCAGTGGTGGGGTGTGCAGACAGCAGTCCAGGCCTGCTTTGGTGCTGGTCACGGAGATTGCAGCCGCATGCGTGGCCTGCAGCTGTCAGTGTCCAGCCGCGTAAACATGCATCCCCTCGCTGTTGCTTGCACAATGTCTAGAGCAGTGCACGGCATGGCCTTGTGCACACCACTCCCCAATGTTGTTTCTTGCCAAGTCAGTGCGCGCTTCAGCCGTCCAAACACATTCATACTTCGTGAAAGCCCATCTGCGTGCGCATGCGCAGAGGATCTGGCGCAGGGCTCGCTGCTGGACCAGTGCAGCTTCCTGGGCTACATGCGCGAGGAGCCCTTCCTGCTCAACCGCGCGGTCAAGGGGCGCGACACCATGATGCGCGTGCCCACCATGGCGCTCTCGCTGCTCGTGCAGCGCATGGTCGGCCTGGAGGCGTCCAAGCGCGCCGAGGCTGAGGCCGAGGTGTCGCGCCTGCATGCCCTCCTCAAGGCGCGGCCCCGCCACCTGATTGAGTTGTTGACTAGAAAGGTCAGGGCGTGTGTCCACACCAGACAGCCTGGCTGACATCTGCAGCCTGGACGGGTTTGTGCATGCGGTGCGCTCAGTGTGCAAGCCAAGCCAGGGCGCGCACGACTTGCTTGTGAACCTATCGAGACCCGGGTATCTGGCACGCAGGACAATGCTGGGGAGCGCACGAAGGTGACTGCGGGTGAGGAGTGAGGCTGCCTGGGCTGCGCAGTCTGTGCGTGATCATGGAGTGAAGCTGTCTGTGCTAGGCAGCGTGATTAGGTACCTTGCGAAGCTTCTATGCATACTAGTTCGGATCAGTTCGTCCTGCCGTAGAGCACAGGCTCGTCGCAGCCATGGCAGTACTGGTTCCTGTTCTTTGCTGCTGTGCCACACACGCTTGATGAACAGTCAGGAGATGTCACTTATCATGCGCTGCATTCTATGGGCCAAGCCAAGTCTGCGCACGATAATGCACTCCATCACACATGGAAAGGCAAGCTTTCTGTTGCTGCATCATGTCAAACCTTTAATGTCAAACCTATGGATTGCGGTTCTTAGTGAACACACAGGCAATTCAGACATTACCATGCATGCAAACACACGCAGACACGAAAGGCAGAGCGTTACACAAAGGGGATGCTGTCACTGGGAATACGCCGCCCGCTGGCGCACTGCGAGCGCCACTACAGCCGCAGCTGCTACCAGGGCCAGCGGGATGAGCACCTCCCTGGCAGCCCCGCCAGCCGTCTGATCAGTGTACGCTGCCATCAGTGCTGGCCGTTGCTGTGCAAGTGTTGCTACACGCATATACCTCAACAAAAACCAGGGTAAACATGCAGCATTAGCCTCCTCTTTTGGAGCGGCGCGCCTGCGCTGTAGCAGCTGCGCCAGAGCTTCCAGATGCGCGGCAAGGCCGCCTGCTGCGTTTGCCGGTTCCTGCACGCAGTGAGCCTGTACTCAGAGTCTGCACCTGCAGCTCCCGCACGCTTTTGCAATCTGCCTTTCTAAGTGAAAGGCCAATCATGCAGACATAGCTTCACTTAAAAAGTCTCGGTTACACGCGTAGGCGGTGGTACAGCACATGAGGCTGGGACGTGCGACAAGCAAGAACACCGCAGCACCCCCTCAACACACTGCCTGTCGTCATGCAATATCTGGACGTGAACTTGAGGCTCGACATAGAACTAACGCGTTCGTACACACCTGTGTCAAACAGCGGCCTCAGCAGTAGATAGTCAAGTAGCAACCAGCGAAAGCGTGCAGGGCGCCCACCTGGCCAGGCACCGCCGACGCGAGCAGCGGCCGCGTGATGTACTCGGCAAACATCTCATCCAGTGCCTCGGCTTGTTTGGGCAGCCCCTGCCACGCTGGGCGCGCCGGCGCGGGCTCGGGTATGTACTTGCGCAGCAGCAGGCCCAGGCACTGCACGTTCCTGCTGTTGCCCTGCTCGCGCGCGTGGACAAACACCTTGCCCGTCGCGGCCTGCAGGGAGCAGTGCAGCACGAACACGTTGGCGCAGCCGGCCCTGCGCGCCCCTGCACCGGCCGTCACCGTGCCAGGCAGCCTGTGCGCCCGGGGCTCCACGGCCTGGACCAGCAGGCCGCGCACCTGGTGAACTCGAACAGCCACTCGTCCGTGAAGCGCGCGTTCCAGTCCCCGGCGAGCGCGCCGGCGACCGGCGCAAAGCCGTGCTTGCGCATCAGGCCTGAGCGCGCGGAGGAGGGTGTCAGCGGGTCCGACGTTGGTTCTGGTGCACATTGGCGCTGCAAGGAAGAGACTAACAGCAGCGCGGGCGCACAGTGCAGGGAGAGCGCGAGCAGGGCGCCTCCATCAGCGGTCGTCACGGAGCGGGGCCCCTTGGGCGCCACGCGCGCAAGCAGCTGCTCCACCTCACACATCGAGCTACAGACTGGCAGTCTGTAGCCCACCTCCTGAGGGTCAACCGTGAGTATCGAGGGTTGGGGGGAGAACCTGCTGCTTACTGTTTTTTAGCGCTGTGGGCAGTCTGGGTCCAGTGCAGCGTCTGCTGAGCACTCAAAAACAGCACACAGTGCTCAAGCAGGCGGCACACTGAGGCGTACTGCTCCAAGGTATGCGCGGACCCGGGACATCCCTGCGCAGACACTCCTGCAGTCTTTTGCAGTGCATCCTGTGCAAACAGTGGCGTACGGCCACACCAGCTGAGCCCGTCTGGACGATCATGTTTGCCATCTTATTTACTTGTTACCGCCAGGTGGCGTGGCAGGATGTTTACAGCTGGGGCCACACTTTGCTGCTGGCCTCCGCAAAGCTGTAAGGCAGTTTTCTACGCCGCAGGTTGCCAGGTAGAGAGTGCACCGTCGTGGGCACCATGGCAGGCGTGGCGAAGGTGAGCCAGCCGGCTGCACGGTGCTTTGCGGCTGGAGTGCTCTTTGTGTCACCACTTGAAAATATGTGCGAGCGGGTCTTTGTCTCCTGGAGCGGTGGCACCTATGTGAAGATGCGCGAGTAAGAAACGGCTGGGGCTGCCCCAGGCGCCTCCCAGGGCCCCATATGCCGACGATCCGCCGCGTGAGATCACTGATGAGGACCTGAGCTTCTTGTCAGACTACACCGGCGAGCGCGACCTGGCCGTGCTGCGTCGGCACGTGCTCAAAGTGTGGGCGGCCGTGAAGGCCAAGGTGCGCGACTAGAGAGTGCCCTCTTGTTATTAGTCCACATCAAGCGGAGCCTGACTGTTTGAGATGTGCTGCCCTTGATCCCCGAGTTGAGATGTGCAAGCTTGCATGCTGCAAGCGACTAGCAGCACTGTGTTTTGTGGAGCAGCATTGATGTGCTCTGATAGCAAAGTGGCCCAGGACCATGCCGGACACATGCACTCCTATCGCTTACAACCCCAGCAGACCAAACATGTTCATCACATAAAACTTGGGGGCTCGGCAACCTTGAAAGGCTGGCGGTGGCGCGCGCAGCTGTGGACGTTCAAGTGCATCCAGTCCTTCCGCTTCCTGCAGCCCAAGATCATGGACCACCCATTCTACCAGAGCGTCGTGGCCGCCGGCAAGTCGGCGCACGCCAACCAGATCTTCATGGTGCGTGGTCCCCCGTTGGGACGGCCTTTTTCTTCCGATGTGGCGGCCTCTTTCCCCCATGACCCACGACTCACAAGGCCCAGGCTGCAGACACGCCCAGACCTGCAGAGCCGAGCTTTCGACTCACAGGCACAGCAAGGCGGGGCCACGCGCTGCCCGTCCCCCGCCCTGCAGCTAAACATTGACTGGTGACGACGCAGGCGCTGCCTGCCCAGCCGCGTGAGCGCGAGCCACGCCAAGCTGCCCTGCCTGTGTGACCTATACCTAACCCTACCCTGAGCGCGCAGGACGTCGGCTGCTGCTTCGGCCAGGAGTCGCGGAAGCTGATCCGGGACGGATTCCCCGAGGCCAACATCGTCGCGAGCGACATCATCGCCGACTACTGGTGCGTCACAGCGGCGCCGGATCTGCGTGCAGCGCGCCAGCACGCTTGCAGCTTAATGCATGCGCGCAGAGCCCCGGCCTGGGACGCCCATGGTGGGAGCCGGCTGTCGCGCACATGTTGGCTGGCATTCTGTGCCCCCTCTCCCATCAAACACACGCATAATATTTCTGTGATTGCTGCCATGCGCAGGTGCTTCAACCTGGATTCATCACTTAACCTAGGGTCCTGGCCTCGAGGGCCTCCGCTAGGCGTCGGACTGAACCTTTGCAAGGCTCAGTTGCATGATAGAAGGCTTGCATTGCATTCAGGAAGGCTGAAGCCCATGCGCAGGGACTTTGGCCTGGACCTGTTCATGGACCGGGAGCGGCTGCGCGTGCGCGCACTGTTCGGCAGCCTGACCGACGACGCTTTCGTCAGCACGCGGCCGGACGCCGCCGCCGCGGGCCTGGTCGGCGGCGTTGCGTTCCTCTGGGCCGGCGCCGTGCTGCACGTGCGCGCCGCGCCTGCTCGCCGGCGCGCTGCGCTGCGCTGTGGCATGCCCAGCGCGGCGGGCGTGGCCGGGCTGAGCCACGGCGGCCGTGAGACTGTGCCGCACCCTGTCATGCGCGGCGTGCACCAGGAGGGCTGGGTGCCTGGCACGCGCAGCAAAGCCAGGCGGCGCGCCGGCGGCCCGCCGCGTGCCATAGGTCCCTGTGCTGGCGGCGCAGGTGCTGTCCAAGCCGGACTCGGAGCGCTTTGTGGCATCGGCGCACCTGCTGTGTGCGCCCGGGGGCATCTTCTTCGGGACGACGGGGGGAGCTGAGACGCCAGGTGCGGCGCGGCTCTCATGGTGTGCCGCTCGGCCGCGGTCCGCATGACCGTGACTAGGCACAAGCTTAATGGCGTGTGGCGCTCATGCAGCAAACGGCAGCCTAGGACGGTAGACCGCAACAGCGCCTGCAATGCCGAGAAGCGGCCCGCCAGCGGGGGCCGGATCGCATTGCACAACCAATTCGCGCCTTCCTGCCTCGCCTCACAGCGCTGCATGTGGTCAGGTGTCTGCAGGGGCCTGCGTATGGCCACTGCCCCGGGCAGCAGCATGCCCCAACCCTAACGCCTCAAGCCCGAGGGCGCCGCGCAGGCGAGTGGTGGACGACGCCCGACGGCAGGGACAAGCGCTACCTGCACTCGCCCGCCACGCTCACCGCGCTGCTCGAGGCCGCGGGCTTCACAGGCATCGAGGTCCAGGCGCACAAGCGCCGCGCGCCGGGCGAGCCGGGGCCGCCGCAGCCCAAGGGCGTCGCCAGCGACCTGGAGATTATGCGGCAGGCCGAGAATGAGGAGTTCAAGAACATGAAGTCGCTGCACGGCATGATGATCATGTTCACTGCACGCAAGCCGGCGTGAGGCAGTGCCCCGGTTTGAGTTGTTGAGAGACGTCCTGACGCAGTCTTGTCGTATTCTGTGGACTGCCAGTGCGGGCAAGCATGATCGAACGTTAACTTCTGCAGCATTTTGGAAATTCGGTCCGCTCAGGTCATTGCCGGGTGGGGTGGGGCCATGTGAGCAGGTGCGGAAGAAGCAGAAGGCGTGTCTGTGCTCAAGGGGGCTGGCTGAGTCTCGCCGCTGATGTTGGGTGCTTGGCTGCATGTCTGAGACCGTGATTGTGCCACTCCGGTGATCGGGCTGCAAGAGAGCGATTGAGCATGGTCAAGAAGGGCTTCTGCAATGCGCCATGTTCCCTCCAATGACAATGGACAAATAGAAACGGATGATTTCTGTTACGTGTAACCACCGGGCCTTATCTGATGCAGCCCTCGATTGCTCTTACTGTGCAGATGCACGACAGAATACCGCATGCATGCATTTGTCATGCATTGCCCACTGTGCCACAGTCGCAGCCACATGGCACGCCTCATCTGGCGCATGACAGCGACGGGGAGGGCACACGAAGGCTGGCACACAGAGGCTTGGTGCAAGCAGCTACCCAGGCAGACCCAGCGCATCATCAAGATGCCAGGCCATCTCCGCTACTGGAAACAGGCCCCAGACATGAAGCAGCCTCAGAGCAGCACTGATCATTCAGATGGGGGGACGCTATGAAGCACAAGCATGACCCCGTCCAATATCAGCAGGCACTTGACCCTCAGTGTCTGCATTCATGCGCCCTATGAGCACCACAGGGCTTGTGCATAATCCGGGACCTTAATACATAGCTAGAGCTAGAAGCAATCCCCCACAGGCGGTAGCGCGAGCACCATGTTGCTGCTCGCGGTGGCGCATCAGTATGAGCCCTAGGGTGCGGTCCTAGCAGCAGTCCTAGCAGCCCACAGCGCGTACGCGGCCTCGAGCGCCTCCAGCGCGCGCAGGCCGAGCGCAGACAGCGGCACGAGCGTGAGCGCGAGCACGACGCTGGGCGCCTGCACCGGCGGCCGCCGCAGCGCGGCCGCCTCAAACGCCGCGCGCGAGCGCGCCTCCAGCGCGTACGCCAGCCAGCCCGGCAGCAGCGTGCCCAGCTGCAGCTGCAGCAGCGCGAGCACCAGCTCGCACTGCCGGCGCTGCCTGCGTGCAGGCCCTGTCAGGGTTAGGGTAAGCAGGGTCGGAGTCAGGTAAGGACACCACAGCTGCAGCAGCAGTTTCCGGCAGCGCTCTTGCAGGGTTGGTGGATCAGGGTATGTAGGGTAAGAACTTGGATAGGATCGTGGAGCAGCGCGCTGCCTGCGTATGCGCAGGGCTGGTGGGGTGGGTATTTGGCGGGGGCGGCACAGCCGCGGCAGGTGCAGGCGCCGGCTGGCGCCGCTGGGCCTGCCAGGCACGCGCCGGGCGCGCAGGTGTGTACGGACCGTGCACAGGGCACAGAGAAATCTTGGGAGCAGGTCGTGTGGCAGGTCACCGGCGGCACTGCCCATGCCAGGCGGGCGCTCCTCCCATGCAGGCAGAGGTCTAGGGTGGGGTAGCAAGCGCGTTGCCGTGACTGCGCCAGCGTTGAGACAGTGCCGGTCCACTTTGCGCGCGCGGTTGCTGTGGTCCGCACCCAAGGCAGGGCGAGCTAGGGTAGGTGCGCACCCCAGGCGCAGGCATTCAGGTGAGAGTGGCATCCAGACGTGCTTCAGGCCGGCGGCCAGCGCGCGCGCCAGCGCAACGATGCGCGCGGCGCCGCTCGGCGCTGTCGCGTAGGGCGTCGCGCACGCGGCCGGGTTGCTCGCCAGAAGCAGCACCAGGCACGCGCTGTGCACCTGAGCCCCGAGGCAGATTGCATCAGGGGCAGAGAGCGGCGGTGCCAGCTTTTGGCGCGCGGCTCACGAGGTTGCCGCACCGGCAGGTGGACGTCGAACGGCAGCTGCAGGCCGAGCGCGAAGCTCGCGAGCATGATCGCCTTGCTGCCGAGCACCTGCACACCGGCGCATGCGCCTGTTCAGCGGGCAGACTGACAGGCGCAGAGGCTGCATGTGCAGACGACCTAGCGGGAGTGCACACAGTTGTGCGATATCAGCTCGGCAGTCCGCCAAGTGCCCGCGCTGCACAGCCACCGCCCTCTGTGCGAATGCGCTGGCAGCCAATTTTGCATGAAAGAGGGGTTCAAGGACAAAGCGGCGGGGACAAAGAGACACACAACAGCACATGCAGAAGCCAACACATGCGAGCTCCACAGCATACACGCGCGGCAGAAGCGAGAACGGAGCACGTGGGTAGACGCCCAACTTGAGCCACTAATGCCTGGCCTACTGCTGCAGGGCTGCAACGTCTGTGCCCTACACAGTACCTCATCATGTAGATATACCAATATGGTTTTGCCCCACCTCGTGTTTGGTAGAAGAGGGGGCGACTCAGCGATGAGCGCGCACCGTCTTTGACAGGAACGCAGGAAGCGTGTCCGCGGGCTCCTCATAGATAAATAACATGTCACTGTATATCGCAAACACCACCTACGTGCAGCCAGCCAGTTGAAAGCGGAATTGCAGCCACGCTCCGCAGTGGGCACAAGCACGCATATGACACATGCCCCCTTTTGCGACAAACAGTGGATGTGTTTGTCTCAGAGCAAGGGCTGGATGCATGGTGATAGCGATGGATGCGCGACAGGCGAGCCGCATGGTGGGGGACCGCGCCTGGCTAGTCCGGAGCATGCAGATGAGCGGGACGCGGTTCCTGAGGTATGCGTGCTTGCAGAAAAGCACTTGCAATATCTGCAGGCAACTTGTTCGTCAGACCAAGGCATCTGCCGCAACACATTCAACCAGCCCCTGAGCTCACAGCGCGGCCACGCACAGTGATGAGCAGTAGCGCAGGGCCGATGGCGACGAACACTGGCGCGCTGCCGCGCGATGCGATGAGCTTGCCAATGTTGACGAGCCACACGAGCAGCAGGATGCAGCACCATAGCAGGTCGGTGTGGACACGCGAGGCATTGTGGTGTACTCGCCACGCCTGCTCAACGCGTGGGTCTGCAAAGCGCAGCCACATCGCCGCTGCCAGGCCAAACCTTGCGCCCTGCACAAGTGCGGCAGTCCATCTGGAACGGTAATGAACGCTTGTGCTCCTCGGCTTGCCAAGACCAGCACTGAAGCTCTGCCAGCACAGTGATCTCTCTTGATGTATCAAGCTCGATCAGATCCTTGCTGGCCACTTCATATCTTATTCTATTGCTGACAGATTATATATGATGCACTTGCCACATGACAGAGCTGGGTAGGCATCCATAAGCAGCACCTCCAGACAGACATTCACAAGTTGTGTCCTTGAATTCCCTGGTCACCTTTCTGCAGCCGTGAGGGACTACATCCTCCCTGGTGTCGATCTTCATATTCCTTGTTGCTTGGGCCAAATCCACACGGCGTGCTCCTCTCCGTTGTTTACATGAGTTTTCATGACTTGTATGATGGGTTGCAGCAGTGCAAATCGTTACAACTGGTGGCTGATGGCAAGGCATAGTTTCGTGTGCCACCCAACTTGCTCCAGGTGACAGCACCAGCCGGTCACGCCCCAGCCTCCGGCGGCGCGGGCGCCTCCAGGTCCAGGTAGCCCGCGCGCTGGGCTTGGTACCCTAACCCTGCGCCCCCATCTGCCAGGCCCTCCATCACCACCACGCCCAGGTGCTCCCCCGCGCGCGCGCTCGTGAGCGGCGGGAAGTGCTGCCGCACGAATGCGTACGCGGCCGCCAGCCCGAGGCCAAAGCCCACGGTGACGTCCTCCCAGTGGTGCCAGTAGTCCTGCGCCATAGACAGCCAAAGCTGGCTGGTAATGGCAGATACATGCCAGTCATTCATTTTTGACTGCATGCGCGGGGCGTGCGTGTCAGGTCAGCGGGGTGCACGGCATGCGGGCATGCTGGCATGCACGCTCTTGGTGCAGGTGTCGGCAGCTGTCTTTGGGTTTGCATGGGCAAGGCCGCGCCTGCAAACGGGTGATGCCGATCCACACCGCCACAAACAGCGGCAGCAGGCCGGCGAGCAGGCGCCAGGGGTGCCCGCGGCCGTCAAACGCGCGCAGCTTGCCCAGCGCCCACAGGCTCAGGTAGCCGAGCCCTGACGTGGCCCACGACGTGTGCCCTGCGGCAGAAGCAAAGCCACCATTCAGCCGATGCATGACATGTATACACCATCTGTACACACCATGACACTCAGAGAGGAGGGCTTGTGCGACATTCTGCATGCAAGGACAAAGAGCGCACAAGGCACAACATGCAGCGCAAAGCAGTTTCGAGGGTGCATGGCCGGCAGGGCAGCACACCACTGGGGAAGCTTTTGCGGCCATCGCTGGGGTTGACCGCGTCCGGCGAGCAGAGCGGCACGCCCGTCACGTCGTACTGCGGCGGCCCATCCGGCCAGCAGCGCGCCGCAAAGTTGGGCCGCGGGCGGCCCACCTGGCGCATGCATGGATGTGCGTCACGGGCTTGATTCGATTTATTTACACCAGTGCATCCCGGCCATGCACCGGACATGCATCACATGTCACACACTGGAGCAGAAATACCTTCATGGGGTTGTACGAATCTGCCTTGATGGCAGCGCATGTCCTGTAATCCGATCATCAATCCAATCGCCTGACTGCTTGGGTCTTGCAATGTGCTGGGTCATGTGGTACCTGTTTGGCACCACGCCCAGATCGGCCAGCAGCTGGGGTCCCCATGACCATGCGCCCTTGCAGCCTGCTGAAAGCACACCATGCAACCAGGATCATCACACACAGGCTTGCTGCGAGAAGACGCTCTGCAAGCGGCGCACGCTGAGCTTGACCAGGTTTGTGGCCAGTGCGGTGGCCGCCACGCATGCCAGGCAGCCGAGCAGCGTGTTGTGGACCTCCAGGCGCGTCAGGTGCGCGCGATTCAGCAGGAAGTAGGCCGCCAGCACGGCGGCGGGGCCGCATGTCGAGATGACGGGCACGCTCCACGAGGGCACCGTGTTGATCAGCTGGGCAGGGCGGGTGCGTGCATGCGGGTGAGGATGCACAGAGATGCACGACAATGCAGAGCAACGAAATAAATCAATTGCTGTGGTTGGGCCTGCAGGCAGATGCAGGAGCTCTACAGCGCCACTGCATTGATCACATGTACTACGCTGGCCACTACATACGAGCAGCAACACATGTGAATGTTGACAACCAGACGAGGCAGCATGCACATTGTTAGGCTGTGACAGCAAGCATGTGCTGCGCAGCGATACGTGGGCAGGTCCCAGGCATGAGCGCGCAGCGGCTGTACCTTGAGCGGGTAGGAGTACCGCCAGACCTCCTGCAAGCGCACATACTCCATAATTCTCATCAAAATGGATGCTGGCATCCAGCATGCAGCACAACTGCAAGCTCCAAGAGGCAGGAACACAGGCAAAAGGAGGCGGGCGGGGTCAGAAGGTACCGCATCGCTCTTGTGGTACACGGTCCGCTCGAAGGGGTCTGCGACCTCCGACATGCACAGCGCAACAATGAGGACTGCCAGCAGCGCGTAGTCCGCCGCATAGAGCCTGCCCCAAATTGTCCGCTATAACGTCAGTCCAGATATCGCAGCCTCTTTAAAATGTTGGTCGGGCTAAAAGGTGCAGCCACACGCTTGTGGCCAGACAGGCCTCACACTCATATGCTAAAGTAAACTAGCCGCTGACCTCTGCCACGTTGCTGTCTGCATTAAATGCTGGCAAGGCTGCCCTGAGCCTGCTGCCTGATATGCCTACAGCTAACTCACTGGGCATTTGCAGGCAGGGCACCCAAGGGCGTGCGCTGCCAGGGCGGCGCAAGTCAACACGGTGCTCGCCTGGCAATGGCACTCCAGCTCAGGCCGTTCGCGGAGCCACTAGCGCGCATCTTCTTTGCGTCGCGCGGGTCGCGGTTGGTCAGCTCCGGAATGCTGCCGGAGCCTAGCCACGCCTGGTGTCAACTTCTTTTGTTGTGCATGCAGTGTCCTTGAGCAAGGGTAGTGCTCCATTTTGTGCACTAGCACTGATGCTTCCATTTCAGGCGATAGCAACCACCTATCACGCACACAAAACAAGGTTGTAGCGGCTCATAGTCTCTGTGAAGCCTGGCCATCCTTTGCTTGGTCGGCGGGCCAGTGCAGTGGGTTGCTGCTCACTTCGGCGTGATCGGCTGAGAGGGCGAGAGACCTCCAGGCGCATGCCTCACGCTGCATCAGCGCGCTGCACCAAAGCAGCCAAGCGCCAAAGTTATTTACTAGCAACCTAGCCTGCGTGTTGAAAGCAGACTCCACTGACACAAGCTGACGGTGCTGAGTATGAGTGAACCGGTGAAAGCAGAGTACCCAGTATAAGCACAAAGGCGGACAACCTCGCCTCGAGCTTATGCCAATGCTGCTCTGGGTCTTCACCACTCATTGCCTAAACAAGCTCTCCATTTACAAGCTTGAGCTAGCACTAGCAAACCGAAATGCAGACTTGGACTTGCCTGTTCCATACTGGAGTGTGTGCTGCTGCGGGCGCTGGCTGATGGCCTTGCGTCGGGCCTCGCTGCTCATGGCGAGCGAGTGCCTCCCAAGCTCCTCCTCAAGGAGCCTGCTGCCTGCATCCTATCGTGTGGCGGCGTGCAGACTCGAACACCTGCTGCCGCGCTGCTACTCCCAGGAGGGCGCCACAGGCGGCAGCAGCGCTTTGGACACCGCAAGCAATCACTTTAGCTACCGCGGGCCGCTAGCAAGGACGCTGACGAACTTGAAGGTGCGTGTGCAACTTAGGCAACATATGTCAACCTTGTGCGCAGCCATGTTGAACGACAAGGGGGAGACGCGTGGTCTTGTGCTTGGACCAAGACTTGCCGGTATGTTGCCAGCAGGCTTGAGCTCTGCCAACTGCTGTGTGCGCAGGCTTTTAGCCTGGCCAGCTGCATCGCAAGCTTTGCCTCCGCGCCAGTCATCGTGTTCATGTCCACGGATGGGAGCGTGGCTGCAAAAGTCGGCCTTGCCGGCCTGATGTGCGGTGCGCAGACTGTCAAGCAGCTCTGGTGCTCTGTTGGCCACCTGCGGCAGTAGGTGCTGACCAAGCTGGAGAAATTGAGCCTGAAAAGGGCTACCTGCAGGCTTCTCTGGGCTCACGACGGGCCTACTCCACTGGTTGACGGGGCCCTACGTGCACGCGCTGGAATACCTGCCGCGCACGCAGCAGTTGGACGTGCACACGCTGTCCGTGCTGTGCCGCCCGGTGCACACGCGGGTGCACCTGGCAGAGGTGCGGCTTGGCAAGAGCGCCCTCGCTCTGTGTCAGCCATGGAATCATAACGCATATGTCACTCCTCTCTTGGCCTTCGAAGCCGAACCCATATTCTGTTGCAGCTGGCAGAGGCGGGCTTTGTGATGCAGCTTCATCGCTCGAGTTGTCAGTGTAAATAATGATGCGGATGGCTGCCAGCGTTACAATGCACGCGGTCGTGCATATATGATAGGAGTGATGTTCTGCTGGTATATATATGACCCACTTCACTCCGGGCGAGCAGGTGGCCTACCCTGCGGACACGCTGCGGCCGCAGGTCACTTTCCAGGTGCGGCCCGCTCAGTACTAGTGGGACAGGCATAGAGCAGCAGCGCAGCCAAGACTGTTCTTTGGCGTAGAAGTGGTGAGTGGTTGTTATGCCTGTGCCAGTCTGCGTAGGGCTGCAGCTACCTGTGCACGTGGCTATGCCCTGTATGGAAAAGGCTATGTGCTGAATGGGCCTGCCATCCAGGCTGCTGGACGGTACTTCTACATCGACGCAGATGCCTTCCGGGATAAGGAGCTCCTGACCAAGCTATCGCCGCCAGAGCCTGTGCCAGAGGCGCCGCGGCGAGCTGTTGAGGGCAAGTAGGTGACAATGAAGGTGCATAAGGATCGGGTGTTGGCCACAGCCGCCTGTGCCATATGCATTGAGAGTTGCAGTTCGAGATTTCTTTTTATAACGACCTGAGACTCTGACAAAAGTCTGTGAGTAACTCTGTTGTTATACAGGCTGTCCAGGAGTGCTTAGGCAAAGTAAGGCAAGGGGCGAACTCATGCTTGCCCCTTCCATTGCGAAAGTCCGCAAATGCATGACAGGCAATGCATGATCAGCAGACCTGGGCTAGGACAACACACACTTGGTGGTTGCAGCTTAGGGGCCGCCTGATGATGAACAGCATGGTGTTTGTCCTAGCAGCACATGTGTGCTCATTTGGCTTTCAGCAGCCCTGTCACGGCCTGCAGAGTCTTTGCAGTAGTTACGTGTGAAAAGCCAACCCGCATGTGACGTTCTTGTTGTGTCCTAAACACGCAGTGTGTCAATTACAGCAATAGTGTTTCTGTGACATTCAGGGCACACTGCTGCGACTGCTGGCTGGAGCCTTTGCCTACAAGGTGTCTTGCACATTGTGGCCGACAAGTTGTGTGTCTATAGCACTAAATACAGAGGCGAAGAAGGCTGTTGGACAACAAAGCTGCACTGTCTATGTAGGCTTATGTAAGCCATGCCCATTCATTGGCTTGACCTCATCTGGGCACCTCACCCTTCACCCCACACCGTCGAGCTCTGCTGACGCAGATGCGCGGCACTTGCTAGAGCTGTCAACGAGGTCGCTACTGTAGGCTGTACGCTGTGGCACGCCGCGGTGCAGTCAGAATGCAAGGCTGCCTGCAATGCAGGCCGCTGCAGGTGGCCAGGGCGGGCGTGAGCCGGCCCTGCACTTGGCGCACGCCCACACCAAGCCCTGCTCGCCAGCAGGGCGCAGCAACAAAGGGATCAGTGCGCAGCGGGCGCACCGCCATGTCAACGCGGCGCGCTGTGCCCGCCTCGCACCAGCTGAACATGGACGCACCCAGCGCCGCGTCCGAGACTGGACTGGGGCATGTGTTTGTGTCGCTCTTCCCAGGTGCTCGGCTGTGCTCGGCTGCCAGTGACAGGAGTTGTGCGCCCAAACCGCTACGCTCATGGGTCCTCCAATGCCAGTGCCGCCGCGACGCAGGGCCGATGCGGTACACCGCGTCACTGCTGATGCCGCTGTCTGCGCTGCTGTCAATTGGGGGCGCGCTGTATGGCCACCAGCTCGCCTACTACCTCGCCAGCCTGCTGCCCCTCGCGCAGGCACGGCCCAGCTAACCCCGGGCAGGAGCAGGCCTCCTCACGTGCTGCCCTGTCACTGTCGCTTGCTTAGCTAGTTGTTAAGCCAATTCAAGGCTCGTAAAGCTGGAGGTGCCTCATGAACTGGACGTGAGTAGTGCGCAACCCCAGCCAGACATAGTGCTTTTGAGGCTGTGCATATCCGCATAAGGGAACAAGTGCAAGCCAGCAAGGAGCTGCGAAGTAGTGATGGTGCTGCCGGCGCGTGCGCGTGCGGCCGTCTGCCGACGTGAAACCCGGAGGCACAGAGTGGCTCGGCGTGCTAGCTCATCGCCCACCACAACTGGCAACGAGCAGAGCCGGCTGCGAGGCGTTTTCACACTCGCCTGGCCGCAGGTGGCGGAGGCGCTGCCACCCTTCAACCCTTCAATATACCTCGCCTGGCCGCAGGTGGCGGAGGCGCTGCTGCCCTTCAACCCTTCGATTAACCTCGCCTGGCCGCAGGTGGCAGAGGCGCTGCCGCCCTTCAACCCTTCAATTAACCTCGCCTGGTTGCAGGTGGCGGAGGCGCTGCCGCCGGCGGCGCTGCTGGGCCGCGCGTTTGCGGCGTACCCGCGCGCGGGCGCGGCGGTGCTGGATGCGGCGTGCGCGCTGGCGGGCGTCGCATTCGCGTTCGTGGTCATGCCCGCCGGCGACGTGCTCCTGGGCCGCGACCTGCAGGGCAGCGTGTCCTCGGTGCGCGCGCGTGGCCGCGCGGGCTCCCAAGCCCTAACTCAGTTGTTTTTCGACCATTTTCAAGTGACGTGGCGTGGCCGACCACCACCAAAGCAATATATGCAGATGAGCTTACCTTGCGGTGCCAAGAGCCCTGGTGTGGAGGTGCAAGGAGCAGGCAGGCGGCAGGGTATTGGATGGTCCCACATCTGTGCACCGTGTCCTGCCAGAGCCGGCGGTGGGCGGACAGTCAGTCGTGGCGTCTTCAGATGCCTGGCAGTGCCGCGCGCGCGCAGGCAGGCGGCGGCGGCCCGGCGGGCGCGTACACCTGTGCACTGTGTGCCGTCACAGCCAGCGGTGGGCAGATGGTCAGGCCCTGGCCTCTTCCGATGCGCAGGCAGGCGGCGGCGGCCAGGCGGACATATAAACATCCGTGTACCGTGTGCTGTCGCTGCCAGCGGTGGGCAGACGGTCAGGCCATGGCCTCTTCCGATGCGCAGGCGGGCGGCGGCGGCCCGGAGGGCGCGTACCGCGCGCTGCTGTATGCGTTCGCGGCGCTGCATTGGGCGGTGCTGCTGGCGGGCTGCGCGGCGGCGCCGCACGTGCACCCGCTCGCGCTGCTTGGTGCGAGGCCGCACTGATTGCCAGGAAATAGGGCAGTGGGTACAAAACCTGGCCGTTCCTAAGCACAAGCTGTGTCAGGCTCTCATGAAGGCTCTCATGAACGTGCTTCGACTCGCATGCACGGGTTTGCTGGCGCGCGCATGAGGCATGCTGGGGCTGCTTGTAGCGGAGGTACGCGAGGAGGACCCACAGGGCGTGCATATTGCCCTGCATGGGCGCATATGCCGTCACATGCATTTGCACTGAAGCTTTGACAAGGGCTCGTTCAAGTGTGTGCAGTGAGGCTGTGCACTTTGTTGGCCCTGACAGCCACACTCTGACAGGCCTCCCGCACAGCCTCGACATCGACAGGCCTCGCGCACAGCCAGACACTGACACGCCGGTGACCTGTCTTGCCTGTCACTGCCCGTGGCTCCTGTTAGACAGGGCTGAGGTGCCTGCCTAGCAGCCTGCCACAGCGCACTTCTGCTGATCCGCTGCATGCCTCCTGTTGGTTTGCCATCCCGCTGGGCCAGCCTCTGGACGCCGCATGGTCACAGGCGCGCAACGCAATGGGCCCCATGACACTAAACGCCGCCCTGCCCAGCAGGCCTCGCGGCGAGCCTGGGCACGGGCACAAGCCTGATGCTGACCGTCGCGCACGAGCTGCTGCACAGCCCGCGCGCGCTGGACAAGGCCATGTGCAACCTGCTCTTGGCGCGCCGCCCTCCGCCCCGCCGCGCCAGAGCGCCCGCGCCCGGCGCTCCTGTGCTTTGGCCAGTGGCTACACCGCTTTGCCGGCATGCCCGCGGCCCCCTGCTGATCACGGTTGCGGGGTGTGAGGCCTGCTCATGGATGATCTCTTGTATATTTGCGCTCGACACGTGCGTGCCCGCGCGGCTGTGACACTGCGCATCCAAGGCCTAGCGCCCGCGTGAGGCGACGGCCGCGCGCGCAGAGCGCCGCGGGGTACATGCACTGGAGCTGCTCGCACCTGGCGCACCACCGCAAGGCACGCGCCCCCGCCTCAGTGGATGGACGGGCCGGCCTGACAGCCCACATGGTCGCTTTAATGCCAGACACTCTCTGCCAAACACTGCCTGCTGGCGCCGTCGAGGGTGACAGACACTCTTGTCGTTGCCTGCACCTGACGCACCACCGCTCGGTGTGCGCCCCTGCCTCCGTGGGTTCAGGGGCTACACGAAGCTCCAAAAGTGCCTGTGGGCGGGCTCTGCCCCTGCCAAGCGCCCCCAGTGCGCCCGCTCGTGCCTGCGAGCTTGGCAGACAGCCCCGACAGTGCATGCGCCTGGCGCACCGCTTTGAATGCGCTGCCCATGCTGCGCCGCCTAGAAGCAGAGGCCGAGCTCTGGGTTTTGCCGTCTGTGCAGACGAAGCCTGCCATCGTTGCCGGGCCTGGTGCAGGCGGCGGCACGCGAGCGAGCCGCCGCATGCAGGCCGTTCGCCTCCCGCCCGGGAGCGCGCCGAGCCTGCCGCTGACCTTAACCCTAACCCTGCCGGACGGCGCAGGTGGCGACGCCGGCGGACGCGCAGTCGGCGCGCCTGGGCGAGTCGCTGTACGCATTCCTGCCGCGCAGCGTGGTCGGCAGCCTGCGCGAGGGCGTGGCCATGGAGGCCGCGCGCCTGGCGGCGCGCCGGCGGCCCTTCCTGTCGCTCCACAACCGGCGCGCGCCCCCCGCCGCGCCGCGGCGCGGCGCGGCGTCGCCGGGCTGGCGGGCGGGGCGTTAGGCGGGGCGTTAGGCAGGGCGCGCCGGGCATATGCATCTGTGCTTGCGGCAGCGCACGATGCTGCCTGTCCGCCTCCCGCGCGCAACCCGCGCGCTGCGCGCCTGCGGCCGCGCCGCCTGCCTGCCGGCCCTCTTGCTGCATGCGTACCAGTACGCCTTGTCCTCGTGGTGCGGTGTCGTCTGGGCTGAGGGCGGGAAGGAGGCGACAGGCGTGCAGGTCGCACACAGCCCAATATGCAGTCCACGCATGACGGCGCCGCAAACGAGCCCACACCTCACGCATCCAAGCTGGAGCAGCGTCCGATGGCCCCACGGCGCACGCGCGCAGCGTGCTGACCTGGGTCGCTGCGCCGGCGGGCCTGCTGGCGACAGTGGGCGCGCTGTGGGGCGCGCCGGCGGCCGTGCTGGGCGTCGCGCAGGCGGCGGTCGCCATCCTGCTGCTGGAGGACGTCAACTACGTGGAGCACTACGGCCTGACACGCGCGCGCGCGCCCTCCGGCATGTGCGCCCCGCCCTGCCCTGGCATGCGCGCCCCGCCCTGCCCCGGCATGCGCGCCCCGCCCTGGGCGCGCCCGCGCGCCGCCTCCCCAGGGCGTGCAGGTGGGCGCCGTCGCCGGGGCGCGAGCCCTGGGCGCTGGCGCGGGGAGGTAGGGGCCTGGGCGGAGGGCGGCGTAGCGCTGGGCGTGCCGGGGCTGTGAGGCGGGTCCAGCTCGGCGGAGGGTGCTGCGCGAGCGCCGCGAGCCTGCACTGCTCGCATGCCTGACAGCGCGATCCTGCCTTGCGCGTGTGTCGCGGCATGGCGTGGTCATAAGCCTCCGCCCACAACAGAGAAACGCGGCACCTCCAGCCGCAAGAAAGAAAGCGGCGCGGCCGCGGGCGCGCAGGTATGCGCGCCAGGATATCGCACACTCCTGGAATGCCAACTGGCTCTTCAGCAACGCGTGCCTGTTCCGGCTGCAGCGCCACTCGGACCACCACGCCAATGCCGCGCGGCCGTACCAGGCGCGCTCGGCGCCCCGCCGTGGCCCCCCGCCCTGCGGACGCGTGTCCGCAGAGCCGAGGCGCGCAGGGCTCCTAGACGCCCGGTGGGCGCCCTTTGCGCGTCGCTCTTGCTTGGATGTGTGGTGCAGCCTATGCGTTGATGGGGCTGCAACGCCATCATGCTGGCAGCGGCACTGCCTTCCCGCATTGCGGCAGTCCTCATACGTCGGCCATGCGGCAAGTCGCAGCCACACGCAGCCGGATATTCAGCACGCTTTAGCCGTCGCGACACTCTGCCACTGGAAGCAGCTGCCTGCAGATTATTTTCCCAACAAGATGGACGACGCCACCTCTTTGTTTTTTTATGCAGCTGCAGAGCAAGCGGGCTGGCCAGCCGCCTGTACAACGTGATGTGGTGGCTGGGGCATGCTCGAGCTCGGTGGGCACACATGCGCACACTCGTGGCGGCGCTGACGCGCGCCCGCCGCCCCGCGCAGGAGCTGCGCGACACGCCAGCCGCGCCGCAGCTGCCGGCCAGCTACCCGGCGATGCTCGTCCTGGCGTTGGTGCCGCCGCTGTGGGCCATGGTCATGGACGCGCGTGTCGCCGCACTGCGCTCCGAGCCATAGCGCCCGGCAAAAGCGTTCGCACTGCGCAGGCCGCCGCCGGGTGCCTACACCCTGCGCACTGGAAGCGACTCCAAGGCCCACACACTGCCCCCGAGCCCTTCGCTGGCTTCAACCTTGGCTTCAGTAGCTTCGGCTCCCTACCAAGCATGTACCCATGAGCCAAGCTGCAGTGGGTGATGCGGTTGGCACGGAACCTGTTGTTATATTATCTGTAAAGCATGCCCCTGTACAATAGGTCTGTGCATGTATATGCAAGTCGCGGTGTGGGCAGCACCTCGCGTCATGGTGCCACCGCGCTCTCGAGCGGCTGCGGGTCGCTCCTGCAGAGGTGTTGCTACGCCCGTGGGCCCGAAACTCGTTGGCCAGCCGCACAGCCGCCCCGGCTTTCGCTCAGAACTGATCGCACTGTCTGCGCGCTGCCCTGCCCTGCCCTGCATCGCTGCTGGGAACTTGCTCACATCTGGCGGCCTGTGCACATTTAACATCTTTTTTGCCCTCTTTGCGCAGCCTTCTTGTGTGCGATGATGCGCCGGCGTCTGTGGGTGAATCGCATGTGCATTTCTCTTAAAGCGTAATATCCTCAGTGCAACAACTAGCTCGTCACCCACAGCGCACTCGGCAATGTGGCCTGGCGCCCAACGGCAACATGCAGCTGTTAGCACACTATGATGTAGGGCTATAAGTACGTTTTGCACGCGACCCCTGGCACACACAGAGCCGCCTCACCCTAACAAGCCGACCAAAGCATACATGGCCGACAGCCTGGCCATGTCCTGACAGGCGGCGAGGCAGTATGGGGCTGGCCTAGCAGGGCCCAGTGAGGCAGCCGCGGACCGCGGCAGTACAAGGCTGCCACAGCGGGGTGGAAACATACAGCCATGCGAACGAGTGCCCCAACTCCCAATGCGACCTGTCCTCTGCTCTTCTCATGCGCAAGCAGACCAGAAACTGTCCGCGCTCAACGACCTGTCTAGGAGCGGCGTGCGCAGCAACATGCTGACGCCAGACGCTCTTGAAAACTTGCCGCAAGTCACGTACCGTACCATACCCCGCCAGCATTTATGCGGACCAACCAATTCACTGCATGCAAGCCTCACCTCGTGTACACGGCACTCTCCTGCATCCTCAAACCCGCTGGCGAGGGGACATAACAGTAAAATTATGGTCAGCGGGCTTTGTGGACAGCTTGCGGAAAGCACGCGCGGATGTGGCGCAGCCGTCCCGCACGCACCCAAGATCGCGGCACTAGCCCCCAATAACGCAGCATTTCATAAAAGCAGTGGCTCCATGCATGCGCACCGAACGAACAGTGCGAGGGCCCTGGCGTCCCGCAACAGGGAGCAGAGGCCTCGGCCCGAAAAAAGTCAACACAGCGGACCAAAAGGTGCCGCGTAAAGGCCGGCGCGCTGACATGGAGCGCACAATACCGGCCCTGCCGAAGGCGCCACTTATGAGGCCGATTCCCGCCGTGCGGCCTCAGCAGCCAAATAAAAAAGAAAATACGCCTGCACAGCCGCCAAAGTAGTAGGGACCGCCGCCTGCCCAGGAAACAAAACCCCTGCCTTACTACTTTGCGCCGTGCCCTGCCGGGCGCTTCATGGCGCCCGACCCTCTCCAAGACCTGCTACGCTGCCTGCACACCCCATGTGAACGGGGCGCCTGAGAACTTGTGCTGGAAACAAAGGCCTTGCAAGGCCCGGCGTTTCACCTGCACAGCAAGCAACACCCAGTCGCTGGCGCCCGTGCCGCAGCAGCACCACGGGCGCCTCCCACGACCCCCCACCCCGCTACTCGCAGCTCCCT
>JAABUV010000320.1_pt1 | contig 73787 bp, 135 predicted proteins | sample 5559971 | NCBI WGS metagenome assembly JAABUV01 (sample SAMN10711881, study PRJNA513362) | rock metagenome | isolation source: Antarctica rocks | place: Antarctica: Victoria Land, Knobhead nord | collected 2015-12-19 | reverse complement strand
ACGCGCATGGAGGTGCTGCAGCTGGTCGAGATCTTCCGCGGCCGCGTGGCCGACGTCAGCGAGCGCTCCATCACGCTGTGCGTGACCGGCGACGCCGGCAAGGCGCGCGCGCAGCCCGCCCGCCCGCCCTGCCGGTAGCAGGGGGTTTGTTCCTGCATGCATGCATTCGTTACTGCTGCGCATCCACATAGCGCGGGCAGCGAGACGCATGGCGTAGTGATGCCTGCTCTGTCCCGCGCCAAGCATTTCTGCTACGCACCCACAGAGCACAGGCAGCGAGACGCATGGCATAGTAACGCAAGCTCTGCTCCATGCCAAGCAAGACTTCAGCTCTGTTTTCAGAAACTGTCAGAAACTGTATGACAAGCAAGTGCCTGGTCGCCTGACAGGCATTGACCGGGATGGGCAACGCGCCTGCTGTCAGCGCCTGGCAGACCTTGGCGTTTTGCCAGAGCCGCAGCAGCTCTTACCCTAATAGGGTCGCGCCGCGCGCAGACCACGGCGATGGAGCGCGCGCTGAGCAAGTTTGGCATCTTGGAGATTGCGCGCACGGGCAAGATCTCGCTCAAGCGCGGCTCCGCGCTGCTGCAGATGGGCGGCTGGGGCGACTCGGCCACGCGCCGCGTGCACCAGGCGCGCCGCTACGCTACCTGTTTTCACCTCTCATACCCTTCTCATCACATGCTGCCCAAGCCTTATGGAGTTGCCGCTATGCTTGAGTATGTCTAGGCTCTTGCTAGTAGGAACTAGCAAGTGTCCCACCCGCAATGTTCGCGCAAGCATGGCATCCGCAGTGCATGGCAACGCCAGTGCATGCTACTTTCTGCTCCGAGCGCCGCAACATCATTTGCAGGTGCGCAAGCAAGCCGCAGCTGACGCTGACGCAACCAGTGCAAGTCGACTGCGCAGGAGCGCAACGGGGCAGAGCCCGCGATCGCGAGCGCGGAGGGCGTGGCGGGGGCTGCACCAGACGTCTACATGGTCGATGAGCACGCCGAGCAGGGTGCGCGCCCCCCCCACGCCCCGTGTGAGCGCTGTAGCCCGCAAGAATACCTTGTTGCCTGACCTGCGAGTAGGGGCACGCTGTGGTGTGTATGATAGGAATAATGACTTCGGCGCCTGCGCGCTCACACCATGGCCCGGCCGCCCGGCTGCGAGCACCATTCAGGAGCTGCGTTTACTGGCAAGTAGTGGTGGCCTGACGCCGGCGGGCAGCGGTCTAGCGCATGCCAGAGGGCAGGGCCTGCAGCACGAGTCAGGCATTACATTTAGGGTAGGGCCTTATACAAAGTTGTCCACTGGCGCTGGCCGCCCGCAGGCGTGTGGCAGGTGGACAACCTGCTGGACGCGCCGACCTACTCCGGCGAGTACGAGCCGCACACGCTGTCCATCGACGTGGAGGACAAACCAGGCGTTCTTAACCAGGCGCGCGCGGCCCGGCCGGCGCGGCAGCCTTCGCTCCGCCCCGCATGACACCCTGCTCTTGCCCCCTAGGGGACAGGGCGCGAATTTAGGGCAGGGCAGGGTCCGGTCTCAAGGTGTAAGGCGGTGATGCCCGGGCGGGGCAGTGTCTCGCTCGCAACAGGGTGCATTGAGGTAAGCACTGCCAGGTACAGTTGATAACTTGCTTGTAGCTCTACTGCACCGAGCCTGGCAATGCATTTGTCGCCGATGTCCCCGCTGCGACCGCCCGTGTGGGTGCTGCAGGTCACGGGCGTGCTCGCGCGGCGCGGGTACAACGTGCAGAGCCTGGCGGTGGGGCCCAGCGAGGTGGAGGGCCAGTCGCGCATCACCACCGTCATCCCGGGCAGCCCGGAGGCGACCGCCAAGCTTGTCAAGCAGCTCAACAAGCTGGTGTATGTGCTCAAGGCGCGCGGCCCCACGATCAAGTGCCGCGCGTGCGTGCCTGGATCCCCGAGCGTGGGGGCAACTCAGAAGCTCAGTGGCTGTTGCTCAGCCCAGCTGTAAGTGTCTGTTGGTGTCAAGATTTAAATTATGATGGTGAAGCTGCCACGTCTGCATAGACATGCAGCGACGAGCTGGCGCCCTGGCGACAGGGTAGCTAGTTGGCCGTTGCTGGTAGTTGCAAGCACGCAGAGGCCACACGTGTGCGCGAGCCGCCCGCGACGGCGCGCGCAGGTGCGCGACCTGTCGGCGGCGCCGTTCGTGAAGCGCGAGCTGGCGCTGATCAAGGTGCGCTGCGACGCCGGCCAGCGCCGCGAGCTGACCGACCTGGCGGCCATCTTCCACGGCTCTATCTGCGACGTCAGCCTGGGCACCGTGACGCTGGAGATGCAGGGCAAGGAGACCAAGATGGCCGCGCTGCAGGGCCTGCTGGCGCCCTACGGTGCGCGCGCCGCGCCGCCCCTGCTGCCCTGCGCATGCATGTCAGACGAAGGACCCATGTGTGCAAACATAAGCATGACAGGGTGTTGGCGCAAAGGACTCGCATGCATTTGTGCATGATGTCCATCTAAGGCCATCTAAGCGTTGCATCATTGACTGTGCTGGCAAGCCCCTTTCTGCAGCCTCCGGGGCCGGTCATAGTGCCAGTTCCATGACGTGTAACAGGCAAGCCTGGATCCGGCACAAGGCTGTGACTGGCAAGTGGCTAGACTTCTCTGGGTGCTGCGCAAGCTGAGGCGTGTTTGCGCACGCGCAGGTATCCTGGAGGTGGCGCGGACGGGGCGGGTGGCCCTGCCGCGCGACTCGGGCGTAGATACGCGCTTCCTGCAGCGCATGAAGGGCAGCCGAGTGATGCTATGAGCATAGCTCCCAGGTTGCCGCGTCGCAGACAGGTGCAGCGCAAAGGCAGCGCGTGCTGGGGCAGCGCATGGGTGCGAGGAGGGGGTTCCTGCAAGCGGCTGCCGTGCGCGTTGTGTTCAAGTTTACAGTGGAATGATTATGCTGGCCTCTTTGAGCTGAGCACCTTGTCAAACGTGAAGGGCCTTGTTGCTGTTTGCCTTGTGAACAAGCGCAGGGATGCTGGGTGAAAAAATATGACCAGCTCGCACGCACGTGTACTGAGCCGTTACTTTCCGAGCTTCCTGGTCAGTGCCAGCTGACCGTTAGGGTCCGGGAAGATGCTGTGACTTAACACCATCCGGAGATAGACCCCGTCAAACACTTGCGAGCGCACATACGATTCAGCTCCCGTCATCACTTGCAGCGTACCTGCCAAATCTGAAGCCAAGTGAGACACATTGGGAGATCAGCTAGCGCGCAACACAAACATCCTGCACTGAACGTCACCAGCAGCCTGCCAACTGCTTTTTGAAAGATGGCTAAATGCAGCAGCATGGAGGCCTGACGCAGGGCTAGCACACCTCGCACCTGGCAGGCCGCGGCGGCCCTCCCCGCCCCAGCACCAATGCAGGGCCAGTACGCCAGCTTCACGGCTGAGGACCCCGCGATGAAGCGCTCTGACAAGAAGGGGGCCGCCAGCCCAGCACCCCTCCAGGTGCAGGCCCCCCAGGTGTGGCCCTGCTGCCGCCGCTGTCCTGCACCTGGCTGTGCCGCGCCCCAGGCTGCTCTGCTCTGCAGGCGCTGTGCTGCACTTGGCTCAGGCTGCGCCCCAGAGTGTCCGCATCTGTGGGCAACGCTTCGTGGCCGGCTGCCCCTGGAGCTCGCACCCAGCCCCCCTTGCAGCAGCCAGTTGGCCGCGGGCACTGGCCGCCTCACGTCTTCTGCTGAGCGCGGTCGCCTGGCACCAGGCGCGCGAGGCGCCGCTCAAGGTGCGGCAGGCGCCGCGCGAGGCGGCCTGGGCCTGGCTGGGCGTCTTCCTCATGTTCCTGGTGTTCTGCCTGCCCACGATGAACGGCATCGTCCTGGCCTACTTCACCAAGGAGCTCCAGCGCGACGTGGGCCTCACAATCGCCCAGTATGGCCTGCTCACTGGTGCGCGGCCGCAGGCCAGCCCGGACGGCAGACGCTCTGATGCGCAGTGCAGGCCTCAGTGTTGCATGTCCTGCGGTGCAGCCTTCCAGCGCCAGTCTGCACTGCCTGGACAGCTTGAAGCGAGGACACAGCCATCCTGGAGCGCCTGCCCTCAGCGCAGTCAGCGTTATGAGCTGAACCGCCTTTTGACCAAGCGGTCAAGCGTCGTCTGCATGGCACACCACCATGTCGATGCAGCAGGCGCATGGCAGCATGTCTGATGCGGCCTGTGTGCACACAGGCTATGCCAACGGCCTGGTGAATGCGATAGCGGCCGTGATCATCGGCTGGGCGACAGACCGCTATGAGCTGCGGCGCACATGGGTGATCTCCGCCGGCTGCCTGCTGCTCGGCGGCATGATGATCCTGGAGGCGCGCCACAGAAACGCAATGTCTGAGGCATGCGTGTCAGCCTCCTAGGTGGGCCCTCTATCCGAACGCATTATGCGGCATCATCTCTGAATGTTTGTGGTGCACAGCCTGTGTAGAGCTGGACTAGGCAGCATCCAAGTTGCTACTCAGCTGACTCAACGACCAGTGTCATGGTCATGGACCTTTGTGTGCATGTGCGGCAAGCAAACGTTGCGCCTTGCGCAGGGCCTGTCGCACAACTTCACGCAGCTGCTGATGGCGGTAATCTTTGCGTCGATCGGTGGCAGCATCCGCGCAACGCTCACCGTGTCGCTGGTGTCGGACCTACTGCCGCCGCACATGGTCAGGTGAGGCTCCAGCAGCGCCGCCGTCAGGCCCAGGCATGTAGCAACGCGCTGGCACCGCGCCTAGCCCCTGCGTCCTGGGGTACAGAGGTCTATCGTCCATTTCTTTTCCCCATGTCTTGGCAACTTTGAGTGCAAGTGCTGATGCACTGCTACAGGACACGAAAGTCGCATGCACAAAGTGTTCCGTGCCCAGGTAATGCATTACCTGTTGAGGAAGGCTCGCTTCACGCTCGCTGTGGGCCTGGGCGTGCAGCATCGGGAGGCGGCGGTGTACTCGGGCGCCGCGGTCGCTGAGATTGCCGCCGGCAACCTCGCGTACACGGCCCACCAGTACGGCCTCAGCTGGTGCGCTTCAAACTCCCCCCGCGCTCTTCAAGTAACAAATGCAACCGTCGTATCACGAGGGCTGCTTCAGTGCATGACGGCAGCGCTAGGTTTCTGCTGCATGGCAATGTCGGTTTTTGAAAGCAGGCACATGCGCAACAGGATTTAGGCAGAGCTCTGCCAGCCCCTGCCGCAGGGTGTGACATCCCTGTCGAATCACAACGCTCTGGGGCTGTGCGCAGGCGGCTGATCCCGCTCTCGATGGGCATCGCGATGTTCGTGCTGGGCGTGGCCATTCCGGTGCTGATCCGCGAGCCCGCAAAGGGGCGCTACACGCCGCTCACCAAGGCGCGCTCAGACTACAGCTCATGGTGGACGGCTTGTATAGAAAATGTGCCGTGTCATGCTGCGGGTCACCGCATGCACTGTGCTGCATGCGCCTCCGCCTCAGTCCCGGTAGCAGGCTGGGGCGGCCAGGCTGCCGTGCGTTCCGCTGTCAGCCATGCCTGCCGCCAGGGCGCAGGCCGCGCTGCGCCAGGTGCACGAGCGAGCATGGCTGCCGCAGCGTATATGCCAATGACGCTGTGCGTCTCATGTCGTGATTTGAGCAGTCACTTGTACGCCCAGGCATCGGAGGCGGGGCTGCGCTTCCGCGTGTGGCCCGCGCTGCGCTACCTGATGACCATGCGCACGTTCTGGATCCTGACGCTCGCCGTGGGTGCGCAGCCTGCCGCTGTCCCCCCACGGCGTCACGATCGGGCTGACACAGGCTCCTGCAACAATATGCAGCACCTTGGTGACGGGCTTCTGTGAACAGCACTTGCGGCGCCTGGCGCCTGCTCCTGCGGCCGGCCGGCCGCGCACGCGGGTGGGCTGGGTCGGCGTCTAGCCCCCACCCACCAGCCCTGACCCTGACCGGCGATGCCAGGCGTGCGCGGCATGTCCGGGCACGTCATCATCGCCTTCCTGCCGCCCTACCTGCAGCGCGCCTTCCCCACGCACACCGACCTGGACGCCACATATGCGACCGTGGTGGGCGTGGCCGCGACGCTGTCCGCGGTCATCATCGGCGTCATCTGCGAGGCGCGCCCCCGGGCGCGCGCCGGACAGCGCCAGGCAGCGGGGTGGGTGCTACGGAGGAGCCGCAGGCGCATCGGTGCCATGCCTGGCTATGTGCTGGGTGCCAGCTTGCTCGCCGTCACATGTTAAACACACCTTTTATTCAACACACCAAGCAAGACGCGCTCCGCTGGGAGCGCCGAGGTAAACGCCAGGTTGTTTGGTGGCTTTAGTCAGCGTGCTGGACCAGGCCCGGACCAAGCACAGGGCGCGGGCAGGCGCTGACGAACGGCCGGCGGCGCCGCGCGCGCAGAAGCGCTTCCTGAGGACGCCGGCCATTAGCCTGTACACCGCCGTGGTGGGCGGCCTGCTCGGCGGCGCATGCTTCATGCTCGTGCTCTGGGCGCCCAAGCTGCTGGGCGCGGGGACCGCGGGGTGCGCCCGCGCGCGCCTGCCGAGGCTGCCCACGCGGCCAGGCCCATGCCGGCTGGTGACGAGTGAGCGCTGCTGTCTGCGCGGCGAGCCTGCGATACAGGCCAGGTCGCCCGTCTCGCAGTGGCTGTGATGCAGGGCGTGGATCAGGGCAGGCATCAGTCGGCACTGTGCTGCTGTGGAGCCAGCGCAGGTTGTCAGGCTGCATAGGGATAGGGTACGGTAGGGTATGGTCTCTCAGCAGGGCTGCCGCCGGCGCAGGTACGCGTTCATGCTGGCGATGATGGCGCTGGGCGCGCTGCTGGCGGTGGGCTCGGCCGGGCCCGTGCTCGCCATGGTGGCGCTCATGCTGCCGCCCGACTCCAAGAGCTTTGGCCTGAGCGTGTTCCACTGCGGCGTGTCCGTCATCGACCCCACCGCCTCCGTGGTGCTCGGCATTGTGCTGCAGGCGCGCGCCCGCGCCCGCGCTCATCGGGGCGCTCGGCATGATGCGCCCTGCTGCCCGCACTCTATGGTGGCCAGCAAGGTCGGCATGCTCGTGCCTGCACTGAACGACAGGCTCCGGTGGCCAGGCTGCAACATGATCCTGACCGCACTGGGCATGCAGTGCCAGGTAGAGCTCTGTTTTCTTAGGTGTGCATGCCTCTATACACTCACGCAGCATTGCAGAGTGCCTGCATTCAACAGCCGAGGCACGCAGCAGCTGTACATGTGCATACCCCTGCATATGGCGCGGGCGACATCGACACGGGCGGGGATGGTGCAAAGACGTTCACCCCTCGTCATTGGCCGATGGCGCCGCCGTCGTGCCGGGCGCAGCGAGCGCCGCTCTGACGCGGGCGCGCCGCCGCGCGCAGGTCCTGCAGCGGCGCGCGGCGGCGAAGGGGATCGACGCGGCGGCGGCCGCGCGCGACCCCGCCGCGCAGGCGCGCGCGCTGGGCATCGCGCGCGCGCTGATCGCCATCGCCATCGCGTTCGCGTGCGGCGTGTCGTCCGCGCTGTACGCCGCCGCCGTGCGCGGCGTGCGCCCGGACTTCCGGCTCTGCGCGTCGCCCGACGCGGGCGGCGCGCCGCCCGGGGATGCGCTGAGCGGCGGCGAGGGGGGCTCTGCAGCGGGCCGCAAGGCGCGCGCCGGGCCGTCGCGCCGGCGGCTGGCAGGGTTCGTCGTGGGCGTGCTGGTGCTGGGCGCGGGCGTGGCCGGCATCCTGGCGCTGTCGCTCATCGCGTGCTACGCGCCCCAGAAGTTTGGGCCGGGCACGCCGCCAGTGGTGGAGTCCACGGGCGCCGTCACCTGACGGCCTCGGCGGAGCCGCGGCGGGCGGCGGGCGGCGGGCAGACGTGCAGGGTCCCTGGCGGGCGTGCTGGGTGCGGGGCAAGCCGGCGGTGCCGCTGCATGCATGCTCGCAAAGTTTGGGCCGGGCACGCTGTGCGTGTGCAGCCCACCGTTGCTGTCACCCGACAGCCTAGGGCTGGGACTCCGGCTGCACAGTGAGCAGGCGTGCACTGCTCTGCCTTGCGCACGCTGGCGCTGGGCGCACATGCAGAGGCGCAGCCTGTGCACGCCCTGCTCTGCTCTGCGTGCCGCTCACGTGCGCTGGTGCGCGATGTGGTCGGGCTGCGTTTGAGTGTTGATCGGGCTTGCAGGGTGCAGTGTGAGCAGAAAAGCTGAGTTGTTGAGCCCCGTTGGGGCCCGTTGGACAGGACACCCTCCAACGACTAGGCAGAGCGTGTCCTGTAGGGCTGGCTGTTGGTCTGCTGATGAGGCTGACCCCTGCTCGCTGACCAGACCAAGGCAAGCAAGCAGTCTTGCCCCTTTCCAAGCTCTGTAGTGTCTTGGTCTCTGAGGTGATATGCGTTCGTCAGCCTTCGCATGTGGCTTCTGTGGGTAAGCAAGTATTCAGAGCAATGTGCTGCCTTGCAGGTCAGGTGACGGCCAGCCATGGCTGCACAAGCTGTGTGCTGTGAGCTAAGACACCGGTTAGCCAGTGCTTTCATGCACTCTTGCTGTGTTTGCCTCCCAGTTGTTGCGTCCCAATGCTAGTGCTGCTTGTACCCTTACATGCTGCGCTTACATGAGGCAAATGCTTTCCGGCATGGGTGTGGGGATGTGTGTTGACATGCATGATGTCCGTCAAAATGAACTTTGTCCGCTTGACTTTTGGAGTCGTCGTCGGGCCATGCCTGCACGGGCTTGGAGCGTTCAGTCCTGTCAAGCTGGTCATGCCTTCTGTTCGTTGTGCATTAAAGTGATGGCTTGGAAGACATGATGGCTGTAACGCAACTGTTCAAGCCGTGTGCCCCCACACGTCCCCAACATCTGTCCAGGCAAATATGTAATGTGGCCCCTGGAATGCATCCCCCCGAACGCTGCTCTTCTCGCTCTGCTTCTTCGGTCACCGCTTTATCAGTTGGGTCCAGGCGCCGCGACACTAGTTTTCGTGGACAGTGTGCATGCAGTGTATGGCAAATGCACGGGCTGGCGTGCGCGGGCGCCGATAGCACTGGCGGGGCATGGCGCCCGGCGCGCGCAGCGCGTTGGACTCTCACCACAAGGCCGCCGCTGGCCGCAGCCGCGCGATCTTGGCGCTGGTCGCCGCCGCGACCGTGCTGTGCTCTGTGTCGTCTGTGCGCAACCTGGCAGGCGTGGTCGCGCAGCAACGCGAGGTGGTGTCTGGCGGGGCCGGCGGCGGGAGCGCGGCCGGCTGGATGGCTGCTGGGGGCGGGGCGGGGCAGGGGCCGGCGCGGCGGCGCGAGCTGCCCGAGGCGCAGGCTTCCCCCGGCGACGCTGGCCGCGCAGGTCTGCTGCACCACGTGCACTGCTGCTTGCGCTTTTGATAGGACCTTTGCAACACACACACGTATAGGAGCACGAGCTCGTGCGACACCGGGTGCCGTGTAACTGCTGCGCTTGCATCAAATTTCAGTGGCACAGCAGTTCAGCAGCTGCGCCCGTCTTTACAACAATATCTGGCTGTGCAGGGCCTGTGGCGCGGCAGCAGATACGGGCGGAGCGGGGACGGCCAGCGCGCATTGCGCTGCCGACCGGCACGCCCAAACCGGGCACCTGCAAGATCCTTAACAACACCGAGTGCGCTCTCCTGCCTGCCACACTGCCGCCCCAGCCTGGCACACGCAGCGCCGGACCTGATGACTATGTGCAAAAGCTAGTAACTACCGCACTGTGGCTGTGTGACAGGTCTGCCACACTGCGGCTGTGTGACAGGGCTGCCTGAGCAGAAAAGCTGCATTGCCAGCCAGGGCTGAGTGCTTCATGACATACAGCGGCAGACTCTGGGGGTAACTTCAGCCGTAAATATCACGTAGTTACGGGTATGCCGCTGTATATCGCAAAGAAGCACTCAGCCCTGGCTGGCAATGCAGCTTTTGTGCTGAGGCAGCCCTGGCAATGATGCCTCTGGCTGTGATCTTAGCCACAAGTAGTACAGTGATATACTCCCCGCAAAGCTAGAGGCAGTAGCTTGCGTCAAGCACAGTTGACAGGCTTGGTGCAGTGACAACTTCTGTGCCATGCTCAAGTGAGCCCGGCCCTAATATGCTGGAGCGCGGCATATAAACATGCTGGAGCAGTGTGCAAGCTGACGGCGCTGTGCACGGGGCGGCAGCTACTGGGGGGAGGCGGTCGTGTGGGGCACTGAGAACAAAGTGGACACGCCGGAACAGTGCTGCGCGCAGTGCGCCGCGTACAAGCCGCAGCACGAGGACGACATCTACTGCAATGGCGCGCCTTTCTCGGGAGTGCCTGCAACCCAGCGGCCGCTGGATAATTGTTTGCATGTCATGCACTGCATTGTTATCCGCATGTGCACCGGATGTTATTAACCCTGTCCCTGTGCAGCGGATGTAGGCACTGCAGTGGTGAGGCCCCACTGTGTCCAGTCCTCTTGTAAGCGTCCGTGTGCCCAGGCCTGTGTTCCAAGGCGCTGATGCTGGTCGGCACGCACAACGTGGACCTGCAGCTGCCCCTCTTAGCAGCAAATGCGCGCGTGCAGTGTGGGTGTTCTGCGGCGACCCGATACGCTGCCAGGCCTCCTTCCGCAACTGCTGGCTGAAGCACCTGGTGCGGCTGGCCTCCACCCCGGCCGCGGCCTGCCTGCAGGGCTTGCGCTCTGCCCTACGTTGCAAGCCTGAGACAGTGCCTGCGCGGCTGCTGCATGCGCCTGCGGCGCAAGCCCCACCCGCCCAGCGTCCGCATGTGCCTCTCGCTCCCGCACATGCGACCAAGGCCCTGTCCGGCCTCTGCTGCGCCCACATGTGCGGGACGGTGCCAGCGCGCCGCGGCGCCGGCCAGGCCGCCCGGCAGCGCGCACAGCCCCTGAGCTGCGGCGTGTGCGGGGCAGGCGCACCCGGAGGCCACCAACCCGACCGTGGGCCCGCATGTGCCCTGGACGTCGGGTGTCATTAGCGAGGTCGACCCGACTGAGGAGGACCCCAAGCAGGCGCGCATGCGCGCGCAACCGCTGGCAGCATGGCACACACCTCTCCTGGCTCGTTGGCGCTGCCATTTGTGTTTGCTACAGCGCAGTGCTGCGCTGGTGTCTGAAGGGGGACAGCAACCCCAACCGTGCTGAATGACTGAAAGGATGCGCGCGCCAGGTGGGGGGCGGCGAGCGGAAGTACCACGTCGTGATAACGGCGCAGGGCACCGCGGTGCACTGGCAGGCGCGCGTGCACTACTACTGGTACCGCAAGGCGCGCCCTGCTGGCGCCACGCCCTCCGTGTGTGAGCGCGCTTTGGCGTTGAGTAGTGCCTGCGCAGGGCGCAGATGCGCAGATTTGAGGGCACTGGTTGAACTAGCTGCTTGCGAGGCGGTGTGGGAATGAGTATCTGTAAGCGCCTCAAAAGCAAGGGCTTTGGAGCGAGGTAAGCTTGAACATGCGTTGAGGTGCGAGAAATTACGCGCAATACGAGGCAGAGGCGCGCGTGGTGCTGGCCTGTAACACGCTGTCGCCCGCCTGGCGCCGCGCGTGGCAGCGCACGGGCAGCAGCTGTGGCAGCGCATGCGCAGCGTCCACACAGGCGCACATGGCCGCGGTTCTCCGTGCAGCCACACACGGCAGCTGCCGCCAGAGCTGCCCGACGCGGTGCGGCGCGCGCGCAGGTGAAGGCGGCGTGCGAGGCGGCGCGCGGCAGGGACTGCCAGATGGGCGGCTTCACGCGCATCCTGCACTCGGGCCGGCCGGACGAGCTCATGGACGAGATCCCGACCGTGGTCGTGGACCCCCTGCCCGACAAGGAGAACAAGGGGTGCGGCCGCCGCGCTGCCTGGGCGCGGGGGACAATGTGGGCGCGGCCGCCCTGTTAGGGTCTGGGAAAGGATCCAGCAGGCCGGGGCGCCTGGTCAGCCAGGACCGCCTGGGCGTCGACGCCCATGAGGTCCCACTGGCGCTGCTTCTATTCAGCGCCGACGATTTGCATGCCACAGTGGAAGTGTTGTCTGCCAGACACCCGACCGCCTGGCTCAAAGTCACCTCCAACATGCGAGGTCGCCCTGGTTCCGGAAAGCCTCGCTGGCGCTCAGTCTCTTGTCAGCGGCAGCAGCACCGGGCCGCGCGTATGCGCACGCACGGCCCCACCACTCGGCACCCGCGCCACGGGCGCGCCCGTTGCCGTCGCGCAAGCGCCCGGCCCGACGGCGGCGCGCGCGCGCGCGCGCAGGTACGTCGTGCTCAACCGGCCCTTTGCGTTCGTGCAGTGGCTGGCCAAGGCGGACATCCCAGAGGCGTACGTGCTGATGTTGGAGCCGGACCACGTGTGGCTGCGCCCGATGCCCAACCTGATGGCCGGCGAGCGCGTGGCCGCCTTCCCCTTCTTCTACATCGAGCCGGCCAAGCCGGAGTTCAAGCACATCACCGAGAAGTTCACCGGGCCGCTCACGCGCCGGCAGGCCGAGGCGATCGCGCCCATGGGTACGCGGGTGCTGCATACGTGAAAGCATATACCCTACCCTGGCTGAGTTAAAAGGTCAGACCAGTGCTGATGCTGCGCGCGCGCGCGTCACTGGGCGTACCAGGAACACCTGCGCTGAGCCGCGGGCGCCGCCCGACGTCCTTGTCTCTGCCTGAGGGCGGGCACGACGCCCTGGCGAGTGCCCTGCTGTAACAGCGCGCCGGGCTGCACGCGCGCAGGCAATGCGCCGACGCTGATGTCCGTGCGCGACCTGCGCAAGGTGGCGCCGATGTGGGTCAACGTGTCGCACGCCATGTTTGACGACAAGGAGGCGCACAAGGCGCGCGCCCCTGTGTGCGGGCGCGCCGGGTGGCACGGGTCCGGCCCCGGTCCGCAGCGGCAGCGGTGGCCGCAGGCGCAGTTGCGGCGGCTGGGGGAGCTGATCTCAGTCCGCTCCGGCAGCGGCGGATGCAGGCGCGGCCGCCTGCCGGAATGTGGGGACAGCTCGACATGACGCGGTGCATTGACCTGTGCACTCTGCCAAGGCCCGCAGTCTGTCCCTGGGCGCCGGTGTGAGCTGGCCTCTCACGTCCGTGGCCAAAGGCCAGGCCTGGCGAGCGCCTCCAGCGTATGCATGGCCCTACCCTAATGCATCAGATCAAAGCGCAGCGCTGCGTGCGCCTTAAATGCTGCGGCACTTATTGCCACATCCGTGCCTGTGGGCCAGCCCCCCTATGCCGTGCGTCCTGACTGCGCGCGCGCGCCTCACGCGGCGCCACGCCGCGCAGAAGTGGGGCTGGGTGCTGGAGATGTACGGCTTCACGATTGCGTGCTACAACGCGGGCATCGCGCCGGCGACGCTGCACATCAAGATGATGAGCCAGCCGCCATGGGACACTAAGCTGTGGCCCTACTACCTGCTGCACTTCACCTACGGCGCGCCCTGCCCCCCGCCGACGGGGGCGCTGACCGGCGCATGCCGGCGGTTGACGCGGACCTGCCGGCGCTGCCATTGCGCTAAGCTGTTAGGGTTAGGTGAAGGGTTTAGCTAAAGTGTTTAAACCCTAACCTGTCCTGGCTGAGCCCCTGACGCGCCCGGCTGCAGGCATGGATTATACGCTGGAAGGGAAGTTCACGCCGGGCAAGATAGGCGCGTGGCGCTTTGACAAGCGCTCGTACGCGACCGGGCCGCCGCCGCGCGGGCTGGGCGAGCCGCCCAAGGGCATGACCAACGAGCTGGTGCGCACTGCGCACCGAACACATGCGCCGCTCGGCGAGTGCGGGCGGAGCTGTCCCGAGCTCTGATTGCAACATCCAGCAGCGCTTCTGGAATGCGAATGCGAGGTCGTACACCTGTGCTGCGTCTTGGTGTGGCTCCCCCGTGTGGTTGCAGAGTACCTGAGCGTTTGCTTTGTACGCTGCTGGGATCCCGATCCAGGTCTACGCGCGCCTGGCCGCGCGTGCCAGGGCGGCGTGTGCTCAGCTGACCTGTGCTGCCCCCCGCACGCAGACGCGCCACCTGATCCACGCGATCAACGAGGCGACGGAGGCCATCCCGGGCTGGGACGAGTATGTGGCCACCGGCAAAGCCACGCAGCTCTGGGACGGAAACGTCGCTGCAAAGCCCCGGTAGTGCGGCGGCACAGGTCGTCCAGTGCTCCTGTGCATGGCGTTCCTGGTGGCAAGCACCCATGGTACGTGAAGTTATCGGTGTGCGTCATACGCACATGCATGGCCTGGCGCCATCAGGGCTGTGGCACTGCGCGCCCGGCCGATCTTGTACCTAACTTGAACACAAACCCGCCGAAGACAGCGCGGGCCCCTTCCCGCCTACTTAGCTATGCTCTGTTGCGCAGTGCCAGCCACTGGGGTTTTTGCGCTGCCCAGCCGCTGCTCGGAACGCTAGCTACGAACCGCCACCAGCCCTCTGTGGCCTGTGTGCGCGGCTGCCTTGGGCGTCCTGTATGGCCGGTCGCGCCAACACCACGCTGTATTTTTGCGGTGTAAAGAGCGACGCATAGATACTGAGCATCAACGCGGAGTGGTCTCATGACATGCCCGCCTTGCATGGCCAGTGCATGCGGCCAGGCCCCAGCGGCCTTCAGCAAGTTTTGGGGTCCTGATTGTTTCTGAGGGTATGCTCCTGGCCGAAACCTGGGGTGCAGCTGCAGGCTCAGCAGCAGAGCGCTAGACAGGCATCATGCGCCTACGGCAGCACCGCAGGTCAGCGTGTGAGACGTGGCCGGGGCTGGGGGTAGACCTATGAACAGGCCAAATGCTGCCCAGGCTGCATGTCGTTTTCCTTGGCTCTAATTGTGAGTTTTGTGCAGTTGCTGTGTGTTGAACGAGCCCCTTCCTGCGAGCTGAGGCTGTGAGTTCAGTCCCTCGAGGTTCGCCATAAGTCATATGTGACCTATCAATGCGTGGATGTGCCACACAGTGTGCTTGCCTCTAAGTGGCCTAAGTAAGTGGCTAGACTTGCATGATGCTCCCATGCCATTGCGCCATGGCGCAAAGGCCCAGGTTGTTCACCCTTGACCTGTCTCAAACATAGAGCACCCTCCTGCAAGTGTCCAAAGCTGAGGAGCACGAGTCGTGTGCCTGCCCACTGGATAGTGCCCAAGTGATATAGATAGGTGCAAGCCACACAGCTGCATTCCTTGCGAGGTCCTAGCTTAGCGTGAGTCGAAGACCAGGCCGCAGTGTGGCCGCCGCACACAGAGCTCTGCTCGCTCAGGGGACTGGGAGTGACCAAGCTAGGTGCGCTACCAGCCAGAGCTGGCTTGGTGTGGCCAATGCACAAGGTCTGCAACAGGTCGCCACTAAGAGCTGGCAGTGCTATACCGGTCTCCCTGTGAAGCACAGGCTAGAACAGCGTTTCAAGCGCTCACAGCCACAGTCACAAGGCGTTTGCACCCTGCTGCTCACACCGCCAGTGCTCCCACGCACGTCAAGCAGAGTACCAAGCAGCGCCGCACTGCTCTCGGCAGGTGTCTTCCACTGAGGCACCATCAGGGGCGGCATCAGCACCGCACACGAGCCCTGGCCTTGGGCCGCCGCCGCTGCTGACAGCGCTGCCTGGTGCATGCTGCAATGCATGTTCAGCGCCTGCTCACCCCGTCACGCAGCCCGTGGATGCACCGGCACAGTGCGCTGCCGCGAAGCGGCCGCGGCCGGCTGCGCTGCGCTGCGGCGGCCCCCTTCCGCCCCTCGCCGCAGGCCGGCCTGCGCGCCACGCTCGGCGAGCGCCTGTGCGACGCGGCCGAGCTGCAGCCCGGCTTATTTGTGGTCGACCTGGCTTCCAACACAGGTGAGCCTCGCCGCCGCCGCCTGCCTGGCGGCGCCCCTGTCTAGCCGGCCCGCCCGGCCAGCCCCGGCTGGCTGGTGCGGGCTGCGCCGTCTCTCGTGCGAGTCACACGCGCGGCGCCCGAGCGCAGGCAACACCGCGCTGGAGGCGGCGCACCGCGTCGGCGCGGCCGGGCGCGTGGTCGGCGTGGACGTCGCGGACAGCATGCACGGCCGCGCGGAGCGCAAGGCGAGCGCGCAGGGGCTGGCCAACGTCGCGTTCCGGCAGGCGCGCGCCACCGCCCGCGCGCGGCGGCAAGGCAGGCAGTGCCCGTCTTGCTGACCCAGGCGACGCGGGACGCGCCCGGGCGCGCTGAGCAGCGCCTGGGCGCTGAGCGCGGCCTCGCTATAAATATCCCACAGCGTGGAGGGAGCAAGGGGCCAGCACTGAGCGCTGGGATGCGGCAAGGCGTCGCTTCTATTTGCCGCCGCACCTGCCCCTTCCAGTGACGCCCAGTCCAGCGACAGGCCGCAAGCAAGCACTTGGGCACTGCCTTCTGCATGTGCATGATCAGGGGTACCAGTCCCATACGAAGACGCATGACCATGGAGGCACGGGGCGCGCAGGAGGCCATCGAGGCGGTCGACTTCCCCGCGGCCAGCATCGACCGCGTAATCTGCAACAGCGGGCTCGCGTACCTGCAGGACACGCCGGCGGCGCTGCGGCGCTATCGGGGTTGGCTGCGCCCGGGCGGCAGGCGCGCGCCCTGCCTGGCGCGCGCGCCGCTCAGCGTTGGGCGCCGATTGCACAGTGTGCCTTCAGGCACAGTGGCCCGGGAAGCCTCGGGAGGCTGGAGCGCGTCGCACATGTGTGCGCATGCATGGAGCAGGCGCGCATCGGTCAGGCGGTGGGTATGACGCTCGCATGCAGGCTGTGCGAGGCAGCCATGTTTGGCGTGCTGTTGCTGCGCCTGTGGGACTTGCGCAGCCACTGTGCAGTAGTGTCGAAGTGACCTGTGCTGACGGCGCGGCAGCATGCGCTGCGCGGCAGGCTGTGCTTCAACGTCCAGCGCGTGCCGAGCGTGCCGCTGAGCGACGTGGCCTTTGAGCTGGCGGCCTCCATGTTTGGCGTGCGCATCGAGGACGTGGGCGCCGCGTTGGGCACCCCGCGCGTCATCAAGGCGGCGCTTGCGGCCGCTGGGTTTGCGGACATAAAGGCGTGCTCCTGAAAGCGCCCAAGTCTCATCATGCATCATGGTAACCACTTGTATACAAGCTCGGTTGTGCACAAAGCCGCTCTGTATCCTGCGACCTTGAACAACGGCCTTGAGTAGTTCACATGCTGCTTTACGTATTGGCATTACGATGCGAGCCAGCATTGGTGCAGAGTATTGGCATGAAGCGCATTTAGGTGGAGCATGGCAGCATGCATGACATCAAACGCATGTCTAAGAGATGCGAGGCTGGAAATGCAGCTGATTTACTTCTAAGGCTGCTTCAGACCCTTTGTCCAGACAGACTTCAGTCTAAATCATCTGTGATGTCTGTCGATTATAGTAATGTCTGTGCCGTGTGCTTACAGGTGCAGGAGACGGAGGAGGTGGCGGTGCTGCCAAATACCACCGCAGAGGGCTTTGCAGCCGACATGTTCGAGTACATAGAGGGCTACCCGCCCGCGCCGCTCGCCGACCGGCTGACCGACGCGCAGCTGGCGGCGCTGCAGCGCGAGTTTCTGCCCAGGGCGGCGGCCAGGGCCGAGCGCTGGGCGCAGGGGACGTCCCTCGTGCGGCCATATTTCATGCTGTGGGCTGTTGCCAAGGCGTGACTGTTGACGTAGCTGTCTGCATGCCACGCTGTGTAGCTACAAGGCGGCTGCCTTGTGGAAAACGTACGACGATGCTGCTGTGTGGCTGTACTGACCTACTGAACGCCGGGACTCGATGAGTTTTGTTGACGTTGGCCAACGGCCAGGGCCATGTGGCCACCAAAATGGGGCGCCATTGTGCATGCCCTAAGGTGGCCCCTGCATGTTCAAACTCACCTGATGGCCTCAAGTGTCTGCATTTCGCAAGCATCTTCCGATTGCCGGATCACCGCCACACCGCCAGCAGCCGCCTCACTGACTTCCGTCGCCTGCCCACGCCAACAAGAGCACACAGAGGAGTTTGCAGCTTGATCAGGATGCAGGCCCGTGCATGCTTGCTGGCCGCGCTGGCGTGCCTGGCGCCGCTGGCGTGCCTCGCACAGCTTACTGAGGGCTTCCACGGCCCGGAGATCAAGCACGTCTTCGTGGTCAGGTGAGGGAGGAGCTAGGGCAGAGATTACTCGCTGCAGCTGCACTCTATCCCCACGTGTTGGCAGCACAAGCACTGGTCTCCTGCTGCATAGCGCTCGTGGCCAGTGTGTGGGCTAGTGTGGAGGCCGCGCAGCTGGCCACCTGCGCGCTGGCAAGACTCTTCGCAACTAGCTGATCTCTTACCCAGTGTGCGCTGTGCGCATCAGCGTCGATGGCTTTCACGCGGTGGACCTGGCGTCCTTCACAGCAGATTTTCCTACATCCAACCTCGCTAAGCTGTCCGGCCAGGGCGTGCGCTCCTGATCCCCATGTTGCTGGTAGCCTGCGCACCAGTGGCACGCAGTGCGAGCAACAGTCTGTTCCACGTTTGCCTCGCTACGCTCTGGCCAGGACTGTGGGGGCCTGCAGGCAAGCTTGACACTGGCTGTGTCCGTGCAGGTGACCTACACAAACAATTATGTCAACCCGCCTACTGACTCCTTCCCTGGCGTGGTCAACCTTGTGTCCGGTGCGACCTGCCGCGCAGCACGGCCCTCAGCACCTGCTCCAGCCCCGCCGCCTGGGCGGCCAGGCCCTCGGCTGCCACCTTTACGGGCCATAGAGCGCGCTAGGAGTACAGTCTCACATGCGCATATGTGTGAGGCCTGCAAGCACGGAGTCACCAGGCAGCTAGTTCTGACTTGCACGCGTGCCCCTGCAGGCGGCTCCAGCAAGGTGTCTGGCATCTTCTACGGTGCGCGCGCTTCATTCATGTGCCTATCATGGTTTGCTTGCTTCAGCCTGCATAATTCCCGCCAGTGCATGGTTGCCTAAGGTTGCTGTGCGCCTTGCGGACCTCCATGCTGCTTTGTCATCAAGCGCCTGTAGGAGCCCGCTCTGTCGAGGCCCATAGCGCAAGCATGCCGTGCGGCTGCTGCTCCTGCCCGCTGGCGCTCGAGCTTCCATGCCCAGACCTGTGTCTCATATGCTGACTGGCGCCCCGGTGGTAACAGAGGGCTCCTACAGCCGCACGCTCTACCCGCCTGGCTCCAACTGCACGGGCACGCCGGGCACAGTCGTGGACTTCAGGTGGGCCCTTTGAGAAGGCCCGTGCCTGTGCCTCCGGCCATGCTGCAGCGGGCCTCCGTCACGCGTGCTCGTGAGAGCTTGCTTCTGCCAAAGAACCCGACCCCAACCCCCACCCTATAACCCCATATCGAGGCGCTCAGAGCTAGCTTCTGCCGCGTGCGTGCAGCGAGGCGCTGGACAGCCAGCCGGAGACGCTGTCGGGCGGCCTCATCGACACCACCAAGCTGCCCCGCGACGGCAGCAAGGGCTGCACGCCTGTGTACCCGCAGAAGTGCGCTCCCTTGAGCGCACGTGGCCTGCGAGGAAGAGATGCTATACGTGCAGCTGTGGAGCTCTCGTTCGCTTTGATGCTCAGTCAGACAGGCGTTGTGACGCTTGCATTGCCTAGCTCTACCCAGCTTTTGCAACCAACACCCTCAATCACTGCAGATGTGTGCGAGGCCATGCTCAGTGCATGCATGCGACTGCACTTCTGCACAAGCTGACCAGACATGCACAGCAGCACCGCTGCTGCACAGCATTCCCAATGCTAGCCAGGCATGCTTAAGGCTCTAAAACATGTGGCGCGCGCGCAGCTACCTGAAGATCAACACCATGTTTGGCGTGGCCAAGGCTCACGGCCTCACCACCACCTGGTCCGACAAGGCCAGCGGCTACGTCGTGCGTGCCCCCCCAATACTGAACGAGCGTGCCTCACAAGTCAACCGCATAGTTCACACATGTGGCGCCTGCGTAGCTTCACTGCGTTGCACATGTTGCAAAAGCGCAACGACAGCCATCACCCCCATGCGCCATATTAGCCTAATAGGGTCCGCTGCGCGCGCAGATTGTCAACGGCCCTGGCCCGCAGAACGGTGCTGCTCCCTTTGGCGCAGTGCGGTGCTGCTCAGCTTGACAACTTTCCTCCAGCTCTGTGGGTCAGATTGGCAGAGCCATGTCTGCTGTTGCGGCTTCTTCTGTTGCGGCTTCTTCGAGCATTACCCCCGACACCTCCTCACATGGCCTTGCACAACAGCTGCATTTGACTCTGACACCATCACCCCAGGCTCCACCACAAACATGGACGACATCTACACGCCCGCGTACGACTACCTAGTGGCCAAGCTTGACATCACGCAGCTCATCCAGTGTGAACCCACGGCCCACAATATGTGATGTAGACAAAGTCAGTCTGCGCCTTTTTGCCTTCGAATGGTGTCCTGTGCAGCCCTGCGTTGCCAAGCCCACCTGTCTGCTCTCCGTCTTTGTCCATCCCTGTAATGGTGAGGAAATCATGCTTGTGTACATCCGGCCCAGCTCGGCGTTGAGCCCGCATCAGAGGCCCCCAGCAGGCCTGCGCGCTGCTGCATGCCACGCGCCCACATATCCTGGCAATCACCGGAGGCGCACGGACCGCGGACAGGTACGACGAGCTGCACATGAACGCGGTGGTCAACTGGACCAAGTCCATCAAGTCCGACGGCACCCCGCTGCCGGGCATCCCCGCCCTCATGGGCACCTCCCTGCAGGTGCGCAGAGCTCACCTTGCAATGCTTGCGTGACTCACCCTGGCCGCCTACTCATGATAGGACCTCGCGCCGGTCAAACCTCGTGGGACATGGGTAGGACTCTGTGCCCGTGCGTACCGTAGACAGTGACAGCTCGCTGCTGAGCGGCGCGCCGCGCGGCGCGTCAGTCCATCAACGGCGCCGCCAAGAGCAACAACAACGCCACGGCCAAGAACGCGGACCCCATCGCGGCGAACGAGATCATCCAGGCCGGCGACTACGCCGTTAAGACCGCCCCGGAGCAGCAGGCGGACGCGTCGGGCGTCGTGCGCAACACATACGTCAGCTCCCAGCTCAACGCGCGCGGCGACCCCTCGGCGCGCCCCGGCTCCCCTGGTCTCCAGCCCTGCACTGTGGGCACGCGGCAAGTCCGGCCGGGGTTGGCCGTCAGTGATGCAGTAGTGATGTTCTGTAACACAGCCAGCCAGGAGTGCTGAGTGCAGGCGCGCAAGGTGCGCGCCCAGCAACGCCACGGGAATGCAGCTTGCAACACACATGTTCTCCCGCCCGCCTCGTCTCGCTTGCAGTGCGGCACAGGCGGGTACATGCCGGAGCTGCCGGCGGCGCCGCTGGCGCTGGACGGCCTGCCCGGCGCCGGTGCATGCGGCAGCCGCGAGTCACAAGAGACAGCAGGTGACGCGTCGGCGCGCGCGCAGGCGGAGCCGATGTCGGAGCTGTCGACGGCGCTGCTCGCGCTGGACGGCATGTTCGGCGTCATCCTGAACGCGCTGGATGAGGCCGGCATCCGCGAGAAGACCGTGCTCATCATCACCGCCAAGCACGGCAACTCGCCCATCAACCGGTCCATCCTGTCGCGCAAGTCTGTGTGCGTGCCCGCCTGCGCCCCGCTGCACTACCAAGCGGTGATGAAAAGAGCTCGGGCCCCACATGCTGTCTGCTTGGGAGGCACAGCCCGTCCAAGCACAAAGCAGGGCCTCACCCGTGCAGTCATGCATGCGCCGCTGCAGCCTTGCACGGCGGCCGCCCCAGTCTGGTTAGCGCTCTCCTTGTGACGCGAGCCCCTGCGTACCAACACCATTGTGACCTATCAGGATATGGCGCCTCTGAGAGCCGACAGTCCAGTCATGGCTCTGAAAGTCAGCCACACTTGTGCAGCCGCAAGCCCAAACTGCTCAGTGCGGCAAGCTCGTCCTGGCGCGCGCAGCTCGTCGCTCACCGCCCTCCTGGCGGGCACCAACCCGGTCGTCCAGACCGCCTCGGACACCGCCGCCTACGTCTGGCTCAAGTCCAACGCGACCGCCGACGTGCAGGCGCGCGCCCCGCGCCGCCCGGGGAGCCCTCCTCCGGCAGCGCCTTCCAGCCAGGGGTTCTCTGGGGCCCCTGCCTGCTCGCGCTCTTCGGCACACCCAGGCGCCTTCGGTTGTAAGGCTGCCTCTACATGCGGCGCCCGCATGCGCCAAGAAACCTGCACGGGGTCGTGCACAGGCGGGAGGACAAAATGCAGGCTCTGCACAAGATCCCCCTGCATGCTATACTGATATGCCAGCACACACGCGCAGGCCGCCGTCAGCGCGATCACCGCCAGCCCGGCCACACTGGCCGCTATCGGCGTCAGCAACCCGGCGACGGAGATCCTGTATGGCCCTTCGCTCGCGGCACTCTTCGGCACGCTCGTTGATGTTGTCCCGCAGATAGTTGTGGCCCCGGACGTCGGCACGCTGTACAGCGGCTCCAACAACAAGGTGTCCGACCACGGCGGGTGCGCCCTTAACCCATACCTTTTAGTTGCCATGATGACTTCCGTCACTGCAATGATGCAAGGCCTTCATCTTCCAAGTTGCCAGATACTTGCAGCGCCGTATAACAGTGCGGGGTGCCCCGCATACTCGACCAATGCAGCATCGGCTGCCTGTGTGGTGGTTCACAACTGTGCCAGGCCTCAGGCGTTCTAACGATCCACAGCAACATGAGTGCCCAAGAGCGTACAACAGCTCAGCTCGCGACTTGATCCTGATTGCCGCATGGAATGCGCGAGCATCACACGCACCTGCTAGCCCGCACCAGGCAGCGCCCCCGCACCAGGCATAGGCAGGAGCTCCAGCGCAAGGAAACCAAGGAAGGACAAGGACGGCAAGGAAGGCAAGGAAACCAAGTCGTTAGCTTGCACCACCCTCGTCGATAATGCGCCATGCTGTGCGCCGACCCGTTCTGGCACATCCCTCGCCGGCGTCCCACGCCGGCCACCATCAGTAAGGCGGCGCGCGTGCGCGCGCGCAGCCTGATGACCTCCGACGAGCACACCGCGCTGCTCGTGTCATTCCCCTGCCTGGTCCCGGGCGTGGTGACGCAGAACGTGACCTCCACCCAGGCGCGCGCGGGCCGGCGCCCGCCCCTCCCTGCCCTGCACCGCGGATTTTGCTCGACGGCTGCGTGTAGCCCCGGCTGCATGTCAAGGGCGACCGGGCGCGGCGCGTGCCAGGGCCTGTGTTCGCTGCCTGCCTCCCGCGCGCATGCTCTGAACGGGAACGGCGTGCTGCTGCAGCACACTCGGGATGGTGAACGCAGGCGGCGGCCTGCGAGCCTGCCAGTGCATGACCGCACTGCCTCTCAGAGATTGCCAGGAGCTGCCAGGTGTGGCCGACGTGCGCTGGAGGCGACACCGCGCCCTCTGCCGGGCACTGGGGTCCAGCCCCACAGCAAGCATGGCAGGGCAAAGCCCCGTCCCTCGGGCCCCCGGCTCCCAGCCGGGCTTCCTGGGAAGGCGCGAGCTCGAGCGGGACAGGTTTCAAACCCTGGCATCATGTGGCTCAGCATGCGCGCGCCGCGCAGGTGGCGCCCACGGCGCTCAAGCTGCTCGGCCTCAACCCGGCCGAGCTCCAGGGCGTGCAGGCCGAGGGCACGCAGCCGCTGCCGGGCCTGTCCTTCGGCAAGTGCCACCACCTGCTCCCCGCGCTCGGCAGCCTGCCCGCCGCGCTGCCCTTCGCCGCGCAGGCGCCCATGAGTGCCCAGGCGCCGCGCGCCGCGCTCGCGCCGCGCGGCGGCATGTAGGTTGTGTGTTGGTGCTGAGCCCTCGTACAGAGGGTAGGGCCCTGGCGGCGGCGGCTGTGGCTCTCCTGCCAGCTTTGGGGCGGCTGGAATGCTGGTGCCCGGCAGAAGGAGGAGCGGAGGTAGGCTTTGGACGGCGCAGGCCAACATCCCTTTTTGGGCGACGTCGGCCGCGCCAGACTGCGCCTTCTGCGCCTGCGCGCGGAAGGCCGCCAAGGCCTTGCTGCTGTTGCTGTGCATGGCGGCCGGGGCGCTGCTGCTGGCGCCCTGGGGTTTGCTTGGTCCCAAGGGGGCGATGTGGTTTTACGCATCTAGCTGTCGCCGTCTGACAGGCGGCAGACTGTGCATGCGAGCGGTGCGAGTCCAGCAAGCGCTTTCTGGCAGTGTGCGCTGGAGCAACTTGGGCAGCTGCTGTTTTTCTGAAGCTAGATTGCAACTAGTGTCTGGCTTGGGGCCCGAGGATGACCTTGTGCGCATGCCGCTCTGCATTGTCATTACATCCTGGTTTTTGGCCTGTGCTGCAACCCCTGCAAGCTTGCTGCTCCCTGCTGGCACCAACCTGCAGCAGGTATTCAGAGCAGCTGGACAGCATAGGGAAATTTAGTGCACTCTGGACGCTCAGGGCCCCATCTCATGAGATAGATGCTGCCACCTGCCTGTCTTTTGCATGCCACTGCCGGCGATGTGTCTGGGGTTCCACAGGCTGGTCAGGACAGTGCGCACTGCTTGCAACCACTGATAGGGAGTATTTTGTGGCTGAGTTCTGTTGTGAGGCCAGTCCCAGGGCCATTGCCTGGTGCGTGCAGGGGGGTAGGAAAGCAGACCATGTGTGCTGTGGAAGTGATGCCTGCTGTAACTGATGTAACTACAACCGCCAAGAGAGCTCCAAGCTGTAGCACTTGCAGTGCGAGCCTCGCACTCTCACATGAGCCTCGTACTCTCATATCTTCGCAGAACAGTCTTGCTCGCATCATAGTGCATGGGCAAGTGGGGCTGGTGGCGCACCCCAGCGTGGGCCTGCCTGCCTACGCAGGGACATCATGCAGACAGCTCACGTGCCGCGGACGCCGCCAGGCGCCTGGGCGGGGCCGGGCGCGCGCAGGACGCGCGCAGCCGGGCCGAGGCTGGGGAGTGGCGCATGCGTTATGTGCGCCGCCCGCGCGCAGGTGGGATTTGAGTTGGGGTTAAGGGCTTTCTGAGGCCCACACCATGCCGCTGCGCGGTGCTGGGCCGGGGAGGGCGCGCAGCGGCGACCACGGCCTGCTGCGGCCGCCGGGCACGCAGCGCACGACCCCGCTCGGCCGCTGGCGACTCTTATGCTGGGCCGTGCCCCAGCAGTGCCGCAGCCGCCGGCGCTTGCGCAGGGCAGCCACCCCCAGACCTGCTGCGGCGGAGGCCGGGCCGGGCGCTGCCCTTCTCATTGTGGGTGTCTGCAAATGGAGCACACGCGCGCACCGCACGGCTCAAGATACGGGGCACCCTTTCTCCGGAATTTTCTCGGACTGCTCCTAGACTTTTCTCGGACTGCTCCTAGACTTTTCTTGGACTGCTCCCGCACCAGCTCACTTTCCCAGCCTCTTAGCACTTGCCGAGCACCTGTCAACACACAGCTGGGTGGGCAGGCACTCACAAGAGGCCGCACACGACTCCAAGCGAGTCCTGGAAAGAATGTGCCACGCCCGGCGAAGTCAGCACGGAAGTGAAGATGCTGTCGCCCGACCGCGCACCCCGCCTACCTGTCGAGTGTTGCCGGCGTGTGCGCGCGCGCTGCGCCGGGGCCGGCCTGCCGGGGTTACAGCCACCCCAGCGGTCCGATGGCGCACGCCCTCCCCGGCAACCCTCAACAGAAGGCGGGGCGCGCGTCTGTCGGGTGACAGCGCAATCTTTACTTCCATGCTGACTGCGCCTGGTGTGGCAAACGGCTGGTCCTGGGACCCGCTAGGCGTCGTGCGCGGCTTCTTGTGCGCGCCTGCCCACCCAGCCCAGCGCCGCCGCATTCAGCGAGCGCTGCGCGCGGCGGACACGCGCGGCCGCAGCCGCGCCGCACCAGCAGCACTGCAAAGATGCCCCTGCCAGCGCGCCTGGCAAGGTAGCTGCTCAATGTGATCACCCTAGGAGGCAGCGCGACACGCCTGGAATGCGGCCCGCACCGGCTCTGCTCGCGCATCAGATATTGCATTTGCGCGACGCCAAGCCTGTAAGGCATGCAGCACATTTCCATTGAAGAGCCATGTGACATATGGTGCAACCGTGCAGGGGACCCACACAACTAGTGACGCGCGAGCTGGGTAGAGCGGGTTCCCAGGCATCTCCCGCTGCCTCCTAAGCGCTGGAGTTGATGCCATGCATGTCTTGGAGGCCTTATACATCAACCCCGTTGGCCCAAGCTCAGAGCCCAGTGCGTCAGGCGGGACGCTAGATGCCAAGAGGAGGTACAACAACCGCTCAGAGCAGACATGGTCGGTAGTCATGCAGCAAGCAACGAGAGGTGAGTGGCGCTGTAGCGTTCTGTGGCACGATTCTGTGGTACGTTTCTTTCGGTGTAATTGAACGGGCGCTTGCTCTGCCAAGACCAGGTATAAGGCATGCAGCAAGACAATACAGCAACACAGAAACACCCACAGACGCACATGATTACCATTTAAGCAACGCCACATGCGTTCATGCACCTGCGCATTGCTATTGTACCGCCAGTGATCACGCCCCTCCCTTCACGCCAAAACAGAAGTGGTGAACGGCAGGGTGTACTGCTGAGATTACCTACATCGAATGCGGCTCTCCCCACGGCCTAGCCCCCACTACCTAGCGATGCAAATGCTGGCCGATGACGTTCAAGAATACCTGGCGCGCAGCACAATGAAGTCAGAAGGGGCATGCATGCTACTCTGTGCTGCGCATCTGGCACAGATGCGCAGCAAGTGCCCTTGAGCAGCCTCGAAACGCAAGTGCTGCTACCACGCCACGACATCCAAGCGGCGTGGTAGCAGCGCTTGCCACCGACTGTGCAGGTGGCGCGCTGAGCGTGGGCTGTGACATGCCCTTGGAGGGCACTGTGCAGCCCTGCCCCACAGCTTTTTGCACAGGCACCACGCGCATGGAGCGCCCCCGGGTGCTGCTGAGGGAGCAGGAGCTGGTCCGCGGGCGCGCGCCTGCTCCAGCGTGGGCAGCGAGAGGCCGTACGCGGTGACGCCCAGCGCGGGCCCAGCTGCCTCGAGCGCGCGGAGCACGCGTGCGGGCGAACGCCCCGGCGCCAGCGGCAGCGCAAAGCGCGCGCGGCCCAGGTGCCGCGCCTGCGCAGGGGCGGGTTTTGAGCCGCGCGTCTGGAGGCGGGGTCCTTGGCACGGCTGAGCCTTGTGCATGGCGCCGGGGGTGCAGCCGCACACATCGCTGGAGATCCATTTCAACCCTCGTCATGGCAGACGTAATGCTTGCTTCAGGCAAAGCGCGCTCGTCTTATAAGCCAACAGAAAGCAAGATACATGGCTCGACATGAGCAGCCGCGGAGGCCATGCATGCCGTGCGCCCGGCGCTGCGCCGGGCCAGGCGCTGTCCTGTGCGCACTGCTTCGGCATGCGCACATCAACGCTCGGTCTTGTCCAAAGTGCAGTTCTGGGGGAATATAAGCATAAATTGGAAGAATGGGGCGCGCGCCTGCAGCTCGGCGCCCAGCTCCGCGGCGGCCCAGGCGGCCAGCGCGGCCTGCGCCGCGTCGCCCGCGCCGGCCTGCACCTCCAGGCACAGCGCGCCGCCGTAGCGCGCCTTGAGCCACCCGGGCGAGCCCAGGCAGCGCAGGCGGCCCTGGCGCGGACGGCGCGGCGCGCACTCAGTCTCGCGAGTGTGTCACCTTGCGCCACCATAGATGACCACCGCTGCTGGCTATGTTGGGCGGCACGCGCATATAGTTCACAGTTTGGCTGCCCCGGATGCTGCTGGCGCGCCCACCTGCGCTCTGCACGACCGCGAAACACTGCAGGGGCAAATCAGCGGCGCCACTATGCAACACCGGATCACACGGCAGCACCACCGCTCCGGAGCTCTGGCGTCATTCGAAACCGGACGTGTGTACTTTAAGCATAAGAGAGGGCTGGCGCGTGTGCGTTGGGGTAAAGTAGGGTAGGGTATGGTAGGATAGGCGTGCGCGCGCCTGGTGCATGATGCCCACGCGCGCGCACAGCGCCTCGCACTCCTCCATGGAGTGCGTGGTCAGCACGACCGCGACGCCGCCGCCGCCGCCGCCGCCGCCGCCGCCGCCGCCGCCGCCGCCGCCGCCGCCGCCGCCGCTGCCGCCGGACCCCGTCGCGGCTACGATGTAGCTCCACATCGCGCGCCGCGCGCCCGGGTCCTGCGCGTCCGCGGTCGCGTGACCAGTGCTCGTCCAGGGTGGCACTCGCTTGCCCAAGCCGGCACTGCCTGACCAGGCACGCTCAGGCCGCCAGCAGCCCCGCAGGCGCTCACGCAGGGGCCAGGAGGAGCGCTGGCAAAGCCGCAACCTGAGTGTATGCAACTTTTGTTGTCGAGAGAGTGCATCTAATAGATGCGCGCCAGGCTGGCACTGCTACAAGGCTATGCTTGTCATGAACACAACTTGGCTGTGGCCCATGGACAGGCGCCGGTGTTCAGACGGCGCGGTGGCGGGCGCGCGCCATGCCGGAGCTGGGCTCGTCCAGCAGCAGCGCGTCCGCGTCGCCGATGAGCGCGACGGCCAGGCACAGCTTGCGCCTGCTGCCGCCGCTGTACGTCTGCGCCGGCCGGGCCGCCATCTCCTGCGCGCGGCGACCCTACCCAAATCCTATCCAGCCCTCATGGCCGCCGCCCTGCCTGCCCGGGCGCGGGCCGTGCACGCACACCCGCGGCTTGCATGTGCCCCTGGCAGCACATGGAGTGGGTGCATGGGCGCGGGCACTCGCGGAGCGCAGGGGGCAGTCAGCGGCAGCGCAACGTGGGCGGCACGGGTGAAGGGCCGGAGGCGCACCTGCGGCAGCGACACCCGCCGCAGCACATCCGCCACCTGCTCCGCCACAGCAGACTCCGGCACGCCCTGCAGCCTCAGGCGCGCCACTGTTGCTGCAGGCCTCGTCCATACCTCCACCTGCCTGCATCAGCCCGCTTTGTGATACCCACAGACGGATTCGCTTTCATGCATGCACTTTCATGACATTGCTCTGCGCCTGCGAGCAGCTGCACCAGCGTGTCCACTGACATACCTCGCCACCGTACAACGCACGAGCATAGCATGTATATACTTTCTTTTTTACAAGCCCTAACCCTACCCCACGCGCCTTCAGCCGCGCGTACAACGCCAACTGCTCCGCGCCGGTCAGCAGCTCCAGCAGCGCGTCCTGCTGCGGGCAGAAGCCCAGGCGCGCAGCGCCGCCGCGCACGACCGCGCCGCCGCCGCTCGGCTGCACGCGCCCGACCAGCATCTGCAGCGTCGTCGTCTTGCCCGCTGCGCGCGCGCGCCGGTCTGCCGTGAGCGCGCCGGGCGGGCCGGGCGCCCGCCCCTGCGCAGTTTGTCCATGTGGCCACACACACACATGCGCCGCTTTTTATTGAGCTGAGGCTGCACCGCTACCACGCTCGCTGCATGCGCAGAGTGCCAGCAATGGCCCGCGCGTGCGGGCTTCCGCGGCCCTTGCCGAGGCCCTACGCCCCATGGCAAAGCGCAGCGCACGCGACCGCTGGCGCTGCACGCCTGGCCGGCAGGCCAATGCGACGCACCGCCGTTGTCGCCGAGCAGGCCGAAGCGCTCGCCGGCGCGGACGCCCAGGCACAGGTCCGCCACCGCGACCTTGGGCGGGGGCCCCGGGTAGACCTGCCGCGGCACACGCAAGCGCCTGTTAAGGGTGTTGTTAAGGGTGTTGAACACAACGCTTAGGGTCAAACACCATAAACCTATCCCATCAGAGACTCCGGAACTCACCTGCGCGGCGCCAGAACGCCCCCTCCCACAAGCGGCAGCTGGGCAGCCCGCGGCAGCTGCGGGGCGCCGCAGCAGGGCGTGCAGGTCCGCGCGCAGCCCCTGCAGGGCACGCGCAGGTGCGCGCGCTGCAGGGCGCGCGCGGCGGGCACGCGCCTTGCGCAGGCCCACGAGCGCGATCGCGTCGCCGGCCGCGCCGCCGGCGAGCACGCGCGCGCGCTCCGCCGCCACATCCTCGTCCTCCTCCGCGGCCCGGCCGGACGGCGCCCCGCCGCCGGCCCCCGCCGCCGCTGCGCCGCCACCGCTCTCCAGGTCGCCGCTCGTCGCGCGCGTCGGGTGCGCATCAAACCCTCGCCCTAACCCTGCCCCCACCTCCAGGTCTGCCGGTAGCTCCGCCAGCTCCAGGTCCTGCTCGCGCTCACGCGCCGCAGCGGCGCCGTCGGGTGAGCCGTCCAGCGTCTCCACGCGCGGTGCCGGCATGCGCAGGCCTGCGCGCCGCAGCGCCGGCGCCGCGGCGTGCGCAGCGGCTCGCCACAGCCTGCGCAGCCCCGAAGACGCGCTATTGAGAGAGCCTCAGGCCTGACAACAGCTTGGTCAGGGGACAAGCCAAAAGGTGTGCCGACCCAAGCGGTGCTCCCGGGCTCGCCGTACCTCATGCAGACGGCATTGACAATAAGAGAGCAATAAGTTTCTAGTTGCAGACGGTCACACATAGGATCAGGCAGTCCGAGCGAGTCGGGGGCCAGGCGCGAGCGCGGCGCTGGGCAGCCCGCGCCTGTGCGCCGAGCGGCGGGCGGCGGCCCGGCAGCGCTCGACGGCATGGTGGCGGCTGTCCCAGTCCAGGCCCAGCGTCAGCGCTGACAGCGCGACCGCCTCCAGCAGCAGCAGTGCGACCGGGCGGCCCAGCGTGCCCCAAGCCCAGATGCCTGTATGCCCCACGAGCGCGTCAGCTGCCCGCCGCAACAGGGACAGACATCCTGCAAGCCAAGCAGACCTGCTGGGCCCTAGCATACAGCCGCACCAGCAAAGCCTGCAAACTGGCCCGAGGTGCGTCCCAGTAAGAATGGCAATATGCGCGATCATATCACCAAGCTGGCAGCGCAGACAATGCTGAAGGCACATTACTATTCGTCAAGCAGCGCCGCCATGTGCCTTGTCATGCAACACCGCTCCGTTCGCCGGCAGACTTTAGCAAGATTGCGCCGCACCATCGTCGGCCGGCAGCGCGGCGGAGGCCTGCGCCGCAGCCGCCGCCCGGCGCGCGCCCGCCAGATTGCTCATGTAGCTGAAACGCGTCAGCTCGAGCAGGCCCTCGCCCTGGGCGCGCGCCGCAGGCCGCGTCAGCGCACGGCCGCCTCGCCCAGCACGGCGCCGGCGTTGGCGCCTGAACAAGGCGCGGGCAGCAACGCACGGCTTGCAGACTATGCTGCCCTAGCGGGCATCTGTGCTGCCCTTGCGGGCGTCCGTGAAGGCCCGGGGTTGCCAACCGCAGACTAAAGCACCTGAAACTGGGTAGGGTACTACCGTAGAGGGGAAGGCACTACCCCAAACCGCAATGCCATGCATGCGTCCATCCAGCTGGCTCCAGGCCGGGGCGCGCGCCAGCAGGAACGGCGGCGCGACGCGGAAGAAGTGCACCAGCGCGCGCTGCGCGGCCTGGGTCTGCGGCAGCGCGGACATCATGTAGCTCGCCACCACCGCCACGAACCCGAACACAAAGGCCAGCGCCGCGATGGCGACCTGCCGCGCGCGGCCGCGCCTTCGCACAGCCCCCTCAAGAACATGAACATGAAGCGTGTGCGTCATGCAAACCAAGGTCCGTTCAGGTCTCACGGTAAAGTTGCTTTCCACTCCAGGCAGCAACACAGCAGTGTGAAAATGCATGGAAGCGCATGAGCCGCTGCCGACATGCACCACGCCGGCATGCACACTGATGCCCACGACCCTGCGCGCGTGCGCTGCAGCGCGTCTGCGACAGCCGCACCTGGGCGGCGGACGCGCTCGTGAAGCCGCCAAAGCTGAGCGCGTACGCCATGGGTATGACCGCGGCGCCGTACGCCAGGAGCACGGAGGAGGTCCCCAGCACCTGTCCAGCACGTCCTGTTGAAGCAGGCATGACGCAGCCTGGGTATGTGTCCTGCCCTGTGCTGCTGCAGACATTTGCGCCAGCGCACCAGGCCAAGTTAATGCGTGCAAGTACAATGTGCCACACATGCACACAAGCTCTAGCCGCAGAGAGACAAGCGCACTGCAGATGTTGGATTGGAGATGTTAGGTGGGATGCACGGACTGCTCACATGCAGGTACACGCTCTCGTAATTAAAGGTGGAAGCAGCGTGATGGCCGCACCTGCAAGCTCGTGCCGACCGTTGCATTGTCCCCGTAGGCCGCAAACGCTGCCAGCGTGAGGAGGACAATGACGACATACATCGCATAATCCCACACCTGCAGGCACCCCGGACGCGTCAGCACGCACGCGCCACGCACTCCGAAGCAGCCCATGTGCGCGGGTGCGTCACGCTCAAAAACGGTAGCAGACATGCATGACCATATGTCCTCGCTCATGCAACCATCGGGGCGAGCTGCATACAAAGCACAGGTGATATGCTGACCACGCGCAGCTGCAGACAATTTCATTTGGCAGGCAGGTCGGCAGGGCAGGGTCGGGGCCGCACGAAGGAGCCCGCCCAGTACAGCGGCATGGGGCAGCCCGACAGCAGCTGGATGTGCGCGGCCTGGCTCTGGCGCTCGACCACGGGCGCCACTGCAAACGCGCCGGCCAGGTAGCAGAAGGGCACCAGCACGAGCACCGTCGCCAGCACCTACGTGCCCCCGGCTGATTAGGGTCAAGGTTAGGATTAGGGTTAGGGTGTGCAGCACGCCGGCCCGCGTGTCACACTTAGCCTAAAGCGTGCTCGTCTGGCTGGCCGCCGCGCCTGAGCACCGGCGCAGCCTCGCCTTAAACAGCCGCTGTTGCTGACCGGCCGCCCAATGCCCAAACAAGAGACGCACGCGCGCAGAAATGGGCTTTCAGACGCACACAGGACGGCTTTGGCAGGGATGACAGAAAGAGTGGCGCGCCTGCAGCACGCCGTCCTTGGCGAGAGTCTCGGCGGCGGTGAGCGGCAGCGGGTGCGTGCGCGCGGCGAAGCGCGGGCGGCCGGCGCCGCCGCGCGCGGCCACGGCGCCCAACGCCTCGTGCAGGCCGGACACCAACGCGGGCAGCGCGTGCGAGGACGAGGCATTGTGCAGCAGCATCACCGGCGGATACCTGCGCGATGCTCACTTTTTATATTCTTCTCAGGTCAGAGCTTTGGCTTGGGCAGGGCGCAGTAAGCTTACAAATATGACTGTGACTCGTGTTTAGGATTGGTACCTATTGCCATTCAGTAGCAGGGAAGCGGGTGGATGGCATCTGCACAAGCATGCTCTTCACGCAGTGCCTGGGTACAGGTCACGCGCCAAGCGAGGGCGCACCTGGCTGCAACACATAGTGAGCATGCGCACAGGCTCGGAAACATCATGAGAGCAGCCCTGGAGAGAGGAGCAGCGCATGCTGCACAGCAGTCCTCCAGCCACGCGCGGCGCCGCGCCGGGGCGGGCCGGCGCACGTCTGCATGCGCGCCAGGAAGCCGCTGGCCACGCGCGCCTCGGGCGACGCCAGCCACGCGACCGGCGCCAGGCCGGCGGCCAGCCCCAGGCCCAGGCTTTTCAGACCCCCGAACCCGCTGCCGCCGCCGCCCTGCGCGGCCGGCGCCGCGGCCGCGAGCAGCGGCAGCAGCGCCAGCAGCTGCGACGCGTCCACCCTGGACGCGTTGCCGATGCCGGCGAGCGCGGGGTCGTCAAAGACCACGGCCGCATACTGCGCCGGCCCGCCTGCGAGACATAGCGAGGCCATGGACCCTGCACGCATGAGCGCTGCAAGCGCCTTTGCTGCACACAGATCACTCCAGCGCCTGAGCGCAGCCGTGCATGTGTAATGGGCATCCTGACGCCTCAAACAGGCCACCAAGTCATTGCCAGGTGCGTGTGCGGCAGGACTGATAAACCCAAACATAACCTAAACATGTAACCCTAATTAATGGAGCGCGGCGCGCACCCGCGTACACCTCCCGCAGCAGCAGCTCCGACACCTCCCAGCTGTCGAGCGGCGCGCTGCCCGCACTCGCCTGCTCCGCAAATGCCAGCGCGCCCGCGCACACGCCGCCGGCCGGGCCCAGCACCCCGCTGCCGCGGTCCCATGCGCCGCGCGTCGCGGCGCCGCGGTGGTGGGTGGTGATGCAGGCGGCCAGGGCTTCGGGAGGGTTTGCCAGCATCAGCGGCCCCGCCTGCCCCAGCTCGGGCAGCTGCAGGAGCAGCTGCGGCGCGGTCGGGTCGATGTTGAGCTTGAGCACGGACAGCACGGCGGCCACCGCGGCCACCGGCAGCAGCAGCGTCAGCAGCGCGCCGCGCACGTCGCGGCCTGCGCGCGCAGCCGGCGCCGCTGTAGTGCCGCACCAGCAGACCCCTCGCTCTATGCAGGCCAAGCAGGCTGAGTGGGCCCGTGGACGCAGGCAGCGCAGAACACTGGCGAAGCCAGCAGAGCATTCAAGAGCGCGCGAAGCAGGCTCGCCCATGCAATAAGACAGGCAGGGATGACATTGAGCAGAGATGAAGGGCAGCAGCAGCGCGCCGACGCATTGGCAGCTCGGCACGCATGATGGCAGGCTCAGAAGCCCTGTGCAAGGCCGCTGTTGCACACCTGCGGTGATGGCGCGCTTGCGGATCATCTCTCGGAACGCCACCCACCACCGCCGCCCGCGCCGCCGCCGCCGCCACCGCCCGCACTCGCCGCTCTGGGTGCCAGCCCCATCGTCGCCAGCCGCCCCGAGCAGCGCCCCGCTAGGGTTACATGCAGCAGCGTCTGCGCCTGCATCCTCCAGGCTCACAGCCGTCCACTCCGCCTCGCCCCCGCGGCGCTCCCCAGGACCACCCCCCGCAGCAGGCCTGCTGGCAACAGGCGGCGCTGCGCTCTCGCCGCGAGGTTCATGCCCAGTCGTGTTCTGGCGCGGCGCGTCAGGGGTTGCCCCCTCTGTAGCCGCCGCTGTCTGCAGTGCCAGATCGGGCGCCAGGCCTGCAGGCCCTGCCAGGGTCTGCAGCTCCACACCACCGCTACCCTGAGGGTCCGAATCTGCGTGTGCACAATGCGCCCGCGCCGCAGCCGCAACGCCGTCCGGCGCCGTTTCCGGCGCTGCGCCCGACTCCCCTGTCGCACCCGCTGCCTGCGCGCCGCTATCCCTCCAGGGCGGCTCGCCGGCGCGCTCGAGCTGGGCCCTACCAGCCACGGCCGCGGCCGGTGGCTGCTCGCCGCCGTGCAGCCGCGTGCCGAGGCCCGCTGCCACCTCCCGGCGCCCCTCGGCCTCCGCCCCTTCCAACAAACCTTCCAGCCTGCCAGACGGCCCAGGGCCCTCTGCGTCTGCGCCACGCGCCACGACACCGCTTGCCCCTCCGTGCGCTGAAGCCCCGGCGCCTTGCGCAGCCACGCTCGGCCCGTCCAGCGCGCCCCCAGCAAGCCCAGCCAACGGCGCAGCCCCGTTTGCGAGGACCGCATGCGCGGGCCGGCCGGGCGCCGCCGCGTCCTTGCCGCCGGGCCCCGTCAGGCCTGTCGCGCTCGCCGCGGCGCCGGGCGCGGCGCGGCTCACTACGCAGCCTGCGTCCGCGGCAGCGCCGTCCTCGCCCACGTCCGCGTGGGCTGCGGCCGCCAGAAAGACCTCCTCCAGGGTCGGGCCGGACACGGCCAGATGGCCAATGCCCAGGCCGGGGCCCGCGGCCTCCAGGGCGTCCAGCAGGTCAGCAACAGCGGCGCCGCCGCCGCCGCCGCTACCGCCACTGGCGGGCAGCTGGTACACCTGCGGCGGGCGGCCGCCGTGAGCGCGGCGCGCTACGGGCACGCGGCGAGCGGGCCCCGGGCGTGGCAAGGCCAGCCCCGTCTTGGCCTGGACTACTGAACTGGACACGAGGACAGCAGCGGTATGGGCAGGCTGCACGATCGACCATGGCGCCGCCAGTGCTGGCCTGGGAGGCACACCAACATGATGCGTGTGATGCATACACCCTACCCCTAACCCTAAACACAATCACAGCATGTGCGCGCACCAGCTCGGCGCCCGACCAGCGCAGGCGGCGCGCGCCCGGCGCGTGCGCCGCGACCAGCCGCTCCAGGCCGGGCACGTCGGTCGGCGCGCCCGCCAGCGCGGTCGTCACCGTCAGCGTCATCCTGGCCAAGCGGGGCGGGTCAGCAGCCGGGACAGGGCCAGGGTCAGGGTCAGGGCCAGGCGGGGCGGGGTAAGCGAGAGGCGCCGGCGGGCGTTATTGGCCGTGCATGCGCCCGCGCTTGCGGGACCGTGCAGGTGATGCCCCTGGAGCCTGAGTGCTTCACACGATAGCGTTTCGTCTCAGGGGCGTCAGCCTGGGCCAAGCTCGCAGCGTGCATGGAGGCGGGTACCAAAGGATGTGTCATCCAAACGAGCAGAGTCTCCGCGCAGCAACCCCAGCCGATGTGCAGGATCCCTTAAGAGGGCGCCTGTCGGCGGGCAAACGGCGGCGCGCGCTCGGGGGCGGCCGCGCACCCGTCACAGAAGCGCGCCTTGAGCGCGAGCGCGGAGCCGGCGGCCGCCAGGCGGCCCTCGCGCAGGATGGCCACGCGGTCGGCCAACGCGTCGGCCTCGTCCAGGAAGTGCGTGGTCAGCAGCAGCGCGCGGCGCGCCTTGCTGGCCAGCAGGATGGCCCATAGCGCCTGCCGCGACGCGGGGTCCACGCCTGCGGCCGCGCACAGGGTGGGGTATAGGGTGGCATGTCGATGTAGGGAAGGGGTAGGGTTAGGGTAGCCAGCGCCAACGCGCACGCGCGGCGCGTCGGCCCGCGCGGGGGTGTCCGCAACCGGGCGCCGGTGCGCCATGCCGGCGCACTGTGCCGGTGAGCGGCCGTCCGGGCCCGCTGGAGCGCAGCACCAATGGGAAGCGCTACAAGGGAGGCAGTGTGGTGTTCGACGGCCTTTCACGCCTGGTGAGGCGGCGCGGCTACACCTCTGCAGGCCACCAGAGCTGCATGCCCAGGGCCCCGAAGCTGAGGCCCCAGCCCGCTGCCCGGGCGCTGCGCGGGCGCCGGGCCGCACCGGACGAGGGCTCGTCCAGGAGCACCACGTGCGAGTCGGCCAGCAGGGCAATGCCGACCTGCAGCTTGCGTTTGCTGCCGCCCGACAGCGTGCCCGCCCGGCAGTCCGCCTTCTCCTCCAGGCCCACCGCCTGACGCAGGCCGCGCGCGCAGCCCCGGTCAGCCCGCACGCGGCGTGCCCGGCCTGCGCTTGCCTCCCACGGCCCGGCCCAGAACGGCGCACAGTGCGCGGAGCCTTGCCTGCGGGCGCTGCGTGTCCGCCGACGGGACGTACTGCCGGCCGATCGCTCAGCAAGGCAGGGCCTGCGCGGCAAGGCAGGGCCTGCGTGCCGGCGCGCTCTAGCGCCATGAGCTAGCGTGGATAGTTCCAGGCTGTTGGCCTGCATGCAAGTGCGACAGTCAGCGCATGCCGCCTGCGGCCCGGCCCGGCAGGTCAAACAACACATCCCAGACTGGAAGCCGCACCTGGAGCATGGAGGCCGCCGCCTCGGCCCGCGCCGCCCTGCTCGCCAGGCCCTTGACGGCGCCGAACAGCGTGAGGTGCTCGCGCGGCGTGAGCGCGTCGAACAGCACGTTGCTCTGCGGGCAGTAGCCGATGTGCGCGCGCGCGGCGGCCGGCGCGGCGGCCAGGCTGTGGCCATCACGAAGCACTCGCCCGCGCTCGGCCTGATCAGGCCGGTCAGCATGCCCAGCGCGCTCGTCTTGCCTGTTGCGCGCGCGCGCACGCTGCACGTCGGCCGATGCGCACCCACAGTTGCAGTTACCATGCGCCCCAAACCCTACCCATGTTTAGCCAAAGAGGGCATAAAGAGTGCAAAGGCGTGACTGCACTACCCCATAGCATCCTCACCATGAGCCGCAAGTACACTGGACGCCCTGCCGATGCACAGATTGCCTGTCGAGCCCGGACACATGCCCGCCTTTTCATAGTGCGATGTCGTCGTTTCAGAGGGGCGCGCCTGCGCCGTTGTGGCCGAGCAGCGCCAGGATCTCGCCCTGGCGCAGCTCGAGCGACAGGTCCCGCACGGCAGTCTTCTTCCCGTACACCTGCGCGCGGGGGAGGCGGTCCATGCTAACAGCAAGTCTGGCCCAACCTCCGATCTGATAAAAACAGTGAATGATGTGCGCACGCTCCCCCTTCGCCTCCTGCTTGAGGCAGGACAGCACCTGCACGCGCTCCACGCCCCTGCTGCTGGCAGCCCCTGCGCTGTATCTCGTGCCTGGGGGCGCATCGGCATGAAAACAACATCCGCTGTCAGCTGTGTGCGCGCTTGGCTCACGGGCTGACGGCGGGCGCGCCTTCCACAGGGAGCTGAGGCGCGCGGCAACGGGCGCGGCCTCCTCATCCTCAGACCCGTCATGAGCGCATGCGCCGTCGTGCCGCGCCTCGAGCCCATCCCGCTCCACCCTGCTCGTGCTCTCTGCTGTTGCCTCGCCCGGCAGCCCCAGCCGCGCATACGCAGGCCCGCCGCCCAAGCGCGCGCGCAGCGGCAGCCGCAGCGCGGCGCGGGCGCAGGCGGCTAGGGTTTCCAGCAGCCCAGAGCCGCCGGGCGCCCCGCGCTCGAGGTACCTGTCGACAATGGCGCACATTACGGCAAGCAGCGGCTGCGCACGCACATGATGTTTCGCCTGATGCCACATGCATCGCTGCAGTGCAAGGCGGCAGCAAAGCGCTGAATTCGTACGAATAAATTGTGTAACGCAGCCTGCACTGTGCTCCAAATTGGGTAAGGCTTGGCGCACCAGGCCAGTATGCCGTAGAGCGCGGCGTCGGCGAGCAGCATGCACAGCGCGGCGCCCGGCGGGAAGGCGCCCGCCCAGAGGTCCGCCCAGCGCAGGCCCGCGCCCGCGCCCTCAGCCGTGCCGGCCAGGTCCGCCACAAATGTGAACGCGGTCGGCGCCAGCAGCGAGGCCGCCAGCTTGCCGCCCACCGCCTGCCGCGCCCCGCGGCTCAGCGCTGAGGTGCGCTGGTGTGTGCCGGTGCCATGCTGGTGCTCGCTGGTGCTTCACGCCGGCAGCAGGGCGCAGGCAACAGCACTAGAGCGGCCTTCCGGCGTGCGTCAGTGAGGCAACGAATCACCGACGCTCCCCGCAACGCTGCTGCTTTGCCACAAATCGGCAAGCAGCAGAGTGGCACAACCACCAGCAAACTCAGGCTGTCACACATGCCTCATGTCACGGCAGGTCCCAGATGTGCCTGTTTTTACACTGTGAGAACACTGTGATGAAGTTTGAGCGCACGCACGTTGCTCGCATGAGCACTGAATCACAGGCGACGCTCCGCCCTGTCAGGAACCAGTGGCCGCCGCGCAGTGGTTGGGTGCGGGGCAGGGGTGGGTACGGGGTAGGGTAGGGGGCAGGGGCTCCACCTGCGCCTCGCCGGTGCGGAAGAACAGGTAGCGCGGCAGCAGGCACACAAAGTGCGCGGCCGGCGCCAGCACGCCCGCCACCTTGGCGTTGCCCAGCGGCGCGGCCAGCAGCGCGCCGAACGCCAGCTGCGCCGCCGCGAACGCCGCCAGCAGCGCGAACAGCAGCGACGGCGCGGTGGTGGGCAGGAAGGAGGCGGCGCAGACGGCGGTCACGCCCAGGCAGGCCTGCCGGGCGGCCGCGGCGCCGCCGGCGGTCAGCGGGCTGAGGCCCGTGTGCGCGCAGCTGCCCGTGACATGGCAGCAGATGTGCGAGGGTCGCGACATGGCTGCTCCGCGCTCCGAGCACGCACTGCCCTTCACCGTCCTTGCCTGCAAGGCGGGGCACGAGCAGGCGGGCCGCGAGCAGAGTCGGCAGGCTGGCCGGGCGGGGCGCACCACCAGGAACATCGCGGCGTAGGTGAGGATCCAGGCGGTGGGCGCTACCCAGTCATGCAGGCCCATGATCTTCCTGCAGGGCAAGCGCAGCCCCTTGTAATGAGCCACAGGGTTCACGATAGTTATTGGCAACGTGCCTGCCCTCACTCAGCACGCTGCACACACATGTGCAAACACGTCTGGAGTCTGGCATTCGACGCGCGTGCCTTCCATGCCCGCGCTCTTCCAAAAATGGTGAAGCATGGAGCGCTGGGCAAAGGGCGGGGTTGGGGGAGCGCACATGGTCTCGCGCATGCGCGTCTCCTTCTCCTCGACCATGCCGCGCACGAGGCACGAGGACGGGTACACCAGCGCCAGGCACAGCAGCAGCCCAAACATGCCGTTCCCGACGGCATCCTGCACGCGGCGGCAGCCCGTTCGGACATGCCAGGCCTGACCAGCAAGTGCAGCGGTGCCGTCACCTGTGCACAAGCCCCTCACACGATGCAGCATGACTGGCAAGGGCTGCTCGAAAGTGAGCTCTGGTCGCCACATTGACATACGAGCAACCGCACGTGATAGTAAGCGCCCAGCAAAATGCACACCAAACGGTGAATAGGTAACCCAACTCGGTTGCAATTGCATGTCCCTGCAAAGCTTGCGGACTGGGCGCAGACAGGGCCGCGCACATAGAAGTCGTTGTGGGTGTAAGCAGACGTCGGCATGACCACGCCCCACTGTGTCCACGCAGCCAGGCCGGCCAGCCCCGCCGGGTCGCGCCCGAACCCTTCCGTGGGCGCGCCAACGCGCGCGCTGCCATTGGCGCCCGGCGGAGCAATGAGGCTGGTGTCCAGCGCCGCAGGCAGGCGCAGGCCCAGCGCGTACGTGTCCACGGCCCCCTGGAGGCTTAAGAAACCGGAGGTATAGTATTCCTGCGAGCCGCACGCCGCCGCTGAAAGTCCAGCTGCTTCCCGCCAGCCCGCTGCACTGCAAGGTGCGCGCCTTTCAATGCATGACAGGCCCTGCATCACGTAAGAAGAACCTGTGCGCCTTAGCACATCGGGCATTGTTGCCGAGAGGCCAGCGACATGTTTGTGCGAACGCTGCTGAACGCATGCAGGGAGTGAGGCGCGCGCCTTGTAGTGCACGGGGATGCGGTGCGTCCACTTGCGCACTTTCTCCCACGTCCGCGGCACCGTCGTGAAGTTCATGCGTATGGTGTAGTCTGCGCGGACGCGCTGGCTCACAGTCAATGGCAGCTCTGCACAGAGGTATGTGGGACATTTGATCTGTGTTGCAAACGCATTGAAGTCCAGGACAAGCAGTCCCAGCAGACACGGCACGCCCCTTCCTTGCAGCAACGCAGCCTCCAACAAAAGAATGCCACAACAGACCTTGTGTCGAAAGTCATTCTTGCAGTGAAGGCTGCTGCTGTGGTTTCGGGCAGACAGGTCAGCCAGTGGCGCGCCGCACCTGCACCAGCTGCTGACGGCCCCTGCATACCCCGCGCCACCAAATTGTCAGATCACTGCGCACGTTCCAGAGTCGCAACGGCGCTGACATGCGGATGCCTTGCACGTATGCAGTGCAATTGCCTGTGCTGCACCTGGCGGACACACCACAAAGACAGTCCGGTACACACACACAGCCGGCGGAAAGCGCCAGGCGCGCGCCTGATTAAACACGACGATCGCCCACGTGCGCTTGCCGGACGTCAGCGCATAGTTCTGCGAGCAGGCGCAGGCTGTCAGCAGTCGACGATGCATGTTTTCGCCGTTAAACAGCCGCTCCAACAATGTGCTGGCTTGCGCCGCTCCGCCTGTGCAAAGCTGCCCACATGGCTGCATTCCCTCAAGCAAGCTCATGACCATACATCACACCCTTCCCACACAGACAGAGTGCTGCGGCATGCGGCAGCGCGGCGCGGCGCGCCTCTGCCTCCGACTCGCTCTCAAACACGCCGGCAAACGCTCCCTTGAAGAGCAGGTGCGTGGCCTCCAGGTGCGCCGTGAAACGCAGCACGTCCTCCGAGGCCGGCGCAAAGGCCAGGCCGCCCATGTCGATTAGGTTGCCTGCGCGGGCGCCACAAGGTAATCAGGCTCAAGAGTCCCGCTGTGTCAGTGCCAGCCGCAGCAGGCTGCCATGCGCAGGTCCAAAAGGCACGGCCATCCCGCTGCAGCCAAAATCTACCACGTGTTTTCGTTCGCAAGCAATGCGCCAATGCCAAGAACACATGGAAGTGTCCATGTCCGCTCATGCTCTGCTCGCACTTCCTTTGAGCAACACAAAAGACACGCCTTCGTGCGTGTGATTCACAAGCAACGGACGACATGCTGCAGCTATGCGGCATGCGTCCGGCCTCTTGGACTCGGATGCGCGGGGCGCGCGCTGCCCCGCCAAGCCCGCGCAAAGGAGGTGGCCGGGCGCGCGCCGAGCACGTTCCAGCCAAAGGCGCGGCGCGCGCCGTCCACCATGCTCAGAATGTCCGGGTGCGCGCTCACGGCGGCATGCACCACGCGGTGCAGCAGGATGAACTCGTCCAGCGTGGGGATGGGGATCGGCCTGCGGCGCCCGCGCGCGTCAGCAGCGCCCGCGCGGGCTGTCACAACGATGCGCGTGGTGCTCACCCCCAGGCGCGTCGCGTAACGCCGCAACAGTTGCATGCGGCCGGTCATGAACGCTGCTACCGGGGAGCAACCTGCTTTGCGCCCGAATCATGAGCGCCGCTGTGCAACAGGCATGCAGGGGCTGCATTCACGCGACAGCCTCACGGCTGCCAGCAGCCATGCAGGCCATGCCTCTCGGGGGAGGACGGAGCGTGCCCACTCATGCATGCGAACGCACAGGGTGCAAGGCACACGCTGCCAACATCTGACAGTGCCCGCATGGCAGCTCGGCATAAAGCTACGCAGGCGCAGACCGGCCACGAGCCCTCCCTGGCGTGCGGGAGTATGGGCAGAGGAACGCGCCCGTTCAGGTCAACAAACGCCTGCAGCAGCTGGACGGCAAGCCGCGCCGTTGCGACGGCTGTCTCATTGGCCTGCGCCGCGCACGCGGCGGTCGCCTCTGCCAGCGCGCCAGGCGCCCACGCGGCCGGGCCCGTCGCCGGCGCAGGCCCCGCCCCCACCGGGCTGCTGCTGCTGGCGTTGGCGGTCAGCGCAGACAGCAGGTCGGCGCAGGGCAGGCCGGCCGCAGTCGCGCTGCTGTTGGCCAGCGCAACCAGCTGCGCGCTCGTGTCCCGCACATATATGCGCTCGGCAAAGCGGTCCGGCTCCACCAGCGCATATGCCAGCACCTGCGGCGTACCAGCACAGCAAGCTATGTACCCTGCAAGTGTTCATACCAACTGCAACATACCTTGGTGCTGCAGGCTCTCTGCAGCAGAGCGCATGCAGCAAGCACCTGCACGGAGTAGTACTCTATATAAGGCCAACTGTATGCAGGGCGGGGCCGCACGAGCACCGAGACGAGGAGCACGGGGCTGAGGACCTCCACGGCAGTGCCGACGGGCCGGCGAGCTTTGCGCTTGGCGTGCGAAAGCAGCAGCGCGCCCAGCTGCCTGCCAGCCAGAGCCATCGCCCTGGCCACTTACACCGTGCAGCTACCTGACACTGCGTAAAGCAGCGCAGCAGGCGCTGGCAGACCCGCTGCGCCACATCATCTTCAGCACCACACGCTCATCCACTGCACTCTGGCCACGCAGGCCCGCCAGGTGCGATGACAGGGCACAATACGCACAGGACCTTGATAGCAAGTCGTCAAGCTGCTGTGCACTCAGCACCTACCTTGTAGCCTTTGCTAGTTCCAAGGTGAACCCTTTCTTTGCACAGGTTGAGCAGTCTTTATCAACCTGCACCACAGCACTCTACAGCCTGCTTGTTTGTGGTGCTGATAATAGGCTGGCGTGCTTTGTGCAGGGACGGGCCGCAGACGCAGCATGCTGCTGCGGACACAGGGGAGGCGGCCCCTGCACGCCTGTGCTGCCTGTCTGCGCCGCTTTGCAAACGCAGGATATGGTACGTTTCTTGTGCTGCACTTCCGCAGACTGTGGAAAGTGGTTCAGTGCATGGACACGAAACGCTCGTCAACGGACGCGCAGCAACCCCGTTGAGTGCTGCGCGCTGCAGACTTTCGGGACGAGGAGGACGCGGCGGCGGGCACGTCAGTGCTGACAGCGTGGCCCCCGCCGGCGCATGCACAAGACAGCTTCTTGAAGCGCAGCCTGGACGCCGAGCGGCGGCGGCTGCGTGCAGCAGAGCGCGCCGCGCATGTCGCGCGGCTCATTGCCGCGGAGCAGGCGCGCAGCCGCGACAGCGCTCTGGCGCAGCGGCGGCGCGAGGCAGGCGAGTCTGCGGCGGTGCAGTCAGCGCCGACGCAGCCTGCGGGGCCTCCCGCGGCTCCCGCGCAAGCGCCGGGCGCGGCGCCGCCGCAGGCGTCTGCCGAGGGGGCACGATCCGTGGACACGCACAGGCCGCTCGGCGCGGCTGTGAGCAGCGACGCGCCGGAGCTCGCGCGCAGCAGCGGGCCGCTCAACGCGGCGGCGGCGCAGGTGCTGGCAGCACGGGGAAGGCGGGTCTCGCCCGTCCCCGTGACACGGCTGCGCACCCTCACCGAGCTGAAGGTGCGCTGGGGGGGGGCAGCAAGCAGTGAAGGCAGCAAAGCACCCTGCGGAGTGGAGTGCTCCTGGGCTTGGCTGCGCCTGTCCAGCAGCAAGCTGCAAGCAGCAAGCTCCTGGACTCTCACGCCTGGCATTGTGGCAGGGGTGGTGCCCTGTTTTCACAGAGGCGCTTGCTCTGTTGCAAACAGCTATGTCTGGAACACGTGCTGCAGGTACTTGACCCTGGGCACCTGGCAGCCAGTGCTGTCGCTGCACAGAGCATGTGTAAAAAGAGGCTGCTGTGCTTGCAGCTGGAGGACCTGCGGGCCCTGGCGTCCCGTGCCGGGCTGGAGGTGGAGGGCAAGGGGAGCAAGACAGCCCTGGCAGAGCGCCTGTGGAGCGCGCTGCTGGACGAGGGCGGCGGCATGAGCAGCACCGGCCCCCCTCGGTGAGTCACATTCTCCCAACCCAATCTGTCACAATTGTGTGAAAGCACTTGACAGTCGCTCTTGACGGATGGAATAGCCCCAACATGCACTAATATTCTCTTTGTTATGATTTTGCTTTGCATGGGGGCTCAGGGAAGTGATTCCCGGAGCTGGGAGCGCACGCGCCGCGGATGCGGGTCCCACAACAAGCTCTCCACATGGTCAGCGCGAGGCCGGAGGCGAGGGAGCTGGTGCAGGAGCAGCTGCGGCACTGGAGAGCCAGGCAGAGGGCGGCAGCCCTGCCTCGGCCTACGCGCGCGTGGTCACGCCGCAGGAGGCGCGCTGGCCCCGGTCGCGTGAGACTAAATGCGAAGGATGGTCCGCAAGGCGGGGTGTGTGACGTGTGAGGGTCGTACATGCTGATTACGGCTTATTGTCCTACTGTCATCAACAGAAATGGCTGGCGGGAGCTGCGTTCATTAGTATGCATCGTCCGCTGAAAGCCCACGCGTTACACTATTCATGCGCACATGCTGGGGATGCTGTGCTGATGCTAAGGGCATTAGCTCCATGTGGGCGCGTACAGCCAGCGGCCACTGAGACAGGACGGCGCTCGGCAGGTGGCAGGGCTGCTGAGCGAGGCGCGCTGCGACGATGTTGCAGTCCTGGACGTGCGCCCGCGCGAGTGCAGCTTCACAGACTTCTTCGTGCTGGCCACTGGGCGCAGCCACCAGCACGTATTCACCGCTGCGCACGCGGTCAGATATGCGGTGCGTGCAGCGCAAGCTGGTCCTCGCGTTGCCTGCTGTCATGCTGTTGCTGTCCCTGGCTTTGACAAGGGTGGCTGGGGCGCAGCTGAAACAGCGCTGCACGGAGGTGGCGCCGGGCGTGCCGCCGCGCGTGGAGGGCACCAACGGCAGCGACTGGCTCGTTGTGGACTGCGGCGGCACCGTGGTGCATGTGCGCTGGCCCTTCATACCAGCGCTGTCACAGATCCCATTGTGCTCTGCTAAGCACCAGCCATGATCAGTCGTCATTGTCGTGCTCGACGTGTTGTGCACAGTCGTGCTCGAGTCTTTTTAGGCGCCACTTGCATGTGTGACTCTTCCTTGCCACAACTTATGGTGTGTTGGACACTTGGGTGTGCAGGTGATGACAGAGGATGCGCGGCTGGAGTACGATCTAGAGGGCCTGTGGGCTGCAAACCAGCCTGAAGCCGTTAAAGAGGACGACAGCGCTCAGGAAGAGGACATTGTGCTTTCCACGGACTTTGAGTGGGACGAGCGGCCTGTGCGCAAGCGCATAAGCGGGTGATGCCGGCGGATAGCAGAGTATGTGTTGTTTACGCTTACAGCGTCCATGAATGTAGTGGTCTTTGTCAGTGTCCAGTGCAACCTTGCTCACACTGTGAAAAGATGGAGCACACGGCAGGCCCACAATGCGGGTGCTGCAGCTCAAGCTCATCAGCCAAAGTGCCGACCAAAGGACTCTGCAAAACTCCCGTTCTCCGTTGCCTAGCACAACAGCGTTCTGTCAAATGTTCCGACCCATGGCAAAAAGCAACACACACATGAGCATGTCGCCCTACAACTTCGCGCTGAGCACCCGCATGTCCCCCCTCACTTCCGTTTGCCAGCCTTTATCCGCGGCGTTGTACCCTCCAACCTGATGCCCTTGCCCTTGTACACAGACGGCGGCCGGACCTGAATAATCTTTGCCGCGGCCTGGGTCACCTGCACACGCGCACCAAGTCACTACCATACTGCACTACAAAGATGACAAGTTAGCATATCACCAGGTCAAGCTGGGGCAACACTGCCTTACGGCACCTGAGCACAAATTTCAGCCAGCCTGCACCATGGGACGCTCTTACAAGGCGCTCAAGGACAAGTAGGTGCTCACAGGCGGTTTACAGCAAGCCAAACGCGCCATGCATGAAGTATTTGCATGCGCAAGCGCACACCTGGTTCTTATCTATGCCATACAAGCCGATCAGCGTGGGCTCTGGCAGGAAGGCTCGCAACGCGTCTGGCAGCGTGTAGCGCACGTCGTGGCTGAAGCCCACCTTCAGAGTAACGACCTGTGGACGCGGCATGCCGCGTCCTCACAAGTGCATCAACCTTGGGCAATTGTAAATGGGGACTCAGTCCGATACAGCGCAGCATGCACATAGCGCAGCATAGACACAAGGCAGCAACGCACACTAGCGATGGATTAGCCCAGGCCAGAGCGAGCAGCCAGGGCGCACACACGCTTTTGACTATGTCTCATGTCAGAAGCGCTGAACAGGCAGCAGGATGCAGGAGGCAAGCGTGTGTGCACCTGGCCCTGCACAGAGGCGCGGTAGCCAATCCCCACCATGCGCAGGTAGATTAGGTAACCGCGCGTCACGCCTTGTATCTTGTTCTTTATCAGGCTCTGCGTATGCACAGGCGCAGTCGTCATCCGAGCGCCTGATGCGTTTGCGAGCTTATGGCAGGCAGTCCCCACACACTGCAGACTAGTGCAGGCAGTCCATACGCACAGCAGAACGCCAAGGGCATGGCCAATATGGCGACGCTGCATGGCAGGTAACAGTCAGGCAAGCGCAAAGCAGCGTTCTGCCTTTGCTTGTTTGGCACCGCTGAACGCTTGAAAGGAGGAGCAGACACAAGTGCTATAGGATGCAGGGCGCTAGGCTACGCAAGCAAGCCAACGCCGGTCAGGAATGAGCCCCCCCAGTGAGGGGCGCTGCCTGGATTGTGCCAAAGAACGCCTTGTCGGAGGAGCAAATGTCTATGCTGCGCGACTCTGGAGCCAGGCGCACAGCCGCCACACCCAGGCTGTCCAGCTTGCTGAGGCACGTGCGGTTGGTCCCAAGCGGACCGCTGATAACGAGCTGGTCCGCCTGCTTGGCAACATGCACGTTTGGCGGCACAGCAATGCTCGCCTGCTGCACCGCCTTTCGCAGCACGTTCGCTGCGCCGCGCAGCGCGCTCATCGCGGGGCAGCTGCAGGGCTGGGCATGCAAGGACACACAGCAGGGGCAGTGGCTGGTTGTCTCGTATGTGTCAAGTGCTGTGGACCCTTCAGCAGTCAAAGCTTCTATAAGCACGCACCTTTGGAGTAAACAGCAGCCAAGAAAACGACCAGAGTCCAAACAAGACCTATCTGACATACACAGGTTGTCAGGCGCCAGCGTATGGCCGTCTACTTGGGCTGGTCTCTGGCCTTGCCTTGCGCCCTAAGCAGCCAAATATATGTGTGTAGTCACCAACGTGCTTTGGCGCTTGGCCGCACAAGCTGTGCTTGCACATCGCTTGCTTTCCCAATAGAAGACGGTGTGTGTCGTTATAAGCTATACGTTGCCAGGATGTAGGCCGACCAGCAACACTGTCTTGTAGCATGGGCTGCAACGGTGTATGCCTGGGTCAGCGCTATAGCTTTGCAAGTCTTGGCGAACGCCACAGATAGGGGACATGTTATCGCAGACCAGTGCAGTCACAGATATGAGCCAGCTGCGAGCGCTGCCAATGCTGGCAGCGCTGGCAAGGAGTTGCATGGCAAGGAGTAGCTATGCCGGCACGAGCACACTGCTCACCAGGTACATCCGCAGCATCCTGGTCCACGAAGGCTCATAGGCACTGTCCTGCCTGCTCTGTCTCTCTGAGCACAGCAAGCAGTTGCCGCTGTGCTTGCACGAGTCACCGTTGCTTGGGCACGCCCTGGCATGCGTGAAGAATTTGTTGCTGAGCTGAGCCTTGCACACCATTTCTATCCTCATGCGTCTTGTTGTGTGCAGGCGCTGCTTGGCGAGCTCGCACAGGGGCTGGACAGTGCGTCCCAGCGCCAGGCGCACGCTGGGAGGGCTGAGCGGCAAGGTCGCCGTGCACCAGACGACACAGGTATGACACTCGGGGGTGGCTGCTGAGTAAGATGATGTCTGATAGTCAATTTAGCGGTATGCCCAGGCACTCAGGCAATCAAGTTTACACATGCTTATACATGCTGATTGTACAATCTCAGTCAATGCATGCATGATCCATGTATAGAGTTGGCAAAGCTGCGCACTAAACAGCCACACATCATGGGTTGCTTACTGATATTTGCACAGCATGCTAAGTGAGAAACAAGCATGCCCTTCTGTGCATATCACATGTGATTCACATGTAAACTGCTCAACTCCCCATGCGTCTTAATCACTCCCTACTGTGTATGCCCATGTCTTCCAAGCAGATGTTCTGCCATACAATCATTTTGAACGTCAGCGCTGACAGGCGTGCTGTCACCTTGGGCAACGTGTGGGCTGACAACGGCGTGCAGATGTGCTTGGCTTGTTGGGACCCTGACTTATCCTGCGCATGCGCACGCAGGAGACGCAGGACTTCTGGCGGCAGGTCCTGGAGCGCGTGGACCGGCCGTCGGCGAAGAAGCTCGCCGACGGCCTGGACCTGAGCCAGCCGCTGGGCTACGCGGTGGGCAGCAAGGACGGCAAGGGCGGCTCGGCGCTGGTCCGCTTCATGGTGAGCGTCAAGCGCACGCACCCGACCAAGGTGCTGCTCGTGCGGGTGCGCGCCCGCCCAGCCTGCTGCAGCCTCACACGGTGGGCTGCTGGAGCTGCGAGGGATGTGCAGCCTGTGCCGGGGGGGTGCGCAGGTAGTATGCATACGCGCACAGGGTGCAGATGCAAGAGATGCTAGCCATGTCTTCCTGTGACCATGCTATGGGCGTGGCTGTGGGACTGCAGGCGGGCGGCTCTTGCACAACGCTGGTTGTCGCTGTGGGAGCAGCCAGGGTCTGCTGTGCAGCTAGCGGGAACGCGAGGCCCCTACGCGGCGGCGGGCGCGCGCAGGTGGGCGAGTTCTACGAGGCGCAGGGCACGGATGCGGTCATGCTGGTGCAGTGGGCGTCGCTGAACCCCATGGGCCGGAAGCCGCCGCCGCGCGCCGGGGCGCCCGTCGTCAACCTGCGCCGCACGCTGGACGACATCCTGCAGGGTAGCGGGCTGTCCATAGTGCGCTCACGCTGCCCTGCTTATGGGTGCAGGGCTGGGCATGGGTGCTGGGACCCGCGCCTCACGCAGATGGCAGGCTGGAACAGTCCATAATGCGCTCAAGGCTGCCCAGCTTATGGAATGTGGGGGGTAGGCTGTTGCAGCTGCTCTTCCAGCGGGCCACGCGACCATGCGCGATGTCCTGGGCAAGGCGCGCCGGTTGCGGCTCGTGACTTTTCCAAAGCAGGGCATCCATGAGCGCACTCCGGCCTGTTCCAGCCTGTCGGCTGGGTGAAGCGCAACTTTGTAGGCGCAGCCTTTGAGACAGGCTCATGGCACAGATGAGCACTGATGGCATTGCTAGATGTTACACAGCATGTCAAACCAACAGTCAGGTAGGCTGAGAGTGCCTGATCATACTCCGACTTTGTCTGCTAGCATTGCATCCATAGAGTCTGTTGAGCAGGACGCTGCTGCCACATGCGGGTGCGCCTGCGATCTGCGTTAATGTGTTTGAACTCATGGCTGTGTGCAAAGCTAGAGGGGGCGAGCATCATCCAGGCAGGGTTCAAGCAAAGGAGTACTGTATGCTTCGTGGCATGGCCTGGCAGGTGGTGTGCGAGGAGACGCCCGAGCCATACGCATACGGCTCGCGCTCCAAGCCCAAGGAGCGCTACGTGGGCGGCATCGTCACGCCCGCATCGCCAAACTACGTGCATGGCCTGGTCGACATAACGGGCGCCGCGCCACTGGCAACGCCGCCGCCGCTTCTCGGCATCGCCGCGTCCGTCACTGGCTACCAGGCACGTTTGTGCATGCATGTTCAGTCATGCATTGGTGTGTCTTTTAGGCAGTGTTGTGCTACTTTGGTCGTCCCCGCTCTGCAGCCATGTGTTGTTGGGTACTACAGGCTGCACGCACCCCTCATCAAATGCATCAGCTGTGCAGCAGCCTTACACCACACGACCTGGTGAAGACTCTTGCTCATATGCTCTTCAACATGCAAGACCACTAGCTGTCTCTGCTGCTCCAAGACAGCTCACGCAGCAGGTCTGTGACCTGTGGCCTGACGGCGGGGTCTGCACAGGTCATGGAGGTCAGCCCGGACACGCTGCAGGTCATGATCACGGAAGGCCTCACCGAGGACGCCGTCTCTGCGCGCATTCACAAAGGTGCCTCCTGAAGGCTCCTGCTGCTGGTGTATCCCGCTCGTTGCAGCCTGCTGACGCGTGTCAGAGATTTTGCCTCTGTCAACTGCTGAAAGCCTAACAGTCCTGCGGGCCACTTAGTGTTTGGCACCCACATGAACCTGCCGACCGCCATTCTGCTGAGCTTCTAAAGGACGGGAGACAGTGTGATGCGAGACGGATGCACGCTAGAAGTGTATCATGTGCTGCTTGCAGGTGGCTTGGTACCGCCGCTGTACCTGCACTCCTCGCTGCACACCACCCCGCGCGGCCGGCTGTCTGAGAGCGGGCCCGAGATGGAGTGGGAGCATCGCATGGCGCAGGTCTCCCGCAACCAGGTGCGCGCCGCTCTGGCCCTGGCCAGACCCTGCACATTTTGTAGTTCGGAGGCTTGAAGCCTGCTAGGCGCAGGTCGCGCACACTCAGGATCGCATGGCCGGATCCCTCTCGCCCAGTGCATGTATGTCCCAAGAGCTTTGGAACTGCGGATACCCAACAATGTGCAGATCGTCATGCGTCACCGCACCGACAAAGAGACGTTCCGCGGGCAGTGCGGCAGCTTCATCCCAGGGCTTGTAAATGGCGTGCATGGGCAGGCGGAGTAGTTGGCAGGATGTCAGATGAATGGTCTTGACTTCTGTCGCGCAGGTCGGCATGGTGCGGCCGTACAGCACGCCCGACGCGCTGGAGGGCCTGCTGCAGCTGGTGCGGACCGACCACAACATCGCGCCCACCCAGGAGTTCCGCCGCCTCATCAACCTGCCCGGCAACAGGCGCGCCGCTGCAACCAGGTGTTGTGGTCCATGCTGATCTGGCTTTCCTGCCTGGCTTCTGGCTTGTGCGCATGCACTGGCCCTGTATTCATGCACTTCGCATGCATGCATGCAGTCTGTTCCTTGCACCAATCGGCGTCGCTGCGCGTAAGATATTCAGGCTGTGGTTGAGCATGACAAGATGAGTGTCTCCGCAAAGCGTTTAGTATGCACCCTATGCCGGCTGCCTCACAGGTTTGCTTCATGTTGCCCAGGTCATAGGGCGGCTGATGCGTATCACAGCGCGCACGCTCAAGCCTACCGGCAGCGCGCGGCAGGCCCAAGCCCGTGTACATGTGCACGGCGATGCAGCTGGGCATCCACGCGGGCGCGCGCGGCGTGCCCAGCCTGCTGGACGCCGCGCTGCCGCGCGAGGCAACGCTGCTGGCGCTGCGCTGGGCGCGCCGCACGCTGCTGCACCCGCCGCCGCCCGACGTGGGCGCCGCGCTGCGCACCGCCTGCCGCCTGCTCTCTGGCGCGCCCTCAGCTCCCTGTAGGCCGTCAGGCTGCAAGCACGTCAGTGCACCTGCCACGGCCATGGCCTCATCGTGAATTGCAAGCAGCTGTGCAAGGAGCTTGTGTGGTTGCTTCTCGAAGCGCTCGCGGCCCGCCTCGCCCCGCGTCTTCGCTCGCACCGGTGCGGGCTGCTGGCAACCCTGCTGTGCCTGGCGCGCAGAGGTCACAGAGCCACTGCCTGAGTGGGTGGCCCTCGCGGCGAGCGACATCGCGGTCAAGATCCGGAAGCGTCAGGGCAACGCGCCCTTCTTCAAGGAGCTGGCGGCCGTGCTGGGTGCTGTGCAGCATGTGGCGGAGGCCCCAGGCGCGCCGCTCAGGGGCTGACCAAAGGAGACAGGCTGCTGGGCCATCGGGGCTCCAGCCTCATGGTGCACGAGTGCAGTGTGTTGCAGTGGTTTTGCAGGGCCCGGGACTGCTGACCATGCTGTTGCGGGTCCCTGTGGAGCTGCAGGGTGCCGGTGCTAGGGCGCTAAATGCGTCGACTCAGCTTCACGGCTGCTTGCTGTGCTCACTTCTGGAGCAGCAAAGAAGGCTGCATGGCTGATGATGGGCAGGTCTGCGTGCTCTGGGGGAGGCGCTCTTGCCCGCAACCCAGCTGGAGATTGGCACCAAGCTGCTCCTGGACGACCTCGCTGCCGCCTGCCGGTGTGGGCACGGATTTGACGTGGTGTTGTGAGCCCTGTGGCGCAGAGAAGCGGATTTTAATTGCTGAGTTGCATCAATGATTGAGTTAATAAGTTGCATACCTGGCCTGCACAGGGTAATGGTGCTGCGGACGGCCAGAATGTTGATGGCAAGACATTCACACTGCCTTGGCCATGGCTGAAAGTGCAGAGCCTGAAAGCGTTAAGTCGTGTCTGACTGCGCTCTTGCTCCCATGCAAGGCGGACAGTGACTGCGTGTAACACATGGCCTGCTCCTCGCAGGGAGGCCGTCGGGAGGATACGCGTCGTGGTGGATGACTCGGCAGAGTCAGATGGCGATGACGAGGAGGAGGAGGAGGATGTGGAGCGGGTGCGGCTGCTCTTCGCATTACCCTTTTCTGGCCCGTTCTGGCTTGAAGTCTCACGCTCTGCGCTTCCACGAGAGCAGGTACTGGCACGTGGCTGCAAGGTTTGGGAGCCTGTAAGTGCGCGCGTAATTGCAGCAACAGCGAGGCCGTGCCACATGCACGAGAGTGCATGCAGCACTTTTCACGGCGTTGCAAAGCGCAGCATGAGCGCACCGCCCGTATGTTATCGCCCCTCGGACTTGCCAGCTGTGCGATCATGCCACGCCACCGCGCTGGCAGCCGTGAGCCGCAGCGCTACGCGCAGACGGGGGGCGTGGAGGTCGTGCGGCGCCTGTTCCTGGACAATGAGACCTTCCGCGGGCGCGTCCGCCCGGAGCTCATGCGCGTGCAGGTCGACGCGGTGCGGCCCGTCTCCCGCGGCCGCGCTCCATCAGTCCATTGATCCGTGGCCGTGGCACGAGTACAAGGCTGGGATGCGCACTGCGCAATGCAATGCTGTGCGCTGCGTAGCAGGGCATGAGCGCAGGGTGCTCAAGCGCCCCTGCATGGCCTGGCCTGTTGCGATGGCGGCCACCAGGGGTCTGTGCGCAGGTGGAGGCGGCGGGCGCGGCCGTGGTCGCGGCGGTCAGCAGCGTGCTGGATGCGCTGCTGGCGCGCAGCCGGCAGCGCGACATGCCGAAAGTGGGCCCGTGCGTCGTGCACGACAGGCACAACAACGCCGTGTGGCTGCACGTGTTCAAGGGCTCGCATGTATGCCCCCTTCCCTGTGCTGATTCACAACCCTCCTCACCCCATGCCATGAGCTAGTGCAGATTCAGGATCATGCGTGCGTGCATGTATCAGCTTTGTGCAGCTGTGACATGGCTCTAAATCTACACTGAGACAGTCGAGCTACACGCCTTGGCACAGTGCCCTTCGACGCACGACGCACGACCCTTAGACGCACGACCTTGCTGGCGTGCCCGCATGCATTATGTCATATGACACCTTTATAGTGCCATAAGAAGCATCGCTGTTACAGGCGGCGACGGCGCTCAAGGAGCTGGGCCTGGACAACCCGCGCGACCGCAACGGGAAGGTCATCAGGGAGAAGTATGCGACGCCAGTGCTGGAGGCCGCGCTGGAGAGCTACCGCGCCGCGTGCGTCAACGCGCACGACGCCGTGCGCGAGCAGCTGGTGCTGCTGGCCGAGCAGCTCGAGGTGGGCGACGGCGCCGAGAGAGCTGTTGATGCACAGTAGGTTGACAGCTGTAGGTTGAACATGCGATCAATACGTGAAGTACAGCTGGCTGCACATCGCGTCCTGGCGCTGCGTCAACTCTCCGACCTGGCTGTACAGGCGTATGGCGCATCCATATGGTGCACCGCCCTCTAGCAGCGCGAGGTTGCACCAAGTCATTCATTCCTCTATCGCACGCACGCGTGCACTGCTTCGCGCCGGGGGTGACGGCTCCTCTGGCGGCGCGCGCAGCCGGCGCTGCCGCAAATGACGGCGGCCGCGTCGCTGGCGGTGGTGGCGAGCGCGCTGGAGGCGCACGTGCGCGAGGCCGCGCGCCGCGGGTGGGCGCAGCCGGAGCAGCTGCCGCGCGGGGAGCCCGCGGCCATGCAGGCGTGCGCCGCTCCTGCTTCCTCTCCGGCGCCGCCATGCCCGTAGTCCGCCAAGCAGCCTAACTTCGCCCATCGGGCCTTGGCCGCGGAGCAGACATGCAGCGCTGTGTGTGCGGAGCCCAGGGCGACAGCGTCACCGTGAAGGGCTGCGCGGCAGGTGGACGGCATGTGGCCGTACTGGCTGGACGGGCGCGCAGCGGGCACTGTGCGCAACTCCTTTGCGCTGGGCTCCATGGCGCTGCTCACAGGCGCGCCCCAGGCTGCCAGACCGCTGGCTGCGATGCACGCGGGTCAACAGCCTTCGCACAGTGCTCTGGCTGCTCAAGGGCGCTGTGTCCAGCCTGCTGGACAAGCAAAGGCTGTGTTACCTACCCTACCCTCACAACATGCTTGGCTGCACCCGACCAGGAATGGCCCTCTGCAACGAGTTGTGGGCTTGCTGAGAGCTGGCAGCCGTGCGACAGGGCCCAACATGGCGGGCAAGAGCACCGTGCTGCGCTCCACGGTGGCCGTGGCGCTGTTGGCCGCCTGCGGCTTCTACGCGCCTGTCGCGTCCGCCAGGGTGAGGCGCAGCTCCCCTGGTTGCCCGGCTGCACGCACTTCAGGCTGACAAACATTGCGTACATGCCAGGCAGTGTACAGCGTGGCGCTTTTCTGCATGGCTAAGCGTGAATACTGTGTGCGAGCTTGATGCTGCCGTCGCTGCTTTACATGGAGCTTCAGACAATCCAGGAGCTACAGTTGCCCTGCGTGAGCCCCGCACATGCTCACGAAGGTCATACCGGTAGGTGTGAGCTGTTGCGCGCTCTGGCGGCGCAGGTTCCGTACACGGATGCTTTCATGCTGCGCACGTTTAGCGCGGATGCGCCGCTGGAGGGCCGCTCATCCTTTGCGGTTGAGATGCAGGAAATGAGGTCCGTGCTACCATGAAAATGCCCTGCTATACTTCGTCTTTGATGCTGCCCCACCCACCCTGTTTTGAGGCTTGCATTTTTTCATGCAAGGCAGTCCTGATGATGGACAGATGTACAGCGCTCGCGCCTGTTCTGCATACAATATGTGCACATGCACCCGGCATACCACCGTGGCTGTGAAGGCCTGCAGCTATTCTTAGTAAGGCTGAGATGCGGCAGTGGGTGCTGCCTCAGGATGTGAGCTAAGCTTCCTCATCCCAGTGGGTGCCAAACAACCGTGGGTGGGCATGTCGTGGCGCAGCGCAGCGTGTCCTCGCCCTGTGGGAGGCGCACTCACGTGCGGCGCGCGGACGCCGTTCGCGCGTCCCAATATGCCGGGCGAGCCTGTTCAGGCTCGAGCGAGCGCAGGCTTCCGCCTCTGCGTGCTGGAAGGCGCCCGAAGCGCGCGCCAGCCCCAACCCTGCGCCACCCTGGCTCAGGTATGTCCTGGAGGATGCGGGCGGGGACGCGCTCGTGCTGGTGGACGAGCTGGGCAAGGGCACAGAGGCGCGCGCGGGCACCGCGCTGGCGGCCGCGCTGCTTGAGCACCTGGCGCGCACGGGCGCGCGCGGCATCTTCGCCACGTGCGCGCCGTGGGCGCCGCGGCACACCCCGGCTTCCTCTGTCGAGTCAGACATGGCATTTCTCACTGGGGTCTGCCCCACAGTGAGGGCTGTGCTTCTTCAGCACCGGGCGCCTCCGACCATGTGCCCACATCTGAAACATACTCCATTTTGTGTTGTGTGTTTCGGGCGTGCGCTTGTACGCATGGTGTGTGATGTCGGCTGTGATGTGAAGTGGTCATGAAAGAGCTATGCTGTGCGGGCGCATGGGTCGACACGCAGATCGCGCATGCCAGGCACCTGCACCAGCTGCTGGAGCTGCCGCTGGACGCGCCGGGACTGGTGTTCAAGTGCATGGAGACGCGCACAGCTGGGGGCGGAGCCGGCGGGGCAGAGCATGGCGGCGCTGGGCCGGGTGCGCCCAAGGATGCGCTTCCAGGCGCGCTCTGGAGCGCAGTGCATTGCCATGCGGACGTGCTGCAAGGTCTTGTGATTATGCTCAAAGTCTGTTATGCAATGCTCTTGAGACAGCACGCTGGCGCTTTGTGGGTTGGTGCCTGGTTTGGTATGAACGGCAGGTTGCCATGTTACAGGTACTGCATTGAGACCTTTTCGCTATCTGCGAAGTTGGCACAAAACCCAATGCTTTGCTTGTCAGAGTGGTATTGCAGAACGGCATGCAGTTTCTGGCCGTCTCAGTACCCCCTTCATACGTCATTTTCCTTGTTTGCTTAGCCTTGCTGGCTAGCTTGCTGGTGCCGACTCTGGATGGGCCTGCAGGCACGCGGGAGGCCACCTGGCGCATGGTGGACGGGACGTGCGTCGAGAGCATGGCGCTGGAGGTGGCGCGCCAGCATAAGCTGCCGCCCGGCATTCTGCGGCGAGCCAGCCTGCTCTACCAGGTGCGCTTCTGCCTGACCACACGAGCAGCAACGTATGATCAACCTGTGCTGTGCTGGTAGTGCGGAGCGGCTAGGCGCGGCCTGGCCGCAGCACCAGCGCTGCGCATGTTAGCTGGCGCCCGTGGTATGGAAGCATGCAGAGCTTGTGCGGATGGCTTTCCCAGCGCGCGTGCGGGCTCACGATGTGATGCTAAGGGATAACCAGTGTGTTAATGACGTAGAGAAGACAAGAAAGCTTTGAAGTAGTGAGGTGAAATGGAATGTCCTTTTCAAGTCCGCATCCACATCTGGGCTGCTATCTGCATGCATGTGGCTCGTGCCCTACTACTCACAGAGCCTTAAAGGCTCAATCAATTGCCTGCCAGCTTGGCAGTCCAGGCATGTGGCGCAGGCTGCAATCCATATCCCACCCAATTACCTTCCCTACCCAGCACCAAGCGCATCTTATGGCTGACCGGCAGGAGCTGCTGAGGCACCCACCCGCTGGTCAGCCGGCAGCCGGACCGGCCTCGCCGGAGCCGGGCGCTGATAGCTCGGAACGCAGCGCCGGGTACGCAGCGGTTGCGCGCAGGCTGCGCGATAGCGACAACAGCGATGCGGACGTCGGGGAGGCCGGCAACGGTGCCGGGTGTGCGGCTGAACCCGCCACTGAAGTGCAGGACTCACATGAGATGCCTGCCATGTGTGCCTGCTTGTACCAGAGGATGCATAGCTGATCGGCAGACGTACATTCATGTGCTGCTGTTTTACCACAACAGCCATTGCCGCACGCAGGCATGCCTGGGCAGAACTGACACCTGCGGTCTCACAAAGAAGGCAATTGCAGAAAGCAGGCTGCATCACACGTGCAAAGTCTGGAACGCAGCAGAGTGTACTGTGACGTTGACCATCAAATTGCTAAAGTGACACGTCTGTGCGTCGCAGGCTGCGGCAGACCATTGAGGCCGCCGCGAGCGTGCTGCTTACCGCGGCTGCCGCCGTGCTGGCAGGCCCAGCGCAGGGCCTGAGCGCCGAGCCTGATCAGGCAAATGGCCGCCGCGCCTTTGACTGGGCGGCTGCGGGCGGCAACGGGCATGTGAATGGGAATGGTGCTGCGCCCGGCGCTGGAGGCGGCGGGGCGGGCACGAGCGGCGCAGCGGACGCGCCGCCGGACCTGGTGCTGCCAGTGCAGGCGCGCCAGGCTGCCGCTCTGCTGACCCTACTGCTGCATACGCGCCTGCCCTGTCATGCGGCGTGGACAGGTAAGACCTGGCCGTCAGGGCTGCAGGCATGCTTCCGCTGCTTCATATGTTCCTCCTCAGCCTGTCTTCTTCCATGTTCTTCATCGTGAGTTCTTTCCGATGCTGAAACACGTCGCTAGGATTCCAAATGGGGCGGGCAGGAGTTCGCCTGGACCATCCTGAGGACAGGGTCCAGCGCACAGTCAAATCAACGTTTCCTGCTCTCCTCTCTAGCTTTCATTCGCTGACACCGGCCTGGACCGCAGGTGGTGCGCGCGGGCCAGGTGCCCCCGCCGGCGACCGTGGGGCACAGCTGCGTGTATGTTGTGCGCCGGCTGGACGGCGCGTTCTACTGCGGCGAGACGGACGACCTGAAACGCGCGCCCTCCTGTTTGCACATGTTCATGCGCAGGGTTGCGCAGGCAGTGTGGATGCCATAGGAACTGCTTCGTAGGTGTGCAGGCATGCACGGGGGTGGACGCGCCCCTGACGTGTGCCGTTGCAATGCCGCAGGGCGCCTGGCGACGCACCGGCAGCTGCGCGGCGCGGTGCGCGGCGGGCCGCGCATGGAGGCCGCCTACATCGTGCTGCCGCCCGGCGCAGGCGGCAAGAGCATGGCGGTCGCCATCGAGAAGCAGGCCATCCTCGCGCTGCAGGCGCGCACCACGCGCCTCTGTCTGAAGGAGATAGCTTGCTTTCGTTCACGCCCACGTTTATTGCGTGCACCCATGCGTGTGCCATGGTGCCAGACGCAAATTGCGAGTAAATGTAGCAGCACCTTGCAGGCAGGGGCTGTGCATGCCAGGCTGCTGCCCAGTGGTGTGCTTGGCAATCCTGCTACGTGTGTCCGACGCCGGGACTGACCTGGTCGGCGGGCTGGCAGGCGGCAAGATTCCCGCTGATCGCTGCGGGCGACGCCCGGCGGCGCCAGGCGCCACGGCAGGCCTTTGCCGCATAGCAGCGGGCCGCTTCAACGGCGCGCCTCGACAGCGCGCATTTTCGCGCTTGGCCCATTTTTGGCAGCAGTGCTTTCATGCCGTGCGTGTTCTCAGAGGTGTGGCAGCATGTCAGCCTCAGTGTGCAGCTCGTGTGCTCCACTCGGGGAAGGTGCTCTGCAGTGATCTGCATGTGGCTTGTCCCCTTCGGTTTGTGCCAGTATAGCCAGACACAGCGCTACCTTGCAGCCGGCTCTGGGTTGCAGGGGAATCGGGGACAACAGGGGGATGAGCTAGGTCGCCTGGGGCAGGATATTGAAAGGGCCGGCGGGGCAATGATGCATCATGAACAACAGACTCTCGGCATGTTGTGGCGGCTAGTCGTTTATTGCTGGGTGCGTAGCGGACAGCATGCCCTGGTGCCAAAAGGTCTTTTACAATACACTAGAGGGACATGCCTTGCCCGCCGGTGGGGAATAGCTCAGCAACCGCATCATGAAGTCTGCGAAATCAGCCCCATCTAGCCTGTCCTTGCATTCTGCAAAATGCGTCGCAGGAGAGCAGGTCTCAAGTCAGCCATGCTGGCAATATGCCACACGGACGTGAAAGCTGGCTTGCTGGAGGCACCCCAGAGACGACCCCGTAAGCTGCAAGAACCATCGCACAACGAGACAACAACCCATATGCACGAGGCTCACTCAGGACGCCCCGACTATGGACATCAGCAAAAGTGGCTGCATCATAAGTCACCCGCTGTATGCCGCAGCACGCCTGGTGTGTATGCCAGGCAAATCTTTTTTGAAAGAACACAGAGTGCTTAAACACGTTTATTGCGGCTAGTGCCGCTTGGGCCACCCAAAAAGCTGGGATGTCTGCTGGAAAGGCTATGTGCACAAGCCCGCTATGAGAATACCCACACAGCTTATACGCCGCCAATGTGGCTTTGCGGGTCACCATACATTCAACCAGGCTGGCTGAGTGTTAGTACAGCACCCAAAAAGGCCTGCCTCCCGTGGTCACCCGAAAAAGGCCTGCCTCTCATCCTGGATAGCTAGTAGGTCAGCCCTGAGCCATGCCCAATGCAGCACCTCCCGTAAGCCGCACTCCATGTCCACACAGAAAGGGCCACCATTGACCACACCCTGAAAGTGCCGTTCAGCGCCCAGGGCCTAAAAGGTGCCGTTTAGCGCCCACTGCCATGAAGTGTCGGTTACGGTCGCTTCGTCAAAATCCCGGAAGCCGAACTGGTTGAGCACATGCAGCATGAAGCCACAGTCGTTGTTCAGGCGGAGCGGATTGCTGTCGTCCTCAACAAAGCCGACGCCGTTGTGCACCTGCCGCGCGCGCACATGCTTTGTGCGAGCGCCTCGAGCCAGGTCCAAGTGGAAGCACCTTATGAACTTGAAAGCTGGCTGGTTCCGCGCTGTATGGCTTCCTCTGAGACACAGCTCGTCATATCGCGCATCTGCAGGCGCTACATGCACCTCGACATGCATGCATGATCAGTACCGACACTACATGTCCTGATTGTAACCCTGAGCGCATGCGTGTTATAAACGAGGCCACGCGGGAGAGTTTAGGTTGAGACACGCTCTTGAGCGAAGAACAGGCAGCTATTGGTATCAACGCCTCAGTTATGGTGGCAGAAGACAAGTTGTAGATGCAAGAAATGTGCACTGCGGACCATGCACATTGTGGTGGTTCGAGTGCTTGGCAGTGACTGCTTTGCAGCTTCGACAGGAAGCAGCTCATGAGGTTTATCATGAAAGGCCTTGCAGGCAGCCCAGTATTCCGCTGCGGAGGGTGAGGGGCATCGCCGAGCTTGGCATCTGTGTATGCAACCGTGCCACAGCCATGGCATCAAGCACATGCTCTGTGACCAGGCACGTCACCTCATAAGTCGCCAGGCGGTCCGGGTCCGCAAAGGTCTTGCCGAGTGCGATGGCCTCGACGCTGCGGCGGCTGTAGGAGAGCAGCGGGTGCGCGCTCGAATTGCGCATCCATGCAGCCATGTCGCCCTGCCTCCCGCAGTCCTTGGCGTCGCAGTAGGCGTTGTAGCGTATGGCTGTCACCTGCATGCGCGCGGCGCCATGAGTGTGAGTGCACCCGCACTCACGGACAGGCAGGGGCTGTTCATAAGTGGTCACCATGTGAGCCTGCCCCTTTCCGCAACCCTGTCCTTGCAGCTGCAGCAGCAGCACCGCCGGCTCTCGCCTGCTGGTTCCCGCGACCGGCACCCAACACCCGCGCGGCCGCGCAGACCCCAGGAAGCCAGGCCGATCGCAGGCTGGCGTGCATGCACAGGGACGCGGCGCGGCCCAGGGCATGTGTGCGCTGGCGTGGCAGGCGGCCGCTGGTTCCCGGATCAAAGGCGCCGCCGGGCGAGCGTGCACGCGCAAGCGCACTCAGGTGCAGGGAGCAGCGCCAGCGCGCTGCGCAGCAGGGAGCGCGGGGCGCGCAGCCGGGAGCGCGGGCCGCGCGCGCCTGCGCGGCGTCATTGGTGCACCAGCGCAGCACGTCGCCGACGCTGCCGACCGCGGCCTGGTTGGGGAATACCAGGTACTCGTCCGGGTCGGCGTAGAGCAGGTACGCGGTGCCGGAGCCCCAGGCGTCCAGCGCCGCGTGGCTGTACACCATCGTCTGCCAGCACTTGATGTGCGGCGGCCCCGCGCACTCGGCCAGGTCGGTCCACGGCTGCAGCATCAGGTGCCCCGCGCGCACGTACGCCATGATGCGCTCATCCGCGTAGAAGCCGCGTAGGTAGGTCACCTGGCCGCCGCCGGCCGCCCCCGCCGTGAGCGCCGCCCCGCGCGCGGCCGACAGCCCGCGCGCCCGGCGCGCCGGCAGCGGGCAGCTCCTCTGCGGACGGCGCACAACCACAGGCCCCAGCAGGCCTGCGGACCACAGGGCCGCCGGCGGGAGCTGCCACGCGCGGGCACGCAGGGCTGCGGGCTGGGGGCGGCGGCACAGCTCGCCGTCCTTGCATATCTAACTTACATTTGCTAGGACGAGCGACGCTTCTGGCGCAGCGCGCGCGCCTGCGTGTACTGCACCACTTGCGCAAAGCCGATGCGGATGTGGTAGGACACGTAGTGCAGCAGGATGCGGTTAACGACCGCCTGCGGCGTCGGGTGCAGGAACGGGTGCACCACCGCAGCCACGCGCGGGCCCGGCGCGTACTCGGGGTGCTTCGGCCGCGGCGCCGCGCGCATCGCCCTGCCTGCGCGCGGGCCGGGGGCCGCGTGGGCGCTCTCCGGGTCCCTTCCGGCGCGCCCTTTATCAAGCACAAGAATGCAATGACTTTTTTTATTCATTCTAGCTGGGCGCCCTACTCGAGCAGAGTGCGATAGAACGTGCCGGGATGCATCGCGCGCAGGCAGGCCGCAACTCGGCCGGCGCGCACGGCCGCGCGCGCGCGGGCAGCACCCGGCGTATACAGCGCGTAGGCGTCAAAGCCCGCGACGCGCAGCTGGAAGTCGCGCAGCGCGTCCTCCTCCGACAGCGTGCCCTCAAACGGCACCGGCGTGCATATCCGCCTGCGCGCCGGCCGGCGCGTCGCGGTCGCTCCGAGGCGCGCGCGGCGCGGCCTGCCAGAACCGAAATGGCAGCCACGCAGGGTGCTCCGGATTGCACGCTTTCTTGCTGCGGGAGCGCTGTGCACGGCGCGCTCCGGCGGCGCCCCAGGGCGCCTGTTGCCAGCCAGAGGCGGCGCGCCGATGGCACGCGGCTGCATGCAGAACGCCTGACGCCAGGCACAGGCGGTCATGTCCAGGCACACCGGCGCTCGCTGGTACCCTCGGCTGGTTCGTCGGTCTCGTGCATGTCCAGATTATCCGCGTAGGTCACCAGCTGCCAATCCCGCGCGTCCTGGCCCGCGCCCGTAATCTCCCTGCGCGGGCTCCCATGGTCAGCTTGGAGGCCCTCCGCAAGCAACCCCCGCTCGTACAGCAGGTGCGCCAACGCCGTGCAGGGGCGAGCGCCTGCGCCCGAAGGCAGCTTGCTGGCTGTTATGGGCGCAGGCGGTGCATGGGTGGTGCCTGGGCGGCGCAGGCCGCACCTCAGGGAGACGCCAGGGTACGCGTGCTTGTCGAAGAACGGCTGGCACATGTATGTGTCCTTCAGGCTGTACCACTTGCGCTCCACGCTCGCCGCAAACATCAACCCTGCCGGCACGCAGGGCATGTCAGGAGCCCTGTGCGCCTGAAGGGCGCCTGGTGCCTGGCCTCATGCCGCACGCAGCACGCTGCAGATGCGCGGATCCGCAGCGGGGCTGGTGCGACAGCCGCTCAGTTCGCCACTGTTGCGGCGCCAAGCATCCGCGCCCGACTCGCATGAGCAGCACACCGGGCAGCAGCTGCTAGACAGTGACACGCAGGGCGCGGGAGCGCGCGCACCGCGGAACGTGATCCCGTCGTCTGTCTGCAGCGCCTTGATGAACACGTGCATGATGACGTGCTCCGGCGCGTGCGCGGCCGGGAATTGGCCGGGCAGCTGGAAGTGGCGGACGATGCCTGGCGCGTGCGGCGGCGCCGGGCGCTGCTCAGCGGAGAGGAGTGACATGGGGGCACTGGCAGGACATAAGCGGGACGGGGCCGTGTGTACGCCAGGAAGTGTTTTCAGGTACCTCCTTCGCAGCGGGATGTGCTGGACTGCGGCCGCCTCAGCTGGTCCTGAACCGGCGCCGCAGGTGCACGTGGGACACGCTGCGGGGCGCACCGCGCTTCCCGCTGTCCCCGTGCCTGCGCGAGGACAGGTCCTCGGCCCGAGAGCGCCGCTTCGGCCCACGCCCAATTGCTTTGGCAGCGGCCTGCCGCGGCGTGCTGCATCAGCGCGGTGTGGCGCATCCCGACCCTGGCGCTCAGGGCGCACAGCCCCTGCAGAGCGCACTCGATTGGCACAGACGCGCTTCCATGTTGCTGAGACACGCCGAGAGCTGACAAGGCCATTAGAGAACCTGAGTCCACATACTGCAGGGCGCACCTCCTCCTTCGATGCTAATATCACAGGCGGCTTATGCGCTCCGCGGCCCCTGCTGGCTAAACTACCTCGTGACGCTGCGCTCTGCGTGTGCGCACAGCAGAACGTGGGCGCCGTGCATGCGAGGGCCTGTATTCGTAATCCACTGCTCGCGGTAGAAAGTGCTGTAACTACATGGACAGCAAACAGCACTGATTGCGACTGCGAGCAGAAGCGGGCCTTGACGCAGCAGCGTTGCTGCGCTGTTACAGTGAGCCTGCGCACCTGCGGCGAGGCGGTTTCCTCGCGCAGCCGCACCCTTGGATCGGAGTGCGGCTCTGACTCGCTCAGTCCCGCCGCCTCCTCTGCAAGCTGCCCCCCGCTTCCCAGCGCCTGGCCATACACTGCTCCATTGGCTGACGCCAGCAGGACCGGCAGCAGATATGCTGCGCATATTGCCGCCGCGCTGCATGTGGAGCGCCCGCAGCGCGCCCTGAACATCCTGCTGGAGCGGGAGCGAGCGGGGTGCAGCCTCGCTCCTTTCCAGGGCGCCTAATCCATCACCAGTCCTCGTGGGTCTCACTGATTTGCGCGCACTACGAGGCCAAACCCATGATCATCAGGAACTCTTCTTCGGCAGCTCCATCGCAAAATCAAAATGGGCATGACATAATCACGCACACATCGAAGAAACAGCTTCCCAAGGAACCTGTTTACAGACACCATCCAAACTCTCATGCTCTCTCCTGTCCTAGACATCCGCACTGCGCATCAGGCGCTGGGCAGCAAATCTGCAGCGCTGTTGAAGGGCGCTGCGCTAGCCTGCTCGCACGAGGGGGCCGACTGAACAGGACCAAGACACACACTGCAAGCTCGAATACTTCGACATGGCACCCTACGACTCTCCTGGCCACAGAAGACTGTTTTATGGCATGCCCAGCCAGACTCCGAGTCTGAGACTTGCCAAACCAGGCACAATTAAGCTGGTGCACCAGCGGACATGGAGGGCCTTCTCAGCCGGCCTTCTTCAAGGACCGGTCAAATACAGAAACAACAGCCCCAGACTGGCACAGACAGCAGCAGGCGCCCTGGTGCTCGCAAGCGTGCGCATGCATGCAAGGCCAACTGGGTCCCGCCCGACACGGGCGCGGGCAAAACGGCAGCTGCTGATGGTCAAGAGGCGCACTCCACGGTCTATTCCGCAGCCCGTCCGGCCCTCAGTCATCGAGGCTCAATGCAAAGCCCGCACGGCAGAACCATGCCACACTGGCCACTCCCTCTCAGGTGCCACATTCCAGGCGCCAGAGCGCCCAGTGCTGCATATCAGTTCAACACGGTGATGCGCCCATGGCCCTGCCATGACGCGCATGACAGCCTGCCCGCCCCCGCCGCACGGAGCTGCGCAGCACCACCCTACCACACCCCGCTTCACTAGGCCAGGAAACCCCCAGCAGCCTGCGACATTAGCGGAGGGGGTAAAAACCGAAAGCTTGCCACGGCGCTGAGCAGCCCCCGGCGCCGCGGAGAGGCGCCGCGAGAAGGGCGCGCAGGCTCGGCGCGCGCTCAGGCGGGCTTTGGCGCCGCGGCGGCCGGCCGCTGCGTCGCGCCGCCGCGGCCGCCGGAGCGCGGCAGGCGCGCAATGAGGTCGACGACCTCGGGCGCGCTCGGCCGCTCGCCCGGCGCGTGGCTGAGGCAGCGCAGGTAAAGGTCGGCCGCCTCCTGCGGGCACTCGCGCGGCACCCTACCGGACAGGGCCTTGTCAGGGCTATCATCAACCCTGACCACTAGGGGACCAGCACCGGTCGCCGCCGCAGAATGGACTAGTGGGACACCACCACACTCTATACATGCAGGGGCCGATGAGCGCGATACGTGACAACGCCCATGCAAACAGGGTGGGGCGGTCAGGGCGGGGGTCGCACTCGGGCGCGCGCAGGCCGCGCATCTTATCGGGCTTCTCGCCGGTCATGATCTCCCAGAGCACCACGCCGTAGCTGTAGATGTCGGCCGCGCTGCCGACCATGGGCCGCCGGTAATCGTGCACCTCTGCGCGGCAGGACAGACCGGTGCGCGCCCGGCCACGAGCAGCCCGCCGTCTCACGCGGGCGTGGCACTGGGGGCCTGGGTGCAGCGCAATAGCACAATGGCATTAGGCAGGCACTGTGTCCAGCCACACTCGCAGGCCACGCAGGCCATCAGGGAGGCGGGGACAGGCGGGAGGCAGCAGGGGTGCGCCGCGAGCCACACGCCACACTCAGGGGCAGGGGCCTCGGGCCGCACCCGGCGCCATGTACGCCCACGACCCGCGCGCCTGCCGGCGCACAGACCAACAGCGTCAGCCTCCTCACACTCCGTCAGCCCGCGGGCCTGTATCTACGCCATGAGGCTGAGGCCGCCCGGCCCATGACCATCCCCAATTGCGCCATGCAGCCCGCAACTTGCCTGCCGCTGCCAAAACCCCACCGAGCCGGCTCATTGCAAGACCGCGCAGTCCCCCTGCACGTCGCGCGTGTCACAGGCAATATGCGATGGGCCTGCAGAGCTGCGCGTCTGCCCCTGCAGCCGCAGGCGCCTGGCCGGGAGGGCGGCGCGCCTGGGTGAACGCGATGCCTTTGCGGCCGCGGTTATAAGGTAGGGTGGGGTTGGGAAGGCAGGAAGGCGCCGCGCCTACGTGAGCGCGATGCCCTCGCCGGACTGCATGGCCTTGGCGATGCCCACGTCGGAGATCTTGGCGCTCAGCGTCTTGGTCAGCAGCACGTTGGCGCTCTTGATGTCCAGGTGCAGGATCTGCGCAGGCCGCGCGCGCGCTGTCAGCGCCCGCCGGCATCCCAGAGGCGCGCCGTTGTAACCTGGGCGCATTGCGCCAGGCCATGGCTGCATGCGTGCAATGTGTCTGTGCCGCAGCAAGCTTCTGGCGCCACGTCAGCATTTAGCACAAGCAGGCGCGTCTCTCCCACTGCATCTGGCGGGTCCGGCACCTGAGTGACTCCGTGCCCTGAGCCGGATAAACACGCCCTGGGGACCCGGGCGCGGGGCCGCGCGGCCGCGCCTTGTGCGTGTGCAGGAAGGCGAGCCCGCGCGCGATGTCCAGCGCGACGGCGCGCCCGTGCAGGTGCCAGCCCAGCAGGCGCGGCTTGTCCTTGCGGTCGCGGTCCTTGCGGATGGCCACCTCCAGGTTGCCGTTGGGCAGGTACTCCGACACGCACAGCATCTGCGCGCGCGCGCGTCCTGGCTCTCAGCCCTGCCGGCCGGCCGCTCTGCCGGGCTGCCGCTGGGCAGGGGTTCCGAAAATTTAGCGGCATCTGCGCGAGCGCACACTCCTCGCCTCCTGCCCCGCCGTGCTGCGCTTGTGTGCGGGTCAGCATGGCGGACGCAGCGTGGTCCATGCTGAGATGCAGGAGCGGGCCCAGCACCCACGCGCGCGCGCGGGGCCTCGCTTTCAGACCAGCATGTGGCGCGCCTGTGCCCATGATCAGCCACGCTGCGCATGGGAAACAGAAAGAGGCTCGGCCTCTCCTAGCAGCAAGCGCGATGTGCCATGATGTGCCCTACCCTGACCTTAGAAGTATGCCCTGGCCCCGCACCCGGCCGGGCTCCAGGCAGGCGCCAAGGAAGGAGACGATGTTGGGGTGGCGCAGCGCCTGCAGCAGCTCGGCCTCGCGCACAAACGCCTGCTCACGCCGCTCGTCCGCCTCAATGAGCTGCTTGACGGCCACCAGGCCATGCCAGCGCCAGCGGCCCAGGTACACCTGCGCGCGCCAGCCCCAACATTGCCATAAGGAACCCTAACCCTGTCCCCTACCCTGCGGCCCAGGTACACCTGCGCGCGCCAGCCTTTAGGGACGGTCTGACCGGCCAGCCTCTGCGCGCCACAGCCACGCCGGCCTTTGCCTCAGGGCACAGCACGTCGTAGCAGCGACGGCCAGGAGCATGGCAGGACTGCGAGGCTGCTAGGACGCAGCGCATGTCGGCCCTTCCTCCTCCCTTTCTCCCCCCTGGCCAGCAGCACGCTGGATGTGCTACCCTGCAACCTGGCGGCGCCGGGGCAAGCAGCGCCGCGGCAGGCCAGAGGCGGGGAGCGGCGCCGCGACAGGCCGGAGGCGGGTGGCAGCAAGCTGCCGGCGCAGCGCGCGGCGCGCACCTTGCCGTACGTGCCCGCGCCGAGCACCTTCAGGCTGCCGTCGTCGCGCGTCTCCAGCCGGATGTCGTTCGGGTCCACCTGCAGCCACCACGACAATCTGAGAATGCGCAGGCGCGGCGCCGCTGCCTCTGTCGGTTGCATTGGGACTTGGCAGACAGCGCGCGCTCGCTGGGCATGCAAGGTGGCAGGCGAGCGACCTCCTCTACTTATCCTCCTGCGGCCCCATCCTGGGCAAGGACGCAAGCCCAGGTTACCCTAACCCTACCCTGTCCGGGCGCACACGTTGGACAGCACAGCGCGGCAGTTGGAGGGCGGCCCGAGGCCGTCCGACAGCGTGGTGGTGCCGCCCAGGCCGCGCCGGGCGGCCCCGCCGCCGCCGCCCGAGTCGGGCCCGCCGGTGGAGCCGTTGCTGACCGACCAGCCGGCGTGCGTGCCGCTGTTGGGCGCCGTGCCCGACGACTGCGGCCCCTCCGTGGACAGCTTGGCGTCCTTGGCGCCCTGCGCTGGGCGGGATAGGGTTAGGGTGTAGGGGGAATAGGAAGATATCCCCGTCACAGTGAGAGGCGACGGGGGCGCTGCGCATGGCCGCCCTGCGCGCGCTCTCGAGCGCCGAGTCCAGTCCGACGGCCGAGCGGTGTCAGCATCAGATCTAGCCAGGCGCGAGGCCTTGCACGCGGGGCATGCACCCTGCACCGCATCGGACCTCGCTCAGCAGCCCCTGCCCCCCATGAGCGGCCACGACTCAGCCCGATGCACCTGGCAGGTGAGCGCGACGGACGCAAACCCTGCTCCGACTGTGACGGACGCTGACGGGGAGGGCGTGCCAAGATTAGCACTCATGCCAAGATCAGCATGCGCTGGACGCCTGCGGGCCTGCGGCGCTCCGGCGCACCCCAGAGTGCGTGCCGCCGTTCGCGAATAGGGTTGCGCCAGTGGGCTGCCTGCGCCGGCGGCGCCGCGCGAGCAGCGCCCATGCCGCCGCCAGCACGCCCAGCACGCCTGCCAGCGTCGCGGCCACCGCGATGCCAATCTGCGCCGCCACGGGCAGCCCTGCGCCCGCACATAAAGCGTTAGGGTTAAGTTAGGGTTAGGCTTACTCCCACGGGCGCCCGGCATGCTGAACCTGGCGGACTGGCACCGGCCGCACAGGCGCCCGAAGAAGCGTCGCTGCTGCGCCCGCCGGCGCCGAGCGGCCGTGCTGGCGCCAGCCGCCCCTGCTTGCGCAGCCCGGCAGGCGACAGGCGCACAGATGGCGGCTGACAGGACAGCCCCAGCATGTCACCAGTACGCCCAGGCTGTTCCTGGTCACTCATATCTGCTCGCAGCCTGCCTGCCAGCGCCCGCAAGGGGGCTGCGCAGTGAAGCGCTTCCAAGTGCTTCACTGCGCAGCTGCGCGCGACGAGGGCGCAGAGCGCCCGCACCGCTACTGCTCGGGCTGGGGACGGCGACGGTGGGCGCAGGCGCGGGCGCGGGCGCGAGCGGCAGCGCGGCCTGCCCGGTCACGTACAGCAGGCGCACGGCGTTGACGGGCGCGGGCAGGTCGCTGTTCAGGTCGCCCAGGGCCGCCAGCAGCAGCGCGGTCGAGTTGAGAATAATCTTGGCCTGCGCTCGCGCGCGGCAAGGTTTGACGATGACTTGGCAGGGAATTGACGGTGAGTCAGCAGCGCTGCAGCTGCGGCGGGCCGGGCAGGCACCACGACGCATAAAACTGGGGCAAGCGACTGGGTGAAGCGAACGCGCCGCCCAAGTCAGGATTAGGGCATGCATTGCAGCGCGCACCCCCGCCGTCACGGTCTCGTCCACGAGGGTCATCGTGAGCACGATCAGCGATGTGTTGACCACCGGCGCGCCGGCCGCGGCCGCGTCGGGCGCGAGCGCGGGCGCAAGCACGGGCGCGGCCATCAGCCGCCGTGCGGGCGGGGTGCCCGCCGGCGCGGCGGGGGGCGCACGCGCGCCGGGTCCCCCCGCTGGCGGCGCCCGCCCTGCGGCTCCGCCTGAGGCCGGGCCCACGGGCGGCGCCGCACGCTGCGCGAGCGGCGCTCCGGCCGGGGGCGCCGCCGACGGGGCGACAGGGACCCTCGCAGCGGGCGCGCCCGGGGCCGCCGCAGCCGTCGGGCCGGCGGCCGGCGCGGGCGGCCCCGCGTCCGCGGCGTCCAACGGCGCGGGCCGCGCGCGCGCCTGGCTGGCCGACGCCTGGCGCAGCACGCAGCGCCAGGCGCCGGCCAGCCCCAGGTTTGAGACCAGCGAGCGCTGCAGCGACTCGCCGACGGCCGCCGGCGCGCCCGTCGCGTTGTTCACGCTGAACACGGCCGCCAGCTGCGTCTTGTTAAGTGCCTGCACGGGCGGCGCCGCGTCAGCGCCCTGACCCCGTCCCCGCACTGCGACGCGGTCCGGGCGGGCGCGTCGGGGAGGGGCTAGGGCGCACGCTGGGCTTGGTGGCGCTGGCGGCCGGCGACGCCTCCAGCAGCGGCGCAAACCTGGCCCCGCGCGCATGTCAGCGCCGGCTCGCGGCCCACCAAGGCGCGGCCGCTGGAGCGCTTTGCGGCGCGCCAGAGCGCGAAGGCGCTGCTGTGTGCGCCGGCGATGCTCAAGGGCATCACCCATTACTCATAGGCTGTCGACCAGCAGGCGCCGCAAGCACTTCATAGTTGTCAGACAGGCAGACCCCACAAAAACGGACATCTGCTTTGCTTTGCAGAGGTTGCACTTGTGCCTCGCCCGCTCACAAGCGCCGCGTCCCAGCTACCATGGATCCGGACCGGGGCGGGGTAGGGCACCCTGACCCTAAGCAAGCGCACTTGAAGTACGCGACCGCGAGCGGGTTGAACGAGTTGTACGGGAGGCTGGTCAGGTCCACGATGTCGTTGGGCACGGTGCTGCGCGGGCGTGCAGATCCTGTTAGGGTTCCTGCCAGGCAGAACGCTGCTGTCGGGCTTCCTTGCTCCCAGCAGCGCACGACGCCGCTAGCGGGCGCGCATGTGGCCGCCGCAGCGGAGCGGGGGCGCCGCAGCGGCGTGGCTGCTCGCGGCTGACCGCGGCCCTGCGCCCACGGCTTCCTGGCGCCTGCGGTGCGCCCAGACATGCCCCGACACCACCGCACATGCCCGCCTTCGCGCATGCCCGCCTCCCCGTATACGCCAGCCGACCCGCGCGCCCCCCCCAGCCAAAGAGTGCGCTGCTGCAGCGCTGGGGGGCTGCGCGCAGGGCGGCCGGGGAGCGCGCCGCGGCCGCTGGCGCGCGCCTGCGGTTTGCCGGGTTGCGCGCGGTCTTCAGGAACGCGGAGGGGCGGTAGCGCGGGCTGTTGTCCAGCGACATGCCCAGCGGGAAGTGCACGAACAGGTCGCACTCGGCGATGTCGGCGCACGCCGCCGCGGCGCCCTGCGCGGCGCGCGCGCGCGACCGCGTTGGAGCGACGACCTCGCGCGTTCACACTGCGCCGCGCCATGCTGTGTGCCCGACAAGCGGCGGCGGAGGGAGGGCGGGGGGCGGCTGCGCGCACGCGGCGGTGCGGCGCGGGGGCGCACCGCGAGCGCGCCGCTGACCCAGCAGAACCCTGAGCCAGGGTTGACGGAGAGGCTGTAGTTTGCATAGTTGATGTACGGCGGGCAGCCGCTGGCCGACGTGTTGCCCGCGGGGCCCTGGAAGTCGTACGCCGCATAGTCCAGGCCCGGGTAGCGCACAAAGCCCGGCAGGTCCGGCGCGTCATCGTGCGTGAACTGCAGCGGCGCGCCTGCGCGTCGCGCCGCGCGCGCGCCTAGATTCAGGGGCTAGGGAGGGGCATCAACAGGCGCGTCGGGGCGCCGCGGGCGCCCCGCCACGCCGCTCCGCCGGGTGCTGCGGCGCGGGCCGTGCGATGGCTGGCCCGTCAAGAGCTGCGGGCCTCGAGTCTGCATATGGCCTCCTCACGCAAGGTCCGCCCGGCCCCGGCTTCCATCTAGTTGAAAGCAGCACCCATCCCCCAGAGCTGTCTGCCAGCTGGCACCACAAGCAGTTCAGGCTTGGTAGAGAGGCAGACCCCACACAGCGCATGCCCGCTTTGCAGAGGCCGCGGTGCGCCCGGGCGCATGCCCGCGCGCGAGCGCCGCGTCCCCGCAGCCACGGGGCCAGAGCGGGGCGGGCGGCGGGCGCGCGCCGAGCAGCGCGTCGGTGACCTGCTGCGCCTGGCTGCCCAGCTTGGAGAACGGGCCCTGCGCGAAGCCGCGGTCCAGCTTGAAGAAACTCTGCAGCTGGCACGCGCGCGGCGCGAGCGCGCTGAACGGCGTGGTGCTGTTGCTCGGGCAGCCGCCCGGCGCGTCCGGGCAGAAGCGCCACATCGTGCAGTTGACCGCCCGGCCGTTTGCCTGCGGCCAGCCCATGCCACTCATGCACGAAGCAATCCAGGCGCCAACAGACTGTGAGTCGTTGCCTGCCGGCGTCGCTGACTCGCCCAAGGGCACCCCGGAGGCAGCCGCGCCCGCGGCCTGCGGACAACCCGCACCTCGCCCGCGGCAGGCCGCGGCAGGCAGGCAGGGCGGAGCACACTTGCCAGCTTGCCGCACGCTGCGGGCAGCCCGCCCCATTCCTGCACGCTGGTGCAGGCAGGGCGGCCGCGCCAGCAGGGTCAGCGCGGCCCCCGGGCGCGGGGGCGGGGCGGGGAGCCCGCGGCGTGGCGCCGCGCCTGCGGGTAGCTCGCGTCCCGCTTGTCGGCCAGGCACAGCTGGCTGCAGGCGGCCGGGCTGTCGGCCGACAGCTGCTTGATGTAGAGCGGGTCCTGGCTGTCCGGCAGCGCCGCGTCCGTCGCGAATGTGATGCTGCGCAGGTACACGTAGCGCTCGTCTGCGCGCCGCGGCCGGCGCCCGGCCCGCGTCAGCGTCGCTCCGCTGTGCGCCGCCTTGGCAACCCTGTTATATGCCTTGGCAGGCACCGCATGCCACGTCGCGCTGCCCCGCGAGTCGATACACGTGCAGATGCTGCGCCCGCCCCGCCGTGCGCCAGGTCGGTCTCACGGACGTCTGCTGCGCCTGTACTCGGGGGAAAGCCGCTGCTGAGCGACTGCTGCAGGAGCCGGCTGGCAAAGGTGGCCTGCAGCTGCACAGCACGAGGAGGCACCGGCCAGGCGCGTTCCGAGCCCGGGGATGGTCCATTAGAAAAGGTCGGGGAGCGGTGCCCAGGCGGTGCAGGCGGGGCACCGAGGTTGACGTATATCACGCTGGTGGGCTGCAGCGGCGAGGGGATGATGCGCGGGTTGAGCGCGGGCTGCGGCGCGGCCTGCGCGGGCGCCGGTGCGGGCGCGGGCGGCACCTGCGCGGCCGCCTGCGGCAAAACAGGCAGAGCTCACAGCCTCTGCTGGTGCAGGAGCGCAATACGTTTGGCGACGGCAACAGGCGGAGGCGCTGCAGTTCGGTCCGTGACGGGCGGCGCACCATGCATAGCGCGGTCAGGCCCAGGCAGGCCAGCAGCCACGGCGTGCACGTCGTGGCTGCCATGCCCGGCGGCTATCGCAGCCCCGCTTCCCGCCAGTCCTCGCCCGGCACGAAACGCATCGCCCGCGCGAGCTGCCCAAGGGCCAGCGCT
>JAABUV010000319.1_pt1 | contig 73882 bp, 89 predicted proteins | sample 5559971 | NCBI WGS metagenome assembly JAABUV01 (sample SAMN10711881, study PRJNA513362) | rock metagenome | isolation source: Antarctica rocks | place: Antarctica: Victoria Land, Knobhead nord | collected 2015-12-19 | reverse complement strand
CTGCCCCGCACCGGTTCCCCCAGTTAGTCAGCGCTTGCTTGCACGCCGCACGGCCGCGCCTGCACGCAGGCCGCACCCGGCGCGCACAGCGCGCGACCCGCCCCCGCGCACCTCCTGGCTGCGCTCGATGAACTTGATGGCGACCTGCTCCCCCGTCGTCAAGTCCACAGCCTGCTGCACAAAGCCAAAGGTGCCCTTGTCCAGGTCGCGTATCTGCCGCCGCCGCGCGCGCGCCTCAGCAGGGCGCGCTGTGCGTCAGCGCGCTCGCACCCCGGGCCACGACAGGCCGGCGCCGCGCCGCTGCAGCCGCTGGGACAGCCGCGCATGCATCCGAGCAGGAACCTGCCGTTGTCTTCCTCTGTGTTCCTTACACGGAAACGGATGGAATTCACTCCCGCCAGGCGACGGCGTCCTGCCGGCCCAACCCCGCACCTTCTGGTACTTGGGGTGCCCTTGCAGTGGGTTCAACTCCAGGTTGTTATTCATTATCGACGCGGAAATGTCTTGGGTCGGAATGGGCGGGTCATCGCCCGCTACATGAGCAGCGGTCGGAGTCACCCACGCCCCTGCAGCCTCCTCGTGCGGCTTGCGGAGCCAGCTGTGCCAGCCGAGATGAGAGGCAGTCTCTTCTAAACCTATTGAGCAGGCGCTCAGCCCTACCTGGATGTGCCTGAGACACCGGGTAGGTAGCTGGGCGTCATCAGTGCATCGGTTGCAGGCAGCTCGCCCGCCACCACCGCAGGTTCAAGGCCGCAGAACCGTGCGCAGGCCGCCCCGCAGGCGCGGGCAGCGCGGCCCGGGCGGGCGGGCGCGCGCTCCGGCACCATGGGCGTGAAGGAGCTGTTCAAGCATGAGAAACCGCACAAGAAGCACGAGTACCGCAGCGAGCCCGCGGAGGCCGCTCCTAAGCGCGGGGATTCGTTCACGAAGCGCGGCGCGCCGGAGCTGGTGGTGAACGAGGCGCCGACGCGGGCGCCGTTCAGCAGGGGCGTGGAGGAGGGGCACTACAAGTTCCAGCATGAGAGCGAGGAGCGGGATGATGATGGCACCGCGCCCGTGCCCGGGTCGGCGCCAGGCGATTCCGGTGGCCCGGCGCCTGCTCGGCGCGACTGGGCGCAGCCCGCCGGTGAGGGCCCGCATGTGTGCATTGGCCTGCATGTGGTTTGTTCTCTGTGCGCGGACGCGCTGCGCTTCCTGTCTCCCTCCTTGCGCTGTGCTGCGGGTACGGGAGCATGCATGCATCTCCAGGCTGCATACATTGGGCCCTCACCCCGCTGCATGGGGCGTTTACTTTGCCTGCCAGCATGCCAGCGCAGCGTAGTGCCTGCGCCCGGCTGGCAGCGCCGCGCTCGCCTGCACTGCGCCGACCAACGTCCTGGCGCTCGGCAGGCGTGGACGGCCAGCCTGCCGGGCGCTCGCTGGCGGCTAAAGCGGCCGAGGCGCCCAAGGAGGCGCCGGCGGGCAAGGCCGGCGGCGACGCGCCCGGCGTGCCGGGCTTTGCGCCGGGGGACGGCGTGCGGGAAAGTGCGCGCCTTGCCCCGTGTACCCACGCTGGCACTGACACGATGTCCTGGCTGTTGCTTTGCTGCACAGACTGTTGCTCTTCGTGCAGATGAAGTAACCACCTGGTTGCCGAGTGTCCTCGCCGCGAGTGTTGCAGCCGCGCCTCCCAGCAGCCACTGCAGGCCGGCGCCTGACTGTTGGGCGGGGGCGTGGCAGTCAAAAGCCGGCCGGGCCCGGCGCAGCCGCCGCCGCGGCCGCCGGTGGCGGGCACGGTCGTGCACGCGATCCACCTGGTGCAGGCGGCGGCGGTCGCGTACGCGCTGTGGCTGGCGGTGCTGCTCAAGTGGGCGCACCCGGGCGCGCTGGGCCTGGGCATGTCCCTGGTGCGCGCCCGCGCGCGCCGCGCGCGCCGCCCTCCCGCCCGCCCCTCCCGCCCGTTTCCTCAGGAAGTGGGCTCCGAGCGCCGGCTGAAAACATGCCATCGGGTGCGCCGGAGCTGCCCAGCCTCCCTGCTCCACATGCTGGCAGGGCCGGCCCCGCCTGCGGGCAGCGCCTGCGCCGAGCACGCGCCTCAGCGGGCCGTGCGCTGCGGGCGCGCAGCTGGTGGGCGCGGGCCTGGGCGTGGGCTACAGCTACCTCTTCCACGCCAACCGCCGCAAGAAGCAGCTGCTCAGCGACTTTGTGCGCGCCCCCGCCCCCCCGCCAGCGGGCGCAGCGCTGGGGAGCGCGCCCCGCCTGAACCTGCCGCGGCGCACACCTGGGCCGCTGCATGCGTGCATGGCTGCCGCGTCCGTAAATGGAGCGAGGCGGCTGCAGCCGACACAGGTCGTCCCTTCGTGCGAGGGGCCCGTGTGGCGAGCTGCTGCTGCTGAAGGCTGGCTGGCTGGCAGAGCTGCAAGCCGGCGCATGAGCGTCGCGGGCGCGGCGCCCTTGTGCAGCCTGTCTCGCAGCGCCGCCTCACGCGAGGCTGAGCGGGCGCCGCGCCGGCGCGCAGCTGAACCTGACGCCGGGGCGCAAGGGCCTGCGCGCGGCGCTGGGCCACGTGCCGAGCTGGGTCGCGTTCACCGACCGCGAGAAGGTGGAGGTGTGCCCCGGATAGGGTAGGGTAGGGTAGGATTAGGCCTATGCAGGCGCCCTCGCGTGTCCGCCGTTTGCATGCGCAGCGCGATGCGGCGAGGGCTGGAGCTGTGCGGGCCTGCGAGCGCGGGTCGCGCGTGCCGCAGCAAGAGGACCTGCGCCCTTTTCGCCAGAGCCTGGCAGGCGCGTGTGATGGCGGGAGGCAGCCGCGCTTGGTCACCAGCTTGCACCGTGTCCTGTGAGGCGTGGGCGGGTCGGCGTGCTCGACGACGCCGCCTGCTCTGATGCAGGGCCGGTCAGGGCCGGAGCGCACAGGTGCACAAGCAGGCGCCTGCTGTCTGCTAAGGGCTGCTGTCGGCGGCACTCACGCCGCCCTAAAGCGGCGGCCAGGTCGCGGCCGGGCGCGCAGGCCCGTTCGACGCGGAAGCGCCTGACGCAGGCGCGCACGCGCGCGCGCAGTGGCTGAACCGCCTGCTGAACGACATGTGGCCGTACTACGACAAGGCGGCCGGGCAGGCCATCCGCGAGACGGTGGAGCCGATCCTGGAGCAGTACAAGCCGCCGGGGCTCATCAAGCGCATCTACTTCAAGACGCTCACGTTCGGCGACGCGCCCATCCGCATCGACAACGTCTGGGTCGAAGACGAGGGCGAGGAGCACGTGACGATGGAGGCGCGGCGCCCGCCCCGCGCCCGCCGCCGCGCCCAGGCTCGAGCGTTCGCGGGGAGGGGCTACTGGGCGCCAGTTTTGCGTGGCAGTGCACGCTCCGTTGCAGCGGCCTGCTTCCACCTGCACGCTTGGCGTTTGTCTGCGCAGCGCACCCACCGCACCGTCCGCCTCGCTCCCGTGGGTCGTCTGCGGTTTGCGGACTGTCAAGATAGGTTTTAAGGTGTGGGTAGGGTCACGGCACTGCCAGGCACGCGGCGCCGGATACCGGGTGCAGAGACGGCCCGGGGCGCCGCGCAGGTGGCCTTCCGCTGGGCCGGCGACGCCAACATCGCGCTGGCGATCGAGCTGCCGGCGGGCGGCGAGGCCACGCGCATGGTCCCCAAGGTGTCGGACCTGCAGGTGGCCGGCGTGGCGCGCGTGACGCTGACGCCGTTGGTGCCCGAGATCCCGGGCTTTGGCGCCGCGGTGATTTCGCTGCGGTGCGCGTCCCTGGCTTGCGGCGGCGCCCCGCGCCTATCCCGGCCGGCGCTCGCCGGCATCCATGTGCCTTCCGTGCTGAGACGTGGGCGTCGGGCCGAGCACATCTGCTAGGGCTGCCGTGCCGTGCTCGTGGAGCATAGAGTAGCAAGTCTAGGCACGGACATCGAGGGGAGGGTGCGCGTGAGGGCGCTGTGTGCACCAGTTGGCAAGAGTGTGCGCGCCAGGGCTGGACCGGGGCGGCGCTGCAAGCCTGGGAGGGTTTGCGGACGCGCCCGGCCCGCCTGCTCACCGGCGCCGCGCTGCGCAGGAAGCCGCCGCTGACGCACTTCAACCTGGACTTCGGCGCCGCATTCGGCGGCTCGTTCTCGGCCAAGGCGGTGCGGCTGTGGCTGGACCCTTTCATCCGCGAGACGCTGACCACCATGATCGTCTGGCCCAACCGCCTGGTCGTGCCCGTGCTGCCCGAGTCGGCGACCGGGCCGCTGGACGACCTGAACCTGAGGTGCGTGGCCTCAGCGGCCTGGCCGCGGCCGCGCTGCCCCGAGTCTGTCACCGGGCTCGTGGACAACGCCGCGCTGCAATGGTAGCTGCCGACTGCGTGTCTTGAGTGCCTCGTCTCCCAAAGAGCACTTGCCTTGGCCTTCCAGGCTGCCTTGCACAACGGTTTGTTGATGTGCCGACCGGGGCGCTGAAACAGATCTCTGCAGGCCTTGTCTTCGCTCGCACGCGCATGCTGAGCCGCGGGCTTCTGCATCGGGCCAGCACTGTTTGCTACGTGCGTGTAGCAGGCCTGTACTGCTGCAGCCGCGGCCTGCTTCGGGCACCGCCACGCTCGCTTGCCGACGGGGCGCACATCGGCAGGCCTGCACAGGCCGCAGCAGAAGAGCACAGGGCCGCAGCAAAAGAGCACGGGGCTGCTGCAGGTTCAGCAAGGGTTGCCGCAAGGGTGCGTGCGCGCGGCAGGAGCGTGGGCCTGCTGGTCGTCAAGGTCGTGGAGGCCGAGGGCCTGAAGAAGATGGACACCTTCGGCAAGTCGGACCCGTTCGTGGAGATGTACACGCAGGCGCAGCAGATGGAGAAGACGGCGCGCCCGTCCCCCAACCCCAACCCTCTCCCCCAACCCTTCCGCATGCGCGCCCGGGCTGCTGCGCGGTGCACGGTGCAGCAGGCGGAGGCGGCGCCCTCACCCCCTGAAAAGGACCCTCACGCCAACCCCTTGGGAGGCAGGGCTGCTGTGTGGGGCTGTCGGGCTTGCTGCTGTCACCCGTGGGCGTCAGGCGGCGCCCATCTTGCCTGCATCGGGTGCTGCGCTGCCTGATCTCGCCCTACCCGGGAGCGTTCTTACTGCCGCTGTCAGGCAACCACCTGAGCTTCTGCGGGCCACCTGCAGACCAGGGCGTACTGGGGCCAGGGCAAGCGCCGCCTGCTCTGCATGGGGCCTGCATACCCGCGGGGCTGACGCGTTAGGGTGTTGAGCACCCTCCTGCACTGCCACCCGCTCGCCGCGCGACGGTTTCGACCATTGTTAAAGTCCGCTGCAGGCCGTGCGCCAATGATTCACAGTCGTCCACGGTCAAGCTTGACGGTCTGTCTGGACGCGCGCAGAGCGTGCAGAAGCACACGCTGACGCCCAAGTGGGACGAGGACCTGTACGTGCTCGTGCAGGAGCCCAAGACGCAGACGCTGCGCGTGCAGATGTTCGACCGCGACCTGCTCAACGTCAAGGCGCGCGCCCGCCCGCCCCGTCGGCGGCCGGGGGCGGCGCCACAGAGCATGCGCAACCTGCTGTCGAACTCTAACCCTGATACCCTGATACCCCTCCTGACTGGTCGGCCAGCGCGCGCAGGAGCTGGTGCAGCTGAACGTGCTCAAGGGCGCGAAGGAGGCGCTGGTCAGCAAGGAGCTCATGGGCCGCGCGGCCATCCCGCTGCGCCCCTTCCACGACAAGCCGGGCGAGGCCGTGGACGCCTGGTACGACCTGGGCAAGGGCGAGTGGTCCAACGACGACGGCACGGTGCGCGCCGCGGAACGCCGGCCCAGGTGTTCAGCGCACGGCCAGCGGTCAGGGGCGGGGTTTATGACAGGTTGGTCCAGACTGTGCCATGCATGCTGAGGTGGACCCGGTCTGTGGCCGTCCAGGCGCACCCTGGCGCAGCGGGGCAGAGTCCCCGAGCAGCTGCGAGCGTGCAGCATACCTTTTGTGGTGTCAGTGCTAGCGGCAGCACCGCTTTCGGCAGGCGCCCAACTGGTCCCTGCCGCGCTGCCGCAGGGCAAGGGCGAGGGCCGGCTGCACCTGGTGTCCACATACTGGCCGTTCGACCTGCTCTACAGCAAACCGCGCGAGGCCACCATGGTGCGCGCGGCGCCCCTGCGCCGCCGGCGCGCTGCCGCGCCAGCCTGTGGGCTCTCGCTCAGCCATCGGGTGCCGGTGCAAGCGTGGGAAGCCGGCCAGCGTGCCCGCTGACGCCTGCTGGCTCGTGCCGTGTCCAGAATGCGTGCCATTTACAGCCTGCATGCGCTGCCGAGCCTCCCTCGAGAGGGGCGCCGCCGGCCCGCCTCCCCCTGAAGCCGGCCTGGCCGCGTCCTGAGCGCGCATGGTGCGGCGCTGTGAGCGGCCTATTGCGCTAGCGGTGGCTCGTGCCGAGGCCTGCGTCTGTGTCGCCTCCGCCGGCTGGTCTCAGCGTGTGCGTGCTGACCCGCGCCCAATAAAGCGCGAAAAGCGTCTGGCGTGTGGCGGCCGGCGGGCAGCGCAAGGAGGGTCCGTTGCGAAGCGACGCGCCGGGGCGCTGCGGCAGGGCGCGGTGCTGGTGACGGTGGTGAGCGCGCGCGACATCGCCGCGGCGGACCCGGGCGGCACGTCGGACCCGTATGTGACCGTCAAGCTCAACGAGCACAAGAACAAGACGGCCACAAAGAAGAACTCGAAGGGCTCGGCCGAGTGGAACGAGAAGTACGAGTGGCACAAGGCGCGCGCCCGGCCCCACAGGGGCAGGGCACGAGGTGCTCGCGTGTTGCCTGAGCGGGGCGCGAGCGCCTGGCGGCCCGCGCGTCGTGCAGGCGGCCATGGGCGCGGCAGTGAGCCTGCCTGTGGTCACTCGCCGGGCGGCCCTCGCGCGCAAGGCGTGGATGAGGCCCCCCCGCCCCCCCCCCGGTGCGCGCGGTGACAAGGCGGGCAGTGACGGGGTGACCGGCGCGGCCGCAGGTGCCCAAGGAGGAGGTGATGGAGGTGTCGCTGTGGGACGCCGACCCGCTGGGCAACCACCAGCCGCTGGGCATGGTGGAGGTGGACCTCATCGCGGACGTCACGCCCTGCGACCAGTGCCACGCGTTCAAGACGTGGTACCTGGACGAGGTGCCCAAGGACCGCAAGAGCAAGAAGGTGCCGCCGACGGCCATCACGCTGCACGTGCAGTGGGTGCCCTTCGACTTCACGCTGTGAGCGGCGGCCGAGTGAGGTATGGAGCGGCGGCCGGGCGGGCAACGCAGCGCCGGGCCCGCCCGCTGCTGCTACGGTGCGTGCGCTGCGGGCGCAGTGCGGCTGCACGCTGTATGCGGCGGCCCTCCCTTTCGCACCAACCCTGGGTTCCGCATGCCGCCCTCAGGCGCCAGTGGGTGTACCTCATGTCATGCTGTGAGCGGCGGCGTGGGCGTGTGGCTGTAGTGGCTGCCCGCACACTTCAGCCTGGGGTGTGCGTGTGGGGGGCGTAGCACCACCACGGGTGGGCTGCAACACTGCGCGGTGCTCGGCGGTGTGGGCGGCGCATCATCACAACCGCTATTGTTTGGACGCAGGCTGGGGTCCAGCCAGGCCGCCCAGCGGCAGGGGCCCTCAGCATTGTCTGGCTGCTGCCTGTTGCTGTGGTGCAGAGGGGCGGGCATCGCCGGTGTGTTGTTACAGTCAGCAATGGCCTGGGGCTGGACAAGCAGTGGGGCACGCCAGCGCGGGCGCAGGTGTCACAGCGAGGTGCACTGCAGAGTGCAGTTTTTGGGCTCCGCAGTCTGCCGGTAACAGTGCGCATTCAGGGGCGCCACCCGGCTCTCATGCTAAGGTGGTGTGCGCCAGGGATGTTAATTGGGCCGATGGCACAACGACAATATGTCTGTGCTGTTTCACAGGGTGGGGCAAGAGCTATATTGTTGATGCCACAGGGCAGGCCATAATTGCTCCGATGTGAGAGGGAACATTGGGGTGCTGACAACGTGAAGCAGGGTCGTGACCCTGCTTCACGTGCAAGCATGTTATGGGGTCCCCCTTTTTCTTTAGATCAAGCCTCCATGACAGATGCTGCTCCAATGTAGATTTTCCTTAATAGTACATGGTGCCCTTCACGCAGGCCCACAGGCGCCAGCTCTTCTTGTTTGCTATGTACGTACGCTCCAGACGTGCACTGACGCAGGATCACCCAGTGGTGTTGTTGTGATTGCGCCCCTGCTCGATGGGTCGTCTGATGTTCAGCGCACTGGTCTGTTTTGCGGCATGCATCCTGTGTCAGGCCGCGAGTGTTGCCTTTGTGTAACTAGGCGGAGCTGTAGCCGACCTTGAGCGCAAGCATTGGAGTGCCCATCCTTAGGTACTGTCATCAATGGCTCAACCCACAAGAGCCTATCCTGGCTCAGCTGCATGCACCCAGCCGTGCTTGTGCGCGATTTACGCACTGCAGACCGCTCCACCTACAGAGCTAATGCCATTTATGCCACTAGCTACAATGCGTCGACGATACTCTTGTCCAGAGCTGGGTGTTGAGAACCAGTTCGCATGAACCCCTAAAGCCCAATGTGTGCAAAGTGCCTTGAATAAGGTAGGTGCATGAGGCTGCATAGGGCCTTCGCACAAGGCGATGAAAACCCTCAAACCTGCAAACATGAAGCCCCCTGCATTGACGCACGCAAGCTGCGTCAGGTAGGCAGTTTTGGAGCCTGCCTTGTGTTCGTTTGGCAACACCCCACCTCATAGCAATAGCTCACCTATCTACATGACCATGAAAGTGTGCAGCCGCAAGCCAGGTAATTGCCCAATACGTTGTCAATAAAGACCCTCACAATATGTGAGTGAATCAGTCCAGGGACACTGGCCACGTAACTTGCACAGCAAGCCGAGGCTGCAGACACCAGCTCCCAAAAATAGTGCCATAACCCTAGCAATCCTCAAGTGAGCATTCACCCACGAAAAGCACTGCTAGAGGCAGGGCTATTTGCACATCAGTGTCTGCCACTCGTGCAGCAACTGACAGTGCGCAGTGCAAGTATGTCGTGCCTACATCCCGGGCGCCCCGCTCACATCGCACATGAGGCGAGCTGGTCGTGTGCTCCGCATGCATCCATTGCACTCTAGGCCTCACTGTGGCCATGCGACACACTGTTCGCCTACAGCTGCACGATGCGGCAGCCGTCAGCCGCAGAGTCGGCCACTGCGCAAAGCACGCGCTGCGTGAGCAGCGCCTGCTTCGGCCACGCGCCGTCGGGCCGCCCGCCCGCGCGCACTCTGCGCACGCACTCCGCAAACGCCTCCCACATCAGCGTCTCCTGCGGCCGCTCTGTGGCCACCTGCGCGCCAGCGTACAGACCAGCTGTAATATTAAAGTTAGGATTCCAATGACTGCCATGCATAGCAAGTGGCACGCGCACGTAGTGGTAGCTGGTGGTAAGCATGACTGACGGCTGAGCAGCTGACTGCCTGTCCGGCATCACGGACGCCAGCTGGCTCTGCGTTACCAGCCTCGCTGGCACTGGAGCGATGATGGCAGCATGCCAGCAGTAACAAACCCTGTGCATGTCTTGCCGAAGCAAACCTGCTGGTATAGGGAGCGCGTGCCTGGCGCTCGGTGGTGCCCTGGATGAATTTGGTGTCCAGCTCGGCCGCAAAGGCGTCGTCGCGCACGCAGTAGGCGCATGTGTCCTCGCGCTTGGGCACAAAGTCAAACAGCTCGAGCACGCCCTTGGTGCCAGCCACCTGCGCGCCGGCGCTGCGGGCTGCAGTCAGGGCAAAAAGCAGACCTGGTTGACAGTTTTCAAATGCCGCCACCATGCCCGCTCTTTTCCCATCACGCAAACTTTCACCATCATGCACCATCAGCAACCAGCACTGCATGCATGGCCCTGTGCGGGGCACCTGGCAGCTGTGCCAGACGACCACAGTACACTCCCCATGCCAATGCAGAACTGTGGACAAGCGCCCTCCAAGCCTGCTCAGTAGGTGCCAGACAAAGCACGCATGTGCAGGTATGTTCTTGGTGCAATTGGCCGGCAGCCTGATGCAGGCATCACAAGCTCGCCACAGTGCAACAGCAAAGTGCGGTGCGACCTTCATGTGCTCAGTGCCACCCTGCCTCAATCGGGAGCACTTTCGATCATCGGGAACCAACCTCCAGATGCTGTACAGGCGCGCGGTCAAAGCTGCACTCGAAGGACGCGCGGCGACCGCCCGGCCATGTCAGCGTCGCGCCCACATGCATCAGCACGCCGGCCGCATTGCGCAGCGCGCCTGCCGCCGCCCGGCCGAGCCTTGCTGGCCACTCCTTGTTGCGCTGGTACGCTTCAATCGGGTTTGGCTGATTGGAGTCCAACGGCAGCGCCGCGCCCACAGCCTACAGTGTGCTTGCAAGATGCCTATCAGCAAGTTTGGAAAAGGGCCCCAAGTACACAGCATTTCCCTAGAGTGCACTTGGGTGAAAAGCCCAGGCTCCTGCACTCTCCGTCACATTGCCTGCCCTCAGGTTCCACAGGAACACGGCATGCTGATGCCAATTAGCCACAGCGCACCGGCATGCGCCTGCACGGCCTCAGGCTGCTCATAGTTGTTGGCCCACAGGGCGGCGCGCGTGCAGTACCAGCCCTGCATGCCCAGCAGCGTGTATTCTCAACGAGGCATGCGGCTCTCTGACACCCGACAAAGTCAAGCTCAGAAAACATATCCTTGGACATCTCTTAAGCCTGCAGATGGTGAGCAATCAGCAGTGCCGCCCGCCTGCCGTAGCAGGCGGACTCTATATACCGAAGCGTTTCAAGCCTTCCATGCCACACTGTGGCCAGCAATCTGTTCTGCACGCATGCGAGGCAGAGTGCGGCCAAGCGCAGTGTCGTCGTGCCGAATGGGCACACATGCTGGAAGCACATGCATGACGAGACATACAGGGCGTGGCGCACCAGGTCGCCCAGGCAGCCCAGGCCGTCCAGCTCCGGGTGCACCCGCACATCATCCTTCAGGAAGGCCTCGGGCGCTGCAGGCACCGCCATGGTGTCAGGCGCGACGCACTGCCGCCCCTGAAGGCTCGACACGCATCATAGAAATGTAAAATGTGGGCAGGGCATGAGACCAATGCACCTGGGAACGCAAAAGCGGAGTTGACAGACTTCAGCTGGCCCAGGTCCGACTTGATGACGCCGGCCATCTTGGCCGCGCGCCTGCTGTGCACCCACATGGTCCCGTCCATGAACTGCACGCCCGCTTCCTCACACGCGCAGTGTATGTCCTCTGCTGCCTCCCATGTCTGCGCCGCCGCCCATGACAAAACGCGTCACAAGGCCCGTGGTATCTGGAACAGGACTGCAGTACACTCAAGGAAAGGATGAACCGCCAACAGAAGATGTACATGAGCGCCGCAAAACGGCAAAAGCACTCCCCCTGACCTTGTGTTTGCATAAGTTACTACCCGTGTGTAAAGTGCTCATCAGCACACCGAAGGCACGTGCTAGCATTAACATCCACTTATCTCCACTGCGCTGACCGCCGAGCTTACCAGGGATATTGGCTTTTCACACAGCACGTGCTTCCCGGCCGCAGCAGCCTTCTTCACCCACTCGACATGGAGCCCAGCAGGAAGTGGCAGGTATATCGCGTGTACGCTGTCATCAGCCAGCACAGCCTCGTAGGAGCCATGCGCTTTGGCGTGCGGCAGCCCCGTCTCCTTTATAAACTTCTCTGCCTTCGCCAAGGTGCGCGAGCCCACTGCAACCACAACTGCACGCACGAGCCACAGGTGCAAGGATGAAGGTCATATGCGTCGAGTAACACGCACATGGTCACAAGCAGGTCAGCTTTGACCAGGCAAGGAACAGTGAGGCAGGTCAGACGCTTGGTGCGCAACCACAAGGTTGTCTAGCGCACCAACTTTGCTGTTTGCCTTGCTGATGGCGCGAGCAGCCTTCCTTGCGATAGCAGCGGCGCCAAGTATCCCAATGCTAACAACCTGTGTGTCTGCAGCTTGCTGTGTGTCGGCGTTGTTGCTGGAGGCCATCGCTGTGTAGGCAGTAATTCTGCTGTCACAGGTTCTCTGAAACTGCAGCCAGGCTGGGCGCATGATGATGTCTAACAGGGTGGCGCACACAAATAGGAGCATGTCCGAGCTGCACACGTATACAGATACACATGCAACGACAGCAGTAACTCACAGGCAACACTAGCAGGACTACTCACATGCAACAGTGCACAGTGCACAATGCGCCAAAAACAGGATCATGACGGCAGCCTCGCAGCTGCTCTATGGCACGTGCGTTTCTCAAAGCACCTATGCATCAAAGCAGAAAGCACCTATGCATCAAACCAGAGTTACATGCGTACAGGGTCTGCTCCTGCTGCGCTGCAAAACTGAAATGGTCCAGCTAAGCAAACTTGCGTGCACCTTCCCTTGTGCACCAGGGCGAGTGCTGAGCAGCCTACAGCCAGATGTCTGACGAGCAGTCGCCTCCAGGGTACCGTACCTGTGCACATCTGGCAGTTCACACCTTGCACAATACACAGCTGCATGCAAGTGTTGCAAGCAATGCACACACAGTTCTGCGTGCTCACTAGTTCAGTCCATCGATGTAGCGCTCACCTCATGCGCAAGCACTGGGCCGCCAGGCTCTGCGCCAAAGTCTATATAGAAGTTCGGGTTGAGCGTCATGCCGCCCTTCTCATTGTCAACATCGACCTGCGCGCATGCTGAGCAGCTGGGGCGCCTTCGGCGTGTGCAGCCCTACATGCATGACCCGTGCGACTCAACACAGCAGGTCCGCAACAGGGTGCAGGCACCAAATGCTGTGATGGCCGCATTTTGCACTAGCTACCAAGACAGCCTGCTGTTTGCATTGCTTGGGCTTGCCTCGGTGGCTACAGCACGTTGCAGCACACCGCTGCAAAGCTTGCAAGGTCTTGTGAAACACGCGCAACAGCCCTGTCAAAGGTCCGGGTCTGCATTCGATGGTGCGTAGGATTAGGAGGATGAGCCCAGCAGGGGGCATCAGGCTGCCAAGCAAATCGCGCCTGGAGCAGGTAGCTGCCCTTCTGAGCCATGTCCGGGTAGAACTGCGTGTCCCAGGGAGAGAACAGGCTGTTCGTCACGTACAGCCGCCGGCCGTCCAGGCTGCGACAACACACAAACAAGTCCATAGACTCAGGGACACTGCGGTCGCATAGGTATCCGCACAAATGCATAGCAAGGCTCGCAGCCCAATCTCTCCGCGTCACTGCATGACATAGAAGTCAGAATATGCAGTAGGACCACTGCATAGCCAGCATGCAGCGAACAACACGCGGCGATGGCACGTGGTGCATCTGAATGGGCCGGCTGATATGAGGAGGGCGTCTATTGGCTGAGGACGCACGGCAGTGCACAATAACCGGGGGCAGGTGGCGCGGCGCGCCTCAGCTGGATCATCTGCGGGCCGCCGAGCAGCTTATGCCCCTGCACGGCGGGGATGTCGGGCGCGTCGGGCGTGTCCTCCGGCAGGCCCGAGAGCACGGTCACACCGCTGCCGTGGCGCACGCAGCCGCCCAGCCACACCCGTCCGGCCAGCACGGGGTGCGCCGGGTCGCTGCACACGCACGGAACACATGCGGATATTCATTCCTTCCACTGGCACTCTCAACGTTCATGTGAATCTCAGCAGGGGTGACAACATCAAGCAGCACCTCACCCGAGGCGACGCATAACAGAAACCTTCTATAAAGGTATATGTGGTTGGTCACCCAGGCTGAGCGTACTAGCAAGGATGCTCCCATGTTTGACAAGCTATGGCTAGGCAGCAGCGCGCTGGCAGCAAGACGCCGGTGCGCGCCTTATGTCGTACTGCGCGATGTCGCCGCGCAGCCAGTTGGAGAAGTACAGGAAGCGGTCGTCCAGCGAGATGAGGATGTCTGTGATCAGCGGCGGCATCTCGGGCAGCAGCCAGCCCTCCACAGAGAGCCACGGCTGCCGGATTGCCACATCCGTCGCCCAGCGCCCGTCGCTGCCCTGCGCGCAGGCAACAGGCCGCGTCCCTCGCCTGAAGGCGGGCAGCCGCTGTGCCCTGCAGCTGCTTACCCTTGCATATTGCGAGTCCGTCAGTAAGCAATCTAATATTGCTAGTAATCTTATATTGCGACCCTTCCATCCAGTCAACCACATTGGCGCCCATAACATGCGGAATACAGCAAAAGTACTCAGCACAAAGTCTCTGACTGCAACTGCATAACAGGCTCTATTGCTTGAGCACAGTGTGCCCTGGCTTGAGGATCAGTAAGGACAGCAGCAGCAGCTGACCCACGCTCATCTGCAACACCGCCTGTCAAAGGGGTGCAGATGCCAGGCGCGCACCTTCGTGAAGTGGATGACGTTGGAGGACAGTGCTGCCCCGCAGAAGCCATGCGCCTGGTCCGGGTCGTGCAGGAAGCGCAGCTCCTACAGTGGCACCTTCAGCGGGCTGAGCACCAGAGCCATTAGACCGATCCGGGCATGCATCACATGTTACATGCCACCACACTACCACCTGTCACTCTACGTGACGCATACAGCTTCTACACGCGTCAAGCCATTTCCACTGCATCCGCATACTCCAGTATGCTGACTCTCAGAGCGTACATCAATTAGGCACAAGGTAGAAAACTCCAGGGCCAGAGCCTGACCAGCGGGATGAGGCCGTCCGCGCCCAGCTTGATTGTTTGAACCATTTTCCGTTCACGCCAGTCCCAGAACGTCAGCGTGTCGCCGTACGCGTCCGCCACCTCGGCAGGGTTGAAGCCCTGAGGCGCGACGCCACACTTGGCATGGTGACAGCATAATACTCCTGGCTGGTGCAGCATGACACACAGCCTCCATCCTGCACTGATGCAACTCAGGCCACAGCAACCTGCATACAGGACTGGCAGCTTGCGTGTCCCTAAGAGTTGAAGCGTAGTGTGCAACGGTGTTCGGAGCATCGGCAAGTTCATGCCTTGCTAAAGGCGGCCGGCGCGCCCCACTGCGAGCTGACCATGATGTTGTGCCGCGGCTGGTACCAAAAATCGTACCCGTACTCCGTCTCAGTGTCCGACCACTTGCCCTTCACCTGCAAGCCCCTCACCATTTCTTGATGCTGAATTTTTCATTGACGCTCAAGCTCTGAAAGTTGAAACCGCAAAAGCGTTTGAACACATGTGGTGCGCTGCTAGAGCTCCTTCGTCAGAGAGCAGAGCGCATGCTGTCTGCGCAACTGGATGCCCGATATGCGCAGGCGAGGGCAGCGCGCCTGGAAATTTTGATCCAGCAGGACGTAGCCGCCGCGCCCCTTGCCTTCCGCATCTCCCATGGCGCTCACCATGATCTCCCCTGACAGCATCAGAACTATAAGGCCCTGGAGAGCATCATCTTCTGTCAAGCCCAGCAGGTCGGTCGGTGCATGTCTAGGCATGGAACCACTGACTGATCACTAGCATAACTCACAACACGATACACGAGCAATGGCGACAGAAAAGACCTGTCCATTATCCTAGTTAGCGATGCCGGACCACATACCGGACCCCAGGCAGTGGCTGCTGTGCAGGTATGCCAGCCCGGTCTTGGCCTGAATGTCCTGGGACTCGACCACGTGTGCCAGCCGCGGTGCGCGCGGGTCTGTGGCAACGTCAGCGCCTGCAAGAGGACGCGCTCAGACTGGTAGTCTGAAAATTGCATGCAAGTGGTCTGGTTATCATTTGCTGGGGAGCATCAGCACGTCAGCATGGATTCCAAATAATTTGGTGAGCCAGCTGAGAAAGCTGCAAAGAGATGAGGATTCAGTTTGACAGCCGGTCTGGTAAAGGCGGCGGCACGGGCAGCGCGCCATAGATGCGGCCAGAGCCGAGCGCTGGTAGAACCAAGACGTTCCGGGTCGCGTGCGGCGCGCCGTGGCAGGAACTGCACGCGTTCCAGCCGCTATGGTGCAGCTCATCGCCCAGGTTGGGCATTGGAAGCCGGTGGATCACCTGCGGCATGAGCGCGCTATGTGAGTCACCGTTTATGCATACACAGACACGCTGGCGCCCCTGACAGATAGCAGGGCGCCAGCAAGCCAGCCCTGAGCATAGGCATAGCGGACCTGGGAGTAGGACGGGCTTGCGGGGTTAACATCCACGGTTGCCAGGTAGTCCGGCCTGCTGTGGTCTGGCACTACACACGGCAAATAAACGAGCTCCTCCCGCGGCCCCTTGGTCGCCTCCTGCGAGGCAGCAGGCGCGCAGCGCCTGTCAGGCCTCTTGGCGGCGCTAACAGTCACTGCGCAGGTACTGTTCAAACAAAACTTTGCTCAGCAGCAAGCGCGCTTGCACCACAGAGCTCACACTTCTTACACAGCCAGCTACACGCTCCTTGCAGAAGCTCCTAGAGCCACAGAACGTGTGTGTACCAGGGGGGTGGCGTAGCCAGGACCAGCGCTGCAGCATGCCATTGGATGCTGGAGAGATATATTCCTATTGACCCAGCCTCGTATGGTGCCTCTGTGCCTCCTCCAATGCATGCGTGCCTCCTCCAACTCGCACGTGCGACCCTGCTCCCTGGGGTTTACTGCAGTAGTTGCGTGACCTTCGCCCAACTGCAAAGTAAGCCTCTGCTGTCAAACGAACTTATTCCAAGTCAATCAGCTCGACGTGTGAAGATTGTGCGGCGGTGACAAGAGCGCCGCGACGTGCAATTATAAGGATGCCGGTCGACCCGCAGGCTGCCGCCATCCTTGCTCAGCTTCCTCCAGGCGGCTTGTTTCCAGACACCAGCCTCACGCCACAGCAGCTGCGGGAGCGCGCGAGCGCCCCCTTGCAGAAGGCCTTTGCGTGCGCCTCGGCCTTGTGTTTGCGGCGTCGTTGCTGATTTTACAAGCTCTCACCCACTCACCTGCCAGATGTGAGCCAAGATTTGGCGCGATACGTCGCTTGTGCCAGAGTCTGCAACTTGATTGTCCATCAATTGTGCTACAGTTTGCATCGTAGAGGGCTCACGCACCACAAGGAGGAGCCCCGCGAACGGTAATGCGCGCTGCAGCCAGGTTCACAGCAGCCTGCCGCTGCTTGCTTGGTGCAGAAGAGCGCTGCTGGCGGCAGGGTGCACCAGCCAACTCCTGTGAGGGAGGTGAGGGACACGACCTTCGCTGGCCCCGCTGGCGACGTGCCCGTGCGCGTGTACGTGCCAACGCCAGAGGGTGCGCCGCCGCAGGCAGGCGTCGTGTACTTCCACGGCGGTGCGGGGCCCGACCGCTCCCTGACATTTATGCACTTGCATTTCTCAGGCGCTGAGGTGCTGACAGCTGGTGGTTGACGCAGGCGGGTTTTTCAGCGGGAGTTTGGACACACATGACGGTATCTGCAGAGCGCTGGCCGCGCACACGCCCTGCATCTTGGTTGCCGTCGACTACCGGTTAGCGCCAGGCATGCCTCATGCTCGGGAACATGCAGAGATGCATGTTTGCTTCATTCCAGGGATGTTAGGCGTGTCGTTGTTGTGAAACAAGTGTGCAGAGCCTGCACATATCTCTGCGCGAGCTGCTTCAGATACTGCTGTGGTCCAGCGTGTGATATCTGTTATGACAAACGGCAAAGCGTCTGTTTCAGGTAACAAGCAAAGTACCCTGGGCTGCCACCTCGCGCTTATATCAACACGTGTTTGTGCGGCAGAGCATCCATTCCCGGCCGGGGTGGAGGACGCGTTTGCCGCCGTGCAGTCGCGCAGAACGCGCACGCGCTTGGCATCGACCCGCGCCGCATCGCCGTGGCTGGCGACAGCGCTGGCGGCAACCTGTCCACGGTGGCTGCGCTGTCAGCCAAGCGCGCGGGTGGCCCCCCGCTTGCCTTCCAGCTGCTGCTGTACCCTGCCGTCGGCGGCGACGCCGCGTCCCACCCCTCGCTTACCGAGTACGCAGAGGGCTACTTCCTGACCAAGGGCGACATGGAGTGCGCGCCCAGCCCTCGGCCCGTCGCGAGCATGGCTGTTGCTGAACCTTGCCTTGCTTTGCCTCACACTACACTCAAACTTGCAAACTGTCAGCCAAGCGCCAGCGTCACTGCAAGCTGCGGTCCTGCAGCTGCGCGATGCCTGATTGCTGAGCAATGTCTGTGCTGCTCCATGCTGCAAATTTGAGAAAGCTTACAACCAAGAGTCAGAGCCAGCCAAGCCACGTAGCAAAGGATGCACAGCCGGGTCAAAACGCAAGTCTTTGTCTCGAGCTACCCTGCTGTGGGCTGCTGTGGCGGAGGCTGTCGTGAAGTCTGTGGTGGGAGGGGACATGCCTGGCCTAGGACTGCGCATGGCAGGCAGGCTATGCAGGGCCCAATTGTATGCTGAATACCCGCCGCTGTGGCAGTTTCTTCTGGCGGTGCTACGCGGGCGAGCACCCGCCCATGGACAACCGCCTAACGCCCATACGCGCGCCCGACCTGGCGGGCCTGCCGCCGGCGCTGGTGATCACTGCGGAGTATGACCCACTGCGCGATGAGGGCGCGGACTATGCGCGCCGCCTGGCCGCTGCTGGCGTGCCGACCGAGTACAAGTGCTACGAGGGTGCGCGCTCATGCAGCAGGGCCGCGGTGATTGAACAGAAGCCTGATTGGCGCATGTTGAAAGTGAGGGAGCGTGGGCAGGTGCAGCGCACACTCAGAGCTGAAGCTAGGTGCTGCGAGGCTGAGTGCGGAGTCGTGCGCGTGCATGGCACGCGCTGCTGTGACCCGACCTGACCACGGGCGCTCGCCTGCGATGCGCAGGCCAGCTCCACGGCTTCATCAGCATGGCCGCAGTCGTGGACCGCGCTGCTGTCGCGCTGAAGGAGTGCAGTGCTGCACTGGCCAAGGCGCTGCATGTATCCAGCGCCCGCCCTGCCGACCTGGCTGCAGAGGCCTGATGCACACAGTGCTGCTGCTGGGCAGGAGGGTGGGCAGGCAGCGCGTGCAAAGTCCAACCTCACTTTAACTTATCTATCTCGTAACTTGGAACTGCACCTACGCCCCCTCTGTAACTGACTATTGTCACAAGCAGACACTGCTGTACCATTAGGCATTGTCATGCGTGCACTGGAGCTTTACAGCCATTTACATGTACGGGACTTCCATGTCTGTTTTTAAAATTTTGATTGAAGGTGTGTTGGGCAAGTACAGCAGCAAGGTTGCATGGCCTCCGAGTTTGCAGGACTCGACATCTGAAATGTACGTACTCAAGCCAGGAGCAGCTCAGGTCTGCTGCATGGCGTACACATCCTTCAAGGGCCAAGGCTGGGCGTGCGCAAATGCTAAACTGGCGGTTTAGCTGAGTACGGCATGTCAGCCGGCGCATTCCCCATAACTGCATGCAGTATCCTCTCATGTGCGAATGAGCAATTGCACGGCGCGGGCACTGGTTGACGCAGATACAATTCTGTGGCAACATCGTACAGATCTGTCGATCTACTGAAAGAGGTGGAGCTCTGCTGTTGACATCAAACGACTCCAAACGTGCGTCAGGCTGTTACAACCCTGCGGCAATGAAACGAGTGCCGCGACAAGGGACTGTGTATAAGGATGCCGGTCGACCCGCAGGCTGCCGCCATCCTTCTTCAGCTCCCTCCAGGCGGCTTGTATTCAGATACCAGCCTCACGCCGCAGCAGCTGAGGGAGCGCGCGGGCGCCCTCGTGCACAAGGCCTTTGCGTGCGCCTCGGCCTTGTGTTTGCAGCGTTGTTTATGTCAGCCTCACCCACTCACCTGCCAGAAGAGTGGGCCACGAGCGGGTCATGCGTTACTAATGCCACGGCTGGCAAGTAGTGTATGCATCACTTCTAGCTGCAAGTCGCAACATAGGGGGTTCATGCACCGCCTAGAAGGGCCCTGCTAAAGGCAGTCTGCGCTGCGGCCCCAGGTTCTGTCCAGCCTGCCGCTGCTTGCTTGGTGCTGAAGAGTGCTGCTGGCGGCAGGGGGCACCGACCAGCCGCGCCACCGGTGAGGGAGGTGAGGGATACGACGTTTGCTGGCCCCGCTGGCGACGTGCCTGTGCGCGTGTACGTGCCGACGCCAGAGGGCGCGCCGCCGCAGGCAGGCGTCTTGTACTTCCACGGCGGTGCGGGGCCCGACAGCTCCCTGACAGGTCTGCTATTGCACTTCCCTGGCACTGTATTTTTTTGGGACTTCCCTGACACTGTAGACTGTATTCCCTGGCACTGTGTTCGCTGACAGCTGGTGTTCACCGCAGGCGGGTTTGTGATCGGGAGTTTGGACACACACGATGGTCTATGCAGAGCGCTGGCCGCCCACACGCCCTGCATCCTAGTCTCCGTCGACTACCGGCTGGCGCCAGGCACGCCTGCCTCACGCTCAGGGGTATGCAGAGCTGCATGTGACCCCCTGGGTTGATGATTAAAGCTTTGAGGCGTTCCGTCCTTGTGTTGATTTATGGTTGTGCAGAGCCTGCACACACCCATGCACATGCTTCTTCCGCGAGCTGCGTCAGGTACTGCCGTCATGCAGCACCTCTGCACATGCTTTTTCTGCGAGCTGCGTCAGGTATTGCTGTCATGCAGCACATGTTTCCGGTTGTGACATATGGCAACGCGCTTATTTTAAAGATCAGGTAAAGTAACCTGGGCTGCCGCCTCGCGCTGACATCGACACGTGTTTCTGGGCGGCAGAGCACCCGTTCCCGGCCGCGGTCGAGGACGCGGTTGCCGCCGTGCAGTGGGTCGCGCAGAACGCGCAAGCGCTCGGCATCGACCCGCGCCGCATCGCCGTGGCCGGCGACAGCGCCGGCGGCAACCTGGCCACGGTGGCGGCCCTGTCGGCCAAGCGCGCGGGTGGACCCCGGCTCGCCTTCCAGCTGCTGCTGTACCCCGCCGTCAGCGGCGACGCCGCGTCGCACCCCTCACTCACCGAGTATGCGGAGGGCTACTTTCTGACCAAGGCCGACATGGAGTGCGCACCCAACCCCCGGCCCGCCGCGAGCACATGCTGCGTGTCCGCACACTCGTGTTCATGCTCGTGTGGGTGGGCAAACGCTGCTGCTGGACCAGGCTTTGCGTCACACCACGCTGTGCAAACCGTTAGCCAGGCGCCAGCGTGGCTGCGAGCTGAGGTCCAGCGGCTGCACGTGGCCTGGGAATTCAGCCATGGCCGTCCTGCTCCATGCTGCATGCAGACTCCAGCTTGCAAGCAAGAGTCAGAGCCTGCCAAGCTTCCTAGCAAAGGACGGACAATTTGGTCAAGCAACCCTGCTGGGGGAGGGGGGGGGAAGCTGTGGCAGACTCTGTGGCGGAGGGGCACATGCATGGCCCTGTACCGTGCATGGAAGGCAGCTCATGCAGGGCGCCAATGCGGGCTGAACACCGCCGCTGCGGCAGCTTCATCTGGCGGAGCTACGCGGGCGAGCACACCCCCATGGACGACCGCCTGGCGCCCATTTGCGCGCCCGACCTGGCAGGCCTGCCGCCGGCGCTGGTGGTCACCGCGGAGTTCGACCCGCTGCGCGACGAGGGCGCCGACTATGCGCGCCGCCTGGCCGCCGCGGGCGTGCCGACCGAGTACAAGTGCTACGATGGTGCGCGCCCGCGCAGCAGCGCCATGGTGGCAACACAGAAGGCTGAGGATTGCAATTGAAGGTAAGAATGTCTGTGCGGGTGCGGGGCACAGCAGAAGCAAGGTGCTGCGAGGCTGAGTGCGGAGTCGTGCGCGTGCATGGCACGCGCTGCTGTGACCCGACCTGACCACGGGCGCTCGCCTGCGATGCGCAGGCCAGCTCCACGGCTTCATCAGCATGGCCGCAGTCGTGGACCGCGCTGCTGTCGCTTTGAAGGAGTGCGTTGCTGCGTTGGCCAAGGCACTGCATGTATGCAGCGCCCGCCCTGCCGACCTGGCTGCCGAGGCCTGATGCGCACAGTGCTGCTGCTGAGCAGGGGTGTGGGCAGGCAGTGCGTGCAAAGCGGAGCCTTACTTCAAGTTATCTTTCTTGTAACTTGGCATTGTAGCAAGTACAGCTTAGCTCGCTGGCAAGGCAGTGCCTCAGGTATGCAGACTTGGCACCAGGTTACTTTGTAGTCAAGTCAGGCGCAGCTCACGTCTTCTGCATGGTGTATTCATCCCTCGGCGTGCGCACATGTAAACTGGCCTTGTAGGCTGAGTACGGCGGCATGTGCCGCAATGCGACGTAGCAGGCGCATTCTCCCCAACTGCACGCAGTTTCCGCTCAGTGCCATGTACGAATGAGCAGGTAACGATGGGCACTGGCGCACGCAGAGACACCACTCTTTGTGGTGTACTGCAACAGGTAAGAGGCACGCGGAGATGCCACTGGACCCGCAGGCCGCTGCGCTGCTTGCAGACCTGCCCAAGGACTGGTACTCTGATGAGCGGTACATGCTTGAGCAGCTCCGCAGCCGCGTGTCACGCGCTGCCGCGGAACAGCCGTGTGGGTGCGCTGCTGTCGACCCAACAGTGCAAGCCTGGCTGTTGTGGGAGACTGCCTGCCCAGCTCGCTCTTACAGCTGGGGTGGGCCTAATGGAGCGCCAGAGAGCAACTGGGGTGGGCCTGATATGCGGTCAAGGCCTCAACTTAACCGACAGGAGTACAACACCACCACCAAGTCAGGGCGAGCACAGGCGTCTGCTGCAGAGCTCGAAAATATCGCGCTGCGGGGCTGCAGGAAGGTGCCACTCTGGGAGGTGGAAGACAGGCAGATGTCGATGCCGAACGGCAACCTTGCCGCGCGTATCTACCGCCCTCTGCAGGCAGACGGTGTACTGCAGCCCGCCGCTGTCTACTTCCACGGAGGTTCGGCTGCACGTCAGCGCACTGCATACATGCTGCTCTGACGCTGTCGGTGCTCCCCCAGTGTGTGCTTGTGCCTGTGGCATGATGCTCCGTCTTTACTTTGAGCATGCGCTCATGCTTCACGGCTTTGCTAAGCAAGCATGCGCATGCTTGCACTCCCCTGGGTCTTGCGCTGAGGGCCTTCTGCGCCTGAGCGCGCTCCGGCGCACAGGCGGCTTTGTGCTGGGCGACCTTGACAGCCACGACGGCCTGTGCCGCGCCCTGGCGTCGCTGTCTGGCTGCACCATAGTGGCCGTGGACTATGGGCTCGCTCCAGGCAAGCAGTGCCGTCATGCTCAGGGCAACGCTCGGCAGCCTCTTGCTCACACTCGACAGCTGGCACCTGCATTCTTGCTCCGGCAGCTCAAAGCGACTTGCGCATTGCTCCAACACCTGAAAGCGACTTTGTGCGCCTGCACAGCAGCGCATGCGCCTGTGCGACTGACATCAGTCCCGCTGCCGGCAGAGCACCGCTTCCCGACCGCGGTGGACGACGCGCTCGCTGCGGTGCAGTGGGTGGCGCAGAATGCGCAGGAGCTGGGCATCGACGTGCGCCGCATCGCGGTGGCCGGCGACAGCGCCGGCGGCACGCTATCGGCGGTCGTCTGCCTGCTGGCCAAGCGCGCGGGCGGCCCGGCGCTGGCGTTCCAGCTGCTGCTCTACCCCCGCACCGGCGGCATCCCGTCGGAGCACCCCTCGCTCGCCCTGCTCGACAAGGGCTACGCGCTGACCCCAAACGATATCAGGTACGCGCACGCAGTGCCCGGCGAGGTGCCGGCCAGAGCGTCCAAGATGCTTTGTGCTGCAGAACTGCCAGTCCATGCAAAGCGTCCGATTGCCACAGACTGGCAGGGCTGTTGCATGCGGCTATCCAGCGTACTGCTACAGTACACTTGCGCTTGTCCCTGTTAGTTACGTCGGGACTTTCTTTTGCTAGCATTACCATTTATCTGTGTCCGTGTCCCTGGCTCGTACCTTCATCCCGCTCAACACTGTCACAGCGTAAGGGTGGCCAGAAGTGCCCTAGCAGCCGCCTCAAACGGCGCGCCTGTTGAGCTGGCGGTGCGCTGTGGAAGGTTTTTCTGGACAAGCTACACGGGTAACCCCGACCCGCCGAACGACGAGCGGTTAGCCCCGATGCTCGCATCCGACCTGGCGGGCCTGCCGCCAGCGCTGGTGGTCACCGCGGAGTACGACTGCCTGCGAGACGAGGCCGCCGACTACGCGCGCCGCCTATCCGCGGCGGGCGTGCGCAGCGAGTACAAGTGCTATGAAGGTGCGCATGTCGCTGCCAGAGGGCGCTGCTTTTCAGGGCGCGGTGAAAGGTAGGGCTGCCGCAGAGTGTCCGGCCTTGATGGCTCGCATGATGCTGCTTGTTCTGACTCCTGCGCTCGCGCCCTCTGCGCCCGGGACCGCAGGCCAAGTGCATGGCTTCCTCAACCTCACGTGCGTGACGGATTGCTCCGTGCAAGCAGTGAAGGATTGTGCGGCGGCCCTTGCAGCAGCCCTGCATGCGCAGCCTGGCGAGCCTTTTATCGCCAACGGTGCTGCGTGAGGCACAGAGGATCTGAATCTGGCTGTAGGACAGCCTTCAATCCATGGCACTCATCAACATTATGCAGCACAACTCTGGGGTCTCCCGGGGTGTCCCGCAAGGGCAGCTGTGTGTGCTTGGGGCGCCTGCGGTAGTTGGCACCTGAACATTCTCAGCCTTCTGTGGCAGCTGTGTTGTAGCACATTATCTCTGTTGTGCGAGTTGCCACCTTGCATTCTGCAAGTGCAGCGCATATGTGACCTTGCATAGCGTATAGCATGGTGTAGCGTGTAAGGGCGTGCATGCATGTGTCTGCTCTGCCTTGCGGGCGAGCGCAGTGAATATAATGCACTCCTGCATCAGTTGATACAAGGCGTGCCGCCCACCATTCTGACCGGCCGGAATGAGGACATTGAACGATCAACTTCTGATCAGGGTATGCTCCAGAGAGTGTACAGACATAGGTTGTGCACCAGCGCATGCACTAGGGTGCATGCGCTTTAGGAGGAGTAATTACACGCTGTGCACGCGTCCCAGCGCAGCTGTGCGCACAGCCTAGAACCCCTGCTCGGCTTGAGCGGCGAGGCTCTCCCGGCTGTCATATGCGTAGAAGCAGTTGACGTCCGCCAGCACCCCGATGATGGTACCCGCCATGCCGCTGGCCTGCGCAGCCGGCGCCTCACTTGTTGCGTGCCGCGCGCGCTTGCATGTTTAATGTATGCGCATGCATGGTGCTACCGGGCTTTCTCCCTGCGGAGTGTCAGGCATCCTCCGCATTTGCTGCGATAGTATGGCTGCATGCACCAGCCTGGTTGCTGCGACCGAGGATGTGACACGCTCTTTGTGCTTTGCACTCCTATGAACATGCAACACACTGGACATGGTCCAGCACAGGCACGTGCTTGGAAGCAGGCAAGGGCACGCCGCTCTGCTCAGGTCGCCAAGCAGCAGCGCCGGCGTTTCGGGGCAGGCTGCCCGGCAGGCAAGCGAGGCGGCGGTGACCGAGCATGCCGAGCGCGCGCGCCATCAGGTCTGCGCGCGTGATGCGCTGCGGGTCGGCCGGGCGGCAGATGTCAAACAGCTCGTCCTTCACGTCCTCCACGCTTAGCTCGGGGTACTGCCCTGCGGCCACCCACAGCGCGTGCACCGCGCGGAAGAGGGTGCACACCTCCGCCTGCGCGCGCAGGCACGTGGCACCATGTGGCCGTGCTCAAGCAGGAACATGGGATCGAGACTGCAATGCGTCGCATGCCCGCGCGCACTCTTCTCCTGGCATGACAGAGCATGACAGAGCAACCTGTCTTGCTGTGCGGCAGCTAATCATGCAAGCATTGACATTGGTCTGCTCGACTGCGCAGGCTTTGCACTTTGCTGAGGTGGCGGAGCGCAGGCCGGGCTGCGCGCGCGCCTGCGTCAGGTGCCCCCGGCCGCGCAGGTCGAGCACCGGGAAGAAGTACCGGACGCCCGCCGGGCTGCCGCAGTGCTCCCAGGCCAGCAGGAAGTCCTGGAAGGCGTCCCAGCCCATGCCCGCTGCGCCCGCGGCTGCTCGCTGGCCGCGCCCGCGCCCGGCTGCGCCGCTCGCGTGCGCGCGCTCCTCGAACAGGCGCGCCACGAACAGCGGCGTCATCGTGCCCGTGCTGAAGCTGACGGTTCCGGCCCCCGCACAGAGAGTGAGACCGTACAAGCGAATACTTATGCACGACGGAAGTGGGCTTCTTAGCAGTGCTGCAAGGCCCACGACAGCGACGTGACTGCATACTTTGCTGCTCAGCGCCACACCGGGCACAAAGTGCGAAGGCCAGGGCCGGTTCGCAAGACATCCGAGCTAACGACGGGCTGGTGTGTGATATAACATGTGAGAGTGAGAGGTGAGCTTCGTGTGACATTACTTGTAAGTGGGGCAGCGGTCACTGGAGGCGGGACACACCCGAGGAAGTCCTCGGGGCTCAGCCGCCCGCAGCCCCGGCTGTCCAGCTCACTGAACAGCTCCCGGGCACGCTGCATCCATGCTGGCGCGAACCTGCGTGCCGGGCCGCGAGCTCAACGGGGTGGCACCTGCTGGCTACAGTGCAGGATCGTCTGCTGAGAGGCATGGGTCTGGTACCCGGCACTTCTTCTGCCGTCACAACCTGCACCCCGTTTCGCATGCAGAACACAGCCCCTGCATCAGGCTCCGCATCCGCATCAGGCGCCTTACAAGGGCAGGCTCAAGCAGCACCGAGCTCCATTGAGCTGCAGGAGCTTGGAGGCACAAGGATGCGTTGCTGGCTGGCTGGGCGCTAGGGGCTGGCGGCTGCAAGCAACACGTCTGCGGCCGGTGGCCAGCACCAGCTGCTGGGCGGCTCGCCGTCGCGCGCCGGCAGGCGCAGCTCCAGCAGCTCCGACAGCGCGGGGCCGGTCAGCAGGTCCCGCACACGCGCCCTGCCCTCTTAGTTGGGTGGGTTTAGGGCACCCGCTCAGGAGCCTCAGCGCACTTGCTCATACGCGCCAGCCGTTTATTCAGCAGCCCATTTTATTCAGCAGCGTGGGGCTGCGATGACGCACCAAGCGCTGACAGGACCCAGCAAGCATCAGTGCATGTCAGCCCCCACGCCTGGAGCGAGTGCCTGCCCAGGCGCAGGCATGGCGCATGGCGAAGCGCACACAGGCTTGCCATGCTTGCACTGATGTGTGAGGCTGGCGCTTGTCTCTGCTGAGCAGCCTGGCAGGGCGCGCGCCTGCCTTGCCGCGCGTGCAGGAACATCAGCTTGCGCGCCGCGAACTCCGCATACTCTGCCAGCGCCGCGCCCTGCCCCCCGCCCGAAGAGCTGCCGCGGCCACGCTCTGCCACCCCGTCCTTTGCTTCGGCAACCTCAGCGGGCTCCCGCCCCTCGTTTGGGTTTGGCGGGTCGCAGCCTGTCACGCTCAGACACGCGCCGTCTGCTGGACTGGAAGGCCCTTCACCCCGCTCAGCAGGGTCATGTCCCGAGTCGCGCAGGCCGCCTGGCGCCTCTGTTGCGGAGGCGTCTGGGGCGCTGCCGGTCCGGCTGGCGGCAGCGTCAAACCGCGCTGAGTGCGCTGCTGGAGGCGGGCTCGCGGGCGACGTGCCGAAGAGGCCGGCCAGGCCGGGCAGCTGCGGCGCGAGCGCGGCGATGTAGGCGCGCAGCTGCGCGGCCGTCAGAGCCGCCACGGCGTCCTCGTCGAAGCAGCTCAGGTGGAGGCGCTGCGCGGCGCCGACCTCGCGTTGTCATGCGGATTTACATGCTGTTTGCACGCAAAGGTTGTGCAGGTGGTGCGCGCCGTCTGCAGCAGCGCGTTGCGGCGCATGACGTAGTGGAAGAAGGACAGCAGCGGGATGGCGCCGCGCGCGTCGCGCGCAAAGCGCAGGAACAGAGACGCCCGGAAGTGGCGGTCCACGCGCGGCCCCACGGCCTCCCGGCACGCGGCCGCCGCCTGCACGCCCACAGGCTTGGTGCAGGGCGCGCACCGGCATCCAGCACGCGGCCAGCGCGCACACCTGGAATAGTGTGCTGCCTTTCGGCCGCGCATGCCTTGTGGGTATCGCCATAGGCACAGGCGCGTGACTTCGGACGTGGATACACGTGCAAGTGCAGGCGGTGTCTCCATTTGTATGATCTCTCACAGGAGTCCTGCACCTGACAGAACTGGTCATAGTCGAGCCGCTCCTCGCCGTCGCAGTCGCTGTCGCCGTCTGCGCCGCCCGTGGCGCCGCCGCCGTCCGCACACTGCTGCAGGATGCTGTACATGGTCTCGAGCTGCTCGTTGTCAAGTAGCTCGCAGGTGCGCGCCTGCGCAGAACATGGTTTTTAACAGCGTCTGCGGACGGCAGGGCTGACAGGGCGCCCAAGATGGGCCTGCGGGCGCCACAGGAAGGTTACCCAGGGTGTCAGGTACCCAACACACAAACGATGTATATAGCCGTGGGCCCTTGCGCAGCCACTGCAGATCCGGCAGATAGTCAGGATGTGCTCAGGTAGATTAAGCCTGGCTGTAAGGCCACAGCAGTCCTGACGCTCGGGGGAGGGTGTAAGCGGGGCAGCGCCACCTCAAGCATATGCAGGCGCGCGGCTCGCTGCACCAGGCCCGGCAGTGTGTCCCGTGACGCGCGCTGCAGCACTCGACACTGTCAGTGGTCAATAGCTCAAAGGTGGGTATGTGCTTTGAGCTTGTATTGCACGAGCGATGACAGCCGGGAAGCTCTGTGTAGTGCGCACCGCAGAAAAGAATGAAGGGATGGCCGCATGCTTGGGTGCGGCGCCTGGAAGCGTGCTGTCCTGCGCAGCGTCCTTTTCCATATGGCGGCCAGCTGACCCTGCGTGCATAGCTCCTCTTGCGCTGTGCGTATACGTGGCAGGATGCGGCTGTCTTTGCTTCGTGAGCTGAGAACGCGCCTGGCGTACTGCTTGAGCTTACAGTGAGCTTGTACTCTCACTCCTGTGGCATGTCAGCGCAAGTTGGGCATAAGCGTGCAGAGCGAAGTAGCAGTCAAGTCCGGCTCCTCTTCTTTGCGGCTCTCCTACCTCGCAACCTCTTGCGCCTGGGATCTGCGATGCTCGTTGAATAATAATAGACACCGGCGCAGCCAGCTGTTATGTTGCAGATTGAAAGGCACACTGTAGCACCTTATTAGGCCTCTGCAAGACTCGGCAAGTGTTGCAAGAGCCCAGTTGCGATGGCCTAACGAATGCAGACGGGTCTGTGCAGCTCTGAGAGAGCAGCGATATGCAATGCAGAGCTCGAGGTAGCAGCCCGAACAGTATTCCGCACGCTACAGGCGTTCGCTGCTAGTACTCACAGCGAGCAACCTTTGCGACTTGTAGTACAGGTCGCAACACCAGACAATGCAGCCATGAACCGCGACCTGGCACACTATGCCACCAGCAAGCTGCAGGGCGATTGGAGCGCGCTGGCTTTCACGAAGAGCCTGACGCGTGAGATGCTGCAGTCGCTCATACCGCGCTTTGAGAAGCTGGACCCCCTTGTGCGCGTCCGGCTGCTGCTCGCGGCGCTCATGCTGCCCCCCGCGCAGCGCGAGGAGCTGCTGCCGGAGCTGCAGGCGCGTGCCCGCACAGGCCGCGGCTCGTCGGCAGAGCTAGAAGCACCTGGCGCAACACTGTAGCAGACGCTGCCTCTGTGAGTAAGCTGTGTGCTGCATCCCAGCCGTACACATCTGCCGCTGGCCAAGGAGAGCAGGAATCGCAACCCCCCTGGCGTACTGCGTGCCAGTGCTGCCGTGCGCTGAGGTTGACCGAGCGCTCGGCGCTGCCAGGCGCTCGCGGTGGCGGCACGCACAGACAAAGAGGAGTGGGTGGGCGTTATGGGCCGGGCGGTCGGCGACTTCAGCGGAGTGCTGGACCTGCCAGCTGTGCTGGAGGCCTCCACTGCGGTGCGCTCGGCGTCCAGTCTCCTGGCAGGGTTGCAGGGTCAGCCGCTGCAGTGTGCCAGCTTTGTACAGCTTTTCTGCTCAGTCGAAGGGGACCTACAAGAGCCCGCTGGCCTTGGCAGGAGCCTCCAGGCTCAACATGGCCCTTGGGGCTCCTCCCTCGGCGTGCCATCCCGCTGTATGCTGGCTCGGCGTGCTGGGGGCTCTGCGCCCCTGCGCCCGTCCGCTGCCCACTGAGGACGTTCCCTACAGTCTGTGAAGCTGCAAAGCTGGCTCGCTTCCAAGCGTGCTGGTGCGGCAGGCGCGCGAGACCATGAAGGAGCTGGAAGGGCGCCTGGAGCGGAGCAGCGCCAGCAGCGACAGCGACTTCCGGCCGCTGGAGGTGCGGACGAAGGTCGTACGCGCACCCTGGCAAGTGTGCTGCATCTGTCAAGAGATGCCGTACTTCATCTGGCAGCAAGTTGCCGCCATGGTAAGCTGTTTATTACTGCTGTGGAGTGTTGAGATAGCGGTGCGGGTTGCACGCACCAGTGTCGTCGCGACGGTCTGCTTGTCTATATCACACAGCAATATACGGCACCATGCAGGAGGTGTACCTGAGCGCCCGGCTGGTGACGGCCGCCCAGGGAGCGCCGCCGCAGGCGCCCGCGCACGCCCACTTCACACTGCGGCGCGCCCCCCGCTGACTGTCTCTTCAGGCCCTTGACCCCTTTAGCATCCTGCTGAACACGTCCTTTGGCCCTCATTGGGCCCATCCTCCCTGATGTCTTGGGCAGCGACTGATCTCCCGCTTGCTATCTTAAACAGTAAGCAAGCCTGCTGTTTCTTGTGTAAAGCTCCCCTGCTGAGGCGCCACGGGTGCGCAGGACGGGCGTGCTGCTGCCGACTGCGGAGCTGGCCCGCAACGTGACCGGGGCGTCCACGCCCGCGGCGGTGCCGTCTGCATCGGCGCCCTCTGCGACAGCGGCCTTTGCCCAGCCAGCGCCGTCGCCGCCAACGTCGGCAGGCGCCGCAGAGCCGGCGCTCAGCAATCCATCGTTGCGGTTCCCTGAGGCGCCCGCCGTCCGAGGTGGCCTGGCAGGCGAGCGCTCGCCTGCGCCCCTGCCTCTGGCAGAGACAATGGCGCACCTTGGGCGCTTGGTGTGGAGCAGGCGGTCAAGTGCGGGGGCACATTTGGCAAGGGCCTGAGGTGGCTGTGTTGCGGCTGCAGGGGTGGCCGCCACATCTGCAGCGCGCAGTGTGGGGGCTGCGGGAGATATGTTCCGGTCGTCGCGGCCGGCTCTGGCTGCGCGGTCCTCCCTGGTGCGCAGCGTGAGGTCAGCGCTGTGAGAGGGGTCCGCTCTCGCTGCGCGCTACACGACGAGGCGCCTTGCTGTGCACGCCTGCCAGCCGTGCAGAGTGCCCGAGGGCGTGAGCTAGGCAGGCGCCTCCCTTGCTCTCTTCACAGCAAGCATGACGTGCACCAGTCAGGGATGCGCGTGTGGCAAGGGCGCGCGCGGCATGCGCCGCTGCGTGCATGCGAGCCAAGCGGAGCGCATACACGGGCGGGCACGCGCGGCAGCGCATGCGCTGCTGACCCAGCGCGCTCCACGCAGGCGGGCGCGGCGGCCGGGCAGGACAGGGGCGAGCGGCGTGGCGAGCAGCGGACCGTGCGCACGAAACAGCTGGACGTGGGCGAGGTCATCGCGCTGCACCGGCAGAAGGCGTCGGAGGCCAGGTGCCGCACGCGACTGCTAACCCTACCCTATTGCACCCTCGCCACGCCCGCAACGCGCTAGCACGCCCGCGCGCACTCACTCTCCTGGGCACGCAGGCCCGCGGAGGAGGCTGGCGGCGGCGCGGCCGTGCCCAGCGCCCCCACGCCGCCGCCGTCGGGCGCGGGCGCGGCCGCCATACAGGCCTCTCCTCCCGCGGCGCCGCCAGAGCGCGCGGGAGGAGAGGAGCCTGAAGAGGGCGAGCTGCCCGAGGAGGGCGAGGTGGCGGGCGCGCCGGCGCATGAGGCGCCCGCCAAGCGGCCGCGCATGGGCGGACCGGCGGCGAGCGGTGGCGCGCACAGGCGCGGCCCTCTGCGCTATGCGGCGCGTCCATGGCGCTCCTGTGCACGCAGGAAAGATATTTCCTGTTGGGGCATGTACTTGAAAAGAAAGTGTTTGACCGCATTGCTGGCTATGTGCGTGGAAACAAAGCAGTTGTGCTCATGCAGGGCTGCACCCTGGGGCGCTGCGGAGGGTGCGGGGCACAGCCTGGCGGGTCAGGCGGACGTGCACAATGGGCAGGCATGCACCGACGGCGGCCAGGGCGTCTTGGGGCACGCTGCGGGCTACCCGGACATGTACATGCATGCGGGTGGCGCGCCGAACGGATACCCTGCACCCGGGGATGGCTGGCGAGACCACGATGCGCACCCAGACGCGCTGCGGGGCGCGCCTCCGCCGAGCGCCCACAATGTTTTCTAGCCGTTCCGGGCGGCGCCTTACGGCCGCATGTGCGCAATACCGGCCCTTCTGTACAGGGAAGCGCTGCATGGGAGTGCAATGACCCCTGCGTACCTTGTGGACCTTGCTGTGGTAAGCTCTACCTGTGAGAAGACTCTGGTTTGTGTTGCACAGCTGAGTGAAGACTGGCGAACCGCTTGTGAACCAGTTCCGAGGCTGCTGCAAATGGTGAGAGCCCCTAGCAGGACAGCTGAGCATGCAATAGAAGCGCGCTGTATCAGCGCTGTTTGTGTGACAATGTATTGCATGTTCCAAAGGTGCCAGCCCGATGTATGCAGCCTGTGAGTGACGAGCTCTTGGAAGGGCAGTGCGTCGGATGCAGGCGGGTTGCAGGTAAGTGCTACAGCGAGGCACATGTGTGCCTGCTGTCTTTGGCAGTGCGGCAGTACTGCAAACGGGAGTCCAAGAAGGGTTGTTGCTGCACAAACTTATGTGTCCTAAGCTGCGTGCCATACCCACTAGCCAAACAGCATACCCACTAGCCAAACAGCATCTTGATAAATACAAGGAGGACGTTGATGACGATGAGCGGCACTGCGGCCACACCCGCACTCAGTCCACTCAGCGGCAACCGTCAGCTGTAAAGACGCAGAGATGCGCTGACCAAACGGCACAGGAGTGTGGGCAGCGCACGTTGCATGTACGTCATCGCGTGCAGCAGCCCAATTGTCTGCTGCTTGAACGCGCCTGGGCTCGGGCCAATCCCGCTGCCGCCGTGCAGCTGCGAGTACCCCCAGCCAACTGCCCCGCGCACTTGACACTCAGCACAGAAGAGGACACCTTGCATAGTTGACTGCAAGCGCCTCAGTAGGGCAGGGGCGCCACACCCTTCTCCAGGAAGCGCTCGTTATTCAGCACAGCCAGGCCGTTTGCAAACATGACGCCCGCCTGCAACACCCGCGGATGCTTACGGCAGGACAAAGCGCCTGGAAAGCAGTAATGTAAAAGCAGAGGCCTTGCGCATGCCTGGGCCAGCGGCCAGAGCCCGAGCATCATCCGTCTGCCTTAGTCAAGCGTCCACGCTCCAGGTCATCTGTGCGCTTCTTTCAGCGCATCCGACAAGACGCAAAGCTCGCAATGCCGAAGGAAACAAGGAGAGGAAAGAGCAAGTGCGCTTGCGGGGCCACCCCCTAGACAGGGCCTCGAGACCCTGCCAGGCGCCCAGATTTGCTGAGGAGACGGCGATGGCACAGCGGTGACTCCCGGGCGTGCAGGGGAGAATGTCGGACAGCGAGAATGAGCACGAGGAAGAGCAGGAGCTGGACCTGAGCAATGTGAGGCGTGATTCGCGCCGGCTGCTTTGCAGCTGTGTCCCTGCAGCAGGCTCTGGGCCGCACGCTGACTGTGGCGTGGCGCGCAGTCGGACGTGGTCACCAAATACAAAGCCGCCGCTGATATTACCAACAGTGCGGGCCCTCGCGAGGAGGCAGGCGGGCGCAGCGTGCTGCGGCTGCCGCATCGCTGTCACGGCTTGTGTGGCCCGCGCAGGTGTGCTGGGAGAGGTAATAAGGAAGTGCAAAGCCGGGGTGAAGATTGTTGATGTCTGCGCGGCGGGCGATGATGCGATAGTACAGTGCGCCCCTTGGCGCCTCGCCTGCTCCACACGCACGCAGTCATAGCATATGCTGACAGCCGGCCCGCCTCTGCAGAGCCACGCAGAAGGTGTTCAACAAGAAGGGCGAGAAGGGCGAGAAGGTTGAGAAAGGCATCGCGTTCCCGACATGCCTATCCGTGAACAGGCGCGGGCCCGCGCGCGCGCCGCGCGTTGCGGCAGGCCTGGTGCCTGCCAGCCGAGCGGGGCCCTGACGCGGGGCGCGCCTGGCAGCGTGGTCGCCAACTTCTCGCCGCTGCCGGAGGACGCGACCGAGCTGAGGGACGGGGACCTGGTGAAGATGTGCGCCTTTGCCTCGCGCCTCCCCATGCAGAGGAGGCGGCACCCACTGGTGTTCTGTATGTTTGGTCTGCCAGGGCGAACGCAGCAGTGTGCAGGCCTGCGCCCAACCCAACAGGTGGGGCTGACGCTGGTCGGGGTGTGCCGGCAGCGACCTGGGCTGCCACATCGACGGCTTCATCGCCACGGCCGCGCACTCGCTGCTGGTCCAGGCTGACGCCGCTGCGCCGGTGGACGGCCGGGCGGCCGAGGTCCTGGCGGCCGCGCACACGGCGCTGGAGGCCGCGCTGCGCCTCGTGCGGCCCGGGAAGAACATCGCGGAGGCGCGCGCCAGGCCCTCCTTTCCTCGTCGCTCGCCTCCGCATCGCTCTGTGTGCAGTGTGAACTGCCGGCTGCTCACTGGTATCGCGATCAAGACCGGAGTCAAGCGCCACAAAGGCGGCGGCGCGTGAGCACGCGAGGAGATGTTCTGCATAAGCTGTTTGGGGCGAGCTGTGGTCGTGCACGTGCGGCACCTGGCAACATGCTGGCGGCGACACGCTCAGAATGCACAACCCTTGTAGAAGAGGGAGAATCCTTCTCATCCCATGCGATCGGGCCGACGGGGCGGCGCGGGGCCGGGCGGCAGGTGGCGCCGGTGCTGCAGCAGGTGGTGGAGAACCTCTCAGACGGTCCCCTCGTGCAAAAGGGCCGACGGGCGCGCGCGCGGGGCCGGGCGGCAGGTGGCGCCGGTGCTGCAGCAGGTGGTGGAGGCGTACGGCTGCAGCCTGGTGGAGGGCGTGCTGTCGCACCAGCTGAAGCAGTTCGTCATCGATGGCAACAAGTGCATCCTGAACAAGGTGCCGCCCGCGCCCGCGCGCGCCCTGCACGCCCGGCAGCAGGAGCGGGCAGGCGGTGGGAGGAGGTCGAGCTCCAAGCAGGGTAGCTGGCGTTTCAGCTCGCACCGAGTGCCGCGCGATTTGGGTTGCTCACACAGGTCAAGGTTTGTGCAATGAGCGGAGGCGTGGGGCGGGCACACATGCCTTGTTTTTGCACAGCACGTTTGGGAGCAGCAGCTTACCTTGGGGTCAAAAGGAAATGCACAAGAGTTAACTAAACCTTAACCCATGCGGCCGGCCTGCGCGGCGGCAGGTCACGCCGGAGATGCGCGTGGACGACCAGGAGTTTGAGGAGAACGAGGTGTACGCGATCGACATTGTGGTGCGCGCCCTCTGGCGAGCCTGCTGGCTGGCGCTGGGCGTTAGTGCGGGGCCTGCTCCCAGCCGAGTATGCGGTTCAGGGAGCTGCGGGACAGTAGTTTGGGGGCCGTGCGAGCGGGGTGCGAGCCTGATGCAGGTCCGTGGGCGGGCGCGCTGTGCGAGCGGGCTCCGCGGGTGGCTACGCACGAGCTGCGACGCCGCGCGCGCGGGCAGACGGGTGGCTGGGCGCGGCGAGGCGTGCGTGGCCGAGCGCTGAGCAAACCCTAGCATACCCTACCCTACCATATCATACCTCAACATAGCCTAAATCGTAACCGGCGCGGCGCAGGTGAGCGGCGGCGAGGGCAAGACGCGCGTGCTGGACGAGAAGGCGACCACGCTGTACAAGCGCGCGCTGGACGTGTCGTACCACCTCAAGATCAGGGCCAGCCGCACCGTGTTCAACGAGATCGCGCAGCGCTTCCCGACGATGCCGTTCACGCTGCGCGCGCTGCCGGGCCGCGAGACGCGCCTGGGCCTGCACGAGTGCCTGAACCACAGCCTGCTGCACCCCTACCCCGTCGTGCACGAGAAGGCGCGCGCCCGCGCCTGCCGCGCCTGCCGCGCCTGTCCGCCCCTGTCGCGCGCCGCCCAGGCCATCCCATGTCCGGGTGCCGCGCCTGCCTCCGACATGCTGCGGCCGCATGCCTGGCTGGCCCGGGCATGCTCGCGTGCAAGGCGCTCCCTGCGTGTCCGCAGCTGAGCAGCACCCTGAGGCTGGAGGCGGGCGCTCTGCGGCGCCGCGCTCCCCAGCAGGAAGCGGCCCCGGTGCTCAGGCGGCGGCGGCGCGCGCAGGCGGGCGAGCTGGTGGCGCAGTTCAAGGCGACGGTGCTGCTGATGCCCAACGGCAGCGACCGCATCACCGCCGCGCCGCTGCAGACCCTAAACCCCGGCCGCAACGTGGAGGACGCGGAGCTGAAGAAGCTGCTGGCCGGCAGCCTGAAGAGCAAGAAGAAGGCTAAACCCCGCAAGGGCAAAGAGAAGAAGAAGGCTAATGGTGCCGGCGGCGAGGCCGGCGGCGCCGACGCAGAGGCCGGCGGCGCGGCCGCAATGGACGTTGACGGCGGCGCCGCGCCGGCCGCGCCCGGGGAGGCCACGGCGAGCTAGGGCGCGCGGGCGCGGCGCGCGGCGCGGCCAGGCGGGGCGGCGCGGCGCGGCGGCGCCGGCTGGCGGCCGGTGCGCGGGCGCGGGGCTCGCTAGCGCGCGACGCATCGCGCGGCCAACGGGTGCATGCGGGGCGCCGCCAGGGCGGGTTCATTCCGCGTGCTGTGCCTCGTGCGGCGCTGCCCTGCCTGGGCGTCGGTAGCGCGCGCGGATGCAGGCGCGCACGGTGCGGGGCCGCGCGCGCGGCTGTGTGGGCGCGAGCGGCCGCGTGCCGAGACGGGCTGCTGCACGCTGCGCTGTGGCTGTAGGCCTGGCGCAGAGCTTGGCGGCGGGCGGGGGTGCATGCGGGCGCATGCGGCGGCGTGGAGGCCTGTCAGTCGAGTCTTGAGCGCGTGCGTAGGCAGGTTGTGTCGCTTGAGCGCAGTCATGTGCCCCTTGGGATGGGCGGGAAAGGAGGGCTGTTGATCCTGCCGGCGAGCGTGCGAGTGCGCGTTCGCCACTGCACCTGCAGCATAGCATTGTTGGGGAGGCCCGGCGCAATCGCTGGCCATTGTGGTCAGCCTCGCAGCGGCCATGGGTGCCACCTGGCTGTCGCACATGGTTGGATTCACAATCGCTGGCTGCTGTGCCGCGCCCTGCATAGCGCTGCGCGCTGAAGCGCGCCAGAGCAAGCATGCGCTGGGGGCCCTGTGCAGCCTCGCTAGCCTGCGCGCCGCTGCTGAGAGCATGTGTGTATGTCGCCGGGAGCAGCACTGTGGCTGTGCTGCGGTACTGCTGCTGTGCGGGGCTGAGGGCCTGTGCAGCGGGCTGCACGCTGCAGCTGGTGGCACGCCGTGCGCTGTTGCGGTCTGCTCGGGGGCTGGTGCGCCCGGCGGCCCGGCACCCCTTGCTTGGGCCGGTCCCAGGCACATTGCGGTGACGTCCTGCACCGGGGGCGGCACCAGGGAGGTAGCTGCCGGGGTATGCCAGCATGTCTGGCGACATCGGATGCCACGCGCTTGAGCGATTCGCTCGGTTTGAACCTGTTGCATAGTTGCGAGCGCCCAACGCCTGGCCAGGCGCAAACTCGGCTTGTGTGCTGATGCGCAGTTCCGCAGGCGCATGTTGCGAGCAGAGGTGTGCACCGCCCTGTGCATACACCTGCTTGGCTGTGACATCAGGCCTTGCTTTTTGCCTCAGCATGCTGGCCGACGCATCATTAAATGCATGTCGTTGGGCACAATGGAAAGCGCAAGCGCAGGAGACTTCTACAATGCCTTGGCGTGGCTCGCTGGCAAACAGTTCTGCAGGCGCCTGAGGACATGGAATACATACGCTTGTATCGACAGGCATGAGCTGCCCTTACAGCCCCAACAAGCATGAGTGGCGCCAGACCCAATAACCAGACATGCTAGACATGAACAGCACAGGAAGGAAAGCAAACACAGCCCGGCAGGGTCACGCTTGGGGAGATATCTCATCTAAGCACCCCGTCAGTCAAATGCGAGCGTTCAGACATGGAGGTGCATGAAAAGGCCAGCCAGCACTGGCCTGCGCATGAGGCCACATACGAGACCGCTACTTGGCCTCCAGACGAGAGTGAAACACCATGCGCGTGGTGCACGCGTCAGGAGTGGCGCTTGTGTCAACACCAGGCGCGCGGTGCGCGCGTCAGGAGTGGTGCATGAGCCCCAGGCGCAGGTGCAACACCTGCTGCGCCAGCGCCTCCATGATAAGCCCTAAATCTAATCATGCGGCCGATGCGCATCTCAGGAGTGGCGCTTGAGCTCCAGGCGCAGGTGCGAGATCTGCTGCGCCAGCGCCTCCAGGCGGCCCTCAACATACTGCCGGCGCTGGCGCTCCTCCCGCGTGCGCCCAGCGCTCTGCGCGCGCCCCCGCCCGGCGCGCTCAGTGCCGCGCCCGCAGCGCGCGCATAGGGACGGCGCCTGGTCAGGCGGCGCCTCACAGCGCAGCATGGCTGCGGCAGCCTGCGAACACACTAAGGCCAGCGCCGCAGGTGCATCCTCGGAGCGGGACCGTCCTCGGAGCAGGGACCGCAGCGCGGGGGGCCTGACGGCCAGCAGTAGCTAAACCAGGGTATAGGTTTAGGGTAGGGGTCAACACCGCAGGCGCGCGCCTGGGCGGGAAAGCGCGCGGCCTCAGCCTGCAGCGCCTGCTGCTCGACGTGCAGCCGCAGCAGCGCCGCCTCCAGCGCCTGCCCGCGCGCCATGAACGCCTCCAGCGAGCGCGCGTCCGCATACGGGCGCGCGTGCGTCGCGGCCCGGCCCTGCTCCGGCGGGCTGCCGGGCCGCGGACTCAGCCCTGCCCTGGCGTAGGGGCCATCGTCTCCCCGGTACGGGCCCGAACGCTGAGCCCCCTCGTCCCTGACCTCATGCGCAGGGGCAGCAGCGGCCCCGTCTCTGCTGATCCCGCCGGGCGGGGAGTCCAGCGCGCCGTGGCTGCGCTGCGCCAGATAGCCTTGGGCGCCCGCATGGGCCGACGCGGCGCCCGCATGGGCGGGCTCTGCCGGCCCGGCCTCAGCATGCCAGCCTATCGGCGCACGCGCTGGCGGCCCTCGCTTGGGGCTGCGGCTGCCTGCAGGCGCCTCTGTGGGCCAGGCACGGGACTCCCAGCCCGGCTGAGACTCAGCATAGGCCGCCATGCCGGCCTGGCCGCGCGCCTCGGCGCCCTGCCAGCCTTCGGGCCGCCGCACAAAGCCATCGAGCGCAGTCGTGCGCCGCGCGGGCGCGCCGCGGCCTGGCAGCTCCAGCGGGACCTGATCAGGCTCCCAGGGCGCGCCCGCATGCGCCTCATCGGGCTCCCATGGCCCCGCGTGTGCCTGCTGCACACGCCCATGCTCCGGTGGCTCGCGCGCCTGCCTAGGCTGCGGCGCCGGCACCAGGCCGCCGCGCGGCGCGGGGCACGCGCTCGCCTGCGACGGCGGGCGCGGCGCAGGCGGCGAGGGCACGGGGCCAGGGCCGGGGTCTGGGTCGGCGCCGGCGTTGCCGCGCTGCGGCGCGCGGGCGCCTGCGGGCAGCGCGGCCTGCGCCTGCCACAGCAGGGCCTTCTCCAGGTCCCTGCCGCAGCGCAGGGCGCATTGCTCATCAAGCGTGCCGACTATGAGCGATGAGTGGATGCCGCAGTGCCCGCGCGCGCTGCGCAGGAACCGACCAGACCAGAGGCTTTGGGGGGGGAGGTGTGCCAGGCTCGCAGCGGCCATGCGGACCCGTCCCTGTCCGCACTTAGGATACAAGGACGGCACAAGGTATGCATGAGAGACAAAAAACGCCATCGCTTAAGGAGCCGGCGCACGGAGGGGGGGGAGGGGGGGGCGGCGGCACCTGCGAGCCGCGCGCTCTTCGGCCAGCTCGGCGCCCGCGGTGCGCAGGCGCTGCGCGAGCCGGTCGTTGTCCACGCCCGCGCTCGCTAGCCGCCGGCGCAGCAGCGCCGCCTCGGCGCCCGCGCGCTCCGCGGCCGCCTGCGCGGCCGCGCCGCGGCGCTCCGCCGCGCGCGTGGCCGCCTCCGCCGCCTGCGCAGCGCCGCGCCCTCTCCGGTGACGCCGCTCAGGCGGAGCGGAGGCCTGCCTGCAGTCTGCAACGCGGACAGTGTGCCAAAGCGCAGGCTCGAGCGGCGCTCGTGAAAGCCAATGCAAGTCTCAGGCATGGCACACGCCCGTGCGGTGCTGGGCCATGGAGGTGCGCACGGCGACCTCGTCGCGCGCCGCGGTCGCGGCGCCGGACGCTGCCGCGCAGGCCGCCTCGGCCGCGGCGCGCTCGCGGCGCAGGCGCGCCGCTGCGGCCTCGGCGGCCGCCGCGCGCGCCTCCAGTGCCTCCGCCCTGCAGGCATGCGCGCGAGTGTCTGTACCGCCTACCCTACCCTGACCATATCCGTATGTCTGTCATAAATAATGTGTCCAGGCATGAGCCTGCTACATGAGCCAGCAAGGGTAAGCAAGCCACACGCAGCTCTGCAGCATAGGCGCGCCAGCCTGGTGGGGCACGGACTAGACCAGATGGGGCGGCACATGCGACTTCGCTGAAATCGTGTTGCAGGTAACGGCGCATCTCTGATACCTCTGAAGTGCAAAGCAATGGGCGGCGCGCAACGCAGGCAGCGCACTGTTTCCTGTGCCGAGCGAGCTCCAGCTCGAGCTCGTGACAGCGCTCGCGCGCCCTCTCTGCCTGCGCCTCCAGGGCAACGCCGCGCACGCGCAGCGCGTCTGCCTGGGCTGAGGGCGAGCCGCCGCGGCCGCCGTTCGCCTTTGCCTCCGCCCTGTGTGAGGAGGAGGCACATTCACAGAAGTGTCTGCGGCTGCAACACAGCATGAGGCGTATGCAGCCTGCTTCGCATCGGCATCGTAAACAAAAGAACGTAACTGGCGCGCCCTCTGAGGCCGACACCTGTTGGGCCGGTCGGCGGAGCTAGGCGCATCAGAGTGCTTGGCGGCCGCGTCCGCCGCGCCTGCGCCGGCCGCGCCGCCGAGCCCCGCGCCCTCGGCAGCCGCGCGGTGCGGCGCGACCGCCGCCGCCGCCTCGCCAACCGGCTGCGGCGCCTCCGCCACCTCCCGCTGCTCAGCTGCGCCGCCTGCGTTGTGCGACCGGCGCTGCTTGGGCGCGCGGCCAGCCTCCCAGCCTGCTCCGGCGACCTCATCGTCCCCTGCCGGCGGGGGCGTCCCCGCACCATGGGTTGACCCGGGGCTGTGCTGCTCGTCCGCGTCCTGCGGGCGACCCGGCCAGTCGCATGGCGGGGGCAGAGCGGCCTCGCGGCGCGCAGCGGGCCATGCGGCGCGGTTTTGCGAGTCCGGGGTATGCCAGGGTCCCCCGCCATACGCCGCGGCTTCCCAGGCCCAGTGCTGCAGGAGCGCATGCGGCGGCGGGCCCGGGTGCGCCGGCAGCGCCGCCTGCCAAAGCGCGGCGTAGCGCGGCTCCTGGTCGAGCAAATATGGCGCTTGCATGCGCGCATAGGGGTCGTAGGGCCCAGGGTCGGGTCGCGGCGCAGCCCATGCGGCCTCGCGCGGCGGCGCACGCGCGGGCGCGACCGCGGGGTCATAGCCCGGCGGATCCCAAGGCGGCTGGAGCCCTGCAGGGCCCGCGCGGCCCCAACCCTGCCAGTCCAGCGCGACGGCCGGCCCAGGGACCGCGTCGGGCCAGTCGCGCTGTGACCCTAACCCTGGCGCCGGCACGAACGCGCTGCTCTCCACCAGCAGCTGCGCGGGCGCATAGTCGGCGGGGCGGTATGCGCGCGCGGCCGCGGCGCCCGGCGGCGTGGCGTCCGGGCTGGCGTGCAGCATGCCAGGCGGGCGCCTGCAAGAGCAGGCAGACATCCTGTGACGTGGGGCCCGGGGAAGCGGCGCGGCCTGCCGCTGCGCGCCTGGAGCGCGAGCGGGCTGCGCTCGTGCGAGGTGAGAGCGCTGCAGGTGAGGCTCGCTCGATGACAGACACCCAGCGACCTCAGAGCCACAGGCTGGCACAGCACATGCTCTCGCAGCACGCACCCCAACCGCTGCTCCTGATCAGCACCCAAGCGCACGCATTCTCTCACAGGCGCCCGGCTAAAGCGCGGGCCGGCGTGCGCCAGGGGTGCCGCACCCGTTGGCGGGCAGCTCAGCGCCGGCCGCGTCCCACCCGTCGCCGCGCAGGCCGCCATGCAGGCTGCCGCTGCTGCCGTCGCTGCCGCCGCCGCTGCCGCTGCCGGCCTCCGCGGCGGGCCGCTCCACCCGCGCGCGCAGCTCCGGCAGCGGCACCAGCTCCGAGGACGAGCTGAGCGGGTTAGGGTCTGGTTGCGCGCGTCGCCCGCCGCGCTGCCGGCCCCGGAGCACGCCGCGTCGAGGCCGCACGCGTCGCCCCCGGGCTTCGACCCGCCCCGCTGCGGCCGCGCGGGCGCGCCCGCTACCGCCGCGGAGCCCGCCGCGGGCCCCGTCCCGCAGTCCGCCATTTCGAGCGTCAGCAGCGGTGCTGCAGGCAGCAGCCCATGGCCGTTCCCGGCGGAGCTGTCAGCGTGGCCGTCCGCCGCGCCGGCGCCCGCGCCCGGTCGCGGGCTCTCTGTTGCCGAGAGGCTGCCGCTGTCCGGGTCCGGGAGGCTGGACGTGGGGCCGGCAGCGGCCTGACCCGCGCTCGCCGCCGAGCTGCTCCGCGCGGCGTCGCACGCTTCCGGCCAGGCCGACTCGCCCTGGCTGCTGCCCTGCCGCTCCGCGCCCCAGTCCCAACTGTCCTCCCCGTCCGCCCCGGCGCCGTCCCGTTTGGGCGTCGCCGCGCCCTGCGCGGCGCCGCCGGCGCAGCGCGGCCCCGCATCGCCAGAGCGCCCGCCCGTGCTATGCTGCCAGGCGACGCTGCCCGGGCTGTCGGGCGCGCGGGCGCCGTTCGCGCCGCTCGGCAAATAGCACGCGGCGGGGCTCTCCGCCGCGCTCTCGGGCCCGCCGGGCGGCCTGGGCGCCAGCGGGGTCGCGACCGTGGCGGCGGAGTCGCCGGCGGCGGAGGCGCCGGCGGCCCGGGCGCTCGGGCCGGCGCGCAGCGAGCCGCGGGCGGGCGGGGACGCGGCCTCTGAGGCTGAACTGGCGCACCCCAGCTCGCAGCCGCTCTCCGCGTCCGCCAGGACACCCGCGCGCGCGGAGCGGGGCGAGGCCCCGCCGTGGGCGCCCGCGCTGGGCGACGCGCGCCAGTCCGCGGCCTGCGCGATGCTCTCGGGCCGAAGGCCCGCAGCCGCCGGCGCATACCCGCCGGGCTGCGCAGGCGCTGCGGGCAGGTCCGCGGCGCTGACGCAGGGCGGCCCGGGCTGCTCCGCACTGGCGGGAAGCGGTGTGGGACCACCGAAGAAAGGCTTAGCGCTCGAAGGCTCTCCTGCGGCAGAGGCGCAGGAGGCTGCCGCGCTGCCGGCGGGCGAGCTGCCCATAGCACCAGGGCTGGCGCCTGCCGCTGCTGCCCCGCGCGCGTACGCGGCAGCCTCGTCGGGCGCGGCCTCTGCTGGGTCGGCTGCGGGCGCCGCCAGGTCCGGCTCCGTGCCCGCTGCCTCGCGCCCGGTCGCGGCCGGCTGCGCGTCCGGCGGTTGCCCGTCTGCAACGCTGGGCTTGGCAAGGGCGCCTGGCTCCGTGCTGACGCGCGGCTCCTCCAGCGACATGTTCAGAGTGCCAGCAGTCGCGCTTGACCCCTTGCGCGGGAGCTGATGAAGTACGCTGGCTTGAACGACTGCCACCGCGTCATGCTCCGCCGACCAGCTGCTCATCGGCGTCGCAGCGGCCAGCGCAAGGCCAACCTCCTCTGCACGTTTCTAGCGCCCAGGTTGCCTCACGTTGTGCACCACAAAATTATATAGGAATTTTGCACTAGAAGACGCTCACAGGCAAACTGTAACTGGCACTCTGCCTCTCACCTGGGCAAAGCTATAGGTATGTACACATATGTACTTGCTTCAAGTAAGTGACTTTGGTGGGCTTCTGATGCAAACAGTTGAGTTGCCAAGAGACACCCTACCCTCACATTCGTCTTCAAACGCAGCAGCGGCCTGCTGGTGCTGGCACCAGCAGTTCAGCGTGCAGGCGGCCTTGGAGCGCGCCTGCTGCAGTGCGAGCGCCAGATGGGCCTGCTCAGCGCCCTGCGGGACGCGCGCCGGAGCAAGTACAGCGCCGGCGGGCTCAGCGCATCCTCGCCTGGCCAGGCGCTCTTGCAGGGCGGCGGGGCCGAGAACAACGAGAACATCAGCCCCGCCAGCCCGGCGCTGCAGCAGGGCACCCCGCTGCGGCCCAAGGCGCTGTCCCTTACGCCTCTGAGCGGGCGCGCGCAGCAGCCGGCCGGCCGGCCGCACGTGGCAGTGCTGCGCGCGCTGGGCAACGGCCACACGGTGCGGCCCGGCCGCTTCGGACATGCCTGTTGGTGCGTGTCGGGCCGTGTTCATTGTAAATGCAGTGCGCAGGCGCTTAATGGCTGCACCTGGGTACGCAGCGGGGTGCGCGGGAGTGCAGCGGCTCGCCCGCGCCCGCGGGCCAGGCCGCGGCCCAGCCGCGCGGCGCGCGCTTCACGGCGACGCGCTCGCGCTTTGAGCAGCGCGGCGAGGCCACACAGCCGCTGCTACGCGCGCCCAGCGCTGCTGCGGCGGCGCCGGGCCCACCTGCAGGCGCCGACGCGGGGCCTGAGGATGAGGACACCATGCAGCCTGCCGGCGCTCCACCAGAGCCTGCAGCGTTGCTGCAGCCCCTGCCGCAGCTAGTCTTCCCGCCGGCGAGCCACGCCATTCACCGCACGCTGCCGGCTCCGGCAGCGGACGCGCCCGCCTCGCCGCGCTCGCCGCCCACACTCGCGCAGCAGGCGCCGCCGCCGCAGCACGCCAGCCTGCCTGTGGCGCCCGCCGCATGCACGCCTGGAGTCATGCCCGCGCAGGGGCGGCTGCAGCCCCCGGCGAGCACCGCCACGCCCGCCGCGCCGCCGCTGCCAGCGGCGGCAGAGCCCTTGGCTTCCCCGCGGCCGGCACGCCGACGCTGCTGCCGCGGCTGGGCAGCAGCGCGCGCGCGCGCCCGCGCACGCCGGGGCACGCGCTGTCGGCGTCGGCCGACTGCGCAGCGATGGCCGCGCTGGGCTTCCGCGAGCCGCTGGTGAGTGGCGACGACAACCTGAAGGTCATCGTCCGCGTGCGGCCGATGAACGAGCGCGAGCTGGACGCAGGTCTGCCCGGGCTTGTGGCTGTTGACTGGGCCGCTGTGCTGTGGGCACAAAGGCTGAGACTTCCTGCTCAGCATCTTGCAACCTTGCTGTCGTAATAATTGATACAGCGGTTATTCACAAAGTCTGTCGGCGCCCATGCTCCTCCCAATCATGGCCATTGAGCAGGCCGGGCTGCACACGCCCTGCACCGGGCAGGTTGTGCAAAGGCATGCAGGCCCAAACGTGCAGCCACCTGGCTCAGGCGTGCTGGCAGTGCAAGTTGAGCTCGGCTATGCCGTGAGCCAGGCCCGAGGAGCGCGCAGGCGGCCAGAAGAGCCTGGCGCAGCAGAGCCAGCAGGTGCTCAAGGTGCTGCTGCAGCCGGAGCCGCAGGCGTTCCGCTTCGACGTGGTCGCGGGCGAGGCCGCCGACCAGGGCGCCATCTTCCGCGGTGCCCGCCCGCGCTGACCGGGCGCTTGCCGTGCGGGGATGGGAAGCCTGCAGCTGCGGCCGGGCAGCCTGCACTGAGGAGCTGTCTTTCTCACGTTGGGATTGCTCAGCACGCTTCAGCCGTCCATGCCCTGCAGAGCGTGGATTATTGATTGTCACAGTGTTCCTTGCTGTGGGTGAGCGCAATGGCGCAGACGCACGGTGCCACCAACCTAGAGATGCTTACCAGCTTGCCCTGTACCTGCTGTTGCATGGCTGCTGCTCTAGCTCTTCTCCAGCAACGCCGTGTCTGTGCGCTGCAGTTGCGGGACGGCCGATTGTGGAGAACTGCATGTCCGGCTACAACTCCTGCATATTTGCGTATGGCCAGGTGCGCTGCATTCGAGCGCGCAGCGCATCATGAAGGCACCATCGCATCACTGCCTGCGGCTCTGCCTCCTCTGTGGCATCCTCGCCTTACAAACGTGAGGCGCATCCGCGCATGAGGTGCAGTGCTGCGCAGACGGGGAGCGGGAAGACATACACGATGCTGGGGCCCGGCGGCGACGACCCTGCCGCCGAGCCAGCCAGCACCGACGACGTGCGCCGCCGCCCGGCATGGCCCGCCAGTGCTCTGCACATGTCAGTAATGCTGCCCTGCCAGCGCTTGCATCTGACAAGCTACCAACGCTGTTGAGCGGCTCTGTTTAGAAAAACGGTGAGCCGCACAGCTTTACAAGACTCAGAGATGTCAAGTGCCCTGCAGCCATCATGATGTATGGATAGAGAGCAGATATGAGCGGTGCGGGGCGCAGGCGAGGGGGCTCACAATGCGCGTCTTTGAGCACCTCTTCGCCCGCATCGCCGAGTTGCAGCAGGCGCGCAGGCCCAAGCAAAATGTATGGGCGGGCAGCAGCACAGCTCCGCTGCCCAGGAGCAAGGTACACTGAACATGCCCCCGGCCAATGCTGCGCAATTCCTGCACGGTGTACTGCTGGGACTTCGCTGGGAGTCCTGCGCGCCTTCGGGGCGCCGTCCCCGCCTGCGTGCATGGCACGGCGCGGCGCGAGCTCAGTGCAGCGCCCCGGCCGCCAGGACGCCGCGGCCAACGCGCGCGTGCTGTGCCGCTGCTCCTTCCTGGAGATCTACAACGAGGCGATCGCGGACCTGCTGGCGCCGGGCGCGGCGCCGCTGGCCGTGCGCGAGGACCTGCGCCGCGGCGTGTACGTTGAGGGGCTGTCGGAGGAGGTCGTGGCCTGCGGTGCGCCGCTGCCGCTCTGCCAGTAGGGCTAGGGCCAACCCTGTAACCTGGCGCGGACTGAGATATCGCGAGCGGCGAATGGCTGCATGCAGATTGGGTCTCAGATGGCTGCATCGTGTGTGCGTCTTACCCCGTAACGACCATTATCAACATGGTGCTTTGAAGCACCGCCGACCCAGGCCAGCATGCATCACGCTTGTCAGTGCCTGGGTCGCCGCACCTGCAGCATTCTTTCCCTCCCGCTCTGAAGCACAGAGCCTGCGCGGCGCCGTGCAGAGGAGGACGCGGCGGCGCTGCTGGCGCGCGGCGCGGCGGCGCGGCGCGTGGGCGCGACGACCATGAACCGCGAGAGCAGCCGCTCGCACAGCGTGTTCACGCTGACGCTGGAGACGCGCACCGCCGGCGCCAGCGGCCTGGACAAGCTGCTCTCCGCGCGCCTGAACCTGGTCGACCTGGCCGGCGCGCCCGCGGTCTTAGGGTTCTAAACCCTGGCGACCTCCGATGTCCGCCGGTGCAAGCAAAGGCCGCGGTGCAGCCAGCGGCGCCGCTGTCATCACATCATTGATGCAGGGCAACAGCTTGACCCGTGACAGGCAGCAGTGGCTTGGGGCGCTAGCGCCAGATGGCTATCAACCCGAGCCCTGCATGCATGCATGCATGCAGGCTCCAACCATATGTGTATGCAGCGAAGTCAGTAAGCTGGTAGGACCGGAGCCAGGAGTGCTCGCCGTGCAGGTCGCGCCGCAGCGCGCGGGCTCGAGGCAGAGCGCGCGCGCCGCGCGCGCAGGCAGCGAGCGCGCCAAGGCGTCCGGCGCGGCCGGCGGCCGGCTTCGCGAGGCGTCCAGCATCAACCGCTCGCTCAGCGCGCTGGGCAACGTCATCCAGGCGCTCGTGGACGTGCAGAAGGGCGGCCTGCGCTCGCACGTGCCCTACCGCGACTCGCGGCTCACCTACCTCCTGCAGGCCCGCGCGCCTGGCCCGCGACCGTCGGCCTTGCGTCGCAAGAGCTGCGGGTCATGGGGTGTCAGCATGTCACACGCGCAGCAGTCAAGAAGGAGGCAAGCGTGCTATTGGTCTTTGAGGGGAGGCGCAACATGTCCAGTGGCAAAAACTGTGAGCATGCATGGCTGACTGACAAGTTTCCAGGTGGTGCACTCCTCAGCAGCGGGCAGCGGCTGACACAGGCGGGCGCGGCGCAGGACTCGCTCGGCGGCAACTCGAAGACCATCATGATCGCCAACGTGAGCCCGGCCGCCGGCTGCCTCTCGGAGACACTCAGCACGCTGCGCTTTGCGCAGCGCGCCAAGAACATCCGCAACAAGGTGATCGTGCAGACCTGCGCTTGCTCCTGCACGCCTTGAAATCAGTGTAATTTGTGTCATGCTAGCACTGCGTTTGTGAGCGGGGGCGCTTGCCAGACTCGCCTGCTACGGGTTTGGAACGGACTGCTGGTATGATTTTAAGATATACATGTGTGTATGAAGTGAGTGACCCGTCAGTCGCACATGATGGCCTACGACCCATAGCCATACCAAAGATACCAGACGCTTGTTTTCAAGACCCGGCTTGTTGTGGCGCAGGCCGTCGTGAACGAGGACCTGTCCGGGGAAGCGGCGGCGATGCGCACGGAGATCGCGCGCCTGAACGCAGAGGTGCTGAGCTTCAAGTCCGAGCTGGCGCTGCTGCAGCAGGCGCGGGCCGCTCAACATGCCCATGCGGGAAGCCTCACAGCCTGCTTGGCTCGGCTGTGCTATGCAGACCAGAGTGCCCACGCAGTATGGGGCCATGCTGGCGCGCTGCATGGGCGGAGGCTGTCGTTGTGTGCTCAGCTTTGTCGCCACGTACCTTCTCTGCCAGCAAAGCGGCATGACATTGCATGTTGAAGGTGGAGCATAGGTGCTGGTATGGCAACACAGCAGCTGCGCGATGCAGGCGCCGAGCGGAGCGCATGTGCGCGCGCCGGCCGCTCTGGGCAGCCCCTTCACAACGCCGCTGGGCAAGTTTGGCGTCGCCGCAGCCGCAGGGGCCTGCATCAGCCCGGGCAGCTGCACGCCGCACTTTGTGTCGCCGGTGCGGTCTGACAGATGAGTTGCTTACATGTGCGAGCCGCATGCAGAGATGCATGAATGGGGAGCAGGACGTCCATGCATTTATGTTTGGTAAAGCGCCCGTGCAGCAATGAGTCACCGCTGCGCGTCATTTGCTTCATAGTGTGGATGACATGCTGCAGTCCGCGATGCGCCGCAAAGCGCCGGCAGGCGTGGTCCTTGCGGTCCTCCCCCGTGACCACCCACCCTTCTGCTGCGCTGCATATGCAGAGCGGGCACGCGGCGCTGCTGGGCGCGCTGCGGCGCGAGGCGGCGGCGGCTGCGGCCGGGCGGCGCGCGGGCGCGGAGGCGGAGCGGCTGCTCGGGCTGCTGCGCCAGCGCGCATGGACGCGCAGCGCGCCAAGATGATCCTGCGCCTCAAGGAGGACAGGATCGCGCGGCTGCAGGCGCGCCGCATGCAGCACGCCCGCTGGGTCGGCGCCGCACAATGACGGAGAGCCGATGACCGCAGCGGTGCTTGCTGCAGCCGAGAACGCAAGTGGCTGTGCCCTTAATATGCAGTGCTTCTGTTCTAGAGCTAAATGCTAAGGATGTGCGCTCCTCTGAAGTGGGGAGGCCCTGTGGGCGGGCCGCGCTGGCTTGCTGAGCGCGCTACTGTGGGTCGCATGGGGTAGGCCGCGGCAGCGGGCAGCGGCCTGCCGCCGAGCGAGGAGGCCGCCGCGGAGGCGGGCGCGCTGCGCGAGGAGTGCGCGCTGCTGCGCGCGCGCGCCGACAACAACCCGGAGGTTGCGCGCTTTGCCGGCGCGGCGGCCCATAGGTTTTTGCACATGCGTTGAACGGAGCGGGGCAGCCCGGTGTGCTTCACATCACATGCGGACTGCATGTCGGCGCTCGCATATCACCAGTCAACCTGCACACTTGTGTGCACTGTCCTGGACATGTCTAGCTCGCCCCTGTCTCATTCACCTCAGCAACATGCTAAGCCAGGCGATTGCGCAGCGCTGCCCGTGCGCCTGTCTGCATGTGCAAGCCGCAGTCATGCTGACTGCGAGTGACATGTATTCAGCACAGGCATTTGCTTGATTTACCATGTCGCCGCGCGCAGTGGAGGCGCAAGCGCTGCGCGAGGAGCTGGCGGCGGCGCGCGAGGCCGCGCGCTGCGACGAGGCCGCCGCGCTGGGCGCCGAGCTGGAGGGCCTGCGCGCGGAGCTGCTGCGCCTGGCCGACGAGAATCGGCGCCTGCAGAGCACGCCCAAGGTGCCCATGCGCACTGTGGTACAGAGCGCATCGCGTTGGAGGGCGTGCTTGGCGGGAGCTGGGGGTGCGTCATTTGGCTGCCAGAGGGTATCTGTGAAGGGTCAGGCGAGCGTGGGGACGTGCGCTTCCGGGGCGATGGGATCGTCCCTGCAGCTGCCGGCAGCCCTGAGTGACCACACGCTTGTGCGGGCCGTGAGCGTGTCGCCCCCCGCGCCCTGATAGCCCCGCGTGGGCTGCCACAGGCATGCAGGCGCCTGAGCGACACTCCACCCGCAGCGCAGAGGTCACGAAGGCGGAGGCCGCCGCGCGGCTGCCGTTCATGCATGCCCTAATCCTGTCCGCAACCCTGTCCGCAGGTGAAGGAGGTGGAGGCCGCTGCGCAGCGCGCGGCCGCAGCCAGCGCGGGCGTGATCGAGGAGGCCATGGCCGCGGCCGAGGCGGCGCGCCGGCAGGCGTCGCAGCAGAGCCAGGAGCAGGTGCTCCTGCCCCTCCGCCTGGCCTGCCCGCGCCCCTGACCTTGCCGGCATGCCGCCGTGGCGCCCAGCGCGCACACCTGACGTGGGTCGCAAGCGCTCCGGCCAACTGCACCAGCACCACCTGCCGAAGCAAGCACTACGGCGACAGTGCGCTCCGTCCATGGCTTCCAGTATCTGGGACCCCTATGGCTTGGTCAGGAGCCTCAATCAGCATGTCTCTGCATGCACAGGCTTTGCTGCGCTGTCTTCACCAGCACCCTGGACCATCCGCGCTGGATCCTAAGAACCCCCCTCAGCATTTCGAAGCTGTGCATCACACATATGCATAATGCATCACTTGCAGCGCGGCGCGGCGAGTGCAGCAGCGGCCGCCCTAACCCTATCCTTATGCTGGCGCGTTGCGCGGCAGGCACTGGAGGCGGTGGAGCTGCGCGACCGCGTGGCCGCGCTGGAGGAGGCGGCGGCGGGCGCGCGCGGCCGCCTGGCGGCCGCCAGCCACGACGCGCACCGCCTGGAGCAGGCCGCGCTCGCGCTCGAGGGGCGCCTGGCGGCCGCGCAGCGGTGCGGCCCGCGCGTGTCCGTACCCTGGACCTACCCTACCTCTGGATAATATGAGCAGGGAGGAGCGGGCGCACGCGGAGGCGAGGCCCGGCAGAGCAACCCCGGCCGCCCGCCAAGCCGTGTCCCGCACCTCTGTGGAGCAGTCTGTGCATGCGCTCATTGGGAGCTTAGCACCAGTACAGAAGAACGGCCTGTGCTGCACTGCGGCAGCTCACAGCGGCGGTAGCAGTCTTCCTTGCCTGCACTGTCAAGTAGACCTGTGGGTGAATGGCATGGCTGGGCGGGCAGCGCGGAGCGCGGAGCGCGGGAGGAGGCTGCGAGCCTGCGCGCGCGCGCCGAGGCGGCGGGCGAGCTGGCGGCCGCCGCGGCAACCGCCGAGGACCGCGAGGCCGCCGCGCGCGACCAGGCCCAGGCGCTTGCGCAGGCAAGGGTTCCTGGCCCTGCGTTGATCCCCTGGCAAGGGCGGGAGCGACTGTCCGATGCAGGTCCTGGGGAACAGGACCTTTGCACTTTTTGAAAGTGCAGGACATGGCGCCGGCATGCGTCCATGTCGATGGGTGTGCACGATCGACGGGCCAGGGCATGCAATTGGGAGCGGGCTCTGCTGATGCACACCCCATCCACCGCCGAGGTCGGGACCATGTAGCGTGCTTGAAAGGGCATGCATGCGAGCATGCCGAACAGACCTCCCTATGCAGTACTTTGTGATCTTTCAAAGATCCTTGTGACAGGAATGGAAAGGAGCGACAGTCACGCGCCTCCTCCACTGGCCATCATGCACAAGGTTGATGGCTGGTCGAAGCGCAGGTGCTTGCGGAGCGGGAGGCGGCCTCCGGTGCGGAGGAAGAGCTGCGCAGCAGGGTGCGCGCAGCTGGTTTGGCGCTCGGACCTGCTGCACGCCTGACGCCTAGTGTCACCCGACTCGGCACGTAATGGGTACTCACATGGGGATAAATGTAGCAGTTCCGGTATCAACACAGCAAGCACGTGCATTTGGTGGCGGCATTGGGGCCTGCGCCATGCGACCCTTGTGTGCATATGACCTGGTTGCTGCCTCCCATGCTCGTCTGCGCACAGCTGAGCAGCGCTGCCGGGTGCTGGTCGCAGGCGGAAACCCAGATCGTGGAGCTCGAGGCGCGCTGCGCGGCACTGGAGGCAGAAGCCGCGGACGCGCGCGCAGCTGCGGCGGATGCGGGGGCCGCGCTGGCCGCCGGCCGCGCCGAGGCGGCCGCCGCGGCCGACGCGCTGCGCGCCTCGTCGCAGAGCGAGGCCGCGCAGGCGGCCGACCTCGCGCAGCAGCGGCGCGGCCACAACTGTCGCCTCCTGACAAAACATGCTTGATAGGGATGGCTCGTCATGCTCTGTACGCCTACTCCCCCCGCCTCCTGGGGCGCATAGCGCTTCTATGGATGCTGCTGGGGGCAGCGCAGCCGAGCAGCTCCCGCATGCGATTATACGCATGTTGTGGCAGAAACTTCTCTTGGTCTCGCGCATCGTGCAGGAACACTGGCGTTGTAACGTTTAGGTGGTGCCCATTGTGCGTGAACAAGCACAGGCCCGGTGACCGCGGGGCCAGCGCACCGCGCGCAGGCGCGGCGAGGAGCTGGAGACGCTGCGCGAGGAGCTGCGCGCGCAGGCCGACATCGCGCTGGAGCGCGACCGCGGCCGCGCCGCCGCGTTCGCGGAGGCCGCCGCCGCCGCCGCCCGGGCCGGGCGCGAGCAGGCCGCGCTGGCCACGCGCCTGGCCACACGGGAGCGGTGTGCAGCAGCAGCCTACCCTACCCCATTCTCAGCCGTACCCTGGTCGACAGCTCTGCTCGGAAGCAAAGCCTGTGAAAGCACAGACACAGGCACATGGATGGACGCCGCACCCCAGACAGTCCTCGCAGTGCTCACCCCTGTCCCGTGCGGTAGGGAGGTGGCCGCGGCGCGCACGGAGGCCGCACGCTGCCTGGCGGCCGCGGGCGACGCGGCTGAACGGCTGCAGGCAGACGCGTCGCGCTCGCGGCGCGCGGCGGCGGCGCTCGCCGAGCAGGCGGCTAGCCTGGAGGCCGCCCGCACGGCGCAGGAGGCAGCGGCGGTTGCAGCGCAGGCGCGCGCGCAGCTCCAAGCACTGCCTGCCGGCATGACACTGGCGCCACGCTGCTCTGCTCCACAGAGGGCCCGGTGTGTGAGCTGCAGCGCACGCCTGCAGACCTCACCATCAGCTGGTAAGAATGTGGCTCAAAGTCTGGGAGAGACCAGGGCCACGTCGATAGTGCAGATGGATCCGGTGCGTGCATGCAGGCGGGTGTCCCTGTCAGGTACTACGTTGGGCGCCAATGCCCATGCGCGCGGGCAGCCGCGCAAGCATTAAGCAGCGTATCTTGCCTCAGCGCTGGCCCAACCCATGAGCTTGTAAAGGGACTCCGGGCAGAGGCGCGCGAGGGCGGCAGAGCGCAGAGGTCTGCCTGAACCGAATGTGCGGCGCGCAGGCGGCGGCGCACGAGTGGCGGCGTAAGTACCAGGCGGCTGTCGAGGCCGCGGCGGTGCTGTCGCCGAGCGCCGCGAGCGCCGGCGCGGCGGGAGGCGGGCTGCAGCGCGCGCTGGCGCCCAGGCAGCTTGCGTGCTTGCAGGATGCTGATGCGGGCTCGCGGGAGCAGGGCGGCGCTCACGGCCTGGCGCATGCCGAGCGTGGACGGCAGGCAGAGCTGCTGGCGGCCTAGGGCCCGCCTGGCTGTGCTTGCAAAGCTTAGGTGTAGGATTATATTGTTTTCTTGTGCAGCACTTTTTATACGGTTGGGCATGCGCAGTTCTGGCGATCTGTGTGGGCCAACATGCGTCGATGTGCGCTTGTCAGGGTTCGTGTCCGTTTGTAGGTCAGCATGCATTTAAACAAGGCCATGTGCGTCTGCCATAGGTCAGAGGGTACCACATGCATGGTCCTGTTGCACACCAATGTGTAGCTCAGTGTGAAGGAGTAGAAGCAGTGTGCCGGTCAGCCTCGCGGCACCAACTTCTCCCAGAACGTGCAAAGTGGCTTGTGCTTTTACAAAAACATGAGCACAGCTCTCCCGCAAGCCCTGACAAGTGCATATGTTGCATGTGTTATATACCACCTCACCTCTGCCTCCGCACAGAGCATTACCCGTGAGCCGCCAGGAAGCCTCTCCCGTGCAACGAGGGATGCCGCAATGATGCAACCCACAAGTGTTGCCAGGTTGCCAAGACCATATCAGCCTATGTGAGCAGCACATAAGCGGCACTGGCATGCATGTGCCTGCCCTGAAAGAGTGAAGGGGTGGGTTCTGTTGGCTGCGGGTGCCATAGCAGGGGTGCACTGCCGCCTGTGCCAGCTCCCTTCGCCCGCACACGCGACAGCCCTGATGTTGGAATGCAAGGCAGGGCGCTCTCCCGCGCTGCCAGAGCGCGCCGCAGGCTACCGGGGCTATGGGTGCTCCAGCGGCCTCTGGTAGCTGCCCCGCTTGTGCTAAGATGCATCGGCCCTAATCCCACCCTAACCCAGTACGGCGGCTATGGGTGCTCCAGCGGCTGCTGGTAGCTGCCGCGCTCGCGCTGGAACGCGTCGGCCGCCAGGTTGAAGCTCTCGCGCGGGCTGCGCTGCCCCAGCGCCTCTGGGCCGTCGCCGTACGTGGTCGCGCCGTAGTACTTGAGCACGTCCTGCGCGGCGCACGGGCCGCACTCGACACTGGGCATGGGCCGCGCATGCTGTGCGGCACGGGCTGCACATGCTGTGCAACATGGGCCGCACGTCCTGCGCGGGGCATGGGCCGCGCACGCGCTGCAGCCTGTTGCAAAGGATTGTTCCCAATGCTGGTGTTAACGCAATGCGCACACACGCAGGCAGCCTACGAGTGCCTCGTGCTCCGCTCCTAAGCGCGGGGCTGCTTCCCGAACGCGGTGGTGGAGGGAGGCCCCCGGGCTTGCAACAAACATGGACATGCGCCCCTGTGCTCGCTGATCACATTCTAGCTTTGTCCGACAGGACGCCTGCCAGCGACGCCTCTTGCCCGCCTGCGAATGCTGCCGGCGCCAGGCCAGGGGCAGGCTTCTGGTGGGTGCGTGCACGCTCAGGCACGCCTGGAGCGCCTCCCAAGGAAGCCCGGCCAGGCGCGGGGCGGTGGCAGGGCTGGGGCGGACCTCGGGGTAGATGCCCTTCTCCTCCGTCGCGCCGTACTTGCCCTTGGCCACCGCGTAGCTCAGCGGCGTCCAGCCCTTGGGCGTCCGCGCGTCCAGGTCCGCGCCGTACCTGCCGGCGCCGGGCGCAGTTGGGCTGCATTTTCCGGCTACAGAACTCTGGAGCGCCGCAGCAGCATGGGCCGTTTGCTGATTGCTGGTGTCTGGCGCCAGATACTGCAGCACCAGTGCCTCCATGTCCTTGCCGCGCCTGCTGCCGTCGGGCCTGCTGCGACTGCCGCGGCCAAGGCTGTGGAAGCTAGCGCTTCAGCTGACTGCAGCGGTCAGCGCCGTGGGTACGTGGGCCACCGTATTAGAGCGCAGTTTGGTGGTGCCTGGCAGGCGAGGGGGTAGCCTGGCTGTCTTATTGCCGCAACATGCACGCAAACTTGGTTGATGGTGCAGGCGAAGCATGGCGTGTGCAGCAGGGGCACGTGTGTGGGGAGCTTGCAATTCGACAAGCGCCGTGCGCGTTCTGCCCAGCACAAGCACGCACTTCCAGCAGCAGCGCGCTCAGAGGGTCCGCACTCGTGCAGCAGGCGCGTCATGTCCACGCCGCCATCGATCGCCCAGAACACTGCCAGGTCGTGGCCGCCATTGGTGTAGTTGGGGTCTGCGCCAGCACGCAGCAGCGCACGCGCGCACTCGTACCTGCCCCTGCGCAGACGCTGGCGCGCGTCTCCTACGCGTATGCTTTGTGGAGGGACCCTTGGCAGCCTGAACAAGCACTCTGCCAGCGGCGCAGCGCACCGGTGGGCTGCGACCATGAGTGGCGCGTAGCCCTCTTGTGACCTGTATGCCCGCTGGAATACAAAGTTGACTTCTGCGCCCTCCTCAATCTTCTCATACACCTTTTGAATGTCGTTCTTCACGATCGCGTTGTACAGCTCGTCCGTGGCGCGGCTGCCCTTCACGATGTCGTCGCCGGCGGCCGTGGGGTCGTAGTCCGGGTGGTGCGAGCCCCTGCCCCCATCCCACATAGCCTCATACGCGTCATCTGCCTCCTTCTGCCGCTTTTTCATTATCTCCTCCATGACTGCGGGTACGTGAGGTTGTGGCGGTGCGGCCAGCTGCAGTGTCGAAACACCAAGTTGGGGAGGAAGGAGGCTGCCAAGGCAGGCAGGAGTTGCGGTGTAACTTTGATCAGGGTGAGACGACCTAACTTGGCTCGCCAGGTAAGTCGCCTAAAACAACAGAGCCATCTCTCCTGGACCGATGTCGCGCTAATAATCCACCCCACGCGCCAGAGCCCGCACCAGTTCATGTGTCAGGCCTGGCGCCAATCTGCAGCGCTCCCGCCCAATGGCGCGTGCCGCTGACCTCGCTGAGCCGGCCGGCCGTGCACAGAGGCTCAACCTCATAAAACAACTGCGGCTGGGGCTGTCGAGCACGTACTACAGCATGGCGCACACCCTGGGGCTCCGCCAACTGCAGGACTACCTGCAGGTGAAGGCCGCTCCTCCTGCGTACCCACCTTGCCTGTCGGGGCGCTTGATGGCAGCACCTGTGCGCAACACAGCGCTGGATGTGAGTCTGGCGCCCAGCCAGGCTGGGAGGCCCCTTCCAAGCCTTAAGACACTGTTGCAAACTGCTTCAAGGTCAGTGCTAGCAACCAGCGGCGCGCGCGCGGTGATGGAGCACAAGAGCGCTGATCAACAGCCCCGCACGCCTGACGGTCTGCTCACGTCCGGGGCCAGGGCACGACCGCGCTCCCCGCATCAGCCGAGCCGCTCTGGCTGCTGGGCGCCTGCTACCAGAACCCCGAGCCGGCGGCGCGGGCGGAGGACGGCAGCGGCCCTTCGCTGGATCAGGAGGCGCGCGCCCGCGCCGCGCCGCGCCTGCACCTTCTTGGAACCGGAGCACGCGCAGACTGCGCTGGGCGCGCGGCGGTGCAGGTGCTGGAGGCAGTGCGGCGCGACTTTGAGTCCTGCGTCTGGATGACCTACCGGCGCGACTTCCCGCCCATTGGTGCGCGGCGCGGCCGGCCGCTCCATGCCAGCCAGCAGCTCGTGTCGTGCTCTTTGTGCTTGCGTGACTGCGGGGAGCGGCGCGCGCCGCAGGCGAGTCCGGGCTGACGAGCGACGTCGGCTGGGGCTGCACGCTGCGCAGCGGGCAGGCGCTCATGGCGCAGGCGCGACGCCCCGCGCCCGGCGGCTCGCAAGCTGGGTCGGGAGCAGGCTGCTCACTTGTGGTGCGAGGAACCTGACATTTGTTTGACTGCTGAGGCGCTTACACACAAAATGGCTGCGGAGGCCAGGCCGCACTGCTTGTCCCAGTTAGCGCTGCACAACAAGCGCATTCTACCGGGCACGGACACTGCAGCCCTACAGGATTCTGGCCCCGGCAGGCGCTCGCGCGGCACGTGGCCGGGCGCGCGTGGCGGCGGCGGCGCGGCGAGGCGCTGCCGGCGCAGGCGCCGGCCGTGGCCGCGCTGCTGGCCTGGTTCTGGGACCGGCCGGGCCTGGAGCCGCACCCCTTCTCCATCCACAGCCTGTGTGAGGCTGGGCGCGCGCACGGGTGCGCTCCCGCGGCGGGCGTCGTGCGGCGCGCTGTGCCGGCGGTGGCGCGCAGCGCGCAGGCCGCAAGCGCTCCCTGTGCGCGGCTGGCGGGGCCCGCACGTGCACACGGTGCTGAGAGCGCAGTGGGGGGGTCCCCAGGGGCGCCGCATGCGCCCCGCGGCGCTGCGACCCCATGTGAAAGAGCTCAAAAGCAAAACCTGGCCAACCCCTGCGCGAGAGCCAGCAGCACAGCCTGGCGAACGTGTCCAGCTGTGCGCGCGCAGGGTGGTCCCGGGGCACTGGCTGGGCCCCTCCACGCTGTGCCACACGCTGGAGGCGCTGTGCCGGCAGCGGCGCCCAGGCGGCCTGCGCGTGCGCGTGGTAGCCACTGCTGGCGGCGGCGCGCCCGTGCTCGCCACCTCTGAGTGCGGCCCGCGCCCGTCCCGCAGTGCCTTCAGCAGACCCTACCGGATGCACTTTGCGCGCCCACGCCACTCTGCAGCCGCGCTTGCCCTTGTGAGCCCTGCTGTAGCTCGGCCCGCACATGTTGTGGCGCGCCTGATGCATGTTGCGACACGCAAGATGGCGCTGCTGTCGCCAGCCATGCGGCGGCCAAGGGAGCAACCGACGGAATATCTGCCACCGCGGGTTCCAGCCAGCACCTGGCTCGTTCACTGGAGCCCCGCGCCTCAGCATGCCAGCATATGCAGGGTCGAGGCGGAGTTCGAGGCCGCGCCTGCCGCCGCCGCGAGCGACGCGCTGCCGCCGGCGGCGCCTGCGGGCGCGCCTGCGGCCGCGGCCGCGTCCCCCCGCGCCGACGCCGGCGCCGCGGATGCTGCAGGCCGCGGCGCGCCCGGCGGCGCGCCCGCGGCCGGGGGCGCCGCGGCGGATGCGCCGGGGCTGCTGTTGCTGGTACCGCTGATGCTGGGCCTGCACGGCAAGGTGCGCCGCCGCAGTGCGTCCGCCGCCGTACCTGCGCCCCGGCTTTGCATTTCGAGAGGCCATGCGGCGAGAGCGGAGACGCACTGGGCAGCCCGGCACGCGCGGGCTGCTGCTGCAGCCGCCAGCTGTTCTCCACAGCGCAGCACCATGGTGAAGGAGGGCCATGCCGACCGCTCCTTGCCGCCCGCTGCTCTTTCATCTACGGCAGAGCTGACCTGATGCCCAGCAGACTGCTGGGCGGCTGTCAGCGCACCCTGATGCCCGCCCTGCTGCCAAGCCTGCCCCGCGCTGCTCTCGCACAGCGCCGCGCGCACGTAAAGCTGCTTCTTCAATCGGCGGGGCCACGCGATTATAGCGTATACTGTATATTTGGCGGGGCTGCATGGTTATGGCCTTTGCTTGCCGGGCGCGCAGCTGAACCCGCGCTACTGCGAGCAACTGCGCGCGCTGCTGGCCTGGCCGCAGAGCTGCGGGCTGCTGGGCGGCCGGCCGTCCAGCTCGCTGCTCTTCGTGGGCGCCCAGGGCGGCCACGTGCTGTTCCTCGACCCGCACGAGGTGCAGGAGGTGCGCGCGTGTAACGCTTGCCACTCCTTCTGCCGTGTGATTTTATGTGCTGGCTGCGGTCATGAGGTGGTTGAGTTTTGTAGGCCCACAGATGCAGACGGGCGTCCAGCCCTTCTTCCATGAAGCCGCAGGCCCTGTTCACATTCACTCTTGTCAGAGGCGCCCGGCGCTCGGCGCCGGGAGGGCGCGGGGCGGCGACCAAGGGCCCAGCCGCTGGCCGGAGCAATGGCGGGCGGGCGCGCAGGCCGGCGGCGAGCAGGACCCGGAGACGTACTTCTGCGGCGTGCTGCGCATGATGCCGCTGGCCAACATTGACCCCTCGCTCGCCATTGCATTCTACTGCCGCACGCTCGGTGCGCCTGGTTTGGCACTGGCCGGCGCCTGAGACATGGTGCCGGGCGGCGGCTGCAGTCCTGGGCGTCCTGGTGGCGTGCAGTGTGCCCGCGCTGCCTGGTCCGGTCGGCGTGTGTGGGCAGAGCGCAGGCTTGCTGTGTTGGGCGGCAGCTGCTGCGGAAACGGCCAGGACGGGCTGCAGTCTGCAGGAATACGTGCTTCCTGCATCGCTGGAGTCATGGTCCTGGATAGCGTCGATCGGCAATGAAGCGGGTCACTGTTCTGCAGAGGTGGGCCTGGCTGTGCGTATGCACTCCCACATGCAGATTCTGTCGATGGGCACGGCTCACATGCACGACTGTGAGCGTGCATGTGAGCTGAGGTGCGCGGCGCCTGCGCGCGCAGGCGAGTTCCGGGACCTGGCCACGCGGCTGGCGGCGCTGGAGGCGGCGGCCGGCGGCGCGCCGCTGCTGAGCGTCGCCGAGCACGCGCCCTGCGACGAGCCTGGCGCCTGGTGCGCGCAGCTGGCTGCTTGATGCCTGTCCACCCATGCGTGTCGCGTGATGGGTAGGTAGCGGGTACCGGTGGTCGGACTGCACCAGCGCTCGTGCACCCAGCAACCTCCGCCTGTTGGGACGTGAGGCTCGCGTTGCACGCGGGCCCGCCGCCTTGGACAACTGATTTGACCCCCAAAAGCGTCCTTCGGTGCGAGGCAGTCCGTGCTGCACTGGTTGCTCTTGGCGCGCCAGGCGACCGCCTCATCCGTGAGTGCGCACAGGGCCGGTAGCAGCAGGCTGGCAGCGCTCTGCGCTGGGAGCGCGCTGACCCGCGGCGGCGCGCCAGGCGCGGCGGCGACCCGGCGGACGCGTGCGCCGAGCCGGAGGAGGCGGGCGCGCCGGCGGCGCGCCCGCCCGACGGCGAGGAGGGCGAGCTCGTGGACGCGGCGGCGGCGCCGGGCGGGCGCAGGCCCGGCGCGCACGCGGCGCCGCCCGCCGCGGAGCGCGCGCGCAGCGGCGCCGAGGAGTGGGAGGTCTTGTAATGCGCGCCGGCGGATGGGCGCTGGCCGGCCGGCGGCACGGAGCAGGGCTGTGTACACCAGGGCGCATGATGGCAGGCACTGTGCTACATGGGGGGTTGTGAGAATACCTGTACACGTATGAGGCGACGGCCGGGAAAGGAGCGCAGGCATGTCGCGGCGCGCAACATCAGTGTAATACCATAGTGTAGGAGGCTGGCAGCAGCGTTCTGCCTTGTGCCGAGGGGCGCTGGCTATGGCACTGGGTGCCGTGCTTTACAGGTAGCATGACTGGATGACGCGCAGTATGGGCCTGCTTGGTGCTCTTTGCTTCACTGTTAGCCAGGAGAGCCGCAGGGTGCTGCACCTGGGAGCAGCAGAGACAACAGGCAAAGCAAGCGCTCCTTGCATGCCGGCGAACAAGCCCAGCACGTCGCACTCGCATTAGGCAGGCAGCAGTGGCTGAAAACAATCACTCTGGCTCACCAATAGTCATCCACACGTGAACACAAACTGCAGCACACAGGGAGTAGCAAAACCAAGGTCACCCTGGTCCCCTAGGCCTCTCTCCTGGTGAGCGCCGGGTCCGGCTGCGGGCCCAGGCGCGCCGCAAGCCGCAGGTTCTCAGCCGACAGCAGCGCCTGACAGATCTCCAGCTCGCGCTTCTCCTGCCGCAGCTTGGTCGCAAAGCTGAGCAACATGCTGTTCTCCCACCGCAGCGCCGCCACCTGCTGCGCCCGCCTCGGTCAGCACACCACACCAGTGGCTCAGTCCTGTGATCCTGCGTGTCACTTGCTGAGGCCAACGTGAGCAGTCGAGCGAGCCAGAGCGGCGTCCAGGCAGGCGCTCTCAGCTCTGTGTGCCCCACGGCCCCGCCGCGCACCTGGCGGCGCAGACTGCTGGTCTCCTCCGCCCGCTTCACGCGCCCGCGCCGTGCGGAGTTCCTGTTGATCTCCTTGCGGCGCAGGCGCCTGTCTACCCCGCCCTCGCCGGCGCCTCCCGCCTGCTCCTCCTGCCGTCCAGCAGGCAACGGCCCTTACTGCCCCATTCTGTGGCAGGCGCAAGCCTTACAAGGCAACTTGAAGCACGAGTGTGCAGGCACAAGCGCACGGCTTGTGGTGCTGGCGCGCTGGCGCTCTCAGTGGCGCTGCCACAGCCCCTCGCAGCCGCCTCCTGCACACGCAGAGTTGGCTTCAGCTCAAGCGCGCGTGCCTTGATGCTTGGACAGCCACAAAGGAACCAGGGAAAATAGGAGCGCACCGTCTGCTGCGTCGGTGGGCTGGACGCACAAGTACCATCGCTGCTCCGCCTGGCCTCTTCGATCTGCTGTGCCATATGCATAGGTGCTGGAGTGGTTACTGGCTGAGCGGCCATCGCGGGCATGCCAACAGCAGGCCTTTGGCAATGCTACTTGTATGACACACTTTCACGATTTATCTGATGTGGCAGGCTTGCCCGAGTTCCAGGCAGACTTTCGCAGGAACATATGCCCCAAACCCCGGGGTTAGCTCACTCGCGCATTCAAATGTGCATCTGAATGCGTGTGGCAGGCAGAAGGCTGTGAGGTCTAGGCAGAACGGCGGGCCCTTTTGGCAGATTGGCAAAAGCCTGAGCAGAACGGCAGAGCATGTTTTTCAGCTGGCCGATCCACGGTTGTCATTCATTCAGCATTCTCAGCAATGGCAGTGTGCTGCCCAGCATCCTCCTCACCTGTTTGTCGAGGCTTTCTGGACGTATTGATCTAGATACCCAAAAAGACATAAGAGTTAGCTGCCGCAGCGCAGCACAGGCGCAGCTTCTTGGGCAGTGGATGCGGCTCGTTGATGATGCAGGTCATCTCCACTGTGCGCGTTTGCTCCGGCGCTTTGGGCACGTTGTCTGGACGTGCTTGGTCAGGTTGTCGTCGCGACCCAGGAGGTCTGCTTCGCCAGTACAGGCAGGTCCACCAGCAGCGGTTGTTCTTTGCGGGCTTGGCGACTATTCCAGTGAAGAGTGGCTTGTGATGCAGTCCAACGGCCGCCCCGCCTTCCTTGGCCCTACGACGCTGCCTGGCTAGCTGTTCATGGTGGGCCCCAGTTCATGGTGGGCGCCTCTTGGTGTGCGCTCGGGGCAGAAGGCGGGCAGAACTCGGGCAGCACCCTGCCGGGGTACATGGCAGGGTTCTGCCCGAAATTCTGCCTCACTGCCACACTGTTTGAAAGCGCACATCAACTGGCGCCCACCTGCACCATGAGCAGCGAGCCTGGCAGCGGCGGAGGGCCAAGGAAGGCGGGGCGCCCGCTGGACTGCATCACGAGCCACTTCACCAGGAACGTCGCCAAGCCCGTCAAGAACAACCGCTGGTGGTGGACCTGCAAGTACTGCGCGACAGACCTCCTGGGCCGCGACGACAACCTGGCCAAGCACATCCTGACAACGTGCAGCAAAGTGCCGGAGCAAACGCGCGCCACAGAGATGGCCCGCGTCGCCAACGAGCCGCGTCCGCTGCCCAAGAAGCAGCGCATCCTCACCGGCGGCAGCGCAGCCGGCCAGGAGACCCCGTCCCGCGTCGTGGACTTGGCACTGCCCTCCGCCGTCGCTCAGCAGGCCAACAAAGAGCTGCTGCGCGCGTGCGTCACCAGCGGCACCCCGTTCCGGCTGGTGGACAACCCGCAGCTCCGCCGCCTCGTGAGCCTGCTGCGGCCCAGCTACGCTCTGCCGAGTGCGCACTCCTTTCACGCTTTGCTTCCTGAGTTGTCCTGCCAGCTTACTGCGTGGCGCAGAGCAGAGTGGCTAACCGACGACTCTGCCGCGCAGGCCGGGAGGCCCTGAGGACGACGCTGCTGACGGAGGAGTTCACGCGCGTCCAGCTGGCCTTCAAGGCCCGCCTCGAGCGGAGCGGCAAGCTCACCATCGCGCTCGATGGGCGGACGAACGCGCGGGGACAGACCCTTTACGCAGTCAACGTGCTCTTCCCCGACCGCACCGTGCACGTGCTGGCCGTGGAGGACCTCTCCCTGGGGCAGCACACCGCCGCGGACCTCACCGGTGCGCCACACGCCGACCCTGTAACCTTCACTTCTGCACTCAAGCCCCTCAGCGCGGCGCCAACTTGATTATATTATGACCGGGTCGCAGAGCGCTTCAAGGCCTGGATTGACCTGGTCGGCGCCAAGAAGGTGGCTGCGCTCGTGACCGGCAACGCGGCGGCGATGAAGGCGGCACGCGCGGGGCTTACACGCACGGAGGGCTACCAGCACATCCTCGACCTGCCGTGCGTTCCCCAGCCCTCCAGACCAGACTTGATTGTGGCCGCGCCAGCTCTTTTGGCCACCGAGCTTGGCCAAGCTCCCACATCCTAGCGAAACCCGCCCCACTGACTCCGACGCCCCCATCTGTGCCTAAATGTTGAGGTGCATGATGCAGGTGCGCGATGCATGGCTTCGCGCATGTGGTGGCGTCCATCCTGACCTACGCATGGGCGAGCGGCCTCGTGGCCAAGTGCCAGCGCGTTGTCTCGCTCTTCCGCCACAGCCACACCGCGCGCGAGCGGCTCAGCGCCAAGGCCCAGGCGCTGCAGATCACGTCCGGCCTGGTGTCCGCAGACACGACGCGCACATCCGTGCAGCTCATCACGTCCGTGCAGCGCATGCTGCAGTCCGTCGCCGCGCTGCGCCCAGCGCTGACGCAGGCGCGTCTCCAGAAACAAATCGGATTATATGACGAGGCGGAAGTCTGTCGTTCTCATTTATCAAGTCCCTCCTGCCAACGCAGGTCGCGGAGGAAGGCGCTGCCGACATCAGCGCGGCTGTGGCAGAGGCGCTGCACAGCTCGGCATTCTGGGGCGACCTCGAGTTGCTCAACGCCCTGCTGGCGCCCTTCAGCGCCGTCATCATGGCCATGCAGGCGGACGACGCCACGCTCGCCGACGCGACCCGCTACTGGGTGTACCTGGGCCAGGAGCTGCTCAGGCAGATCTCTCGGCTGCCCTTTGGTGCGCGCACCGCCCTCTTTTCACTGACATAGAGGCCTGCCTTCGGAGAGTGGAGCGCAACTGACACGCTCTGCACACCCTTCTGTCTCGTCTTTTTAAGTGACATAGAGACCTGCCTTCGGAGAGTGGAGCGCAACTGACACGCATTCCACACCCTTCTGCCTCGACAGGCGCTGCGCGGCACATTGCGAAGGCCTACAGCCGGCGCGTGGCGCAGATGGACAACCTCTCGGGCCGCCTGGCGCTCGCGCTGGACCCGCGCTTCAAGCGCGTGGCGCTGCCGGAGGGCAAGCCGTTCGATGCGCTGGCTGTGCACGTGGCCAAGCTGCTCCAGCGGCGGGGCGCTTCACTCGAGGTGCGGGCACTGTCAGCCCTTCCTGACCTCTCGAAGCAGGCCCCGCTGCCGTGGCGCTGTTCGGCCGTGCCCGACCCGCGCGCCGACCCTTTGTCTGGCGCACCGCAGGTCGCCAAGCGCTGCATGCACGAGTTTATCAAGTACATCACGGGCTTCGCGCCCTACGACATGGCCCACGGCGGCGAGTTTTTCAACGCGACGGCGTGGTGGCGGGGCGTCAAGTACGCCGGCAATGCTGAGCTCGCCGTGCTCGCCGAGGTGCTGTTCAGCGTGGTGCCACACTCCGCCTCGGTGGAGCAGACGTTCAGCGACTTCGGCTGGTGCCCGTCCGAGCGTCGCAAGCGGCTCGACCCCGACACCATCGGCAAGCTCGCGACCGTCAAGCGGGCGCTGCACAACGAGGCGCGCGGGGCCAGCAAGCGGCGCGCGCCCAGCGCGGCCGCCAGCGAGGAGAGCGACAACGAGGAGGGCAGCGATCAGGAGGCGAGCCCGAGTGGCGAGGAGCTCGTTGCTGAGCTGGAGGCGCTGGCCAAGCGCCTGGCGCCGCTCTCCAAGGAGGCGGCCGACCTCGCGGCAGACGCGGCGCTGTCCCGGGGGGAGGAGCCCGCTTCTTTTACAGAGCTCCTCATGGGCAACTGGGACGGCTTTGACGTGCAAGCTGAGCTGCACCCCGGGCTTGTGCCTGACGCCCGTGCTACGGTGGTGCCCGGGGAGGAAATAGGCCCTATGCAGGCCTGGGACACGGCAGCGCTGTTCCAGTAGCTACCTTTTCATGTGTTATCGGGTTGTCTATTTCAGCACGTCCAGACGTCCTGACAAACAGGTTAGGAGGATGCTGGGCAGCACAATGCCAATGCTTTGAAGTTACCTTTTTATGTTTTCAGGTTGTCTAGCTTAAAATGTCCAGAAAGTTTTACAGACAGCTTAGGAGGGGCTGAGCAGCACACTGCCGTTGTTTTAAGGCTCAAATTCCTGGCCATTGTTTTGAAGGTCAAAATGCCGAAAAACATGCTCTGCCGTTGCCCAGAGTTTTCCCAACCTGCTAAAAGGGCCCGCCGTTACGCCCAGGCAAACCTCTTGCCTGCCCATTTATTGGTTCATCGATCACCCTCCCTTGTTGTATGCCAGACTGGCGTTGCCAGTGTGGCATCGCCAGAACAGATGTGGGCCGCTGTTCTGCTAGAACGAATAGCTGCGCCCACGCTCTCCGCACGCCTGTTCCTCTGGCGCGCCTAGCTCGGTGGTCCTTCGGCAGGCACAGGTGCGCTGCTCCTGCTTGCGTTTGGGTGCTTCCTTCCGGTTTCGATGCAGTAAGGCTGGTGACGCTACGGTTGCTGAAATGGTTGCAGGTGGTCAGGCACGCACGGAGACTCTCCAGGCCACTGTCGCAGAAGAAGAGATACGCCAAGTGTTGCACGAGAACCTTTAGGCGCAGTTTGTTGATCAGCATAGAGTGTGCACCAGCGCCTGCTGTCAGTGCCTGTTTGCACGCAAGTTGCTCAAGCGAGGCCTGCTGCACGCTGCGCAGGACAAGCCACAGCTCGACGCGCTGCTGGTGAGTACGCTGACGGCGAGCTGCTGCAGGCGTTGAAAAGGACGCGCAAGGAGAGCAGCGCCGTGCGCACAGGCGCGCACCTTCAACAACTTGCAGGGCGACGCCGCCTTGCTGCTTACCTCCTGAATTGCTGTTGACGTGGTAGAGCTGTGCACTGTGAGGTGGCAGGGCTGTGCGTCGTAAATAGAGCTGCGAACAGTGTGGTTGGCGCCAATTTTGGCAAACATTGCTTTGCGCATGTCAAACAGTGGGTCACTGTGACACCCTGCTTAGTGCAGAGTAGCTCTTCACAAACCTGCACCCCAGACTTTGCTGCTCCGCAGGCAGATCTCAGCATGGTACGCCGTGGAGCTGGTGATCAAGGCGCCAGGGAGGTGCGGCAATTTGTGACAAGCACGTGCAGCAAAAGAGATGCTGCCATAGCAGGCAAAGGTGCAGCTGTACAGGCAGAGTGCCAGGTACCTGGTTGGTGCATCTGCTGCGTGGGACTGCCTGCGGTCCCTGCCGGGAATCTTGCGTCACCGCACACACCGCCAGCCAAAAGGTCTTTGTTGCGCTCAGGCGCCCTGCTGGCCGCGCAGGCACGTTTGACCGCGCTGCCGGACGAGCTGCTGCGCGGCATCCTGCGGCGCGCCTGGGCGGACAGGCCTTGCCGCCCTGCAGCAAAGGAGGTGCGCTGCGCGGCCGGCCTGGCGTCCGTGTGCCGCCGCGTGCGCGACCTGCTGCACTCGCAACCGCTGCCGCTGGCGCTCGACTTCAGCGCGGCGCCTTTGAGCGCGGTGCAGCGCCGCTGGCTGCTCGCCCCCGCGCAGGCTGGCCGCGTAGAGGCCGCCAGCTTTGACTTTTACAGCCATGACCCCCATGGCAATAGTGAATATTATGATCAGGAAAGCACGGCCAACTTGCCATTCCTGATTGGCTTATTGGCCCTGCACGGCGGCACGCTGCTGCGGCTCTCCGGCGTGCCGCTGCGGCTTGTGGGCCGCGCGAGCCAGGAGGAGCGGCCCGCCCTGGACCTGAGCGGCCTGCGCCTGACCAAGCTGGGCCTCGCTTGCAATGGGATCCACCACTTGCTGGACATGGACCCGCCATACCATGTGTGGCTGTGGCCCGAGTGCCTGCCAGATGCCCTGGAGCAGCTGGAGCTGCTCCGCCTTTACAATTGTTGGATTTGTTTGCTGGCGTGGGCGCCACACTCGGGCTCAGGCTCGGCAGGGCGGCTGCCCCGGCTGCACACCCTCCGCGTGATGCACGTGGATGGGATTCTGGGAGCACTGAGCGTCGACAATGTTCCCCTGGACGGCTTTCCTGGCTTGCTGAACTTTGACGTGGCTGGCCCGGGGGCAGACATGGACATCCACACCAACTTGTTTGGCCGGGTAAAATGTGTGCGCATTGTGACCCGTGGCCGCGTGCAGCTGTGTAATCACTGGGATGATGTGGCCACCTTCGTGGACGCCCTCTGCCCCACTGGCCTGCAGGCTGCAGAGCTGTGCGCTGAGACCGTTGGCATTTACCGGAGTGGCGACAATCAAACCCTTCGGGACGTTGTGCGCAAGCTGATCAGCAGGTGCGAGGACCGGTTTGCAGTCGAGGTGGGCGTTCCTGTAAAGCCGCCTGGGGTCGAGTGGTGCACCGCCGACCTGCGCAGCCTGGCCTGGCGCCGCTGGCCCGCCCCCGATGCGCCCGACCTGCCGGCGGCCAGGGCAGCGCACGGGCGCGCCCGCGCATGGGCGGCTGAGGGCGGTCAGCGGCAGCTACAGCAGTAGCGGGGCTCAAGTGACATGCACTGCCACGAATGCCGGCAGTGCACTGCGCGAACGGCGTTGCGGCCTAGCGCAACATGTAGGCACGCATGGAGCCGTGACGTGCGGTGCGCACTGCATGGATTCAACTCACATGCATAAAATGCGTCACATGTAAAGATACACATTAACGCGTTCCCGCATATAAGCACGGTCATTCTGTGCTGAAAATGCCAAGTCAGACCAACAGTGTTTGCGGCGAGCTTGTCAACAGTGCCAAGCGTCATGGTGCACAGCCAGAGCCCTGCACCACCCTATAGCCCTCTGTGAGGCCACGGCTTACAAAGGCAGCGCCCAGCACTATAATCTGCTTGTCCTGCTGCTACTGACCTAGATGCAGACTGCCCTGCATGTCACTGCTGCTACAAGTATAACACTGCTGCTAAAACCTAGCGCTCATGCATTAGCAACTGTGGTCCCATGGTGCGCAGCACACATCAGGTCGAAAAGCAAGTGATCGAAAAGCAAGTGATCTTCAGGTCCTCTTGAGCGACGGCCAGCAAATCTGTTCTAATGACAGGAGGAGGCCTCCTCAAAGCATGTCCTGCCTCTAGTTGTCACGCTATGACCCGCAAGCGACACCCCTGGGCAGCCAAAGTCAAGGATGGACAAGACGTGAAGGGAAGCAAGCACGCAGATATTGCTCAGTGCGTCAGCGCCAGGGGGACCCAACGCATGATCGCTCAGCATACCCTCCATGAGTCTGCAGCACCCAGCTGCTGCCCCGACGCAGCAGTGAGACAACACTGGCTGCTCCAGCACACCACCACGTATGCTAGTAATCTCGCACCACCCGTCAGGCCATCTCGCGCCCATATAGGCGACGTCTGCAGCCCTGCAGCGCGCACGGCCAGCCACCCAGCCCACTGCGCGGCACAGCGGTGGCGCGGCCGCGCGCGCCGCGCCCGCCTCACGCGCCCGCGGCGCTCAGCTCAAACCACTGGCGCAGCAGCGCGGCGAGCGTGGCGGGCAGCGCGGCGATGTCGCGCAGCACGATGTAGAACGGGAACGGGAAGGAGTCTAAATAGGGCGCGAAGCTGGGCGCGCCGCCGGCGAAGCTGACCGCCTGCGTGTCCAGCAGGCTGGCGGCCGGGCTGTCCAGGATGATGAACGCCAGCAGCACGCCGCGCGCCTCGCTCGCCTCCTGCGCGTGCGGCGCCGGGCTCGCCGGGGCGCCGCTGGGCGCGGGCGCCTCGCGGCCGCACACTGGCGGCCCGGGTTGCGACATACAAGAGCGAGCGGGACTCCTGGACACTGCCGTCGCTCTCCTGAGCACAGCCGCTGCTCTCTTGTTCACAGCCGTGGTGCGTGCTTATGCAGGCGCGTGGGAAACCCTACCCTAACCCCATTTGTGCAGGCGCGCGCGCCTGCACCGCGCGCCGCAGCGCCTCCTTCTCGTGGAAGCGGCCGTCGGCGAGGATGAGCACGAGCTGCTGCAGCGCGCCGCCGCCCGGGCCGGCCGTGCCCGCGCGCGCACGCGCCTCGCCCAGCATCTGCTGCAGCGCCGCCAGCAGCTCCACCATCGGCCGGTCCGCGATCGTGTTGTCCTGCGCGCGCGGGGCCGTCGGCGCATTGTCGCATGCGTGACTGGCATGCGGCGCCGATAGCAGCTCCACCGGCGCTCGGTGTGCGGGCGTGCTGGCCTGCCATGCGGGCACGTCGATGCGCGCCACTTGGGGCGCAGTTTCAGCTCGCCATCGGCCGGGTGGCAGCCTTTGGCCGAGCGGCGGCTCAAGCCGCAGCAGGCACGCCGCCGTTGCACGGCAGGAGGGCATCGGCAGTCGCTGCACAAGCGCGTGCGGGCCAGCCGCGCCTGGACAAAGCGCATCTGCGCCAGCACGCGCGGCCCGTCCGCATCGGTGAAGGGCCGGCCAAGGGCGTGCAGCGGCGCCACTGCGCCCGCGCCGCCAAAGCGCAGCACGCCCAGCTCGCCCACCTGCGCGTCGCAGCCACGCGACGTGGCAAGGCAAACCCCATTCGTGCTCCCGCGGGCATACCAGTGACATTGTGCTCTCACGTTTGGCAGAGCATCCCTGCGGCTCTTCACAAAGTGATCAGGCTGCAGTTATGATGGCCCAACTTGCGGAGCATGTTCATGCAGACAGCTGCGAACAGCTGTCCTGTCACACACACACTCACAAAACAGGTCAAGGCAAACACGGCAAGCACGGTCTTGAACGCAAAAGCTGCGCCTGACAGGCTTCCTGTCCAGGGCCATGGGTGCACGACGCACACTGCTTTCCGCCCACATGAACCCCTCCCTCCACCGCACCACGCGCAGACCGTTTAGAAGCCCTGCGGCCGGCGCGCGCACCTCCAGGCGCGCGAGCGCGCGCGCCAGCAGCGTCACAGCCTCCATCGCAAACACGCCGTTGCCGCCCTCGCGCATGGACCGCGAGTCGTCCACGGCCAGCACCACCTGCGCCGCGCCTCGCGCAGCGCTTGCAGGCGCGGCCCCAACCCTGGTCGGCAGGGAGGGTTCAGGTTTGGGGGTCGAGCTGCCTGGCGCTGCCACGCGGCTGCCACCCCGCGCGCGCGCGCGCTGGAAAGCGCAGGGTGGCCGGGGGTTACGCAGTCAGTGCCCGGCCCGGCCGCGCCCTGCCCCTGCCCCTGCGGACACCTGGCACCGGGCGGGCGCCAAGCAGGAGGCTCATGGCTGCCAGGGCGGCCGCCCGCGGTGCGCGCCTGGTACGTGCGCTGGTCGGGGCGCGTGCGGCGCAGCCAGATCTTGTCCTTGCGGAAGTGCGACGCGATGTAGGCGATGACCTTGCGCATGGCCAGGCGCTTGCCGGTCCGGAAGTCGCCCGCCAGCCGGCTCGCGCGCGTCGGCTCCAGCACCGCGCGCAGCTGCTCCGCCAGCTCGCCCGCCAGGCCTGCGGCGCCCCCGAGTGAGAGCTCAGGATTACGCACTAGTGGACCCTATGCTTGGGGCTGGGACCCAAGCTGCAACCGTCGACCTTGCACAGAGCGACCCGCCCGCTGGTTACCGTGCCCGCTGGAAACCCGCCCGCCCGTCACCGTGCCCGCTTGCGTGCTGGGGTGCGGAGGTTACAGACGGTGGCTCTGTCAGCCTGCACAGTGAGCCTGTACGGGCACTGGGCGGTCGTGAGCCAGCAGGGCTTTATCTTCAAGGCACACAGTTGCAAGTGTAATAGCTAGGTCCAAGCACTCAAAGTTGCCGCCACGTCTGCCGGGCCAGTGCATGTGTCTGAGGCGGCTGCATTGAAGTGCGCCTGATCGAGGGAGGCGCGCACCGGCGGTGAGCGCCTCGCAGCGCGCCCACATCTCGCGGCCGTACTGCTCGTCCGCTGCGTCAGCCTCGCCCGGCGCGCCGGCCGCCGCGGCAGCCAGCGCCACGGCCATGCTGTCCCGCAGCGCGGTGGCGGCCTCGGGGCTCAGGCCGGCACCGCCCAGCGCTCCCGCGCCTGCACGGTGTTGAAAGACACCTTTGCCACAGCTGTTGCCTCACCACACATGCAGCTGTCATAGTGCCAGACTTGCTCCTCCGTGCCTTTACACGCCCTGGCCCGCCCTGCCCAAGCATGCAGTCAGGCGCAAACAACCAGATGCATGAACCTGCTGGGCGAGTGCTCCGGACTGGTCCGGGCAAGCCAACCTGGCCACTGCCACTGCCAGAACACGTTGCAGCAGAGACACAAAGGAAAGCAATGCATGTGTATATTCAGCCTCATTGGACAGGCTGACACGCAGGCGGGCAGCCCGGGAGCGCGCACCACCGGCGCCCAGTGGCTCCTCGCCCGGCCACGCGCGGGCCGCCAGCGCAGCCGCGTAGCTGCCGTCTGCGGCTGGGCGAGAGCCCTCCTCGCCGCGCCCCTCAGCCTCGGCGGCATCGCCCGCCGCCCCGCCCCTGCCCTCCTCGCCCGGCTCGCCCTCTGCCAGCGCCGCACGCCGGCCGCCGCCGGTGCGCTGCCGCCGCGCGCCGGCCGCCCGGTCCCCGCCGTCGCTCTCGCCGGCGGCTTCATCAGCGGGCGCCGCGCCCTCATCAGGGTCTGCGGCAGGGTCCTCGTCCTCGGCGGGCGCCATGTCTTCGTCGGCGTCGGCCGCGGCGGCGTCCGGCGCGGCCGCCGCGGCCGCCTGCTCCTCCGTCGCCGGCGCCAGGGCCTGCGCGTCGCCTGCGGCGCCCCACATGCGCGGCTTGACACGCCAGGTTACCCTGCTGCTGCTTCGCAATCGGCGTGCCTACATCAATCATCAGCAACTCTGCCATATGGCTCCAAGCCAATGACTCGCCTGCAAGAGGCAGCCTCCGCGGCCGCGCCGGGCCGCTGCATCCAGGCATCACGCCCAGGGCAGCGACGGCCAGTGCTGCTTGGCGCAAGGCAGACGCCGGCCCCCCAACCCAGGAGCTGCTACCCCCGCCGGGTTGCACATCTTGGCCCCGCGCACCCCGGCCCTTGCGCTGGCCCTCGGCCACAAACTCGAACACGCCGCCCGCGCGCGGCGCGTCCTCGCCACCGCCTGCGCCGCCGTCCTCGTCCTCGTCCGGGCCCCCCGCAGCGCCCCCCTCCTCCTCTTCCTCCGCGCGCGCGCCCTGGTCGCCCGCGACCGCCAGCCGCGCGCGCCAGCGCTCCATGGCGTCGCCTGCACACCTCGGCGCGCTGTCAGCAGCGCGCTCCCCACCCCCTCCCACGGCGATCCGCGGCGGCGCTTATGCACGTCGGCACCGTCGGCAGCATGCCACCTGCAGACGCCTGTGGCGCCGCCTTTCACAGGGGTCCGTGGCGCCACCCCGTCATGCCGCAAGTCATCTATTCACGCACGCTCTCTACAATGCCCTGCCACACTCCGGTCAACTCACACTAGCAAATATCGCATCGGCACAACGGGGCACAGTTGTTGCATGTTCATTTGAAGTGAGGACGCCTCCTCCATGCGGCGAGTTCACAAGAGCACCAGCGCATCACGGCCGTCCCGCCTCTGTGCCTGTTTTGCCAACGCGGGCGGGGCGCGCACCCAGGCTGCGGTAGGGGTTGGCCTCCTGCATGCGCGGCGCGCGCGGCGGTGCCGCGTCCTCGCCGCCCGTGCCCGGCGCGGCCGCCCCGCCGGCGCCCGCGTCGCCCGCGGGCGCGCCCGGCGCGCTCTGCGGCGCGGCGCCAGCGTCCGCCTGCGCCGCAGCATTCTGTCGGCCGCGCGCTTCCCCAGCGTGGTGCTGCTGCTGGGGCTTGGGGGCGCTTCTGGCTCCCGGGGGCTCTGCCGGCCGAGGCCGCGACCTCGCTGCGCGTCCGCCAACCAGACTGCAGCCTGACAGGCATCGCATGTGCGGCACAGCACAAGCACGTGCAGCAGGCACGGCGCATTGCGATGCGTCAGCAGCAGACAGCCATCATGCCGGCGGCTGCGAAAGCACACTGTTAGCCTCAGCCCGCACGTCGCTCAGGCCGAGGTCACGGCTGTATAGGGCAGCACGGCCACCCAGCAGGCGTGCCTCGAGGCGGGCGTCGCCGGGCGCGCTCTCGCCGTCTTTCCCGCGCTCCGGGGGCGGCCCGCTGCCCTCGCCGCCGCCCACGGCCGCCTGCGCCTGCTCGCGCAGCAGCGCGCCACTTTCAGCACAGCTGGAGACGAGCTTGGCGGCCCGGTGAGGCCCCTGGACAGCCCTGGCAAAGCGCGAGGATGCACATCACCGCGTCGCGGC